>Ga0070671_100000197_pt1 | contig 40502 bp, 29 predicted proteins | sample KBSS73metaG_FD_65341 | JGI IMG/M metagenome (GOLD analysis project Ga0070671, IMG submission 65341) | Switchgrass rhizosphere microbial communities from Kellogg Biological Station, Michigan, USA - KBS S7-3 metaG | ecosystem: Host-associated > Plants > Roots > Rhizosphere > Soil ...
GGCTGCTCGCACTCGGCGACCAGCATGCGGATCGGCGCGTCGGCGTCGATATGCGCGAGGATCTGCGCCATCGCCAGGAATTGGCGCACAGCGGTCGAATTCTCGATCGCCAGCGCCGCGAAGTTGGAGGCGAGCGGCTTCACTTCGGCCAGCAGCTCGCGCATCCGCACCAGGGCGGCCTGGCTGGCGAGGTTGAGATTGCCTTCGGGGTCGATGCGGCGGCGGATCGCGTTCTGGAGCTGGGAGGCGTTCACCCGGAAGTGAATCCAGCCCATGCCCAGCCCATCGGCACGCATCGCCGCCGCGGCGACCAGCAGCGTGCGCGCGACCTCGGTCTCGGCATGCCGGGCTTCTTCCTCCAGCTCGCCGATGAGCGGCGCCAGGTTGACGATCTTGTCCGGGTGCTCGGCGGTGAGCGCGTTGGCCGCTTGCGACAGCGCTTCGGGCTCCGACAGGTCGGCGGCGAAGTGGCGCGCCATCTCCTCTGTATGCGCCTGCGCACGCGTGAGCCGGTCCGCCATCGCGGGCAGCACATCGCGCAGCGCCGCCGCATAGGAGGCGAGGCGCATCGCCTTCTCGTCGAGGCGGTAGCGGATCGAAGTCGACCATGAGATGTCGGTCCGCCCGTCCATATCGTAGCCGACCCAGGTGGCGAAGCGCACCGGCATCGGCTGCAGCGCTTTCCATTTCTTGGGGAAGCGCGCCGCGGCGATCTCGAACAGGCGGGCGTTGATGCGGTCGCGGGCGACCTGGCCGCGGGCGATCGCCGCCAGTGCCTCCTCGTGCTCGTAGTCGAGCGTGATGGTGTCGCGCTCGGGCGAGGCGACGCAGACCGAGGCCTCGCTGAAGTCGCCGGTCGAGGCCGAATGCGCCACCGCCTCGCTTTGCGCGCGGCTGAGCAGGAACGTGGGATGCGCGGTGAAGACGACGTGAGCGGCCGGACGCTGCCAGCGCACCGCGAATGACGTGAAGTCGTCCTCGCTGGCGAGCGCATCGAGCTGCCGGTCGTTGTCGGCGGGGGCGATCGGGCCGACGATCCGGTCGAGCCGGGCGGCGCGGGCGCGCAAGCTTTCGCACTCGATCTCGGCGATGAGGCTCTCGATCTGGTCGAGGGCCATGTCGCCTTGCTCGATCAGCCGCGAGAGTTCGAGCCCGAGCTGGAAGACCGGGTTGAACAGCGGCGTTTCGGCAGTCTGGGGGTGAAGCTCATGCAGGCGCGCGTCGAGGTCGGCGACCGAGGCGAAGGGCACGCTCACGGGCGCAGCTCCGCGGCTTGGCGCGCGGCCGCTTCGATGACGGCGGGATCGGGCTTGCCCTTGGGCACCATCCAGCTGCCGCCGACGCAAAGCACGGCATCGAGCGCCAGCCACTCGGGCGCGGTCGCCTGGGTGATGCCCCCTGTCGGGCAGAAGCGAACTTGTCCGAAGGGGCCGGCGATCGCCTTCAGGGCCGCCGTGCCGCCCGAAGCGACGGCGGGAAAGAACTTCAGGCGCGAAAGCCCAAGGTCGAGCGCGAGCATGATGTCGCTGGCATTGGCGGAGCCGGGAAGGAAGGGGACGCCGCTGTCCACCGCCGCCTGGCCCAGCTCCGGCGTGAGCCCGGGCGAGACGATGAACTCCGCGCCGGCATCCAGCGCGCGGGCGAGGTCGCCCGGATTGAGGACGGTGCCCGCGCCTACGACCGCACCGGACACTTGCTTCATCACCCGGATCGCATCGATGGCGCAAGGGGTGCGCAACGTCACTTCCAGCGCCGGCAAGCCGCCGGCGACGAGAGCCTCGGCGATCGGCAGGGCATGGTCGATCTCCTCGATCACGAGGACCGGAATCACCGGGGCGAGCGTCATCACGCGCTCGACGGCTGCAGGATCGATCAAGACACGTGCTCCATGGCAAAGGCGGCCGCGGCGCCGAACAGGCCGGGCTGGGGGTGAACGATCAGCTTGACCGGGAGTGCCGCCATCAGGCCCGCGAACCGGCCCTTGGCGCGGAACCGCTCGGCAAAGGCGGAGCGCAGGATCGTCTCGCGGATGCGGAAGCCGAGACCTCCGGCGACGACGACGGCGGAGGCGCCGTGGGCAAGCGCGAAATCGCCCGCTGCGCTGCCCAGCAGCATGCAGAACCGGTCGACCGCGGCGGCGGCGAGGCTGTCGCTTCCGTCGGTGCCGGCGGTCCACAGTTCGACATCACCCCGCTCGAGCACGGCACGGTTCTCCAGCAGCGCGAGCGTCTCGTAGATGTCGACGATCGCGGGGCCCGAGACCAACCGCTCGACCGAAACGCGGGTATGCCGCCGGCGAAGACGAGCCAGCATCGCATCCTCGATGGTGTCGTGCGGCGCGAAATCGACGTGCCCACCCTCGGTCGCATGGACGGTGTAGCCGCCGTCGGCCCGGATCAGCATGGCGACGCCAAGGCCAGTGCCCGGACCGATGACGCTGATCGTGCCGGTCGCGGGGAGCGTTTCGTCGGGCCCGGCCAGGTGGAGCAAATGCGTCTCGTCGCTTCGTGCCACGGCATGGGCGACGGCGGCGAAGTCGTTGACGATGGTGTAGCGCTCGACCCCGAGGCGCTCGCGGATCAGCGCCGGGCGGATGATCCAGGGGTTGTTGGTGAAGCGGATGACATCTCCGCCGACCGGCCCGGCGATGGCGATGGCGACCGCCTTGGGCAGGCTTCCGCCCTCGCGCCGGCGGAAGTCCTCCCAGGCGGTCTGGAAGCTGGCATATTCGCTGGTGTGCAGCGTCTGCGGCTCGCCGAGCGCGATCTTGCCCTGTTCGTCGATCCGCGCGCGGGCGAAGCGGGCATGCGTGCCGCCGATGTCGATGGCTACGAGTTCCGTCATGCGGCGTCGTCCGGGGCTTGGCGGGCGTCTGTTGCGGTATAGGCGAAATAGGCCGCGCCTTGGCGGGACCGGCCCCGGGTCGAGCCCGGGACGACGTGGGCGGGGATCGTCACAGCCCGGCCGTCGCGAGCATTGCCGAGGCGCCTTGCTCGGCACCGCTGGCGCCGACGCGGAACATGGCGAAGAGTTCGCGGCCCATGCCCCATTCCGGCTCGGGCGGGCGAGCAGGCTCGCGCCCCGTGAAGTCGGCGGTGGTGGAGAGCGTGCCGTCTTCGGCGGAAAGGCGGACCATGTCGCCGTCCTGCAAGTAGGCGAGCGGACCCCAGGCGCCGTCCATCGCCAAAGCCTCGGGGGTGACGTGGATCGCCGCCGGCACCTTGCCGCTCGCTCCCGACATGCGCCCGTCGGTGACCAGGGCCACGCGATGGCCGCGATCCTGCAGCACACCAAGCGGCGGCGTCAGCTTGTGCAGTTCGGGCATGCCGTTGGCGCGTGGGCCCTGGAAGCGCACGACGACCACGACGTCGCGGTCGAGCTCGCCCGCGGCGAAGGCCTTGGCGACGGCTTCTTGCGTGTCGAACACGCGGCAGGGGGCCTCGATCGTCCAGCGCTCGGCATCGACGGCGCTGGTCTTGAACGTCGCGCGGCCGAGATTGCCCTGAACGAGGCGCATGCCGCCGTCGGGCAGGAACGGGGCCGAGACCGGGCGCAGCATGCTGTCATCAAGGCTCGTCGCCGGAGAGTCGCGCCAGGCGAGCGTCTCGCCCTCCAAGTAAGGCTCGCGCGCGTACTGCGCCATGCCGCCCTCCGCGATCGTCAGCACGTCCGCGTGCGCGAGCCCGGCGCCGAGCAGCTCGCGGATGACGTAGCCCATGCCGCCGGCGGCGTGGAAGTGGTTCACGTCCCCGGCGCCGTTGGGATAGACCCGCGCGATCAGCGGGACGGTGCCCGAGAGTTCATCAAGGTCCTCCCAATCGATCAGGATGCCGGCGGCGCGCGCCATGGCCGGCAAGTGGATCGCGTGGTTGGTCGAGCCGCCGGTCGCGAGCAGGCCGACGCAGGCGTTCACGATCGCCTTCTCGTCAACCACGCGCGCCATCGGCCGGAAGTCCTCGCTCTTGCGGCCGATGGCGGCGACCCGGTGGACGGCGGCGCGGGTGAGGGCGGTGCGCAGCGGCGTGCCGGGGTTGATGAACGCGGCGCCCGGCACGTGCAGGCCCATCATCTCCATCATCATCTGGTTGGAATTGGCCGTGCCGTAGAAGGTGCAGGTGCCTGGTGCGTGGTAGCTCTTGCTTTCGCTCTCGAGCAATTCGGCGCGACCGACCTTACCCTCGGCATAGAGCTGGCGGGTCTTCTGCTTTTCCTTGTTGCCGATCCCGCTCGGCATCGGGCCGGCCGGTACGAACACTGCCGGCAGGTAGCCGAAACGCAGCGCGCCGATGACCAGGCCGGGTACGATCTTGTCGCAGATGCCGAGCAGCGCCATGCCGTCGAACATCGCATGGCTGAGCGCGACGGCGGTCGACAAGGCGATCGCGTCGCGGCTGAACAGCGACAGTTCCATGCCGGCAAAGCCCTGCGTCACGCCGTCGCACATCGCCGCGACCCCGCCCGCGACTTGCGCGGTGGCGCCCACCTCTCGCGCGAACAGCTTCATCTGCTCGGGATAGCGGCCATAAGGTTGATGCGCCGAGAGCATGTCGTTGTAGGCGGTCACGATGCCGAGATTCGGGCCGCGCTGGGTCGAGATGCTGGCCTTGTCCTCGCCCGCGGCGGCGAAGCCATGCGCCAAGTTCGAGCAGGACAGGAAGCCGCGATCGGCGAAGTGCTCGCTTTCGCGAGCGATCAGGTCGAGATAGCGGGCGCGGCTCTCGCGCGAACGGGCGACGATGCGCTCGGTCACGCGCGCGACAACGGGGGACACTTCGCTCATATCACAACTACTCCGGCTCGGTGCGCATCGGCGAGCGCCCGTGCATCGTCACTCGTGCCAGGTCACGCCGTCGCGCTCCGCCAGCGCGATCGCGGCCGACGGTCCCCAGCTTCCGGCCGTGTAAGTCTTGGGTTCCAGCCCCTGTTCCGTCCACAAGCCACGGATCGAGTCCACCCAGTCCCACTGCGCTTCCACTTCGTCGCGTCGCACGAAGAGAGTCTGGTCGCCCTCGATGAGGTCGAGCAGCAGCCGCTCATAGGCAATCCGGCGCAGCGGGCCGGAAAACGCCTCGGGCATGGCGATGTCGAGCGGAACCGGGCGCAGGCGCAGCCCGTCGCGGTCGAGTCCCGGGACTTTGGCCATCAGTGTGAGCTGGATGTCCTCGGAAGGCTGGATGCCGATGACGAGGCGATTGGGCACCGTACGCGCGCCGCGCCCGGCGAAGATCGAGTGCGGGACCTGGCGAAACTGCACCACGATCTCGGTCGTGCGGCGGGGCAGGCGCTTGCCGGTGCGCAAGTAGAACGGCACCCCCTTCCAGCGCCAGCAGTCGAGGTGGGCCTTGATGGCGACGAACGTCTCGGTGTCGGAGTGCTTGCCGAGCTCCTCGTCGTAGCCGGGCACCGCCTTGCCGGCGATGGCGCCCGCGCGGTACTGGCCGATGACCGTCTCGCTGGGAGAGACCTGGCGCAGGCAGCGCAGGATCTTGACCTTCTCGTCCCGCACCGCCGTCGCCTCGTAGCGCACGGGCGGCTCCATCGCGACGAGCGCGAGGAGCTGGAGCATGTGGTTCTGCACCATGTCGCGAAGCGCGCCCGAATCGTCATAGTAGGCGACCCGCGATTCCAGGCCGACGGTCTCGGCGACGGTGATCTGCACGTGGTCAATGTGCGCCGCATTCCACAGCGGCTCGAACATCAGGTTCGCAAAACGCAGCGCCAGCAGGTTCTGCACCGTCTCCTTGCCGAGATAATGGTCGATGCGGAAGATCCGCTCTTCGGGGAAGGCCGCCGCGACCGCGTCGTTGATGTCGCGGCTGGAGGCAAGGTCGGTGCCGAGCGGCTTTTCCAGGCCGATGCGCGAGCGCTCGTTGGCAAGGCCGCTCTTCGCGAGGCCCTGGATGGTCGGCTTGAACAAGGCCGGTGCGGTCGAGAGGAAGATGGCCAGCCCTTCGGCCGGGTTGCCGACCTTCTGCGCCAACTCTTCGAAACCCTCCCCTTGCGAGGCATCGAGGGCTTGATAGCTGAGCCGGTTGAGGAAGGTCGCCATGCCGCCGCGGCGATCGGCGGGCAGGAACTGCTCCAGCGACTCGCGCGCGAAATTGCGGAAGCCCTGGTTGTCGAGCTCGGAACGCGCAGTGCCGACGATCTCGATCCGCGGATCGAGCAATCCCTCGGCATCGAGCGCGCAGAGCGAGGGCAGCAGCATGCGTTTCGACAGATCGCCCGTGGCACCAAAGAGTAACAGGCGGTCGGCGGTGAACCCGGTCATGCGGGTGGGCGCTCCATGAAATAGGGACGAGACGAGGAACCGGGCGCCTCGATCCGGATAAGCAAACTTTCTCGCAACCGCAGCACACCATGGTTATAGGCGTGCCCATCAGCGGGGCAACCCCGCCTTGCGCAATGCGGCGATGCTCCTACACGGCGCCGCGTTGCAAGGCGGTAGCGGATCGCCGGGGTAGACATGCGTATGGCCATCGAAGGCGTTCACCTGCTCGAACACATCCAGACTCCGGCGCTGGCGGTCTCGCGCGGGCAGGTCAGCTATGCCAATGCCGCGGCCAAGGCGCTGCTCGGCGCGCATATCGTCGGCCAGGACGTGCGCATCGCCATCCGCGACCCGCTCGCGGTCTCGGTGATCCTTGGTGACGGCGGGGGCAATGCCAAGATCGGCGGGCTGTCGGTCGGTGGCAGCATGTGGGAGATCGACTGCAAGGTGATCGGCATCGGCGAGCGGCTCGTGACGCTCTACGACCAGTCGGTCCAGGTGAGCGTCGCGCGCGCGCATGCAGACTTCGTCGCCAATGCCAGCCACGAGCTGCGCACCCCGCTGGCGACGGTGCTGGGATACGTCGAGACCCTGATGAATCCCAAGGCGGGTGGAGACGAGAAGACGCGCGAGCGCTTTCTCAACACCATCCGGCACGAGGCGCTGCGTATGCAGGCGCTCGTCTCCGACCTCATGTCGCTCTCGAGGATCGAGGCGGTCAAGCACGAGGTGCCGTCCGAGCGGATCGAGATGATCGCGCTCGCGCGCGAAGTGGCCGGCGAGTTCCGGACCGGGGGCAGCGTGCTCGTCTCGGCCAACTGCGAGACGGCGGTCGTGCTCGGCGATCGCGGCCAGCTCGCCCAGGTCCTGCGCAACCTCATCGACAATGCGCTGAAGTACGGGAGCAAGGACGCGCCGGTGCAGGTCTCGCTCGAGGGTACGAACACGGGGTGGCTGCTGGTCGCGGTGCACGACGACGGCGAAGGCATCGCGCCCGAGCACCTGCCGCGCCTGACCGAGCGCTTCTACCGCGCCGACACCAGCCGCAGCCGTGCTGCTGGCGGCACGGGCCTGGGCCTTTCGATCGTCAAGCACATCGTGGAGCGCCACCGGGGGCGCTTCGACATCGCGAGCCGCCCGGGCTCCGGCACGACCGCATCGATGATGCTGCCGCTTCGTGAACGCTGAGTCGGGATGCGCTCGCGAAACACTCCGTCATAAAAGCGAAACATAAACGTCATAATAGCACCCTCGAACTGTCATACTCGGGGGGATGGATGTCGAGGTACCTGGCCCCGCTGCTGTTATCGGCAGCGGCGACCCTGGCTGCTAGTCCAGCCGCGGCATCTTCCGCCGATGAAGCCGACTTGCGCCGGCAGCTTGCCGAGATGCGCGAGCAGATGGCCCGCATGACGCAGCGGATCGACTCCCTTGAGAGCCAGCTCGCAGCGGCGAAGCGGCCCTCGCAGGCACCGCCGGCAACCGTGCCCATGGTCGCGAGCACCGGGGCGGTCCCTCCCGCCGCTCCGGCTCCAGCGAAGCCGCGAACGGAGGTGAGCTGGAACGGCGCTCCGCAATGGTCGGACGGAACCGGTTGGAGCTTCAAGCCGCGTGGCCGCTTGCAGATGGATGCGGGGGTGATCGATGGTCCGGCCAAGCTGGCAGGGGGCGAGAACCTGGGCTTTTCGGCGGAGCTTCGCCGGTTCTTCCTGGGGTTCGACGGAACGATGCCCGGCGGCTTCGGCTATCGGGTGGAGGCGGATCTCGCCAACTCCGACGTTCAGCTGACCGACGTCTACCTGACGTACGCACCCAGCAAGGCCCTGACGATCACGCTGGGCCAGCACAAGCCGTTCTGGGGCCTCGACGAGCTGACCTCCGACCTGAACACCAGCATGATGGAGCGTGCCGCCTATACCAACGCGTTCGGGTTCGAGCGCCGGGTAGGCCTCAGCGCCACTTATGTGCACGGCGCGCTGCTGGCGGAGGGAGGGGTGTTCACCGACGACGCAATCGCGCTCAACAACGACCTCGACAAGAGCTGGAGCGTCGACGGCCGGCTCGTGGCGATGCCCAAGCTTGCAGGGGGAACGCTGCATTTGGGGGGATCCGTGCACTGGCGCGATCTCAACGGCTCTGCCGCGAACTTCCGCTACCGCGTGCGGCCGTTCCTGCATACGACCGATCTGCGCTTCGTCGACACCGGCACCTTGCCGGCGACGGGCGAGCGCGGCCTGGGCGCGGAGGCAGCGTGGATTGGCGGCCGTTTCCATGTCGTGGGCGAAAGCTTCTGGCAGACCGTCCGCCGTCCCGGCTTTGCCGACCCCACCTTCAACGGCGGCTACGCCGAGGTCGGCTACCTGCTGACCCGCGATCAGACCGCCTATCGCAACGGCGTGTTCGAGCAGATCAGGCCCCGTGCGCCGCTCGGCTCGGGGGGGCTCGGCGCGGTCCAGGTGAACGTGCGGTACGACTGGCTGAGCTTGTCGGACGCAGGCATCCGGGGCGGGCGCCAGCACAGCGCCGGCATCGCCGTCATCTGGATGCCGACCATGTTGGTCCGCTTCATCGCCACCTACGGACATCTGTGGACGAAGGACGCGTCGGTTGCGGCCGGCTTCGACCGCGACTACGGAGCAGATGCCGCAGGGATGCGCGCGCAGTTCAACTTCTGATTTGAAGGGCCATGGCCTCCGCCACGGGTGCATGTCATGCCAGTGTCAACGAAGTGTCATAATATGCCCATAGAGGCGCGCCATGACGTCAGCCCAAGGGGTGTTTAGCATGCGTAGTATCCAAGCTCTGGCGTTGGTCGCCGTCTCTTCGCTGGCGATCGCCGGGTGCGGCGGCTCGGGCGGGGCGAGCGGGTCGCGCGATTTCATCCGGGCTGTCGGTTCCTCGACGGTCTATCCCTTCGCGACCGCCGTCGCCGAGCAGTATGCCAAGACCGGTGCCAAGTCGCCGGTGATCGAATCCACCGGCACCGGCGCCGGCATGAAGCTGTTCTGCGCCGGCATCGGCGCCCAGCACCCCGACATCGAGGACGCCAGCCGCCGGATCAAGAAGTCCGAGTACGAGCTTTGCGCCAAGAACGGCGTGAAGGACATCGTCGAGATCCAGGTCGGCATCGACGGCATCGCCTTTGCCGAGGCCAAGAACGGCCCGGGCATGAAGCTGACCCCGCTCGACGTCTACAAGGCGATCGCGGCCAATCCGTTCGGCAGGCCCAACACCGCCAAGACTTGGAAGGACGTCAATCCCGCGCTCCCCGACGAGCCGATCCTGGTCTACGGCCCGCCCTCGACCTCGGGCACGCGCGACGCGCTGGCCGAGCTGATCCTGGAGGCCGGCTGCAAGACCGATCCGGCGATGGCGGCGCTGAAGACCAGCAACGAGGACAAGTACAAGGCGACCTGCACCCAGATCCGCGAGGACGGCCCCTATGTGGACGCTGGCGAGAACGACAACCTGATCGTCCAGAAGATCTCGCAGAACGCCAAGGCGATCGGCATCTTCGGCTTTTCGTTCCTGGAAGAGAACGCCGACACCTTGAAGGGCATCCCGATGGCCGGCATCGCGCCGACTTACGAGACGATCTCGAACTTCACCTATCCCGGCGCCCGCCCGCTCTACGTCTACGTGAAGAAGGCGCATGTCGGCCCGATCAAGGGCATCGCCGAATACCTCGCCGAGTGGCCCAAGGTGTGGGGTCCGGACGGGATACTGAAGAAGAAGGGCATGGTCATCGCGCCGGAGGATGTGCGGGCCAAGAACGCCAAGCTGATCGCGGACCTCACCCCGCTCGATCCCTCGACGCTGAAGTGATCAGCGGACGGTAACCGGCACGACAACGCGATGATCCTGTCGATCGTTCTGGCGGCCGTCCTGGCCCTTGGTCTGGTGGGCTGGCTCGCCGCGCGCGCCCGTGCCCGCCTGCTGTACAAGGGCCGGGACTCGATGCACTCGATGCCGGTCTACCACGCCTGGCACCTGGCGCTGTGGGTGGTGGTGCCGGCCCTGCTGGTCTGGGGCGTATGGTCGGCGATCTCGCCCGCCATGGTCGACCAGGCGGTGCTCGCCTCGCCCGCCGCCGCCGGCCTCAGCACCGACCCGCTGCAGCGGGCGACGACGCTGAGCGAGGCGCGCAGCATCGCCGCCGACCCGACCTTCATCGGCTTCAACCCGCTGTCCACCACGCTCGCCGAGCCGATGCGCGCGGCGCAGACCCGCTTCGGTCTGATCGGCGCCGCGCTCGTCGCGATCGCCGGGCTGGCGGGCGGCGGCTATGCCTTCACCCGCGTGCGTGCCGGCTTCCCCGCCCGGACCCAGGTCGAGCGCGGCATCATGCTGGTGCTGCTCGGCGCCTCGCTGCTGGCGATCTTCACGACCTTCGGGATCGTCGGCTCGCTGGTGTTCGAGGCGGGGCTGTTCTTCCGCGACGTCTCGCCCATCGCCTTCCTGACGGGCTTGCACTGGTCGCCGGCGAACGCGGTGGGCAGCGACCTCGATGCGAACTTCGGGGCAGTGCCGCTTTTCTGGGGCACGATCTACATCGGCGCGATCATTGCCATGCTGGTGGCGATCCCGCTCGGACTGATGAGCGCGGTGTACCTCACGCAATATGCCGACGCGCGCGCGCGCAAGGTCCTGAAGCCGGTGCTGGAGATCCTGGCGGGCATCCCGACGGTGGTCTACGGTTACTTCGCGGCGCTTTCGGTCGCGCCGTTCATCCGCGACCTTGCCGCTTCGCTCGGCTATCAGAATCCCTCGACCGAGAGCGCGCTTGCCGCGGGCCTCGTCATGGGCGTGATGATCATCCCCTTCGTCTCCTCGATGGCGGACGATGCGATCACGGCCGTGCCGAGGGCGATGGCGGACGGCTCGCTGGCGATGGGCGCGACCAAGTCCGAGACGATCAAGAAAGTGCTGTTGCCCGCCGCGCTGCCCGGCATCGTCGCGGGCGTGATGCTGGCGATCAGCCGCGCGATCGGCGAGACCATGATCGTCGTCATGGCCGCCGGCGCCACCGCGCGCCTGACCGCCGATCCGCTCGCCTCGATGACGACGGTGACTTACCAGATCGTCCAACTGCTGACCGGCGACCAGGAGTTCAACAGCCCCAAGACGCTTTCGGCCTTCGCGCTGGGCCTCGTCCTGTTCGTCGTCACGCTGATCCTCAACATCATCGCGCTTCGCGTCGTGAAGCGGTTCCGGGAAGCTTATGAGTAGTCCCTTGAACACCCCCGAGATGGCCAGGCGCATCGCGCGGCGTAACGCGGCCGAGCGCCGCTTCCGCCTGGTCGGCCTGGGCGCGGTCGTCCTGTCGCTGCTGTTCCTGGCGGTGCTGCTGTTCATCATGCTCAGGAACGGCCTGGGCGGTCTTGACTGGTCGTTCCTGACCAGTTCGGACTCGACCGACGCTTCGGCCGCCGGTGTGTGGGGCGCCGCCAAGGGCTCGTTCCTGACGATGGTGGTGACGCTGCTGCTCTCGTTCCCGATGGGCGTGCTCGCCGCGATCTACCTCGAGGAGTTCGCCCCGCGCGCCAAGTGGGTCGACTGGATCGAAGTGTCGATCAACAACCTCGCGGCGGTGCCCTCGATCATCTTCGGCCTGCTGGGCCTGGCGTTCTTCATCGGTACGCTCGGCATGCCGCGTTCCTCGCCGCTGGTCGGCGGGCTGACCCTGGCGCTGATGACGATGCCGGTGATCGTCATCTCGGGCCGCAATGCGATCAAGGCGGTGCCGCCCTCGATCCGCAATGCCGCGCTGGCCGTCGGGGCGAGCCCGGTGCAGACCGTGTTCCACCATGTCCTGCCGCTGGCGCTGCCCGGCATCCTCACCGGGACGATCATCGGCATGGCCCGCGCGCTGGGCGAGACGGCACCGCTGCTGATGATCGGCATGCGCGCGTTCGTCGCGACGCCGCCGCGCGGCATCACCGATCCTTCCAGTGTGCTGCCGATGCAGATCTTCCTGTGGTCCGACGAGATCGACAAGGGCTTCGTCCAGAACACCAGCGCCGCCATCATCGTGCTGCTGGTGTTCCTCCTGGCGATGAACGGGATCGCCATCTACTTTCGCAACAAGTTCGAAGTCCGCTGGTAGGATATGTCAGAGAACACCAAACTCACGGCTCGCAACGTCGATGTCTTCTACGGCGAGAAGAAGGCGATCGACGACGTCTCGATCGACATCGACAACGGCGTCGTCACCGCCTTCATCGGTCCGTCGGGCTGCGGCAAGTCGACTTTCCTGCGCACGCTCAACCGCATGAACGACACGATCGCCGGCGCGCGGGTGACCGGGCAGATCCTGCTCGACGGCGAAGACATCTACGACCGCTCGATGGACCCGGTCGCGCTGCGGGCGCGGGTCGGCATGGTGTTCCAGAAGCCCAATCCGTTTCCCAAGTCGATCTACGAGAACGTGGCCTACGGCGCGCGCATCCACGGCCTTGCCCAGGGCAAGGCGGACATGGACTCGATCGTCGAGAAGGCGCTGACCCGTGCGGGCCTGTGGAACGAGGTCAAGGACCGGCTGACCGATGCCGGCACCGCGCTCTCCGGCGGCCAGCAGCAGCGCCTGTGCATCGCGCGCGCCATCGCCGTCAGCCCCGAGGTCATCCTCATGGACGAGCCGTGCTCCGCGCTCGACCCGATCGCCACGGCGCGCATCGAGGAACTGATCGAGGAGCTGAAGGACCGCTACGCCATCGTCATCGTCACCCATTCGATGCAGCAGGCGGCCCGCGTCTCGCAACGGACGGCCTTCTTCCACCTGGGCAAGATGGTGGAATACGGCGAAACCAGCCAGATATTCACCAATCCGCGCGAAGTGCGGACCAAAGACTACATCACCGGCCGCTACGGCTGAGAGGAACGCCATGGTCGACCATACCGTCAAAAGCTTCGACAGCGAGATCAGCCAGCTTCGCGGCCTGGTGTCCGAGATGGGCGGCCTCGCCGAAGTGGCGATCCGCGACGCGATCGACGCCCTGACTCGTCACGACGAGGATCTCGCGCGCAAGGTGGTCGCCGCCGACGCCCGGCTCGACGCGCTCGAGGCCGAGGTCGATCGGCTCGCGGTGCGCACCATCGCGCTGCGCGCGCCCATGGCCGACGACCTGCGCGACGTGATCGCCGCGCTCAAGATCTCGGGCGTGATCGAGCGGATCGGCGACTATGCCAAGAACATCGCCAAGCGCGTCGACCACATGGAAGGCCGTACGAAGATCGAGCCGCTGACGCTGGTGCCGGCGATGGCCGACATCGCGCAGGGCATGGTGCGCGACGTGCTCAACGCCTACGGCTCGCGCGATGCCTTGCTGGCGGTCGAGGTGATCCGGCGCGACGAGAAGCTGGACCAGTTCTACAACACGCTGTTCCGTTCGCTGCTCACTCACATGATGGAGAACCCGGCGACGATCACCAGCGCCGCGCAGCTGCTGTTCATCGCCCGCAACCTGGAGCGCATCGGCGACCATGCGACCAACGTCGCGGAGATGGTCTACTACGCCGCCACCGGGGAATACTGCTCCGAACGCGACGCCAAGGACGAGCCCAAGGAACCCTCGGTATGAACGCTTCCGTCCTGGTCGTCGAAGACGACGCCGCGCTGTGCGATCTGCTCTCCTGGAACCTCTCGGCCGAGGGTTATGAAGTCCGTTCGACGGGCGACGGCGAGGAGGCGCTCGTGATGGTGCGCGAGCAGATGCCCGATGCCATCATCCTGGACTGGATGATCGAGCAGGTGCCCGGCATCGAGGTCTGCCGCCAGCTGCGCAAGGATCGCGAGACCGCGAAGATCCCGATCGTCATGCTCACCGCGCGCGGCGAGGAGGAGGACCGCATCCGCGGCCTCAAGACCGGCGCGGACGACTATGTCACCAAGCCGTTCAGCCCGCGCGAGCTGATGGCGCGGGTCGAGGCGCTGCTGCGCCGCTCGCGCCCGTCGCTTGCAGGCGACGCCCTGGTGTTCGGCGATATCGAGCTCGATCCGGTCTCGCACCGCGTGCGCCGTGCCGGCGAGGCGCTGCACCTGGGGCCGACCGAGTTCAAGATGCTGCGCTACTTCATGGAGCGGCCCAACCGCGTGCTCTCGCGCCAGCAGATCCTCGACGGTGTGTGGGGCATGGACTCCGACATCGACGAGCGCACGGTGGACGTCCACATCCGCCGGCTGCGCCAGGCGATCAACCGCTCGGGCGATTTCGATCCGATCCGCACGGTCCGCGCCGCCGGCTATGCGATGGATCTGAGCTGAGGTCTTGAGTGAGGGCCCGAGTCGACCCGGGGCAAGCCGCCGGGGTCGATCGGGGCCGGCTTAGGCCGCGTGTCGTTCGTTCCGGGTGCTGAGTGCGCAGGCGATCGCGGTCTCGAACTGATCCGTTGCCCGCTCCCACGAGTAGCTCGCGCCGAGGCGGGCGGCGTCCGCGCGGTCCGCGAGCAGGGCGCGACTGATCGCCAGCTCCAGATCCTCATGCAAGGCGCCGGCCGCCTCACCGCCGAGTATGTCGATCGGCCCGGCCACCGGGTAAGCGGCCACCGGCACGCCGCAGGCGAGCGCCTCGATGATGACAAGGCCGAAGGTGTCGGTGCGGCTGGGGAACACAAAGCAGTCGGCGGCGCGATAGGCGCTGGCCAGTTCCTCGCCGGCGAGCGCGCCCAGGAACACCGCCTTGGGGTAGCGGCGCTGCAGCGCGGCGAGGGCGGGACCGTCGCCCACCACCACCTTGGTGCCGGGCACCGGCGCGTCGAGGAAGGCCTCCAGGTTCTTCTCGGCCGCGACTCGTCCGACGTTGAGCAGGACCGGGCCGGGAAGGCCGAGCATCGCCGGGTGGCGCACGCCCTCGGGGCGGAACAGCGTGTGGTCGATACCGCGGCTCCACGGCGTCGTCTGAGCGATACCGCGGCGCTGCAGCTCGCTGGCGAGGCTGCGGGTGGAGACGAGCACCGCGCTGCTCGGCGCGTGGAAGCGGCGCATGATCGGCCAGAACCGCTCGGCGCTGATGCCGGTGCGCACCGCCGCGTAGTCGGGAAAGCGCGTGTGGAAGGCCGAGGTGAAGGGCACCCCGCGCGAGAGGCACCAGCTGCGCGCCGCCCAGCCGATCGGACCTTCGGTGGCGATGTGGACGATGTCCGGCCGCAGCGCGTCGAGCCGGCGCCGGACGCCGAAGCGCGGCGCCACGGCGAGGCGGATCGAGGCATAGCCCGGCATCGGCACGGTGACGAAGCTGTCCGGCGCGATCACGTCGATGTCGTGGCCGCGTTCGCGCAGCAGGCCGACCGTGGTCGAGAGCGAGCGCACGACGCCGTTGACCTGGGGGAACCAGGCGTCGGTGGCGAGGACCAGCTTCACGCGGTCAGCTCGGCCTGCTGCTTGCCCCGCTGCTCGGCTTCGGCTTCGGCCTCGGCGGCCTTTTCGCCGGCCCAGTCGATGATCGCGATATGGCCTTGTGCATCTTCGGCGAGCGCCGTGCAGCTCTCCACCCAGTCGCCGTCGTTGTAGTAGGTGATGCCGCCGAACTCGCGGATCTCGGCGCAATGGATGTGGCCGCACACGACGCCGTCGAGACCGCGCCCGATCGCCTCCTGCGCCACGGCCTCCTCGTAGCTGGAGACGAAGGCGACCGCGTTCTTCACGCGCTTCTTCATATAGGCAGAGAGCGACCAGTACGGCATCTTGAGCCGGCGGCGCACCGCGTTGAACACGATGTTGGCGCGCAGCAGGGTGGTGTAGGCCGCATCGCCCAGGAACGCGAGCCAGCGGGCGTAGAGCACCACGCCATCGAAGGCGTCGCCATGCGTCACCAGCAGCTTGCGCCCGTCGGCGGTCTCGTGGACGGCCTCGAGGACCAGCTCGACCCCGCCGAACGACATTCCGGCATAGTCGCGCAGCATCTCGTCGTGATTGCCGGCCACCAGCACCACGCGGGTGCCGCGATGCGCCATCTTGAGGATGCGGCGGACCACTTCGTTGTGCGCGTCGGGCCAGTACCAGCCCTTGCGCAGCCGCCATCCGTCGACGATGTCACCCACGAGATAGAGCGTCTGGCACTCGATCGAGCGCAGGAAGTCCACCAGCAGGTCGGCGTTGCAGCCGCGCGTGCCCAGGTGCACGTCGGAAATCCAGACGGTGCGATACTTGCGCTTGGGCCGGAAGCCCTTGGGATCGGGAAGATCGAGCCAGGCGGGGATATTGCCCTTGGCGAGCGGCGCGACGGTCCGGGTCAGCAGGCTCTCGTGATCAATCTGCACGGGCGAAATCCTCTTGCTGCTAAGCGTCCCTAGCCTTTCGCGGTGTCGCCAGCGTTACGGTTCGGAGTACCTTCGATGACACCGGCCCGCGCGGGATCGAGCCCGAGTCGCGTCGTCGGCGACCTGTCACCCCTCCGTCACATTATCGCGGCAAGAGCACGGCTTGGCAGGGCAGCACGCGGGGATCCATGGGCCGTATCGACATCTTGTTGACGAGCGATCTGCAGGGTGGCTTCGCTCCCTTCCGGCATGCCGATCTCGAACTCGTGCTGCATCGCTGGCGCGATTCCAGCCAGCTGCCGCTGATCGAGGGCGCGCTGTGGGTCTTCGTGGACTGGGTGCTGCCCGAGATGTCCGGCCTGGAACTGTGCCGACGGCTGCGCTGCGATCCGCAAACGGCGGCCGCGCATCTGACGATCGTGCTCGACGACAATGACCAGGAGGTGCGCAAGCGTGCGCTGCGCACCGGCGCGGACGACTACATCGTCGGCCCGCTGACCCGCACCGCTCTGCTGGATCGCGTCCTGTCCGGCAAGTTCGCCGAGCACGACGCGGTCGAGCGGCGCGTTGTGGTGGGCGACCTCGTGATCGACATCGCCGCCTTCCAGGCGCGGTGGAAGGGCAAGGCGATCGGCCTCATGCCCAACGAGTTCCGGCTGCTGCGCTACTTCGCCGAGCATCCGAGCCGGGTCTTCACCCGCGTCCAGCTGATACAGGCGCTCGGCAAGCAGGAGCCGGAGATCGACGAGCGCACGGTCGACGTCTGGATCGGTCGTCTGCGCCGCGCGCTGAAGGACGTGGGCGCCGGCAATCCGCTGCGCACCGTGCGCTCGCTGGGCTACGTCTTCGACACGCTCTGAGCGCGCGTCCACTCACCCACCCATCCTCGTAAGCGGCCTTTTCGCCGGCGCGCCCGCGCGCGCGGCAAACGACGTTCGCGCTGCCACGCAACGAAAAAGCCCGACCCTCGCGAAGAGGGCCGGGCCAGGAAGCCGTCCGGTGGGTGGACGTATCGCGGGACTGGCGATCAGAAGGAGACGGTCGCCTCGATGCCGTACGTGCGCGGCGCGTTGAAGTTGCCGTAGTCGCCCAGCACGTTGCCGATCGGCCCGTTGCTGAGGCTGCTGGTCGGCGCGCCGGGCAGGCTGTTCGAGGGATCCCGGCGGAAGATGTACTGCTCGTTGAAGATGTTGCGGCCCCAGAGCGCGACCGTGAGCTTCTGCGAGGTACCGCCCATGTCGATGTCGGCCAGCGCGAGGCGGGCGTTGACGATGAACGAGGCGTCGGCCTTGGTATCGAACTGGTCGAAGGCCTGCGTCGCCTGCGAATAGTTGCCGTCGATGTGGAAGCGGACCTGGGTGTCGCCGGTGCCGACGGGCAGCGCGTAGTCGATCGAGCCGCTCGCCGCGTTGCGCGGGGTGAACGGGATGTAGAAGCGCTGCAGGACCGTGGAGGTCACGCCGCCGACGGTGAAGCTGACCGGGACCAGCGGCACCCTGGTGTAGGTGTAGGCGTAGGAGGCGTTCAGCGTCAGACCATCGACGGGCTTGATCGTCAGGTCCGCCTCGATGCCGCGGATCTTGGTGATGCCGGGCGCGTTGATGGCGCGCAGCACGTTGACCGCGGTCGGCTGTCCGGTGCTGGCGTTCGTCGCGAAGGTGATGAAGCTGAGGTCTTCCTGGCTGCCCTTGCGGTCCATGATGTAGCCCGCGAGGTTCAGGCGAGCGCGGTGGTCGAAGAAGTCCGCCTTCAGGCCCACTTCGTAGGACTTCACGTCCTCCGGGTTGAAGGCCAGGTAGTTCGGCGTGCGCGAGCTGGCGCCGCCGGCACGGTAGCCGGTGGCATACTTCGCGTAGGCATGGACATCGCGGCTGAAGTCGTAAGCGACCGTCGCCATCGGGTTGAAGCGGTGCCAGGTCTCGTCCAGCGGCGAGTAGCCGACCGCGGCGAGGGTGGCGGCCGAGGCGGTGTCGTAGTTCACGTTGTTGAAGTAGTGCAGCACGCCCTTCTTCTTGTCCGTGGTGTAGCGGCCGCCGACGGTGATGTGCAGCGCGTCGGTGGCGTTCCAGGTGACCTGGCCGTACGCCGCGTAGCTCTTCGACTTCACTTCCGAGGCTCGGTCGATCGAGCAGCCGTTGACGGCGGTGCCCACGAACGCCGGCGTGTTGGCGGTGCAGTAGGCGATCGGCACGAAGTTCGCCTGGGTCGGGCTGACGTAGACCGCTCCGATCGAGCTGGGCGTCGCCGCGTCGTCGGTCACGTGCTCGTTGAAGTAGAACAGGCCGGCGACGTAGTCGATCGAGCCGACCGAGCCAACCGCCTGGAACTCCTGGCTGAACTGACGCTGGTAGAGGTCGGCAAGGCTGTAGCGGCTGAAGGCGCAGGGCGCGGTCGAGGTGCACGACGGGCCATAGCTGACCAGCGGCGGACGGTGGGCGCCGCCCGAGTTGTCCCACTGCTGCACGTCCACGCCGCGCCAGGCGGTGATCGAACGCAGTTCGATCTCGGGCGAGACGGTCCAGCGCAGGTTGTTGGTGAAGCCGTGGCTCTTGTCGATGCTGGGCTGCTGCGGCACGCCGATGTCGGCGACCTTCATGCGGCTGTCGCCGTTGACGATGACGCCCGGCAGCAACTGCTTGACACCGCCAAGAGGCTGACCGCCGGTCAAGTTCGTGTAGTTGACGCTCGGCAGCACGCAGTTCGGAGCGCCGCTGACGGGACCGTTGGTGCAGGCGTTCGGGTTGTAATTCAGCAGCTGGCTGTAGAACGGCGTGTTTTTGTCTTCGGCGACATCGTACGAGAAGTCGTTGGTGATGTCGGGCGTGATCTTCCAGCGCGCGGCGATGCGCACACCTTGGCGGTCGTAGTAGTTCCACCCGGTCTGGCCCGCGAGCGGGTTCTTGGTGGTCGCGTCCTGGTACTGCTTGATGCCGTCGATCTTGATGCTGAGGCCATGCCACTCGGGCAGGTTCAGGTGGGCGCCGATCGTGTAGGCGCCGTAGTTGCCGTAGCTGCCGGTCACGCGGCCGCCGAACTCGCCGGTGGGCGCGGCGGACACGATCGAGAGCGCGCCGCCCTCGGTGTTGCGGCCGAACAGGGTGCCCTGCGGACCCTTGAGGACTTCGACGCGCTCGATGTCGAACAGCGCGGCGTTGAGGCCGTGCTGGCGGCCGAGGTAGACGCCGTCGATGTAGATGCCGACACCCTGCTCACGCGCGGGCTGGTTGGCGTCGAGCGGCACGATGCCGCGGATGCCGATGGTGAGCGCGCTCTGGCGAGCCTCGAACGTGGCGATGCGCAGCGAGGGGACCGAGCCATCCGCGAGATCGTAGAGGCTCTGGACGTGGCGGTCCTTGAGCGCTTCCTGGTTGACCACCGAGATCGAGATCGGGGTGGACTGGAGGTTGGTCTCGCGCTTGGTGGCGGTGACGACGATCTCCTGCAGCCCGCCGGTGTCGGCGGCCGGTGCAGTGGTGTCGGCGCCGGCTGCCGCCGTGTCGCCCGGAGTGGCTTGCGCCAGCGCCGGCGTGGCCGAAAGAGCCAGCGAAGCGCCGCCGATCATCAGCCACGAACGGAAGGACGTGGAGCGGTTCATCGTAAATACCCCCTGGAATGGTCTACCTGGCAGGCATTCGTGCCCGCTGCTGGCGCGGCCTCTAGAGGGGCGTGATGACAGTTTGTTGGCGGATATATGACGGTTGTGTGTCGCCCTGCAGAGTGGGGCTTAACGGCCACACCTTCCCCGTCTCGCGGTTCTTTGGGCGGTCGCAAGGGCGACCTTTAAGCCTTTGAGTAGACAGCCTTGGGGAAATACCTAGGTGTGTCGGTTAAGGTTGAAACACCAGCCTTGGGCATAATCGCTTCACCACGAGATTCGGAAAAAAACTCCATGCGAGCAAATCGGTGCAGCGCCATTTTCAGCGCCGCGATCATGACGGTGGCGGCGGGATTGCCGCTGCCGGCAGCAGCCCAGGCGATCGCGCCTGTCGACCCCGCCGGAAGCGGCCCGGTCGTGGCCGCGCTGGGATGGATTCAAGGGACATTATTAGGTAATGTGGCGACCGCGGTGGCCGTGATGGCCGTGGCCGCGGTGGGGTTCATGATGTTGAGCGGCCGATTGAATTGGCGCTTCGGTGCGACCGTGATCGTCGGCTGCTTCGTGTTGTTCGGCGCCGGCGCGATCGTCTCGGGCATCCAGTCCGCCGCGGTGGGCGGCTGATGGCGGGCCAAGGCTCTCTGGCGCGCTACCCGGTCCATCGCGCGCTTACCCGCCCGCAGATGTTCGCAGGCGTCACCTACAGCTACTTCATCATTAACGCTGCGGTGACGACCGAGGTGTTCCTCATCACCAAGAGCTTCTGGGCGCTGCCCGCGGCCCTGGCGATGCACACCGTCGGCTATCTGGCATGCCTGCGCGAGCCGCGCGTGTTCGACTTGTGGATCGCGAAGGTCAGCAAGTGCCCGCGCGTGCCCAACTGGAGCCGCTGGGGCTGCAACAGCTACGCGCCCTGAATGGCACAGGGGCGCGGCGACAAGGACGAGACAATGGGCAAGCAACCGCCAAAGCAGCTGAGGGCCTGGGGCAGGAAGGAAGCCATGGCGGGCGACCGACTACCGTACTTGCGCCTGCTCGACGAGAACGTCGTGCTCCTGCGCGACGGATCGGTGATGCTCTCGCTGATGGTGCCCGGCTTCGCCTTCGAGACCGCCGATACCGACGAGCTCAACGCCCATGCCGCGACTCGCGAGGTGCTGCTGCGCTCCTCGCTCGACGCGCGCTTCGTGCTCTATCATCACGTCATCCGTCGCCGGGTCGAGATCGAGCTGGAGAGCCAGTTCGCCGATCCGTTGACGGCGCATATCGATGCGCGCTGGCGGCAGCGGACCAGTTCGGGCGCGCTGTTCGTCAACGACCAGTTCGTCACGCTGGTGCGCCGCCCGGCGCGCGGCAAGGCGGGCTGGCCGGACAAGCTGGCGCGCATGATGAAGCGCAAGGGTGCCGGCCCGGTCGAGGCCGATGCCGCCGATGTGCGGGCCTTGCGCGCAGCGGCCAGCGCGATGACCGCCTCGCTCGGCGCTTACGGAGCGAGGCTGCTGGGTGACTACGACAGCCCCGCCGGCCGCTGCTCGGAAGTGCTCGAATTGCTGAGCGCGCTTTACAACGGCGAGATGCGCCCGGTGCGCCGTCCCGCCGAGGATGCCGATGTCGGCCACATGCTGCCCTACCGCCGGGTCAGCTTCGGGCTCGATGCGATGGAACTGCGCGGGGCCAACGGCGTGACGTTCGGCTCGCTGGTCAGCCTGAAGGACTATCCGGACTCGACGGCGCCCGGCCTCACCGATCCGCTGCTGCGTTTGCCGTGCGAACTGGTGCTGACCGAGACTTACGCGCCGTCCGACCGCCAGATCGCGCGCGAGCGGATCGACCTGGCGCTGCGCCGCCTCAAGTCCGCCGACGAGGAGGCGATGGCTGAGCGGCGCGAGATGGCCAGCGCGCGCGATGCCCTGGGCACCGGTGCGGTCGGCTTCGGCGACCATCACCTCTCGGTCCTCGTCCGTGCGCCGAACCTCGAGGTGCTGGACGAGGCGACGGCGCTCTGCGCGGCGGCGCTGGCCGACGCCGGCGCGGTGGCGGTGCGCGAGGACGTCAACCTCGAGCCCGGCTTCTGGGGGCAGATGCCCGGCAACGAGGGGCTGATCGTGCGCCGCGCGCTGATCTCCAGCGCCAACATGGCCTGCTTCGGCAGCTTGCACGGCTTTGCCATGGGCCAGGCGAGCGGCAATCACTGGGGCGAGGCGGTGACGCTGCTCGCCACGACCAGCCAGACGCCGTTCTTCTTCAATTTCCATCAGGGCGACCTGGGCAACTTCACCGTCATCGGTCCCTCGGGCTCGGGCAAGACGGTGGTGATGAACTTCCTCGCCGCGCAGGCGCAGAAGTTCGATCCGCGCACGATCCTGTTCGACAAGGATCGCGGCGCCGAAGTGTTCGTGCGGGGCATCGGCGGCACTTACAGTCGCATCGCCGCCGGGCACCCCACCGGGTTCAACCCGCTGGCGCTGCCCGACACGGCGGTGAACCGCGCCTTCCTGCGCGATTGGCTGGGCGTGCTGCTGGACGCCAAGGGACCGGAAGAGCTGGCGACGATCGCCGGCGCGGTGGACGCTGCCTACCACAACGACCCCGCGCTGCGCCGCTTGTCCCACTTCCGCGAACTGCTCGCCGGCTCCCGCCGCCCCGAGCCGGGCGACCTCGCGTCTCGCCTGGACGCCTGGATTGCCAATGGCCCCAATGGCGGCGGCGAGCATGGCTGGCTGTTCGACAACGCGACCGACCGGCTCGACATGTCCGCGCGCAAGCTCGGCTTCGACATGACGGCGCTGCTGGAAAGCCCGCGGCTGCGCACGCCGACGATGATGTACTTGTTCCACCGCATCGAGGAACGGCTCGACGGCGAGCCGACGATGATCCTGATCGACGAGGGTTGGAAGGCGCTCGACGACGAGGTCTTCGCCGCGCGCATCCGCGACTGGCTCAAGACCTTGCGCAAGCGCAACGCGCTGGTCGGCTTCGCCACGCAATCGGCGCGCGACGCGCTCGACAGCCGCATCGCCACTGCGCTGGTCGAGCAGACCGCGACGATGCTGTTCATGCCCAATGCCCGCGCCCGGGCGGAGGACTACTGCGACGGCTTCGGCCTCACCGCGCACGAACTCGACGTCATTCGCACGCTGCCGGCGCACTCGCGCTGCTTCCTGATCCGCCAGTCGGACGCCTCGGTGGTGGTGCGGCTCGACTTGTCGGGCATGCCCGAAGTGTTGACGGTCCTCTCCGGGCGCGAAAGCACGGTGCGCAAGCTCGATGGCTTGCGCGAACGCTACGGCGATGCGGCCGAGGCGTGGTTCGCGCCGCTCACCGGCATGGAGTGGCCTGGTGGCGACTGGGCGGATGGCGACGAGCCGCCGCTCTGGACCGAGGCGGCGGAGTAAGCGGCATGAGCATGTGCGAACAGCTCACTCAAGCGGCGTCCGGCGGCGTCGCCCCGGCCTTGCGCGCGGTCGACTGCGTGGCGGGCGAGATGACTGGCGCGGCGTTCGGCCGGCTGTTCGGCGCGGGCGGGGCGATGGCACCGGCGCTGATCATCCTGCTGACGCTCTATATCGCGTTCTTCGCCATCTCGCTGCTGACCGGGCGTTCGAGCCTTGGCATCTCGGCACTGACACCGCGCATGCTGACACTGGGCCTGGTGCTGACGTTCGCCACCAGCTGGATCGCGTACCAGAGCGTGGTGTGGAACCTCGCGGTCGGCGGTCCGGACTGGATCGCGAGCATGCTGATGGGCGCCAAGGGCTCAGCCACCGAGCTGTTCGGCAACCGCATCGATGTGGTGTTCAACGTCATCGCCGAGCGTGCGGGCGGCTCCACGCCGGTGCAGGCCGCGGCGGGCGCGCAGGCGGCGGCTGCGAGCGGAGGTCAGTCGGGCCAGGGTCTGTTCTCGCCTGAAAGCGTGCTGTGGCTGGGTGCGCTCTTGTTGCTGCTCGGCACCGTGGGCGTGCTGTTGACCGCGCGGATCGCGCTGGCCGTGCTGATGGCGTTGGGACCGGTCTTCGTCGTCATGGCGCTGTTTTCCGGTACGCGGGGGCTGACCGCCGGTTGGCTGCGCGGGGTGGTGCTGACCGCGCTGACGCCGCTGTTCGTGGTGCTCGCCGGCAGCATCACGCTGGAGCTCCTGGTGCCGATCGTGCGCACCCTGACGATGGACCTCAACGAGATCGACGGCCGCGCCGCGATGGCGCTGTTCGTGGTCGCCGCGGTGCACATGGCGCTGATGGTGATGGTGCTCAAGGTCGCCGGCACGATGGTCTCGGGTTGGCAGGTCTTCGGCCTCGCGAGCGGCAAGGCGGCGATCCGCGACGGCGCCCAGCCGACCACGGGCATGCCCGCGCCGTTCACGTATGGCGCAGCGGCCGAACCAGGGCTTGCGGGTGGCAGCCGTCGCAGTGCTTTGGCCGCCGCGATCGGCGCGCAGCCGCTCGAAGTCACTCGCTCCGGCGACGGCTTTGCCCGCTCGGGCGAGCGCCGTGCTGCGATCACCCATGTCAGCGGCGGCGGCCTTGCGCCGATCGCTCCGGACGGCGTCTCGCGCGCCCGGGGCATCGGCAGCCGCTTCCGCTCCGCCTCGAACGACACGGGACGACGCATGACGTCCATCCCGTCCAAGGAGATGATCCGATGAACCGCGGCTTCCTGCTCGCCGCCGCTGCTGCCGGAGCGCTCATCGCGCAAGGCCCGGCGCGCGCCGACGAGCGTATCCAGACGCACCCTTACGCCGGCAACGAAGTGGTGCGCATCGATGGACGCACCGGCGTCCAGGCGACCATCCAGTTCGCCGAGGGCGAGGCGATCGAGAACGTCGCCATCGGCGACTCGCAGACCTGGCAGGTCACGCCCAACAAGCGCGCCGACCTGCTGTTCGTGAAGCCCGTCACCGCCGGCGCGCGCACCAACATGACGGTGGTGACCGACCGGCGGACCTACTTCTTCGATCTCGTGGCCTCGCCCCGCGCCAAGCCGATCTACCTGCTGCGCTTCACCTACAAGGAGGAGCCGAAGAAGGAGGCGGCACCGGCCGCCGCCGCGCTCGCCGCGCTGAACCCAGCCGAGCAGGCGGTCGTGGCCGGTGCGCCCGACGCGCTGCCGGCCGATCCGGCGATGCTCAACTTCGCCTGGAACCCCAAGGGCGACGCCCGGGTGCTGCCCGCGCGGGTCTACGACGACGGCAACGCCACTTACCTGCTGTGGAGCGAGAAGAGCCAGGTGCCCGCGATCCTGACGCTGAACGATAGGGGCGAGGAAGGGCCGATCAACTACGCCGTGCGCGGCCGCACGATCGTGATCGACGAAGTGCCCCGCGTGCTCCTGCTGCGCTCGGGCAAGTCGAGCGCCACGCTGGTCAACGCGCGGCCCGCCGCAGTGGCCACTGTCCCGGCAGGCGCACCGGCAGGCGCACCGGCCGATGCCGCCGCCGCTCCGGCCCGCGTGGCGCCCGCTTCGGTCGCCGCCGCCACCCCCATGCCCGCTCGGGAGAACTGATCGATGGCCCCCAACTCCGCCTTGCGCGAACGCCTCGCCCCCGCCGACGCCGCCGATCCGCGCGAGCAGACGGGCGCCGAGGTCATCGACCTTGCCACCCGGCAGGTCTTGCCCGCCGTCAGCCAGCGCAAGCGCGGCGACGGGCTGGGCCTTGCCGCCGGGATCGCCGTCGTGGCCGGGCTCGGCGCGCTGACCTTGTGGGCGATGGATTCGGGGCGCCGGACTTCCGAGGAGCCCGCCGGCACCGCTGCCGTCGCGCCTGCGGCGATGCCGGTCGTGCCGCCCTCGGCGATCACCCCGGTGCCGGCCGCAGCGGTTGCGCCGGCGCCTCAGCCCGCGCCCGGCCCGCAGCCGGTGCTCGCGCTCAATCCGGCAACCAACCCGCAGGCGAGCGTCAATCCCTACGCCAGCCCCACGGTGGTCTTCGACGTCGGCGCCGCCACGGCGCCCGCGCTGGCTCCTGGCGGCAAGCCCGAGTTCAAGGCCGGCAATGCCAACGAGGACTTCGCCGCGCGTCTGGGCGGGCTCGGTGGCTCCTCCGCCGAAGCTTCGCGCAGCTTCGATCCGGCGACGACGGTCACCCAAGGCACGCTGATCCCGGCCGTGCTGGAGACCGCGATCGACACCGACGTGCCCGGCTTCGTGCGCGCGATCGTCAGCACCGACGTGCGCAGCTTCGATGGCAGGACCGTGCTGGTGCCGCGCTCCTCGCGCCTGATCGGCCAGTACAAGAGCGGCCTCACCGCCGGCCAGAAGCGCGCCTACGTGATCTGGACAAGGCTGATCCGCCCCGATGGCGTTTCGGTCGATCTTGGGTCCCCCGCGATCGCGTTCGGCGGCGAGACGGGGCTGGAAGGCAAGGTCAACAGCCACTTCTTTGAGCGCTTCGGCTCGGCGATGCTGCTTTCGGTCGTTGGCGGGCTGACGAACCTCGTCGGCAGCGGTTCCTCGGTGGTGGTCGGCGGCGGCCAGTCGGCGGCGGCGACGGCGGTGCAGCAGGGCGGGCAGGTCGGCCCGACGATCCGCGTCCGCCAGGGCGAGCCGATCCGCGTGTTCACCGCGAAGGATCTCGATTTCTCGAAGGTGAAGTAAGCATGGCGGACGTGCACTCGCTGCCGGGTCGGGCCGAACCGGCGCCCGCAGCCTCGCGCAGCGTCTACCTCGACGCCTACCTCGCGCCCTTGCGGCCCTGGCTCGAGCGCGAGAGCGTGACCGAGATCCTGGTCAACCGCCCGGGCGAGATCTGGGTCGAGGATGCCGACATGGGCGGCATGAGCCGGGTTTCGCTGCCGGCGATGGACAACCAGCTGCTGCAGCGCCTGGCCGAGCAAGTCGCGCGCATCAGCCACCAGGGGATCAACCGCGAGCATCCGCTGCTTTCGGCCACATTGCCGGCGATCGCGGGACAAAGTGGTGCGCGCATCCAGCTCGTCGGCCCGCCGGCGACGCGCGGCGACTGGGCGATGGCGATCCGTCGCCACCGCCTCCTCGACCTGCCGCTCGACGCCTACGATCGCGGCCCGCTCCTGCCGTGCGCCGACGCGCCGGCACCCGATCCCTTCGCCGAGCCGATCGCCTACTTGCGCGACGCGATCCGGCGGCGGCGCACGATCCTGATCTCCGGCGGCACCTCGACCGGCAAGACCACGTTCCTCAACGCCATGCTGCGCGAGATTCCCGCACACGAGCGTGTCGTGCTGGTGGAAGACACGCCCGAGCTGCGCCTGCCCGGCGCCAACGGCGTCGGCCTGATCGCGGTGAAGGGCGAGCTGGGCGAAGCGAAAGTCTCCGCCAACGACTTGCTCCAGGCCGCGCTGCGCCTGCGCCCCGACCGCATCGTGCTGGGCGAGCTGCGCGGCGGCGAGACGGTCAGCTTCCTGCGCGCGATCAACACCGGCCATCCCGGCTCGTTCTCGACCGTCCACGCCAATACTCCGCGCGGCGCGCTCGAGCAGATCGCGCTGATGAGCATGCAGACCGGCATCGGCCTGACCCGCAGCGAGACCCTGGAGTACGCCGCCTCGGTGATCGACGTCGTCGTCCAGCTCGACCGCGAGGGCGGCAAACGCGGCATCGCCATGATCGCGGAGAGCCGCGAACTGGTGGGTTGAGCGGAATTTTTGCACGCCATTTCGATTGAGCGTTACGCAATGCTCATATCATGGCATCGTCGAACACGATGACTTTGCAAAGCAATCTACCGACTATTGGCCGTCGGCAGCTACTCGGCGGCGTTACCGCCATTGTTGCTTCGGACACTTCCGCAACGCACGCTGCTACGCTCGTTCATCCCCCAGCCTCGGTTGCGCAAGTGCCCGATCGAGCGAGCTTGGTAGCTTTCCAAGGTGAACTGGGTCAGGCGGTGCTGCTTGAGGAGCGCGGTCGAAGTGGTCTGTTTGTGTTGCGGGACGGCAGAGCTCCAGTGGGTGATGAGCTGGAAGGACTGTCGATCCAATCCGGGCAAGGAGTTCGGCACTGGGAGAGGCAGTGGGACGGAGTCAATGCTAAACCGGAATGGTTTGGAGCTAAGGCGAATGTCAACTCAAGCCTTCAGGCGAAAGTCAATCGGATAGCTATCCAAGCTTGCTTTGCATTGTGCCCTAGAACTGTCTTTGAAGCCGGGACATACTTCATCGACTCGACCTTGCAGTTCAACACCAGCTTTCGGCAGGCGATCGGTGTGGGGCCGAGCTGGGATGGAGCAATGAGCGGCACGCGGATCATCTCTAAGGACAACTCTCGCGATGCGGTGTTGATCGGCACCTACGGCCCACAGCATGGCGCCAATGACATGGAGTTTGAGAATCTTCTGGCTGGATGGGAGCTGCCCCGAGCTCCAAGGGGTACGGCTCTTGGCACTCCTGTTGCTTGGCATGTTGAGCATAACACAAGTTGCCAGCTTAGAAAGTTGTCAGCTTACAACGTCACTATAGGATTCTTCTTTTACGCGACGGTTTACTGCAAAGTCATAAGCTGTCGCGTTTATCGCGATGCGTTGTTTGGAGGTCGAAATGATTTCTTTATAGGGATGTGGGTGCGTGGTCTTCCTGCTTCTAGCGGCTTTGCCGGTGGTAACGCTTCATTATATGTAAAGCAGTTTTCCGCGGCGTTAGCCCGGCCCGGCGCGGGCTTCATGCCACTGCTCAGCGCGACGGGTATACTCGCAGATGGTGACTTTGCCGACCTCTACCTCGAAGAAATTGAGACTGCCGCTGTAGCATTCCCCATTGTGATTGATGGCGAGGGGGGGCGCAATGGAGGGGGCAATGGCGACCTGCACATCCGCAACGTTGTGCTCGATCAAATCATCGGCGACGGTATTACGGTGCGCAACACCAACGAACTGACGAAAGTCCAGATCAATGGCGGCTACATCCAGGTCGTCGATAGCCAGCGGCGCAACAAGGGCTTGTGGTTTCAGAACGGCGGGGGGCAGATCACAGTTGCCAACTTGCAGATCACGGGAGAAGACAACAGCAAGACTTCAATCGGCATCTACCTGAAAGACCGACCGAATGTGGCCATTTCCGACACCGTAATCGTCGAGAATATAGCGTTTCCGATAACGGCGGAGAAGAGCTGCCCTCGCTTGTCACTTGCATGCACGATCAACTCCGGACGGTTGCCACCGGCGAACCATGCAGCAATGACAGTCGATGGCGCCAGCCAGTCGGTGTTTCGACCTAAAATCACGGGCGACGAAGGTGCCTGGACGGCCGGAATCGAGCTGCTGGGCGCCGCGCACGATCGTGTCGCCATCGAGCCGACCATGGTCGATCCGGCCTCGGTCTCGCCGGGGCGCAAGGTGGTGGTGAACGGCAAGCCGATCGGGACCAGCGGGTACTACAGCGCGGCAGGCGATCGCAGCCGCGAAGGCACCGGCATCAGCGTCACCGGCATCGTCGGCTGACGCCTCAGGCGTCGGCGACGACTTTGACGTGCCACGCGCAGCCGAGCCACTCGGCCAGCGTGCGCAAGTCCTTGCCGATGGCGTTGCTGTAGAGCGCCTGGAGCGGCTCCTCGAGCGCGAGCACCAGCTCGCCGTCTTCGATCCGGAGTGCCGTGCGGGCCAGGGCCTCGTCGGCGCAGCCGGTGAGGCGCCGGCACAGGCGGATGGCGAGGCCCCAGCCGATCGCCTCGCGCAAGTCACCCGCCGTCGCGAGCCGGGCGAATTCGGGCGGCACTTGCGTCAGCCCGGAGTTGGCGAAGACGGTCATCGCCATCATCGCGCGGCCGCGTGCGTTGAGGCCGAGCCAACGCTTGCGCAGCGCCCAGCTCATCGCCTGCTCGGCCCGCATGTTCGGTTCCGAGCGCATCGCGGCCAGCGCCAGCATCGTCGAGGCAATGCGCAAGTTGCCGCTACCGGGCGCGTCGGCGCAGACCGCCTCGGTCCAGCGCGCCACGGCCGCCGCGTGCTCGGCATGGACCAGCGAGGTTGCGACGAAGGCGGAGACGCCCGCCAGCATGGGATCCTGCGCGCGCGTCTCCGGGTCGAGCTGCGCGAACAGCAGCCCCTCGCGCAGGCCCCAAGAGGAGAAGACGATGCGCGATGGGCCGATCCCCTCGATGAGCTCGCCCAGCAGCGCCGCCGCATCGGGCAGGCTGGCGAGGCGCGCGGTGGAGATACGCGGGTCGGCGCGCTCGGGCCGGCCCTTCTCGAACTGACGGCACAGCCGCAGCGCGTCGGCCGGCTCCAGCTCGAAGTCGTGCGGATCGTCGAGCGGCCAGGCGATTTCATGCATGGCCTGCAGCGCCAGCGCGCGCCACGAGCCGCCGACGATGTAGAGCGGCAGCCCCGCGCCCGAGTTCCAGCCCGCCCTGGCCAGCCCCTCGCGCACGGTTGCCGCGAACTTCGCGGGACCGGGCGCGCGCAGTTCGGGCAGGCGCAAGCTGCCATAGGGCAGGGTAATGCCGCCGCGCGGTCCGTCCCCGTCGATCGCGACCAACTCCAGGCTACCCCCGCCCAGATCGCCGACCGTGCCCCGCGCGCCAGGGAAGGCGGCGATCACGCCGGTGGCGCTGGCGCGCGCCTCCTCCTCGCCGGTGAGCAGCCGGGGCGAGAGGCCCAGCGCGCGCACCGCCGCGAGGAACTCTGGCCCGTTGGCGGCATCGCGGCTGGCGGCGGTGGCCACGCATTCCACACGAGTGACGCCGAGCAGATCCAGCATCGCGGCGAAGCGGGCGAGGGCAGAGAGCGCGGTGTCGATCGCCTTGGCCGAGAGCGCGCCCGTCTTGCCCAGGTCCTTGCCCAGCTTGGCGCTCACCTTTTCGTTCAGCAGCACGACCGGCGCGCGCGGCGGGCCGTTGTACACGACCAACCGAACCGTGTTCGAACCGATATCTATGATGGCGCGCTTCTCGCCCGTCGTCTGGCCGGTGCCGGTCATGATCGTTCAGCGAATCGCTCAGTCCTAGGTTCCGCTGCCCTTATGTCAGAGCGTGCCGCGCCGAAGCGAGAGCTTGGGCACCTCTCTTCCACTGTCGAGAGAGGCGCCTCGTCCCGAAAGCGAGGGATTGGTCATGAAATAGCGGTGCAAGTTGAAGGCGCTCTCGGCCTCGCCGAGCATGCCGACGCGGGTATAGGCGCCGTTCGCCGCGAGCAGCCAGCTCTGTTCGACATCGAGCAGGTTGGCGAGCATCACCTGGCCCAGAACCTGGTCGTGCACGGTCCTGTTGCGGATCGGCACCAGCAGCTCGACCCGCCGGTCGAGGTTGCGGCTCATGCCATCGGCCGAAGTGATGAACACGCGCGCGCGGCGGCTGGGCAGCTCGTGGCCGTTGGCGAAGGCCCAGATGCGCCCGTGTTCGAGGAAGCGGCCGATGATGGACTTGACGGTGATCGTCTCCGACAATCCCTCGACGCCCGGGCGCAGGCAGCAGATGCCGCGAATGACCAGGATGATCCGTACCCCCGCCTGGCTGGCGGCATAAAGCCGGTCGATCAGCTGGCTGTCGGTCAGCGAATTGAGCTTGGCCCAGATCGCGGCGGGCTTGCCGCCTTGGGCATTGGCGATCTCGGCGTCGATCCGCTCGTAGAGCTTCGGGCGCAGGCTGACCGGCGAGATCGAGAGCAGCTCGGTCTGAGGCTCGACGTAGCCGGTGATGAAGTTGAACAGGCGCACCACGTCGCGCCCGACCTTCGGATCGGCGGTGAAGTAGGACAAGTCGGTGTAGATGCGCGCGGTCACCGGGTGGTAGTTGCCGGTGCCGAAGTGGCAGTAGGTGCGATAACCCTCGCCCTCGCGCCGCACCACCATCGAGACCTTGGCGTGGGTCTTCCAGTCGACGAAGCCATAGATCACCTGGACGCCCGCTCGTTCGAGCTGGCTGGCCCACAGCAGGTTCTGCTCCTCGTCGAAACGAGCCTTGAGTTCGACCACCGCGGTCACCGACTTGCCCTGCTCGGCTGCGGCGATCAGCGCGTTGATGATCGCGGACTGCTTGCCGGCGCGGTAGAGCGTCTGCTTGATCGCGATCACGTCGGGATCGCGGGCCGCCTGCCTGAGGAAGTCGATGACGACCTCGAAGCTTTCGTAGGGGTGCTGGACGACGATGTCCTTCTCGCGGATCGCCGCGAAGCAGTCGCCATCGTGCTCCAGGATGCGCTCGGGATAGCGCGGCGCGTAAGGCTCGAACTTCAGCTCGGGCCGGTCGACATCGGCGATCGCGGCGAGGCCGGCGACGCCGATCAGGCCGCCGGTCTTGATCACCAGCGCGTGGTCGAGGCCCAATTGCGCGCGCAGCAGGTCCTCGGCCGCGGGATCGAACCTGCCCTGGAGTTGCAGGACGATGACCATGCCGCGCCGCCGCCGCTGGATCGCGGTGCGGAACACGCGGACCAGGTCCTCGGCATCCTCCTCGATCTCGATGTCGCTGTCGCGCAGGACGCGGAACACGCCGTGGCCGTTGAGCTTGAAGCCGGGGAACACTTCGTGCGCCTGGCGGCAGATCAGGTCCTCGATCGAGATGAAGGTTGCCTGCTCGCCGGGGATCCGCACGAAGCGCGGCAGCGCCTGCGGGATCAGGATCATCTCCATCACCTTGGCGCTGTCGGCCAGGCGGGTGAGCGAGAACAGGATGCCGACGCCGGTGTTGGCCACGAAGGGGAAAGGGTGGGCCGGGTCGATCGCCTGCGGGGTGAGGACCGGCATGACCTGTTCCAGGAAGTAGTCGCGCAGCCAATGCTCGCCGTCGAGGGTCAGCTTCTCCTCGCCGACGACGGCGATGCCGCACTCGTTCAGCCGCTCCTTGAGGTCGCCCCAGATGCGCTGTTGCGAGTGCTCCAGCTTGAGCACTTCCTCATGGATCGCGGCGAGCTGCTGGGTCGGGGTGAGCCCGTCGATCGAGATCTCCTCGATCTGCCGGCGCACCTGCCCGGCGAGGCCAGCCACGCGCACCGTCAGGAATTCGTCCAGGTTGCTGCCCGAGATCGACAGGAACCGCAGCCGCTCGAGCAGCGGATAACGCGGGTTCTCGGCCTCCGCGAGCACCCGCTCGTTGAACGCCAGCCAACTCAGCTCGCGATTGAAGTACCGCGCCGGCGAAGGCGCGGCCTCCGCCTCGCCCGAGACATCGGCAACCAGCGGCTTGAGTTCATGGCTATCGAGCATGGTTTCCTTCGGGAGATCCCCCATCGGGGGCGGACGGCCCCACAATCACCCCATCGCGGGCGAAGGTCAAAGGCTTGGTGCAAGTGTCATGATCTGAGGTGAACGAAGACGCCACATGCCCGTTGCAGTGCAGCAAGGTTTGCCGCACTCTCTGCGGCGATGATCAAAGCTGCATTGCATCACCTCACCCGCTATCGATACTCCCGGCGCATCCGGCTTGGGCCGCAGGTGATCCGGTTGCGACCCGCGCCGCATAGCCGCACGGCGGTGCCGAACTATTCGCTCAAGATCAGTCCGCCCGAGCACTTCCTGAACTGGCAGCAGGACCCGCACGGCAACTGGCTGGCGCGCGTGGTGTTTCCCGATCCGGTCGATCACTTCTCGATCGAGGTGGACCTGCTGGCCGAGCTCGCGGTGATCAACCCGTTCGACTTCTTCGTCGAACCCGATGCCGAGGAATATCCCTTCGCCTACTCGGACACGCTCAAGTCCGATCTCTCGGCTTACTTCGACATCGAGGCGCAAGGCCCGCTGTTCGAGGCGCTGGTCGCCGAGCATGCCGGCTACACCGGACGCACGGTCGATTTCCTGGTCGACATCAATAGCCGCCTGCAACAGCGCATAGGCTACGTGATCCGCATGGAATCAGGCGTGATGACGCCCGAGGAGACGCTGGGGCAGGGCATCGGCTCGTGCCGCGATTCGGCCTGGCTGCTGGTGCAGCTGCTGCGCCGGCTGGGCTTTGCCGCGCGGTTCGTCTCGGGGTATTCGATCCAGCTCGTCGCCGATGTGACGCCCAAGGTCGGGCCGACCGGCGTGAGCCAGGACGTGACCGACCTGCACGCCTGGGCCGAGGCCTATGTGCCCGGCGCCGGCTGGATCGCGCTCGACGCGACGTCGGGCATGTTCGCGGGCGAGGGGCACATTCCGCTCTGCGCGACGCCGCACTATCGCTCCGCCACGCCGATCGAGGGATTGGCCGAGCCGGCCGAAGTCGACTTCCACTTCGAGATGGACGTCAGCCGCATCGCCGAGGCGGTGCGCATCACCAAGCCGTTCACCGAGGACCGCTGGGCCGCGCTGCTGGCGCTGGGCGACAAGGTCGATGCCGATCTCGTCGCGGGCGAGGTCAACCTGACGATGGGCGGCGAGCCGACCTTCATCGCCGACAGCGACTTCGAGGCGCCGGAGTGGAACGGCGCCGCCGTCGGTCCGACCAAGGCGGCCTATGCGGACGAGCTGATCCGCCTGCTGCGCGACAAGTTCGCGCCGGGCTCGCTGCTCCACCATGGGCAGGGCAAGTGGTATCCGGGCGAGAGCCTGCCGCGCTGGGGCTATTCGCTCTACTGGCGCAAGGACGGCGTGCCGATCTGGAGCGACGCCGGCCTGATCGCGGCCGAGCAGCCGATGGCCAAGGGCGCCGAGGCCGAACCGGCGCCGACCATCGATCCCGATGTCGCGGGCGAGATCCTGCGGGCGGCCGCACAGAACCTGGGCGTCGAGCCGGAGTTCGTGCAGCCGGTGTTCGAGGACGCGAGCGAGTGGGCGGACAAGGAGGAGGACCTCCCGGTCAACGTCACGCCGCTGGAACCGCACATCGAGGACGAGGAACTGGCGCGCCGCTTCAAGCGCACATACCGGCGCGGCTTCGACAAGCCGGTCGGTTTCGCGCTGCCGGTGCAGCGCTGGAACGCCGAGGTCGCGAAGACTCCGCGCTGGAGAAGCGAGCTGTGGACGGTGCGCAAGGGCTCCCTGACCGCGGTGCCGGGTGACAGCGCCATCGGCTATCGCCTGCCGCTGGGCTCGCTGCCTTACGTGCCGCCCGCCGACTATCCCTATATCCATCCGCGCGACACCGCCGAGCCGCGCGAGCCGCTGGTCGATTTCCGCGAACAAGTGATCGAACGCGGCGAGGAGCTGCGCGAGGCGGCTGCGCCCAGAACGGCGCCCGAGCAGCGCTCCGAGCGGGTCGCGATGCCCGAGGGCAATGCGCAGGAGATCGTCGAGCAGCAGCTGATCGAAGGCGCGGTGCGCACGGCGATGACGATCGAGCCGCGCGGCGATTTCCTCGCCGTGTTCATCCCGCCGACCGAGCGGCTGGAAGACTACCTCGAACTGGTAGCTTCGGTGGAGGTCGTCGCGAAGGAGCGCGGCGTCCCGGTGCGGATCGAGGGCTATCCGCCGCCGCCCGATCCGCGCATCCAGGTGCTCAAGGTCACGCCCGATCCCGGCGTGATCGAGGTGAACATCCACCCCAGCGCGTCGTGGCGCGAGACGGTGGAGATCACCGAGACGCTTTACGATTGCGCGCGCGAGATCGGGCTCACCGCCGACAAGTTCATGGTCGACGGGCGCTCGATCGGCACCGGCGGGGGCAACCACATCGTGCTCGGCGGACCGAGCCTGCTGGAGAGCCCGTTCATCCGCCGGCCGGACCTGCTCAAGAGCTTCGTGATCTACTGGCAGCGCCATCCCTCGCTCAGCTACTTGTTTTCCGGCCTGTTCATCGGCCCGACCAGCCAGAGCCCGCGCATCGACGAGGCGCGGCACGACAGCCTCTACGAGCTGGAGATCGCGCTGGCGCAAGTCGGCGGTCCCGATCAGCCGCAACCCGCGCCCTGGGTGGTCGACCGCCTGTTCCGCAATCTGCTCACCGACCTTACCGGCAACACGCACCGCACCGAGATCTGCATCGACAAGATGTTCTCGCCCGACGGTCCGACCGGCCGCCTGGGCCTGGTCGAGTTCCGCGGCTTCGAGATGCCGCCAGACGCCAAGATGTCGTTGGCCCAGCAACTGCTGCTGCGCGCGCTGACGGCGTGGTTCTGGAACGAACCGCTTGGTGGCCCGTTGGTCCGCTGGGGCACGCAGCTCCACGACCGCTTCATGCTGGGCCACTTCGTCTGGGAGGATTTCCTCGATGTCCTCGCCGACCTCGACCGAGCCGGTTACCACTTCGACCCCGCCTGGTTCGAGGCGCAGCGCATGTTTCGCTTCCCGGTGCACGGCGCCATCGAGGGCGGCGGCGTGAGCCTGGAGATCAGTCATGCGCTCGAACCGTGGAACGTGCTGGGCGAGACCGGCGCGATCGGCGGCACGGTGCGCTATGTCGACAGCTCGACCGAGCGGCTGCAGGTCAAGGCCAGCGGCCTCGTCGAAGGGCGCCACGTGATCACATGCAACGGCCGGCGCGTGCCGCTCACCCGCACCGCTGCTGGTGAAGGTGTGGGCGGGGTGCGGTACAAGGCCTGGGCTCCGGCCGAGTGCCTCCACCCGATGATGGCCGCGCACGCGCCGCTGACCTTCGATATCTTCGACACCTGGAACAGCCGATCGCTGGGGGGATGCGTCTATCATGTCGCGCACCCGGGCGGCCGCAATTACGACGACGTGCCGGTGAACGGCTACGAGGCGGAGGCGCGCCGCAAGGCCCGCTTCCAGGAGCATGGCCATTCGCCGGGCAAGTTGGCGACGCCGCCCGAGGAAGCCGCCGGAGAGTTCCCCTTCACGCTCGACTTGCGCCGGCCCGTGCGTGGGCATTGAGGCACTGCGCGCGGGCGGCTGGGGGTGGGGGTTCTCGGCCTCCTACGGGGCTCGCCGGTCAGGTCTGCTAACGACGCAAACCCCCACCCCAACCCCTCCCCTGAAGGGGAGGGGCTTGAAGGCGCGAGCCCGACTGCGCACGAACACTCGTCATGGCCACTGAGGCACCGCCTCAGGTCCAGACACCCCCCGGCTGGCTCGACGCCTATCCGGTGGATGCGACCGCGGGCGATCTCTACAGCGGCGCCTCGCCCGATGTCGCCGCGCGCTGGCAAGCGGTCGCAGCTGGGCTTTCGGGCATCGCCGAGGACGGGCCCGGATCGCTCGCCGAAGTCGCCGCGCGACACATCGATGACCTGGGCCTCACCTTCCGCATCGCCGGTGACGAGGACGAGCGCGCCTGGCCGATCACGCCGCTGCCGCTGATCGTCGGCGCGGACGAATGGGCCGAGGTCGAGCGCGGGCTGATCCAGCGCGCCACTCTGTTCGAGCGGCTGGCCGGGGACATCTACGGCCCGCAGACCGTGGTCAGCGAGGGGCATTTGCCCGCCGCGGTGATCGCCGGCAGCCCGTTCTTCGCGCGCAAAATGCTGGGCCGTGGCCCCGACAGCGGGCACTTCATCCACGTCTACGCGGCTGATCTGGCGCGCGGGCCGAAAGGCCAGTGGCGCGTGCTCAACGACCGGGTGCGCCTCGCGACCGGCGTGGGTTACGCCCTGGAAAACCGGCTGGCGATGTCGCGCTTCACCGACGCGCTGCTGGCAGACACGCAAGTGCGGCGCCTGGCCGACTTCTTCGCCCGCCTGCGCGAAGGCATCGCCGCCGATTGTCGCCGCGAATCGCCGCGCGTCGCGCTGCTCACGCCCGGCCGCTTCAACCAGACTTATGCCGAGCAGGCGCATCTCGCCCGCTACCTCGGGCTTCCGCTGGTCGAGGGACGCGACTTGTCGGTGCAGGAGGACCGCTTGTTCGTCGGCACGATCGCCGGGCCCAAGCGCGTCGACGCGGTCTGGCGCTGGGTCAACACCAACGCGCTCGACCCGATGAGCTTCGATGCCAAGTCGCAGATCGGCGTCGCCAACATGTTCGACGCCTGGGCCGCCGGCGGGCTGGAGATCGCCAACTGTCCCGGGGTCGAAGTGCTGGAATCGCCGGCATTCAGCGCCTTCATGCCGCGCCTTTGCCGCAAGCTGCTGGGCGAGGCGCCGATCCTGCCGACCGTCGCCACCTGGTGGTGCGGCCAGCATGCCGAGGCGGAGACGGTGCGCGCCCGCTTCGCCGAGCTGGCGCTGGTGCCCGCCTTCGGCCAGCCGGTCGAAGGTCTCGACACGACCAGTCCGGTGCCCGCCGCCAGCCTGGACGAGCAGCATCGCGCCGCGCTGTTCGAGGCGATGCGCCGCCGCCCGATGGACTATTGCGCGCAGGAGATCGTCCAGCTTTCGACCACGCCGACAGTCATCGACGGTGCGGTGGTGCCACGCCCGTTCACCTTGCGCGCCTTCGTCGCCCGCACCGCCGACGGCGCGTGGACGGTGATGCCGGGCGGCTTCGCGCGCATTGCCGCCGACGCGACGCTGCCGACCTCGCTCATCGGCAGCGGCGACTTGTCCGCCGACTGCTGGGTGGTCGACCAGGCGCCGACCGGCGCGCCGGCCTGGGGCACGCTGGGCCGCGAGCCGCCGATCTCGCGCGGCGGCGGCATCCTTGCCAGCCAGGCGGCGGACAACCTTTTCTGGTTCGGCCGCTACAATGCGCGTGCCGAGATCACCGTGCGCGTGGTGCGCGCGATCCTGGGCAGCTCGTTCGAAGTCGACGGCGGCCGCGCTGGCGAGGCGGGCGTGCGCCGCTCGCTGGCGCAGTTGCTGTTCAACTGGATGGCGATCGACGGCCCGGTGGTGGACCAGCCGGTGCCCGCGATCTGCGCCGCCGCGCTGGCCGAGCAGCGCCTGCCCGGCGGCGTCGCGGCGCTGCTGGCGCGACGGCACGAAGTCGGCCTGGGCCTGCGCGAGCGGTTCGCACGCGATTTTTGGCGCCTCGTGAGCCGGCCGATGCCGTTCATCGACGCGCAGCGCCCCCAAGCCCTGCTCTCCGCCGCCAATGGCCTTGTCGAGCACTTCGGCGCGCTCGCGGGCTTCGCGTCGGAGAACATGGTGCGTGGCTCGGCCTGGCGCTTCCTGGAGATCGGCACCCGCATCGAGCGCGCGCTCGCGACGTGCCGCATCGCCGCGCACTTGCTGCAGGCGGCTACGGGGCAGGAGGCGGAGGCCGATCACCTGGGCACGCTGCTCGACTTGTGCGACAGCCAGATCGTCTACCGCTCGCGTTACCTCACCGGGCCGATGCGCAATCCGGTGCTCGACCTCGTGCTGCTCGACCCCGACAACCCGCGCTCGCTGATGTTCCAGGTCTGCGAGATCGTGGGGCACCTCGGCAAGCTGCCGTCGCTGCGCGACGACAACATGCCCGAGCAGGCGCTGCGTGAGGCGCGCGCGCTGCTCGGAACGCTGGCGGCGACCACCGCGCCGCAGATCGATGGCGCCATGCTCGCGGGAGTGGAGAGCGGCCTGTCCTCGCTGTCCGACGCGATCTCGGTGCGCTACTTCCTCCAGTTCGGGAAAACGGACGACGGAAAAGTGAGCAGCCTGCTCGAATGATGCGCTACGCGGTCACTCATAGCACCACCATGGAATATGCCACCGCCGTGCGTCTGGCGCGCTTCATCGTGCGCCTTCGCCCCGCCGCCTGGCCGGGGCAAGTGGTCAACGACTATGCGCTCAGCGTCGATCCCTGGCCTGCGTCGATCGTCGAGGGAGAGGGCGCCTACTACGTCAACGAGAGCAAGTTCACGCTCGCGGCACCGGTGCAGCGCCTGCAGGTGGAAAGCCGCTTCACCGTCACCCGGGAGGCCCTGGACCCCGGCCTGTTCGGCGCCAGCGGCCCGGTGCTCGGCGCGCTGCGCGAGCGGGCGATGGCGCTGCCGGACCTGACCGCGCTAGGGCCGGCGGCTTACATCTTCGCCTCCCCGATCGCCGCGCCGGAGCGCGAGATCGCGCTGTGGGCGGGCGGCCTGCTGCGCGAGGACATGCCGGTCATGGACGCCGGTCGCGCGCTGATGGCGGCGATCCATGGCGAGTTCGCCTTCGACAACAGTGCGACTTATCCCGATACTCCGCCGATCGACGCCTTCCACTTGCGCCGCGGCGTGTGCCAGGACTTCACCCACGTGATGATCATCGCCGCGCGCGCGCACGGCATTCCGGCGGCTTACGTCAGCGGCTACTTGCGCACGCTCCCCCCGCCCGGCCAACCGCGCCTCGTCGGCGCCGACGCGATGCACGCCTGGGTCAACTTGTGGTGCGGCGAGGAGCTGGGCTGGGTCGGTTTCGATCCCACCAACAACGTTCTGGCCGATACCGACCACATCTTCATCGGCATGGGCCGCGACTACTCCGACGTCGCTCCGCTCGACGGCACCTTCCGCGGCAGCGCGCAGCAGACGATGTTCTTCTCGGTCGACGTCGCGCCGCTGGACTGAGGGGACAACGGGACGCGATCCTCCTTCCCCCTCGATGGGGGGAAGGATAGCGTAGCTTTGCCTCTGCAAGAGGCTGGCGAAGCTTGGATGAGGGTGTGCTCTCGGTTTACGCGACGCCTAACGCCGCACCGTCACCCTCATCCAACTGCGGCTAGCTCGCTGACGCTCACAAGCCTTCGTATCCTTCCCCAT
>Ga0070671_100000204_pt1 | contig 39590 bp, 40 predicted proteins | sample KBSS73metaG_FD_65341 | JGI IMG/M metagenome (GOLD analysis project Ga0070671, IMG submission 65341) | Switchgrass rhizosphere microbial communities from Kellogg Biological Station, Michigan, USA - KBS S7-3 metaG | ecosystem: Host-associated > Plants > Roots > Rhizosphere > Soil ...
GCTTCGGGATCTTCATGGCTCCGTTCCATCCAGCCGGAGAAAATCCGACGCTGGCTTTGGAGCGCGACCTCGACCTGATCGTGCACCTCGACAGGCTCGGCTACGACGAGGCGTGGATCGGCGAGCACCACTCCGCGGGCAGCGAGATCATCGCGTCGCCGGAGATCTTCATCGCCGCCGCGGCGGAGCGCACCCGGCACATCAAGCTGGGCACCGGCGTGACGTCGATCGCCTACCACAACCCGCTGTGGGTGGCGGACCGGATGGTGCTGCTCGACCACCTCACCCGCGGCCGCACGATGCTCGGCTGCGGTCCGGGCTCGCTGCCGACCGACTCGTCGATGATCGGGCTCAACCCCACCGACACCCGTGAGCTGCTCGAGGTGAACCTCGACATCATCATGCGGCTGCTGCGCGGCGAGACCGTCACCCGGACCACCCGCACCCACGAGCTGGTCGACGCCCAGCTCCAGCTCGCCCCCTTCTCCGACCCGCTGTTCGACGTGGCCGTCGCGGCCGTCGCGAGCCCGACCGGTCCGCGGATGGCCGGGCAGCACGGCATCGGCCTGCTGTCGATCGGCGCCACCCTGACCCAGGACGGGTTCGACGCCCTGGCCCACCACTGGAACGTCGTCGAGGAGCGCGCCGCGCACTACGGGCAGCCCGCGCCGGACCGTTCGAAGTGGCGCCTGGTCGGGCTCATGCACATCGCCGAGACCCGCGAGCAGGCCTACTCCGACGTCGAGTACGGCATGGAGCACTGGTTCCAGTACTTCCAGAACGTCGCGGCGTTCCCGCAGATGGCCGTGGACGGGTCCAACCTGCGCGAGATGATCGATTTCATCAACGAGGCGGGAATCGGCGCCGTCGGCACCGTCGAGGACGCCCGCGCGCAGGTCCAGAAGCTGTGGGACCAGTCGGGCGGCTTCGGGGCGATGCTGCTGCTCGGGCACGAGTGGGCGAACCCGGAGGCGACGAAGAAGTCCTGGGAGCTGATCGCGCAGCACGTCATGCCGGAGTTCCAGGGCCAGGCCGCGGGCACCCTCGCCGCCAAGGACCGGGCCAGCTCGACGCGGGAGGGGCACGCCCAGTCCCAGCTCGACGCCGTCGACCACATGACGAAGCGCTACGAGAAGGAGCTCGCCGAGAAGGGCTGACCCGAAGCGGAGTGGACCCGGCGCCGTCCGCGATCCACGATGGGTCCGGACGGCGCGGTCTGCGAGGTGGCGATGACGGCGAGTACGTGGGAGCGGTTCCAGTCCGGGGACGATCCCGCCGAGCTGCGGCCCGAGCTGCTGTCCTCCTGGCGGCGCTCGCGATGGAACGGCGTGGACCCCGAGCACGTCGACGTCCCGTTCACCGACGCGGACCCGGACACCCGGCTCGCCCGCATCGCCGTCCCGATCCTGGCCCGGATGGCCGAGCTGCTGACCGGGGACGGATCGTGCCTGGCGTTGAGCGACGAGCGCGGCGCCGTCCTGTGGCGCTGGGTCTCGGAGCCGTCACTGCGCACCACGCTCGACGACCTGTCGGTCTCCGAGGGGTTCTGCTTCGACGAGGAGTTCATCGGCACCAACGGGCTCGGCACCGCGCTGGAGACCGGTCGGATCGCGATGGTCCGCGGCTCGGAGCACTTCGTGCAGCGCTTCCACCACGTCACGTGCGTGGCGGCGCCGATCCGCCATCCCGTCACGCGGCGCACGGTCGGCGCGGTCAACGTGACCTGCCGGGCCGAGCACACCAACCCGCTGCTCGCCGTCGTCGTGCGGACGCTGGTGGAGGAGATCCAGGCCGCGTTGTGGCAGGCCGCGAGCGCGCGGGAACGGATGCTGCTCGACGCGTTCCTCGCCGCCCGTCGCCGCGGCCCCGGCCCGGTCGTGATCATCGGCGAGGACGTCCTGATCACCGACGCCGCCGCGGCCGCGCTGGACCTCGACCACCGCGACCTGTGGGACGAGGTGCGCGAGCTGCCCGCCGAGGGGGCGACCCTGCAGCTCGGCGCCCAGGTGAACGCGCAGGTCAGCGTGCTGCGCGACGGCCCGACGACGACCGGCGCGCTGCTCACCCTCGCCGACCCGGCGACGCCCCGGGCCCGGAGCACCGGCGCTCCCGATCCGTGGACGGCCGCGGCGGAACGGGTGGCGGCGCTCGTCGGGCGGGAGTCGGTGGCGGTGCGCGGGGAGCCGGGGGTGGGCAAGCTGACCCTGCTGCGGGGGTTCTGGCCGGACGCGGTCGTCCTGGACGCCGCCACCCTCCCGGTCGACGGCCTGCGCACCTGGGTGGGCGGCCTCCGCGCCGCCCTCGCTCCCGCAGCGACCGCAGCGACCGCAGCGACCGCAGGGACCGCAGCGACCGCAGCGACCGCACGAAACGTGCTCTCAGCGCTGCCGCCGGAGTCCGGCCCGCCGGTCGTGCTCGCCCACGTCGAGCTTCTCGACGCCCGGTCCGCCCGGGCCATCGCCGCCGAGCTGGACCGGGCGCCGAGCCCGCCCCCGCTCGCGCTCACCCTGACCCTTCCCGACGGCGCGGGCCCTCCGGAGCCCGCGGCCCTGCTCCTCGACCGGCTCGGCGCCGCCACGGTGGGCGTCCCGCCGCTGCGCCGCCGGGCCGAGGCCATCGCCACCCTCGCCCAGGACCTGCTGTCCAGGCAGCGCCTCACCCTCGCCGTCGACGCCCTCGCCGCGTTGCGCCGACACCCCTGGCCCGGCAACCTCCGCGAGCTCACCCGCGTGCTGCGCGACGCGGGTCGCCGGGCCCGCGGGGGCGTCGTGCAGGCGACCGACCTGCCGTCGGAGGTCATGGAGTCGGTCACCCGCCGAACCCTGACGCCGCTGGAACGCGCCGAGGCGTCCGTCATCGCGGCCGCCCTGCAGGAGCACCGCGGGAACAAGTCCGCGGTCGCCAAGGAGCTGGGCATCTCCCGCACCGCCCTCTACGCCAAGCTCCGCGGCTACCGCATCTGAGTCGCGGTGCAGGAGCCGCGCCGCAGCGGCTGTCGCACCGCAATGCGCCCGGACAGGCCGGGCATCGGCGCGGCGCGTTCCTGGACCCGGGCGGGGGCCGTCGCGAACACGATCCCGTTCCTGGCCTCGGACGAGTCGCGGTTCTGCATCGCGCAGGAGCTCCCGCCCCCCGGGTCGGAGGGTCAGCCCGCCGGGCGGTCGCCGCGGTCGGTGCGGGCGCGCAGGTGCGCGGCCATGGTGCGGGCCCGGTCCGCCGCCTGCTCGTGGTCGGCGCGGTCGGCCGGGTCTGCGGTCGCGGCGAGATGCTCCTCGAGCAGGGCCTCGCGTTCGACCAGGTCCAGGAGCTGCGCGGGAGGCGACGACCCGTCGTGCAGGGCGGCGAGGTGGCGCCGCACGGCCGCGAGGTGCAGGAGCTCGTGGTGCGGGTCCATCCGCCCGAGGGCGGCGGAGACGGGCCGGTCCCCGGCGCCCGCGTCGGACGGCTCGCGGTGCCGGACCACCCACGCGTCCAGCTCGGCGAGTGCCGCCCTCGGTTCCGGCGCGTCCTCCGGGCCACCCGGGACGGCGGCCTGCTCGATCGCCGCGTCCCAGTGCCGGACCATCGGCTCCCAGCGCGAGCGGGCCTGCTCGGTCTCCTCGCCGGTCGCCGCCGCGATGTCGGCCCACGGTGTCCCGTCCGCGCGTTCGACGGCGACGGCCGCGGCCAGGACCCGCCCGGCCAGCGCGGTCAGCTGCCGGGCCTCGGCGACGAGGGTCCCCGCGTAGGACATCCGGACGGGGCCGGTCGGGACCAGGGAGCGGGCGAGGTCCGACGCCTCGCGGGCCGCCGTGCCCAACGCGAGCTCCGCGCTCGCCCGGCCGGTGAGCGGTGCACCCTCGAGGGGCTCGGGCCACACGTCGCTCGGTTCGGTCATGGTCTCGACGCTAGACGTTCCTGGTCGGGCACTCGCGCCCGCCGTGCGAGGCTGGGGCCATGGACGAGGAGTCGAGCCGGTCCGGCGTGCGCGTCGCCGACCTCTCGCTGGTCGACGCCGGTTTCCAGGACATCCGGGTGACCCGCGCGAACCTCTGGCGCATCCGGATGCGCGGGGTGTGGATCGGCGAGGTGGAGATCGACGGGGCGGTCGAGGGCCTGCGCATCAACGGCGTCGACGTCGGGCCGCTGATCGAGGCCGAGCTGGATCGCCGGAACCCGTTGCGCGCGCGGATGCGCCCCACGGACGTCGCCGGGTTCCGCGAGGCGTGGGACATCCTGGAGTCCCTGTGGGCCGAGACCGTGGACCGGGCGCGGGCCCTGCCGCCGGAGCGGCTGCACGAGCGGGTCGACGGCGAGTGGTCCTTCGTCCAGACCCTGCGGCACCTGCTGTTCGCCACCGACATCTGGGTGTCGCGGGCGATCCTGGGCGACCCGACGCCGTGGCACCGGCTGAGCCTGCCGTTCGACGAGATGGAACCGGACCCCGACGTGCCGTGGGACCTCGAGGCCCGCCCGGCCCTGGACGAGGTGGTCGCCCTGCGCGCGGAGCGCAGGGCGACCGTCCGCCGGGTGATCGAGGGCTTGACCGCGGAGACCCTGGCCGGCGCCACGACCCCGGTCGAGGGCCCCGGCTACCCACCCGCCGACGCCTACCCGGTCGCCGGGTGCCTCGGCACCGTCCTCACCGAGGAGTGGCAGCACCGCCTCTACGCCGAGCGCGACCTCGACGTCCTGGAAGGGCGCTGACCGCGCGGGGCCTCAGCGCACGGCGGGCGAGACCGCCACGGGTTCGCGGTGGGCCTCGTGGTGGTTCGCGTTGCTCGGTATCGCCAGGACCTCGCGGGTGCGCTCGTCGATCGCGGCGTCGGACAGGACGCCGTTGTCGGCGAGCACGGTCTCCAACGCGGTGAGCCAGTGCTCGTAGTAGCTCCACGGCTCGCCCGCGTTCCCCTCCTCCCACTGCCGGATGGCCTGGATCAGGGAGAGCTGGAACTCGCTCCACTCGTACCTGCCGCCGTGGTACGCCGCGACGGCCATGGCGAACGCGCGGATCTCCCACGGCTCGTTGAACATGCGCTCGTCGACCCCGCCGCCGGGGAGGTCGCAGACCAGGGCCTCGACGCGGCGTCGGGCGTCGCCGAGCTCGGTGGCGTCCGGGCGGCTCACCGTGCCGCCCCCGGGGTCGCCACCGGGCCCACGCCGATCATGGAGTCCCGGGTGACGAGCGCGGCGAGCTCGAAAGCGCCCAGGTCCTCGGTGCCCGCGGGCCGCTGGGGGAGGACCCAGTAGCGCAGCTCGGAGCTGGAGTCCCAGATCCGGATCTCGACGGAGTCCGGGATCGGGAAGCCGAAGTCCTCGGCGAGGACCTTGCGCGGCTCGCGCACGATCCGGGCGCGGTAGGCCGGAGCCTTGTACCAGTTCGGCGGCAGCCCGAGGACCGGCCAGGGGTAGCAGGAGCAGAGCGTGCAGACGATGGCGTTGTGGACGGTGTCGGTGTTCTCGACGACCACCATCTCCTCGCCCTGCAGCCCGCCGATGTCCATCTCGGCGCAGGCGGCCGAGGCGTCGGCGATCAGGCGCTGCTTGAACTCGGGATCGGTCCACGCGCGGGCGACGACCTTCGCGCCGAGCTGGGGTCCGACCTCGTTCTCGTAGATCTCGGCGAGCCGGTCGATGGCGTCGGTGGTCATGACGCCCTTCTCGATCAACATCGACTCGAGGGCCTTGACGCGGGCGGCGATCTCGGCCTGCGTGCGCAGCTTGGTGTCCGTGGGTTCGGTCATCGAGGTGGTCCTCTCAGGGACGAGTGGGGGCGAGGGAGAGGTAGGGCTCCCACAGGTCGAAGTAGGTGACGGTGTTCGGCTCGGCGACCTCGGGGCCCCACAGCTCCTCGGCGGTGAACCTCACGGTGTAGAGGTGCTCCGGCGCCTCCGGTCCGCCGTTGCCCGCGCTGTCCGGGTAGATGGCGGCGCCGTGGGCGCCGATGATCTCACCGGTGCGGCCGCGGACGTAGCGGGCGCGGCGGGTGTGCCCGCGCGGGCTGTCGGCGAGCACGGTCACCCGGTCGCCGACCTTGAACTGCGCGATCTTGTCCGTGGGCCGGTTCGCGGGCGCCCCGGACCGGACGACGGCGTCGACGAAGGCGAGCAGCTCCGGGTCCTCGCGCTGGGGGAGCGGGGCCTCCGGGTTCTCCAGGTAGTGCTGCGTGCGCCGCTCGAGCTCCTCGAGGTCGATCACGCCCTTCTGGGCGCCGAAGTCCTCGGCGACGTGCACCCAGTGCTCGTAGTAGTTCGACAGCAGGTACTCGCCCGGGTCCATATTCTCGATGCTGTGCCGGAAGGAGTCGACGCCGAAGAAGCCCGCGCGGAAGCAGTTGGAGAACATCGCGAACGCGGCCTTCTCCCACTCCGCGCGGAAGACCGGCTCGTTCTCCTGCGTCACGACGGGCCCGAGCCCGTCGGTCCCGCCGAGGTCGAAGACACCGTTCATGAGGAGGCTCCCGCCGGGGTCAGGGCCGGCGGGGCGGGGAAGCCGCCGCGGGCCTGTTCGTAGGTGTGGGCGACGCGGAGCACGGTCGCGTCGTCGAAGTGCCTACCGACGATCATGAGGCCGGCGGGCAGGCCGCCGACCGGCTCGGTCGGGACGCTGCACGCGGGATGGCCGCTGACGTCGAACGGCGCGGTGTTGGCGATCATCGACAGCGCCGTGTCGAGGTAGGTGCCCAGGTCCGCGTCCGGCGCCGGGATCTCCCGTGCCGTGTAGGGCAGCGTGGGCATGACGAGGACGTCGTAGCGGGCGAGCGCGGAGTCGTAGGCGGCACGCAGCTCCGGGACGAGGTTCTGCGCCATGGCGTAGTACGACCCACCGCCCACCTCGAAGGTGTGCCATCCGGACATCGCGACCAGCTTCACCGTCTTCGACAGCTCGGCGCCGCGTTCGGTCCGACCGCGGTGGTAGTGCGCGATGAGCTCCGGGTCGTAGAGCCCGGACCAGTTCATCCCGTGGCTGTTGCCCGCCACCATCTGGTAGGCGGCGCCCTCGGTCGCGATCACGTTCCAGACGTGCATCGCGTCGAGGTGCCAGGGGATGGAGACCTCCTCGACCTCGAGGCCCGCCGAGCGCAGGACCTCCGCGGCCGCGCGGACCGCCGCGTCGACCTCGGGATCGGAGTTCGGGTGGCCGAAGCCCTCCCGCACCACGCCCACCCGCAGGCCCGCGGCCGAGTCGGCCAGGGCCGCGGAGTAGTCGACCGGGTCGAGCACGGTGGGCTGGCGGGGGTCGTGCCCGTCCCGGCCCGCCAGGATCCCGAGCATCAGCGCGGCGTCGGCGACCGTGCGGGTGATCGGTCCGAGATGGTCGATCGTCTGCTCGATCGGGAAGGCGCCGGTGTAGGGGACCAGGCCGAAGGTCGGCTTGTGGCCGACGGTCCCGCAGAACGAGCTGGGGATCCGGACCGATCCGCCCTGGTCGCCGCCCAGGGCGAGGTCGACCTCGCCGGTCGCGACCAGCACGGCGCTGCCGCTGGACGACCCGCCCGCGTTGCGGTCGGGTGCCCAGGGGTTGCGCACCGGGTTCGGCTTCGAGGTGAAGCTGGCGCCGGAGAAGCAGAGGTCCTCGCAGACCGACTTGCCCGCGACGGTGGCCCCGGCGGCCAGCAGCCGCTGCACGGCGGTCGCGTCCCGGGTCGGGACGAAGCCCTCGACCGTGGCGGACCCGTTCGTCATCGGCACACCGGCGACCGCGACGTTGTCCTTGATCGCCACGGTGCGCCCGGCCAGCGGGCCGTCCGTGGCACCGGTGATCTCGGTGGTGACGTACCAGGCGCCGAGCGGGTGCTCGCCGGGTGACCACTGCCGGTCGGGGGCGGTGGGCGCGGTGCGCCGGTACAGCGCTTCGACGGCCTCGGTCGAGGCGAAGGTGCCCGCGACGGCGGGCCCGAAGTCGGCCAGCTCGGCGGTCGAGAGGCCGAGGTGGAACATCCGGGCGAGCGCCTCCAGTCGCGGTCCGTCGGGAACGGGGACAGCCATGGAGCCTCCTGTGGATCTCGGGGGTGAGCGGAAACCTACGGAGGCCGCGACCATCGTGTCAACGGTTCGCGACATGTTGACCCGACCTTAACCGGAGGACGACACCCGGAGCTGGGTACCGACCGCCTCCGCGACGTAGAGCCGCTGCTCGACCACGCCGTTGCCGTCGACGGTGACGATCCCGCGGGGCAGGTCGATCCGGGTGTCGTGCATGGCAGCGGCGACCGCGTGCGGCTCGTCGGTGCCCGCCCGCTCGGCGGCCGCGCGCCAGATGTGGACGGCCTCGAAGACCGACTCGCTCAGCGTCGACAGCGGCGGCGCCCACCGGCCGAACCGCGCCCGGTAGCGCGCGAGCAGCTCGGTGTTGCGCTCGGTGCCCAGCGACTCGACGTACCCCGACACCGAGTGCAGCCCCTCGGTCGCGGCGGGGCCGATGCGGGCCAGCGTCGACTCGTCCATGGCCGGGGCGAGGGTCAGCGTGCGCCGGTGGAGGCCGTACTCGTGGCACTGGCGCTGGAAGGCCGCGGCGTCCGCCCCGACGAACGTCGAGAGCACGACGTCGGCGCCCGACCGGTCGACGGCCTCGATCACGGCGGCGAAGTCCGTCGTCCCGAGCGGGGCGAAGCGCTCGCCGACGAGCCGCCCGCCCAACCGGGGCAGCACCTCGCGGGCCGCGGCGTGGGTGCTGCGGGGCCAGCAGTAGTCGTTGCCCGCGAGGAACCAGCGCTTCCCGGCCGCGGCGCGCATCAGGGGGACGGCGGCGGCGCCGAGCTGGCGCGCCGGGCGTTCGCCGAGCTGGATCCGCAGCCTGCCGTCGATGCCGCCCTCGTTCATCAGGGTCTGGACCAGCAGGACGTCCGTGCCCGCCATCGCCTCCGACACGGCCACGAAGGTCGCCGAGGTGGTGGCGAACAGGATCGTCCGGCAGCCCGCCGCGGCGAGCCTGCGGGCCTCGTGGACCCCCGTCGTCGGATCCGTGGCATCGTCGCCGACGACCAGCTCGACCGGCCGCCCGCGCACTCCGCCGTCGGCGTTGATCTCCTCCGCCGCCAGCGTCGCCATGTTGTCCGACGCCGCCGCGAACAGGCTGCCCGGCCCGGACTTCGAGGTCAGGAGCCCGAGCGCGGGATCGTCGCCGGGCGCGTTGCGCACGGCGTGCCCGCGCCTGCGCAGCAGCCACTCGAACCCGTGCTGGTCGAGCTCGGACTGCAGGCGAACCCGGGTGCCGGAGCCGTGGGGGGCGAAGCGCAGGACGGTCCGGCCGCGCCACGGCTGGTCGTGCACGATCTCGATCAGCCGCCCGGGCCGCAGCGTCCCGATCCGGCCGAGGATCTCCACCGGCGGGCCCGCCGGGTCCAGTGGCGCCCTGAGCGTGACGGCGGCGCCGGGGACCACCCGGTCGCAGAGCGCGTCGAACACCCAGCCCGCCCCGGCGCCCGCGCCGAAGAGGCCGAAGACCACGTGCGGCGGCGCGGTCACCTCTTCCTGCGCCGTCAGCGTCAGTACGGACATCCAGACCTCCGGGGAGGGGTGTCGGGTCGGATCCGGAGGGCCAGCGTGGCAGCGGCCGCGGGTCCCGCACCAGAGCACGGAGTGACAGGATCGGCCGCTCAGGCGGACTGTTCGCGCTCCTCGGGCGCGGCGGGCACGGCGTCGTTCACCGCGAGGAGGCCGGACCGGAAGACCTGGTTGAGCAGGGCGAGCACGTCTCGGGCGGACCCGGACGGGTCGATCGAGTAGTAGCGGAAGCGGCCGGCCCGGCGCTCGGCGACGAGGCCCGCCACCCGCAGGACGCGCAGGTGCGTCGACACCGCCGTGCGGCCGACCGAGGTGATCTGCTCGGCCAGTGCGCCTGCGCTGCACTCGTCCGTCTCCGACAGCACCGCCAGGATCTGGCGACGCACCGGGTCGGCGAGCGCGTCGAACGCGAGGTCGGACGTCATCGTCTCTCCTCCTCACCGGCGGGCTGGGCCGAACATGTCAACTGGTGATGACACGATAGCGCATGCCGGGCCGCGCGCCGCAGGCTGGACCTGCTCGCCGAGCGGGAGCGCACCATCGCGCTCGACCTCGGGGCAGGCCGGTTGAGCGCCGAGATCGCGGCCCGCCACCACCTCAGCCTGGCCACGGTGAAGACCGAAATCTCGGCCATCCCGAACACGCTGGACCTCGACAACCGGGTCCCGGTGGCCCTGCTCGTCCACGACGCCTAGGGAATGTCGGGCGATCGGGGGACACCGGCCTCCCCCGCGCGGTCCGCCGGTCGACCGATCCCGGCGTCGCCCCCTCCGCGAGACGGTGGTTCCAGGCCCGGACGGGCCGACACCACAGACCGGACGGAGATGAGGACGATGATGCGGAAGATGTTGATCACCGGGGGTGTGGCGGCGGTGCTGCTGACGGTGGTCGCAGCGGGGAGCGCGACCGCGGCGGAGACCGCCGCGACGAAGGGGGTCATCACGCGGGACTCCCACTCCTTCTCAGCCCCGACGGTCTACAGCCCGCCGGTGTCTTCGCTGAAGAAGGACCAGGTGGTCGAGACGGTCTGCTTCATGGAGGGACAGCCGCACCCGGGCGACGGCAGCATCTACTGGTTCCGGATCCGCGACGACAACGGCTCGTCCTTCGTGCCCCGCATCGCGATCAAGCCCCCGACCGACATCAGGCGCTGCTGACCGTCATCAGCCGCCCAGCGGCAGGTCGACCGAGACGACGGTGCCGGGGTGGCCGGGCGCCACGGTCATCCGGCCGCCCGCGGCCTCGATCCGCACCGCGTGCGAGGGCAGGCCGATGTGGCCGCCCGCAGGCCCCGCGGCCTCGGGATCGACGCCGACGCCGTCGTCGGACACCACGAGGCGGGCCCGGCCGCCGGACCGTTCCAGCACGACGTGGGCGGTGGCGGCGCGGGCGTGCTCGGCGACGTTGGCCAGCAGCTCGCGGGCGGTGCGGTGCAGCAGCGGGTCCACCGGCGTCGGGTCCGGCCAGTCGGTGCGGACCTCCACCGCGAACCCGCCCCGGGCGGCCGCGGCGGTGGCGAGCTCACGCAGCGCGGCGGCGAGGCCCGCCTTCTCCAGGACGGCCGGGTGCAGCTCGGCGACCGTGGAGCGGAGCAGCCGGGCGGTCTCGGTGAGAGCGCGGTCGAGGCGGGCGAACGCCTCGGGATCGCCGTCCTCCCGGGCGTCGTCGAGGTCCATCCGGGCGGCGAGGACGTACTGGAGCGCGCCGTCGTGCAGGTGCTCGGAGAGCCGGGTGCGTTCGCGCTCCTCGAAGCCGCCGAGCTGGGTGAGCAGGTCGCTGCGCACCTGGACCAGCGAGCCGATGGTCGCCACGCGGGAGCGCTGGATGCGGGAGAGCCCGACGGCACCGGCGCCGACCCCGGCGGCGATCGCGCTCCGCAGCAGCAGGGAGGCCCAGGGCTCCTCGTTGGAGTCCTGTGTGGCGATCCCGGCGGCCAGGTAGACGAGCACCGTCGGCACGACGACGGCGGCGCACACCCGCGGTCGCAGCTGGGTCGCCGCGAGCACGGGCAGCAGGAGGAACCCCGTGGTGACGACGTCGGACGTCCAGCTGTCCGGGGTCCGCACGCCGGTCAGCAGCGTCAGGCCGCCGAGCACCGCGAGGTCCACGAACAGGGCCACCCATGCCCCGGTGGGGTGGGCATGGGTGGCCCACACGCTCACGACCAGCGCGAACACCGCGTACAGCGCCACGATCACCGCGCAGGCGACGCGGTCGTGCGCGGGCGGGACGAAGGCGACGGTCAGCGCGACGAACGCGACCAGCACCCAGCGCAGCGCCACCTGCAGCCGGACGCCGCGCTGCGCGTGCTCGAGCGCGACGGCGCGCACGTCCTGGGTGGTCATCGCCCTATTCTCACCCCGTGACCGCCGGGCGAGGGGGCGATCCGCGCATCCGCGTGGTGATCGCCGACGACCATCCGTTCTTCCGCGACGGCGTGGCCCGCGGCCTCGAACGCAGCGGCCGGATCGAGGTCGTGGGCGAGGCGGGCGACGGGCGGGAGGCGCTGGAGCTGATCCGGGCCGAGGATCCGGCCGTGGCGCTGGTGGACTACGAGATGCCGGACCTCGACGGGCTCGACGTCGTCCGGGCGGTGGTGCGGGACGGGTCGGCCACCCGGGTCCTCCTGCTGTCCGCGCACACCGAGAGCGCGGTCGTCTACCAGGCGCTGCAGGAAGGGGCGGCAGGCTACCTCGCCAAGGACGCGCGCCGGTCCGAGATCGTGGAGGCGGTGGTCGACGTCGCGCGGGGCCGGACCGTCGTCCCCGCCGCACTGGCCGCGGGGCTGGCGGGGGAGATCCGGCTCCGCGCCGCCGCCGAGGGCCCGGTGCTCTCGGAGCGGGAACGCCAGGTGCTCGCGGGGTTCGCCCGCGGCCTGTCGATCCCGCAGGTGGCGGCGGAGCTGGTGATCGGCGTGTCGACGGTGAAGACCCACACCCAGCGGATGTACGAGAAGCTCGGCGTCTCGGACCGGGCCGCGGCGGTCGCGGTGGCGATGCGCCGGGGATGGGTCGAGTAGCGGGGCTACTGGGGCAGGGCGGCGACCACCTCGCGCAGGACGGGTTCGTACTTCGCTCCGCCGAGCCGCTGGAAGCTGCTCATCGTCACGGTGAAGCCGTAGCGGGACCCGATCACGACCGCCTCCGCCTGGAGGTCGCGGTACGCGAGGTAGCCCTTGGTGCCCACGTCGAGGTCGACGACCTGGTCGTAGCTGCGGGTCGCGACGTCCCGGCCGTAGTCGTAGGTGGCCCCGCCCGAGGACGCCGAGCTGCCGGTGACCGTGAGCTGGGCGACGCCGTTGCCGTCCCCGAACAGGCAGTTCCCGGAGTCCACCATGGGCTGGCCGACGAGCTCGGAGACCTGGTCGGCGGTGAACGGGCAGTCCGGCGGTGTGACCGCGGCGCCGAATCCCGTCTCGTCCAGATCCGGGTCCTCGGCCGCCGCGGGATCCGCCGTGTCCGATGTGGAGCCGCCGACGAGCCCGCCGAGCAGCGGCTGGAGCGGTCCGAGCGGACCGCCGAGCGCCACGTACGCGACCCCACCGCCGACCACGAGCACCGCCGCGACGAGGACGGCGATCAGCGTGGTCGGCCGCTTCCGCTCGCCCTGCGGCGGACCGAGCCGCGGCGGGGGCAGCCGGGTGGGCGGCGGGGTGGCCCCCCGGCCCGGAGGGCCCTCGGGCCCCGGCCGGTATCCCTGTGGGGGAGTGCCGGGCACCGGGGGCTGGTATCCCTGCGGAGGTCCGTATCCCTGCTGAGGGCCGTAGCCGGGAGGTGGCCCGTATCCCTGCTGGGGCCCGTAACCCTGCCGTCCGTTCCCCTGAGGAGGTCCATATCCCGGAGGAGGTCCGTACCCCTGCGGTCCGTTCCCTTGCTGAGGCCCATAACCCTCAGGCCCATAACCCTCAGGCCCATAACCCTGAGGCCCATAACCCTGAGGCCCGTATCCCTGAGGGCTGGTCCCCGGAGGGCCGTATCCCGGCGGCGGTCCGTAGCCCTGGGGCGGGCCCTGGTGGGGTCCCGGCGGTCCGTAGCCCGGGGCCTGCCCGTATCCGGGCGGCGGTCCGTAGCCCTGTCCGTGGTCCGGTCCGTAGCCCTGGCCCGGCGGCTGGTCCCCCTGCTCCGGGCGACGCCAGTCCGGCGACGGCGCGGGCCGCTCGGTGGGTCGGTCCGCGTCGTCCGCCATCGGGCACTCCTTCTCGGGAGGTCGCGGGCCGAACCCGGCCGTCGTCGAGGACTCGGGGGAGTGCCGGCTCCCGTGAGCACGATGTGACCAGGGTCACATGCTGTGTCCTCGCCTCGGCCGGGAGTGCCACTGCGGCACGCCTTCGACTCTCCTCCGCGAACCACGACGCCTCGGAGACCCGCCGTCCATCCCATCGAGCCGGTCTCGGCATTCGGGTCCGACTCCCGAGTCACCGGGCCGAGCCGGTCTGCGTACGGCATAATGGGTGAGGCGATCCGCCCCTGTCCCCGGCGGCCCCGGACGTGAGAGCGCAGGCCCCGTGGGACTGCCGGAACGAGGACGCCGTGCACCCCGCACCCAGCCGCACCACCGCATCCCTGCCCTTCGCCGCCGACCGGTCCGCGAACGGGTTGCTGGTCGGGCTCCTGAGCCGCCGCCGCTCGGTCCTCCAGGTCGGGCACCTGGACGCCTACGTGGCCGCCGTCGTCCGGGAGCTCAAGGAGTGCGGGGTGCTCACCTGCGCCCCCCAACGCACCGGCTCCCCCGGCCGAGCCGTGCGGTCGGTGGTCCTGGACTGCACGGCCCTGCGGATCGCCGCCGCCGAACCCGCCGTCGCGCGCCCGGGACGTCGGATCTCGGCGGGTGGCGCGATCGCGGCGGACCGCGCCGGACCCGTCTGCCTGACGTGGGACGAGCGGGACGGCTGGTCGGCCACGATGGGCCGGGTCGCGGGCGGCTCCGCACCGCGGTATCTGCACCCCGAGCTGGTCCCGCTCCCGGTGCGGGTGCGGGACTTCGTCGTGGGCCTGTCGCTCGGGACGACGTCGGGCGTGGCGTGGCCGGTGTCCGTCACCGCGCAGCCGCCGTCACCCGGGCCGCGGGGAGTCGGCCGCTGACCTGTGCCGCGGTTGGCGACCTGCGGAGCGGGTACCTCTCCCCAGCAGGGACGCCGCGACCCCAGCCCCCGGTGAACGCGTCCGACCCGGTCGGGCATCACGGGGGGAAGTCATGGAAGCCGCACACGCCGCGCACTCCTGGGCGGCCGAGGCGCGACAGCTCGCGGTGATCCGGGCGACGACCCGGCGGTGGCTGCTCGTGCTCGGCGTCGACGAGGACGTCGTCGGCGACATCGTCTGCGCGGTCAACGAGGCCGCGGCCAATGCGATCGACCACGCCTATCTCGACGCCCCACACCCCGGTCTCGTGGGCGTCGACCTGGCCGCGGGGCCCGACGAGATGCACATCTCCATCAGCGACCAGGGCGTCTGGCGTCGGCCGCGGCGTCCCGGCCTGGACGGGCGCGGCAGGGCATCGAGCTGATGACGGCGATGATCCACTCCGTGGAGATCCACCACACCTCCGCCGGGACCGTCGTCGACCTGCGGCACCCGATCTCGCGAGCCGCGGATCGAGGGTCCCGGGCCGGGTGAGCCGGGCACCTGGCTCGCATTCGGGTCGGCCTCTGCAGGATCACCCCACCGGGGCCCGGGTGGGGGCATAGTGAGCGACACCGTCCGTCCGGTCGCCGCGAGACGGTCGCCCGTCCCCTGAACCCAGCGGTCCCCATCGACGTGGACGCGCAGGTGGTGTCGGGTCGGGCTCGATGTCACGTCGAGCCCGACCCCGCATCGGGTGGGGCGGGTGGTGCGTCGAGCCGCCACCGTCAGCGGCTCACGGCCAGCACTCCCTCGCGGACGAGGCGCCTGACGCCCGCTCGTAGCCGGCCCGACGGCCGATCCGGGTCGCGTCTTCGGTGTCTGAGTCATGGGCGCTCCTTCGCCCCGGCCCGTGCGTGGGGGACCTGGTCTAGAGATGAACCGATCTCAGGTCACGTACTGGTCGGGGATGGGACGAGCACGGCCCGCCCGGTGATCCGGCCCCGACGGAGGTCGTCGAACACGGAGAGCGCCTCGCCGAGACCGAACTCGGTGGTCCGTGTGTGGAGACCGCCGGCGCGGGCGAGATCCACCAGCTCGACCAGCTCCGGACGCGTGCCCCAGAACGGGAGCCGGACCCGCGCTCCGGACGGCAGGAGGCCGGGCTTGGCCAGGGTGAGGGCGCCGCCGCCGCTGCCCACGATCACCAGGTCGCCCGCCGGGCGCAGCACCGAGGCGGCGAGCTCCTCGGTGGCCTGGGCGCCCACGCAGTCGATCACCACGTCGGCGCCTCGGCCCTCCGACACCCTCGCGACGACGTCCACGGCCTCGTCCGGTGAGACCGCTGCCGTCGCTCCGCACTCCCGCGCCAGCGCGACGGCCTCGGCCCGGCTGTCCACACCGATCACCCGCGCCTCGGTGAGCTGCCGGAGGATGCCGACCGCGAGATGTCCGAGCCCGCCGACGCCGATCACCACGGCGACGGCGTCGGGATGGTCGAGCCGGTCGAGGCTGCCCGACACGGCGTGGAACGAGGTGAGCCCCGCGTCGGTCAGCGCGGCGGCGAACGCGGGGTCGAGGCCCTCGGCGGGGACGAGTCGCCAGGCGTCGACGACCAGCTCGTCGGCCATCCCGCCGTCGATCCCGAGGCCGATCCCGGCGGCGGGCAGGGTGCGGCGGTGGTCGCAGTAGTTCGCCGCGCCGGACCGGCAGCGTGCGCAGTCGCCGCAGCCGTAGGGCGCGTACACGACGACCTGCTGTCCGCGCAGCCCCGGATCCACACCGGCCCCGGCCTCGGCGACCCGCCCGCAGACCTCGTGGCCGAGGGTGAACGGCAGCTCCCAGGCGACCGGGGCGTCCACCACGTGCAGGTCCGAGTGGCACACCCCCGCCGCCAGCACGTCCAGTCGGACCTGGCCGGGCCCGGGCGTCCGGGCGGGGATCTCGACGAGCTCGGCCCCGGTGGACGTCCGCCGCACCGCGCGCAGGGTCGCCAGTCCGGTCACCTGGCCGACCAGCCGCCGTCGACGAAGACCTCGGAGCCGGTGGTGTACCCCGAGTCGTCGCAGGCCAGGAACGCGACGGCGGCCGCGACCTCCTCCGGTCGGCCCAGTCGGCCCATCGGGGTGTTCGCCACCATCTCCGCGTGCCGTTCGGTGCCGCCGAAGCGCTCGAGGAGCGGGGCGGTCCCGATGAACGCCGGGATGACGGAGTTGACCCGCACGCCGCGGGTCGCCCAGTGGAGCGCGGCGTTGAGGGTCATGGAGTGGACGGCGCCCTTGGCCGCGGCGTAGGAGAAGCTGTTCGCGAGTCCTCCCGTGGCGCCGAGGATCGATCCGACGTTGACCACGGCGCCGCCGCCGCTGCGCTCGATCAGCGGCCCGGCGTGCTTCATCCCGAGCCAGGTGCCGAGCTGGTCGACCGCCACGACCTGGTCCCAGCGTTCGCGGGACTCGTCCTCGACGGTCCCGAGGCTACCGATCCCCGCGTTGTTGACCAGGACGTTCAGGCCGCCCCACTCCCGTTCGACGGCCGCGACGGCGGCGACCCAGCCCGACTCGTCCGCGACGTCGAGCGGAAGGGCGACGGTCTCGCCGTCCAGGTCCTTCGCGAGCCGGGCGCAGGCGTCGGCGTCGGTGTCGGTGAGGGCGACGGCCGCCCCCTCGGCCACGAGACGGGTCGCGATCGCGGTGCCGAGCCCCCCGGTCGCGCCGGTGAGGAGTGCTCGTCGTCCTGCGAACCGTCCTGCCACGATGTCTCCCTCGACCTCGATCTCAAACTGATATCGATTCATCTTATGGACCGCGACGGCGAGGTGTCCACGGCCCACGTGGGTCGATCACCGCGCGACCGGCGCGGGCCCGCCGGAGCGGTGTCGGCGCCGGGTGCACGCCGAATGGAGCCTTGTGGTGTGCGCCACGGACCTCTACTGTCCGGTCGAATCAAACTGAACTCATCTCAGTTTGCCGTCTCTGCAAAGGAGTAGGGATGACCATCCGACGGAAGGGTGCGCTCGCGGTCCTCGCCGCGGCGCTGACCCTCGCGGTCGCCGCGTGCGGTGGCGCAGCGCAGTCCGACACGGGCGGAGGCGAGTCCGGCCCGATCACGATCGGTGCCTGGATCCCGCTGACCGGCGCGCAGGCCGCGTCCGGGGTGCCCCAGATGGAGGGGGCGAAGGCCTACTTCAGCTGGCTCAACGACAACGGCGGGATCAACGGCCGCCAGGTGAACTGGATCGTCAAGGACAACGCCTACGACCCGCAGCAGACGGTGCAGGCCGCCCGCGCGCTCGTCGGGCAGGACGAGGTCGTGGCGATCGTCAACGCCAACGGCGTCGCGCCCTCCGAGGCGGCCTTCCCGTTCGTCCTCGAGCAGTCGAAGGTCCCGATCGTCGACCACTACGGCGGCGTCGCCACCTGGTACGACCCGCCCCGGCCGTTGCTCTACGGGACCCAGACCCTCTACGAGGACCAGGCCGCGGCCATGGCGCAGTGGGCCGTCGAGTCCGGAGCCCGCAAGCTCGTCGTGGTGCACGACGACCCGAAGGCGTTCGCGGACGTCGCGGCGCAGATCGGCCCGGCGGCGGCCCGCGCCGACGCCTCGGCCACGACCACCGCGGTGCCCGTCAAGCTGGGAACCACCGACTTCGCGCCGGCGGTCAGCCAGGTCAAGGCGCTGGGCGGGGACGCCGTGATGCTGATCCTCCCGGCGCCGGAGGCGGCGGCCTACCTCAAGGCGGCCCAGCTGCAGGGGGTCACCCTGCCCGCCTACGGCTACGCGCCCCTGGCGTCGAGCACGGTCGTGACCCTGGCCGGAGCGGCGGCCGAGAACTTCCGGGCGGTGGCGCTGGTGCGGGCGCCCAGCGACCCGGCCCCCGAGATGGCGCAGTTCCGCGAGGTCATGGCGAAGTACGCGCCCGGCCAGCCCGCGGACTACTCCACGCTGCTGGGGTACGCGAACGCGGCCGTCTTCGCCGAGGTCGCGAAGACGATCCAGGGCCCGGTCACCGCCGAGTCGATCGCCGAGGCGTATCGCAACGCGACGGCCGTGGAGACCGGCGTGGCCCCGACGATGTCGTTCTCCGCGGACCGGCACGTGGGCACCCGGGACGTGCAGCGGGTGACCGTCCAGGGCGGGCAGTGGACCGCCGTCGGCGACTTCGTCAGCGCCCCGGACCGGGGCTGACGTCGATGGATGCCGACGAGCTCCTGGCCACGACGAGGGCGGTGCGGCGCAGGCTCGACCCGACCCGCGAGGTTCCGGTCGAGCTGGTGCGCGAGTGTGTCGAGCTGGCGTTGCAGGCACCGGCGGGGTCCAACATCCCCCGGACCCGGTTCGTGGTGATCCGCGACCCCGCCGTCCGCAGCGCCGTCGCCGAGATCTACTCCGACGTCTACACCAACTCCTATGTGGAGTCGGCGGGGTACATCGGCCGAGTGTCGACCGCCGACGCCGCGTCCGCCGAGGTCCAGCGGAGGACCGGACGGTCCGCCGACGCGTTGGAGCGGGCTCTGCACGAGGTCGGCACCATCGTCCTCGCCTGTCTGGACGGAGCGCGGCTCGACGGCGTGCCGGCGTTCGCGAGCGCGTCACTGCTGGGTGGGGTGCTGCCTGCGATGTGGAGCTTCATGCTCGCCGCCCGGGCCCGCGGACTCGGGACCTGCTGGACGACGATGCACCTCGCCCGTGAGCGTGACGTGGCGGAGCTGCTCGGCATCCCGTTCGACACGGTGCAGCAGGTCTGTCTGACACCGCTGGCCTTCACGAGGGGCACGGACTTCCGGCCCGCCCTGCGTCCCACGGTCGACGAGGTCGTGCACTGGGACCGGTGGGACGCCGATCTCGCGCGCCCTCCGGCCGTCGCGGGCCTGATCACCGAACCGGTCTGAGAGGAGCACCCCGATGGATCATCTCTTCCTCGTCGTGGTGACCGGAATCGCCAGCGGCGCCGTGTACGGGCTGCTCGGCCTGGGCCTGGTCATCATCTACCGGGCGACCGACGTCGTGAACTTCGCGCTGGCGAGCATGGCCACCTTGGCCGTGTACGTCGCGCTGATGGTGGTGGACCGCGGCCTGGGGGTGTGGGCCGGTCTGCTGGCGGCGGTGCTCGTCGCCGTCGTCGTCGGGCTGATCGTGCGCGAGGTGCTGCTGCGCCCGCTGGGCACCGGCCGCCTGTTCGCGGCACTGGTGATGACCATGGGGGTCTCGCTGGTCGTCGAGGCGTTGGTCAGTGATGTCTGGGGCACCGAGCCCCGGGCCTTCCCCCCGCTGGTGGAGGGCAGCGTGACGATCGGCTCCGCGGCGCTCGCCACCCAGGACCTCGTGGTCATCGGGGTGTCCGGGGTCGCGATGCTGGCGGTGGGCTGGTTGTTCACCCGCACCACCCTCGGCTCGGCCATGCGCGCCGCGGCGGAGTCCGCCTCGACCGCGCAGATCATCGGTGTGCCCGCGCAGAAGGTGGCACGGATCGCCTGGGCACTCGGGCTCGGGCTGGCCGCGCTCGCCTCGGTGCTCTACGTCCCCCGGGTCGGCCTGGCGCCGATGGTGCTCTCGGCACCGCTGTTCCGGGCCTTCGCCGGGATCTTCCTCGGCGGCCTGACGAGCATGCACGGCGCCGTGATCGGCGGCGTCACGATCGGTGTCCTGGAGAACCTGGCCGCCTCGTACGTCTCGGCCAACTTCCGCGACACGTTCGTGTTCGCGCTCACCGTGCTGATCCTGCTGCTGCGGCCGCAGGGACTCTTCGGCACCCGCAGCTTCGAGAGGGTGTGACCGCCGTGCTGTGGTCGTGGCGGCTCGCGGTGCGGGCTCTGCTCGCTCCGCTGGCCGCGATCGTGCTCGTGGTGGCCATCGAGGGCGGCGCGCTGCCCGCCTACCAGGCCTACTCGGTCGCGCTGGCCGCGACCTACACCGTCCTCGTGCTCAGCGTCGGGCTGCTGGCGGGCTGGGCGGGAATCTGGTCGGTCGGTCACCCGGCCCTGTTCGCCATCGGCGCCTACACCGTGGCCTACGGATCGGGACACGGCTGGGCACTGGAGCCGACCGTGCTGGTCGCGATGGTGCTCGCGGGTGGGTGTGGCGCGTTCCTCGGCTTTGCGGGCGCCCGGTTCTCCGTGCTCTACATCGCCCTGCTCACCCTGGCGTTCAGCCTCGTCGCACTCGAGGTGATCAACCGCTGGGTCGACGTCACCGGCGGCGACCAGGGTGCGCCGGTCGGCGAGCTGCCCAGCCTCTTCGGGGGCACGTTGTCCGGTGGCGGAACCGACGCCGTCGTCGCGGCGGTCCTGACCGCGGGCGTCGTCGTCGGGATCGCGGTGCTCGCGAAGTCGACGAGCCTGCGGATGCGCATGGTCGCGGCGAAGTCGCACCCGGTCGTGGCCCGGTCCGTCGGCGTGGCCCCGGAGGCCCAGAGCGCCTTGGCGTTCGGGGTCAGTGGGGCCGCGACCGGGCTGGCAGGCGTGCTGCTCGGTCTGATCACCGGGTTCGTCAGCCCCGAGACGTTCTCCCTGACCCTGGGCATCAACGGCGTCGCGGCCGCGGTGCTCGGCGGGGTCGGGACCGTCGCGGGCGGTGTGTTCGGCGGTGTGTTCCTCGCCTTCGCGCCCACCCTCGCGGGCATGCTCGGGATCGACCAGCTCATCCTCCAGGGTGCGCTGCTGATCCTCACCCTCCTGCTGCTGCCCACGGGGATCGTCCCGGCGCTCGGCGCCCTGCTGCGGACGCTCGTCCGCCGCATCCGGCCCCGGCCCGAGACGGCCCCGGAACCACCCCCGCCCACGGCGGACCCGCCCGCCGTCGAGAGCCACACCGCCGAGCTCGAGGTGCGGGACCTCGGGGTGGCCTTCGGCGGCCTGCAGGCGCTGGACGGGGTGTCGCTGACGGTGCGACCCGGTGAGGTCGTGGCGATCATCGGCCCCAACGGCGCGGGCAAGACCACTCTGGTCAACGCCTTGTGCGGCCTGCTCTCGGGCGGCCGGACGACCGGTTCGGCCACCTTCGCGGGCGCCGACCTGTTCCGGGTCCGGGCGACCCGACGGCGCACGCTGGGGATCGGCCGCACCTTCCAGCACGCCGAGGTCTTCGCCGAGCTGACCGTGGCGGAGAACCTGTTGTGCACCAGCCGATGGGTCTCCGCCGACCGGCGTCGGGCGGTCGAGACGCTGCTGGCGCAGGTGGGGCTCGGGGGCCTCGGTGACCGCCATCCCGACCAGCTCCCGTTCGGGCCGCAGAAGCGGCTCGACCTCGCCCGCGCGAGGGCCGAGAACGCCCGGCTGCTGATCATGGACGAGCCCTTCGGCGGGCTCGACTCCGCCGAACGGAAGCTGCTGGCGACGCAGATCGAACGGGTCCGCGCCGCGGGCACCTCGGTGGTCATCATCGACCACGTCCTCGAGGACCTGTTCGCGGTGGCCGACCGCGTCGTCGCCTTCGACTTCGGCCGCCCGATCGGCGAGGGCACCCCGGACCAGGTCATGGCCGACGACCGGGTACGTCGGTCCTACCTCGGTGTGACGACGGCCGAACGCCCACGTCCGCTCGCCCGTGCGGACGCGGAGCCGGTGCTGAGCCTGACGGGCGTCACCCACCGCTACGGCGGTGTCACGGCCCTCGACGGCATCGACCTGGCGGTCCGCGGCGGGGCGATCCTCGCCGTCGTCGGGGCGAACGGGGCGGGGAAGAGCACCCTGGGCCAGATCCTGCACGGGTCCCTCACCCCGACGGCGGGGGAGCGCACCATGCCGGAGTCGGTCCGCAGCAGCCTGGTCCCGGAGGGCCGGGCGCTGTTCCGAACCCTGTCGGTCCGGGAGAACCTCGAGGTCGCGGGCTACGCGGCGGGGGTGAAGGGCCGTGAGCTGCGCACCCGTATCGACGACGCGGCGGAGTGGCTGCCCGAACGCGTGCGAACGCGGCTCGGGTTGCCCGCGGCCGCCCTGTCCGGTGGGGAGCAACAGCTGCTGGCCGTGGCGCGGGCGTTGATCGCCGATCCGCGGCTGGTGGTGGTCGACGAGCCCGCTCTCGGCCTGGCGCCCGCGTTGGTGGACGACGTCTACGGCCGCATCGCCGGGCTGGCCGAGGACGGCGTGACCGTCGTCGTGCTGGAGCAGCTGCTCACCCGGGCGCTGACCGTCGCGCACGAGGTCGTCGTCCTGCACGAGGGTGTGATCGGTGCGACCGGCTCGCCCGACGACCCGAGTTTCGCCGCGCGGGCCGAACGGGCCTACTTCGGCGCGAGCTCCACGGCGGACCCGGTTCGGCCTTGACATCGGTCCCCTCGGGACGGAGTATTTGAGATGAATTCAGTTCAAGTTGGAGGACCAATGGCAGTCGAAGACGACATCCAGTTCGAGCGCGACGGTCACGTCGCCCGGATCTGGTTCAACCGGCCCCACAAGCGCAACTGCATCACGGTGCCGATGCTGCACAAGCTCGACGAGTACATCACCGAGATCGAGGGCGACCCCGAGCTGCGGGTCGTGGTGGTCCGGGGCCGCGGGAACACCTTCTCCTCGGGCTTCGACCTCGACAGCCTGCAGGCGGACTTCATCGGGTCCAGCACCGCGATGGACGTCGCCGTGGTCTCGGCGAAGGTCTGCGACCGCTTCTACAACATGAGCAAGCCGTCGGTGGCGGTGCTCGAGGGGTATGTCACCGCGGGTGGCTTCGAGGTCATGATCTCGTGCGACTTCGCGATCGCGGACGACAGCGCCCAGATCGGCGACTTCCACATCCGCCGCGCGCTGTTCGGTGGCGCGGGCCCGATCTACCGCCTGCCCCGCATGATCGGCATCCGCAAGACCAAGGAGCTGATGCTCACCGGCAAGCTGCTCTCCGGTGCGGAGGCGGCCGCGTTCGACCTGGTCAACCTCAGTGCGCCCGCCGCCGAGCTGGACGCGACGGTGGAGGAGTTCATCAGCCACCTGACCGACAAGAGCCCGTTCCAGATGAAGCTGACCAAGATGGCGATCGACCGCGGGCTCGACGCGGACATCGCCTCGCTGATGGTCCTGGAGCACCTCGCCGTGGGCGTCACCCTCAACTCGGACGACGCGGCCGAGGGGGTCGCGGCCTTCCTGGAGAAGCGCGATCCCAAGTGGACGGGTCGCTGACCCTGCCCGCCGCCCGAGTCGGGGATCCGGGCACGGATCCCCGACCGGCCGTGGGCTCACGAGGCCCGAGTCGCTGAAGGAGTGACATGACCAGGTCGACGTCGACCACCGACGCCGCGCACGACGCCGATCCCGAGCTCGCCGCGCGCGTGCGCACGGCCCTCGCGGTGCCGGGCGCGGGACCGCTGACCGTGCTGGAGGGCGGTCGGTCGGGGCTCACGTACGCACTGCGGTCGGCGTCGGACGGGGTCGTGGTGAAGGCGGTGCCGCCGGGGCGTCGCGCCGTCGGGCGCAACGACGTCCTGCACCAGGCGACCGCACTCGCGGCGCTCGCCGGGCGCGGCGTCCCGCTGCCGGGTGTGCGGGCCCGCGACGAGACCGAGCCCGCGTGGTTCGCGATGGACCTGGTGGCGGGCGAGGCGGTGGAACCGGTGCTCGACGTCTCCGCGCCGATCACCGCCGAGGTCGCCCGGGTCCGGATGCTGGCCGCGGCCCGCGTGCTCGGTGCCCTGCACGCGGTGTCGCCTGCGGACCTGGCCGATGCGGTCGCCGGGATCGGGGCCGAGCTTCCCGCGGTGGCGAGCCCGGCCGAGGAGCTGGAGCGCTGGTCCCGCACGATGCACGCGGTCCCGGACGATCTCCGGCCCGGGTCGGCGGAGCTCCTCGCCGCCCTGGCCGCCGACGTCCCGGCCGCCGTGGCCCCCACGGTGGTCCACGGCGACTTCCGGCTCGGCAACCTGCTGTTCGTGGGGGAGACCCCGTCGGCGCTGGTCGACTGGGAGATCTGGGGACTCGGTGACCCGCGCGTGGACCTGGCCTGGTTCGGGGTGTTCACCGACGGCGCGCTGTTCCCCGGCTCCGGGCGGGTCGTCCCGGGCCTGCCGAGCGAGGACGAGCTCGGCGCCGAGTACCGCCTCGCCCGTGGCGCCGACGGCGGCACGCAGCGGGACGAGCCCTGGTTCCGCGCGTTCGGCCGGATGAAGATGGCCGCGATCATGGGTCACAACCTGGTGCGCCACCGCACCGGGAAGCACCACGATCCCGTGCAGGAGACCCTCCCGCCCGCGATCGCGGCGATGATCCGAGACGCCCGCAGGCTGCTGGGGTCCGAGCGATGAGCGTGCGCACGCCGGCCGAGATCTTCGACCTGACCGGGCGCACCGCGCTCGTCACGGGGGCGTCCTCCGGCCTGGGGGCGCGGTTCGCGCAGACCCTCGCCGCCGCGGGCGCCACCGTGTGGGCCGCGGCGCGGCGCAAGGAGCGGCTCGAGGCCCTGGCCGCGGGGGAGCCGCGCATCCGTCCGGTGGCGGGGGACGTCTCGTCGGAGGCGGACCGCGTGGCGCTCATGGAGCGGATCGTGGGCGAGACCGGCCCGTTGGACGTCCTGGTGAACAACGCGGGCGTCGGGAGCGGCGCCAAGCCGCTGCACGAGGAGTCGGCCGCGTTCGCCCAGGTGCTCGAGACCAACCTGACCGGGCCCTTCCACCTGGCCCAGCTCGCCGCGCGGGCCGCGGACGGGCGGGAGCTGTCGATCGTGAACGTCAGCTCCATCGTCGGCGTCGTCGCCACGGCGCCGCGGGGCGGGGCGAGCTACGCGGCGGGCAAGGCCGGCCTGATCGGCCTGACCCGCCAGCTCGCGGGACACTGGGGCACGCGCGGCGTCCGGGCGAACGCGCTGGCCCCGGGCTGGTTCCGCACCGAGATGAACGACGCGATGTTCGACGACCCCGCCTCGGTGAAGTGGATCGAGCGCAACACCATGGTCCGCCGGGCGGGCACGCCCGCGGAGCTCGACGGGGCCCTGCTGTTCCTCGCGTCGTCGGCCTCGACGTACTGCACCGGGCAGGTCCTTGCGATCGACGGCGGATGGACGGCCCGATGAGCGTGGACGAGCGGGAGCTGGCCGAGTACGCGGACACCGCGCGCACGTGGCTGGCGGAGAACCTGCCGCCCCGGGGCGACGACGCGAGCCGCTCGGTGGCGGTGTTCCACGACCTGCCCTTCGAGCAGGAGCGGGCCCTGTTGGGGCGGATCCAGGAGTGGCTGCGGGTCAAGTTCGACGCCGGCTACGGCGCCATCTCGTGGCCCGCGGAGCACGGCGGCGCCGGGTTGTCCACCCTCCACGAGGAGGCCTTCGCCGAGGTGGAGCGGGAGTTCGCCCATCCCGGCCAGCACGAGCTGACCTCGGTCTCGACCGAGCTGATCGCGCCGACGGTGCAGCTGTTCGGCACCGACGCCCAGAAGGAACGGCTGGTGCGGCCGCTGCTGCGCGGAGACGCGTTGGCCTGTCAGCTGTTCTCCGAGCCGTCGGCGGGCTCGGACCTGGCCGGGCTGTCGACCAGGGCGGTGCGCGACGGCGACTCCTGGGTCGTGACCGGGCAGAAGGTGTGGAGCTCCGGAGCACAGTTCGCCGGGTGGGGCGAGCTCATCGCCCGCACCGACCCCGACGTGCCGAAGCACAAGGGGCTCACCGCGTTCCTCCTGCCGATGGACACCCCCGGGGTGGAGGTGCGGCCGCTGCGGCAGATGTCGGGCGGGTCGTCGTTCTGCGAGGTGTTCCTCGACGACGTCCGGGTCCCGGACTCCCTGCGCCTCGGCGAGGTCGGCGGCGGCTGGGGGGTCACGCTGGCCACGCTCGGGTTCGAGCGCGGCAGCTCGGGGGCGAACGTCGACCTGGGCGGCGGGTTCACCCAGCTGGTGTCCGACGCCCGTGCGCTCGGCCGGACAGCGGACGCCGAGGTCCGCCGGGCACTGGCGGACGTCTGGGTCGCGGAGAAGATCGCCGCCCTCTCGGCGCAACGGGACCGCGAGACCCGCCTGGCGGGCGGCGAGCGCGCGTCGACGGGCGACTCCGCAGGCTCCGTCTCCGGACCGATCGGCTCGCTGCGCAAGCTGGCGTGGGCCACGAGGCTGAAGCTGGTGTCCGACGCGGCCGCGACGGTGCTCGGCTCCCGCCTGGTGGCCGACGCGGGCGACGGCACCTACCGCTGGACCGAGCACTACCTGGGCGCGCCGGGCTACCGGATCGCGGGCGGGTCGGACGAGATCCAGCGCACGATCATCGCGGAGCGCCTGTTGGGGCTGCCGCCCGAGCCCCGCGCGGACCGCGGTGTGGCGTGGAAGGACATCCCGAGATGAGTATCGAGCAGGCCGTGGCCGCGGCGCGCGCCACGGAGCAGCCCCTGGCGGGGCGGACGGCGCTGGTGACCGGTGGGTCACGTGGGCTGGGGCGGGAGATCGCGATCGCGTTCGCCGCCGCGGGCGCGGACGTCGCCGTCGTGTCACGGAAGAAGGACGCCTGCGAGGTCCTCGCCGAGGAGCTCGCGGCGGCGACCGGGCGGCGGGTCACGGCCCACGCCGCGCACGTCGGGGACTGGGACCGGCTGGGCACCCTGCTCGACGAGGTCGAGCAGGACCTGGGCCCGGTGGACGTGCTGGTCAACAACGCCGGCATCGCCCCCACGTACCCGAGCCTGGCCGAGGTGTCGGAGGACCTGTTCGACAAGGTCTTCGCGGTCAACGTGAAGGGCCCGTTCCGGCTGCTCGCCGCGGCGGGCGAGCGGATGGCGGCCCGCGGGGGCGGGGTGATGCTGAACATCTCCTCGATGGGGTCGCAGCGCCCGACCGCGGGGGATCTGCCCTACACGGCGGCGAAGGCGGCGCTGAACACGCTGACGGCGGGGTTCGCCCAGGAGTACGGCCCGTCCGTGCGGGTGAACACGATCCTGGCCGGACCGTTCGCCACCGACATCTGCAAGGCCTGGGACCCGGCCGCGGTCGAGCGGATGGCGCAGGAGTGGCCGTCGAAGCGGGTGGGGGAACCGTCGGAGATCGTCGGCGCCGCCCTCTACCTGTGCGGCCCGCACGCCGGCTACACGACCGGCGCACTGCTCGCCGTCGACGGCGGAAGGCTGGCCGCGCCGTGATCGCCGGGAAGACCACGGTCGACGACGCGCTGTTCGTCGAGACCCCCGAGGGGCCCGCGCTCCTCGGCAGCCGCTGCACGGACTGCGGCGCCCACACCTTCCCCGTGCAGGGCGGCTGCCCGCGCTGCACGGGATCCACCATGGTGGACGTTCCGTTGTCGCGGACCGGGACGCTGTGGTCCTGGACCGTGCAGGGCTTCACCCCCAAGAAGCCCTATACGGGCACCGCGGCCTACGAGCCCTACGGCGTGGCGTACGTGGAGCTGCCCGGGCAGCTGATCGTGGAGACCCGGCTCGTCGAGACCGATCCGGAGAAGCTGGAGATCGGGATGTCCGTGGAGCTGGTGCTGACCCCCTTCCGGGACGACGAGTCCGGCGGGCCCGTGCACACGTTCGCCTTCGTGGGGGTCGCAGATGTCTGAGGTGGCGATCGTCGGGATCGGGATGCACCGGTTCGGGCGCACCGAGGGGGTGTCCGGGCGGGCGCAGGCCGTGCACGCGGCGCGACAGGCCCTGCGCGACAGCGGGTTGCGGTTCTCGGACATGCAGTTCGGGTTCGGCGGCTCGCACTCGGCGGGGGACGCGGACACACTCGTCTCCGAGCTGGGGCTGACCGGGCTGCCGTTCATCAACGTGGCCAACGGCTGTGCCACCGGCGGTTCGGCACTGATCGCGGCGGACGCGGCGATCCGCTCCGGGCAGCACGACCTGGGCATCGTGATCGGCTTCGACAAGCACGCGCGCGGGGCGTTCAACACCGACCCGGCCGAGCACGGCATCGGTGCGTGGTACGGCGAGACCGGCATGATGATCACGACCCAGTTCTTCGGGATGAAGATCCAGCGCTACCTGCACGACCACGACCTGAAGCCCGACGTGCTGGCCACGATCGCGGAGAAGGCCTTCCGCAACGGCGCGCGGAACCCGATGGCGTGGCGGCGCAAGGAGATGGACGCCGCGGAGATCGCGGCGGCGCCGATGATCTCCCACCCCCTGACCCAGTACATGTACTGCTCGCCCGGCGAGGGGGCGGTCGCGCTGGTCCTGTGCCGCGCCGACCAGGCCCGCCGGTACACCGCGAACCCGGTGTTCCTGCAGGGCGCGGCGTTCCGTTCGCGCCGGTACGGGTCGTTCGAGGTGTTCTCCCCGTGGCTGGCGTCCGAGCGGGCGGACTCGCCGACCGTCGAGGCCTCCGCGGCCGCGTTCGCGGCGGCCGGGATCGCGCCGTCCGAGGTGGACGTGGCGCAGATCCAGGACACCGAGTCCGGGGCGGAGCTGATGCACATGGCCGAGACCGGGCTGTGCGCCCACGGCGAGCAGGAGCAGCTGATCGCCTCCGGCGCGACGGCGATCGAGGGGCGGCTGCCGGTCAACACCGACGGCGGCTGCATCGCCAACGGCGAGCCAATCGGGGCGTCCGGTCTGCGGCAGGTCTACGAGAACGTGCTCCAGCTGCGCGGGGACGCGGGCGAGCACCAGGTACCGGGCGACCCGCGCGTCGGGTTCACCCACGTCTACGGGGCGCCGGGCATCTCCGCCTGCACCGTCCTGACCCGCTAGGAGCACCGGCATGAGTTGGGGATTCGAGAACGATCCCGAGGTCCAGGAGGAGCTCGACTGGGTCGAGCGGTTCGTCCGGGACGAGATCGAGCCCGTGGACCAGGTGATCGAGCACGCCTGGAACCCGCGCGACCCGGTGCGCAACGCGTTGATCAAGCCGCTGCAGCAGCAGGTCCGGGAGCGCAAGCTGTGGGCCGCGCACCTCGGACCCGAGCTGGGCGGGCCGGGCTACGGGCAGCTGCGCCTGGCGCTGCTGAACGAGAAGCTGGGGCGCACGCACTCGGGGCCGGTGGTGTTCGGCTGCCAGGCCCCGGACTCGGGCAACGCCGAGATCCTGGCCCACTACGGCACCGACCACCTCAAGAAGACCTACCTCGAACCGCTCATCGAGGGCGACATCGTCTCGTGCTTCTCGATGACCGAGCCGCACGGCGGCTCGGACCCGACCGGGTTCCGCACCACCGCGGTCCTCGACGGCGACGAGTGGGTCATCAACGGGGAGAAGTGGTTCTCCTCCCACGCGCTGTGGGCGGAGTTCCTCATCGTCATGGCGGTGACCGAGCCCGACGCCCCGGCGCACAAGTCGATGTCGATGTTCGTGGTACCGGCGGACACCCCGGGGATCGAGCGGGTCCGGGACGTGAGCGTGTGGGGCCACGACGAACCGGTCGGCAGCCACAACTACCTCCGCTACACCGACGTCCGGGTGCCCGCGGAGAACATCCTCGGCGAGCGCGGGCAGGCCTTCGCCGTCGCGCAGACGCGTCTCGGTGGCGGGCGGATCCATCACGCCATGCGCACGGTCGGGCTGGTGCAGGCGGCGTTCGAGATGATGAAGCGCCGCGCGGTGTCGCGGACGACCAAGGGCTCGCGGCTGGCGGACAAGCAGCTGGTGCAGGAGATGATCGCGGACTCCTGGATCCAGATGGAGCAGTTCCGGCTGCTGGTGCTGCGTACGGCCTGGCGGATCGACCGCTACAACGACTACCGGCGGGTCCGCGCGGACATCTCGGCGGTCAAGGCGGCCATGCCCAAGGTGCTGCTCGACGTCGCCGGGAGGGCGATCCAGATCCACGGCTCGCTGGGCATCTCCAAGGAGCTGCCCTTCGGCAAGTGGGTCATGGAGTCCTTCCACATGGGACTCGCGGACGGTGCCACCGAGGTGCACAAGGTCAACCTCGCCCAGTTCCTGCTCCGCGGCACCGAGCCCGACGACGGCCTGTTCCCGCCCTACATCCTGCCCACCCGCAAGGCCGAGGCCCAGGAGCGTTTCGCCGAGATCCTCGCCGCCGCGGCCGACGACGGGGAGACGGAGCTCGCGGAGTCGACCATCGTCGGGGACGATCCGGCATGAGCCTGCGACTCACCCCGGACGCCGACGCCGAGGACCTCCGACAGGTGGTCCGGGACTTCCTGGCGAAGCACGGGGACACGGAGGCGGTGTTCCGCGGGATCGAGCACGGCTGGGACCCCGAGGTCTGGCGTCGCTTCGCCACCGAGCTCGGCGTCGTCGGACTCGACGTCCCCGAGGAGCACGGCGGCGCGGGCGCGACGTTCCGCGAGGTCGCGATCGTCGCCGAGGAGCTCGGACGCTCCCTCGTGCGGCTGCCGTGGTTCTCCACGGCCGTCCTCGGGATCGGGGTGCTGCTGCACGGCGACGCGCCCGACCTGCTCGCCGAGCTGGCCTCCGGCGAGGTCACCGCCACCCTCGCCCACCTGGAGGGGTTCGACGGCTGGGATCCCGACGGCGTGCGCACGGTCGCGGAGCCCGACGGCTCCGACGGCTGGCGGCTGTCCGGCGCCAAGACGCTCGTGCTGGAGGGCGCCACCGCGAACGTGCTGTTCGTCGTGGCGACGGTGGACGGGGAGCCCGCGATCTTCCTGGTGGACGAGGGCGCCGCGGGCCTCGTGCGGCGGCCGTTGCCGACCCTGGACCCCACCCGCCCCCTGGCGGAGCTGCTGCTCGACGGCGTCCCGGCCACGCTGCTGGTGGGAGGCGCCCGGGCGATCGTGCCCGAGGTCCTCGACCGCGCCCGCGCCGCGCTGGCCGCCGAGCAGGTCGGTGGCGGTGCCGCCGCGCTGGACATGACGGTGGGCTACGCCGCCCAACGCCTGCAGTTCGGCCGTCCGATCGCCACCTTCCAGGCGATCAAGCACCGCTGCGCGGACATGGCGGTGCAGGTGGAGGCCGCGCGGTCCGCCGCGCTCTGGGCCACCGCCGCGGCGGCAGAGGCCCCCGGGGAGCTCCCGCTCGCCGCCGCGACCGCGGCGTTGGTCTGCGGGGAGGCCTACACCTGGGTGGCGGGGGAGACGGTGCAGGTGCACGGCGGGATCGGCTTCACCTGGGAGCATCCGGCCCACCTGCACGTGCGCCGCGCCGCCACGGGGGCCGCCCTGTTCGGCACCGCCGCCGCGCACCGCCACGCCCTGCTCCACGACCTGGGGGTGTGAGCGTGCCGCGCGCTCCCCGAAGTCGAGGTGAACCCGGTTCGATCGCCCCGGCTACGCTGGCCCTCGTAGCGGCCCGAGGGAGTGATCGTGTGAGCATCGAGGCATTGACCGACGCGTCGGACGGACCGCGCTCGAAGCGGCCCGCCATCCTGGCCGCCGCAGTGGAGTGCTTCGGCGAGGTGGGGTACGAGGCCACGAAGTGGTCCGAGGTCGCGGACCGGGTGGGGATCGGGCAGACCGCGCTCTACCACTACTTCGAGTCCAAGGCGCACTGCCTGCTCACAATCATGCGGCTGGGCCTGCGGAACTCCGACGCGGCGTTCCGGCGGGCCACCGAGGACTCGCCCACCGCCGTCGCGGCGCTGCGGGCGGGTGCGGCGGCGGCCTACGCGTTGTCGCCGCAGGAGGTGCAGCAGAACCGGATCCTGCAGGCCAACATCGCGCTGCTGGCGAACGCCCGGTCCTCCGAGCGCGAGGAGACCGAGCGGCTCGCCTGCCGTGAGCTGGTGGCGCGGGTGGAGCGCAACTGGGTGGACCTGATCGAGCGGGGCACCCGGTCCGGGGAGTTCCCGGAGTACGACCCGGTCATCATGTCGCGCACCGTGCTCGGCCTGCTGGTCAGCGTGTGGCGCTGGTACCGCCCGGGTGGACCGCAGTCGTTGGGGGAGGTCTCCGAGTTCGTCGTGGACTGCTGTGTCCGGATGGTCGCGGGCGCGGTCCCCGCCACGGAGGCGACTTCCGCCGCGAGCTGATCGGCCCTTGTCGGTGGGCGGCCGCCGAACTACAGTGAGAACACCGAATTGAACTCAACTCAGTTCAGGTCGGTCGTCGTCAGGGAGGACGACTTCATGATCATCGAGGAGTACTACACGCGGTTGGACGGCCCCGAGCCGCTCTCCGCACTCGAGCTCGCCGAGCCGGACGTCGCGTTCCTGATCGCACTGCCCGGCACCGAGGTGACGGGCGACGGGCACGCGGACCTTCGGAAGTACATCGAGGGCCGCCCCGCCGTGGGGCGGCGGCACACCGTGCTGCGGCGCAGCGTCGACGGCGATCTGGAGATGGTCTACGGGGTCATCACCGAGGGGGACGGGCGCGGCACCGGATCGTTCTCGTCGGTCGCGCTGATCTCCCCGGAGAAGCGGGTCGCGCGCTACCAGGCCTTCTTCCACCCGGGCTTCGGCATGTTCCCCCTGCCCGGGGGCGCGACGTGAGCGCCGCGGTGCTGACCAGGTGGTTCGCCGTCATGGACTCGGACACCCCCGAGGACATCCTCGGCATGATCGCCCCGGACTTCCGGTTCTCGATCGTCTTCGGGACCGGCGGCGGCGAGGCCCGCGACTTCGCGGGCGGCCGCGAGGCGATGGAGGGCTACCTCGCCCAGCGCGAGAAGAGCGTCCTCACCCACCACGTCCTGTCCTCGGCCACGGTCGGCGCCGACGAGCACGTCCTCGGTCAGGCCCGTCGCGGTGAGGCCTTCGAGTCGACCTTCGTCGCCGTCGCCCGGATCGACGCGGACGGCAAGGTCGCCGCACTGATGATCGGCCGGTCCCCGCTGCTCGACATCGCGGCCTGAGCCACTCCGGAGAAGGAGCCCTCCATGTTCAACCTCGCGCTGCTCGCCGCCCGGCCCTCGGACTGGACCCACGAGCAGTTCATCACCTGGTGGCGCGGCGAGCACGCCGAGGTCACCTACCCGCTGCCGGGTCTCCGCGCCTGGCGCCACACCGCGGTGTCCAGCGCGCTGGAGCCCCGCTCGGAGGGCTGGGACGGGCTGTCCGTGCTCAGCTTCGACGACGAGGCCGCCGCCCGTGCCGCCCTCGCCAGCGAGGAGTGGCAGGCCGCCATCGCCCACGTCGGCTCCATGCGGGGCAAGCGCATCGCCCTGCTCGGGGACGAGCGCGAGATGTTCCGGGCCTGAGGGGACGACCATGAGAGAGCTCGTCGCGGACCTGGACAAGCGGGCTGCCATCGAACCGGACGCCGTCGCGGTCGTCGACGCCACCGGTCCCCACACCGTGCGGTCCCTGCTCGCTCGGGCGGACGCCCTCGCGGCCGCGATCGAGGCGGTCACCGGGCCGCGCCCCACCTTGCTCGTCCAGGCCGACAACACCTGGCGCACGGTCGTCGCCGCGCTCGCCGTCGGTCGGCTCGCAGGCACGCTGGGCCTGATCAGCAGGCACTCCACGCGCGACGAGTTCGCCGCGGCCGTCGAGGACATCGCCCCGGACGCGGTCGCCTGTTCGCCCGAGCGGTTCGACGCCTGGGCCGTGGGCGAGCACCGCGGAGACGTGCTGGACGGCTGGCGGCTGGCCGGTCACCGAGCCGCGGATCCGGGCCGGTGGGCCGGTGGCGTGGTCATCGGACTGACCTCCGGCTCCACCGGGCGGGCCAAGGGCGTGGTGCAGAGCGAGGAGTCCCTGCGCTACGCCGGTCGGCAGACCGTCGAGGCCGTCGGGCTCGCCCCCGGCGACGCGGTCGGCGCGCTGGTGCCGGTCTCCTCCGCGGCCGCCGTCTGCTTCGGCCTCTACCTGCCGCTGATGCTCGGCGGCACGGTCGTGCTGGCGGACAGATGGGATCCGGCCGCCGCGGTGGCGCTGCTCGCCGAGCACGAGGTCCGGTGGACGATGTGCGTGCCCACCATGGCCCTGCAGATGGCGTCGGCCGCGCCGGAGGAGGGTCTGCTGCACGGGATGACGGCGATGACGGTTGGTGGAGGGCCCATGGACTCCGGTGCGCTGGGCCGGGCCGAGCGCCGTCTCGGGACGAGGGTCCTGCGTGTCTTCGGGATGTCGGAGTGCCTGGGGCACACCACGTCCCGCCCCGCGGACGCCGACGAGGTCAGGCTCGCCACCGACGGCGTGCCCTTTCCGGGCACCGACCTGCGGGCGGTCGACGAGCACGGCTCGCCGCTGCCCGTCGGCGAGGTGGGCCGTGCCCAGGTCCGGGGCCCTTCGCTCTTCGCCGGGTACGCCCGGGCTGGCGCGGTCGTGGCCCCCGAGCTGACTCCGGACGGCTTCTTCCCGACCGGTGACCTGCTGGTCACGCACCCGGACGGCACCGTGTCGATCCGCGGACGGGAGAAGGACATCATCATCCGCGGCGGCCGCAACCTCGACGTCACCGAGATCGAGACGGCCGTCGCCCGACACCCGCACGTCGACCAGGTGTGCGTCGTGCCGGTGCCGGACGAGCTGCTCGGTGAACGGGTGGCGGTCCTGGTGGTGACCGACCGGTCCGACATCGGGTTGCCGGAGATCCAGGAGCACCTGACGGCCCTCGGGCTGATGAAGGCCAAGTGGCCCGAGTTCGTCTTCCGCGTCGATGCGCTGCCCCAGAACCGGGTCGGGAAGCTGTCGCGCGTCGACGCCGCCCGGATGGCACGCGAACTGCGCGACGCCGTCGCCGCGCCGACCGCCTGACCCACGCAGAGGAGACCCCGTGTCCGACAACGACATCGACATCGACCTGCTCGTCGTCGGTGGCGGGATGGCGGGGCTCACGGCCGCGGCCCGGGCGGCGTCCCGCGGCGCCTCCGTGGTGGTCGTCGAGAGCTCGGGTGCGGTCGGCGGGTCCGGCCTGTTCGCAGGCTTCCTCTGGTCCGCCCCCACCCACGCGGTCATGGACGAGATCAACCCCGACGGCGACCCGGCGCTGCGCGCCCGGCTGGTCGACGACTTCGGAGCGGCGACCGACTGGCTCCGCGAGCTCGAGGTCCCCTTCGCCGACGCCGTCACCGTCCTCCGCTACGGCCGCGGCCACCGGTTCGACACCGCCCAGTACGTCGCGGCCTGCGAGAGGACCGTCAAGGAGCACGGCGAGCTCCTGGTGCGGACCACCGTCACCGAGCTGCTCGAGGCGTCCGGAGCCGTGGTCGGTGCGGTCGTGGCCACCGACGGCGGCACGCGGACCGTCCGGGCCGGACGGACCCTCCTCGCGACCGGCGGCTTCCAGGCCGACCCCGCCCTGCGCGCCGAGCTCCTCCACCCTCAGGCCCGCGACGTCGAGCTGCGCTCCAACCCCGAGAGCGCTGGCGGCGGGCTGCGTCTGGCGCAGGGGGTCGGGGCGGACACGGGCCCCACGGGCGCGGGCTTCTACGGACACCTCGTCCCGTCGGGGGTGGCGCTGACCGACACCTCGCTCTTCGTCGACCTGGCGCTCTACTACAGCGAGCACGCCCTGCTGTTCAACCTCGCGGGGGAGCGGTTCGTCGACGAGACCGTCGGCGACCACCTCACGACGATGGCGCTGCTCGAACAGCCGGAGGCGCGCGGTCTCCTCGTCGGCGACGCCCGGGTGTTCCGGGACTGGATCACCGGCTCCTACGTCGAGGGCACCGTCGGCCTCGACAAGTTCGCCCTGGCGCAACGCCGCGGAGCCCGCTGCGCGATCGCCGAGAGCATCGACGAGTTCGCCGACGTGCCCGAGGAGTGGGGCTACGACGGCGAGCGCATCCGACAGGTCCTCCACGAGGTGAACGCCGGAGCCGACGTCGTGCCCGGCAGACGCTACGACTCGACGCCGCTGACCGAGCCCCCGTACTACGTGGTCGAGGCCCGCCCGGCGGTGACCTTCCCCTTCACCGGTGTCCGCATCGACCGCGACTGCCGCGTACTGCGCCCGGACGGCGAGCCGATCCCCGGCCTCCTCGCCGCAGGCGCCGACACGGGCGGCGTGTACGTCCGGGCCTATGCCGGGGGAGTCGCCCAAGCGATGGTCTTCGGTCTGGCCGCCGCAGATGCGGTGGCGCATCCACTCCCGTGAGCGTCCGGCCCGAGTCGTTCCGGTCCGCGGCCGGACGGCCTCAGCGCCGTCCGACCGACCCCGCTGCCTCGCCTGCGTCCGCGCCGACCCCGCCGGCCGTCAACACCCGCGGTGGGTTCCACCCGTTCCGGCGTCCACACCTGGACGGACTCGGCCGCGGCGATGATGGCGCCGTGGTCGCCGGTCATCTCGCTCCTTGTCGACATGAAGTCAGTTCAACTACGGTGGCACCGTGAGCAGCCTGGATGTGTCGCCGACGACCCGTTCCCTCGGCTACGACCCGGTCGGTCCGACCCCGTCGTCGCGGCCGGACATCGTGCCCGCCCAGGAGGACGCCCGGGCCACGTGGACCCGTGCGCTCGCCGTGCAGGCGACGGTGTTCGGAACGCCCGCGGTCCTGCAGTACGCGCAGATGAGCGACCAGGTGCTGCGGCCGGACGCGCCCGGCCGGATGGGGGTGTTCACCCACCAGCGGACCCCGGCGGGCCCGGACTTCCACGCCTTCCGCGCGCCGAACGTCGACACGCTGTACTCCACCGCGTGGTTGCACGTCGGCTCCGAGCCCGTCGAGCTCGTCCTGCCGGACTTCGGCGGACGTTACTTCACGGTCCAGGTCGTGGACGCCTACAGCAACTCGGTCAACGTCAGCGCGCGGACCGTCGGCGCCGCCCGGCGGGTGTGGATGGTGCGGTCGGACTGGAGCGGGCAGGCGCCGGAGGGGGTCCCCGTGCTGCGCGTGGCCACGCCCGTCACCTGGTTGCTGATGCGGATCCAGGTGCTCGACGGCGACGTGACGGCCGTGCACGACCTGCAGGACCGCGTGACGCTGACCGGCGGCGGCCTCGGGGTCGACACCCCGCCGGTGAGCGACGACGTGGAACAGGACTGGCGCGCCTTCTTCCGGGCGCTCGACGCGGCGCTGCGGCTCAACGGGTTCCCCCGCGAGGAGTGGGCCCTCGTGCGGCAGTTCGCGGCGCTCGGGCTCCTGGGGGAGCGGCCCTGGACGGCGGAGTCGCTCGACGACGCGACGGCCGGGGTCATGGCGAGCGGCTTCGCTGCCGCGCAGGAGGTCCTCCGGTCCTCACGTGCTCAGCTGGGCGTGCCGACCGGGACCGGGTGGACCCGGGTGCTCGACAAGGGCGCGCACGGCCACAACTTCCTGGCGCGGGCGGTGATGAACCACGTCGGCCTCGGCGCGAACGTCGTCGAGGAGAACACGTCGTTCAACACCTACGTCGACGGCGCCGGCCGCCCGCTCGCGGGCCGGACGGGCCCCTACGTCGTCGAGTTCGCCGACCCGCCGCCGCAGACCGCGTTCTGGAGCGTCACGATGTACCACGCCGACACGGGACGGCTCGTCGCGAACCCGCTCGACCGCCACGCCCTCGGCAGCGCCGCGTTCGGCGAGGGCGGGCCGGTGCGGCTCGTGATCAGCCCCACCGACCCCGGCGAAGCCGGTTGGCTGCCGTGCCCGGAGGGCGAGTTCTTCCTGGTGCTGCGCATCTACCGCCCCGGCCGTGCGGTCGTCACGGGGCAGTGGCTGCCGACCCCCGTCCGGGCGCGTTGACCGGGCGCCCGCCGTCGGCCACGAGGCGGCGGACGGCGGGACTCACGCGCGGAGGACCAGCAGCGTCACCAGTGCGAGCAACCCACAGGACACTGTCGCCGCAGCCGTCGCGCCGAGGAGCCGGGCGCCCGGACCGGAGACGTCCGGCTGACCGCGCAGGGCCTGCTCGGCGCGGGTGATCCGGGTGCGCGCCGCGAGGAGCAGACCCACGGTCGCGGCGCATCCGAGGATCCCGAGGACCCATGCGGCGGGCAGGCTCGGGGCCAGGAAGCGGGCGCCTGCCAGCGCGGCCACTCCGATCGACAGTGCGGTCCGGCGCCACGCGAGGGCCGTCCGCTCCACCTGCAAACCTGCATCGGCAGGCGGTCGGGCGTCACCCACCGACGACGACGCCTGCCAGCACCAGTACGCCTGCCACCGCCACCCCCACCGCCAACGGCAGCGCGAGAAGCGGGGCCTGGAGTGGGCCGGAGCGGCGCAGCGCGCGCTCGTCCCCGGCCCAACCGAACCAGGCCTGCGCCGCGGCGACGAGGCCGAGCAGGATCAGCAGCACCGACGCGGCCAGGCGCAGGCCCGCCTGGATGCCGAGCGCCAACGACTCGAGTGCCACGCCCGCCGCCATCAACGCGAGCGCCGTCCGGATCCAGGCCAGGAACGTCCGCTCGTTGGCCAAGGTGAACCTCGGATCCGGCTCGTCGCCCCGCCCGAAGACACTGCGCGGGAAACGGGTCGACGTTCCGGAGCCCATGCCGGTCAGCTCTCGGACGTGACCGGAGTCGGGCGCGCGCCCGCCTGCTCGGGGTCCGCCGACATGTCGCTGCGGGACGTCTCGTGCATCGTCGCGACGATGGCGAGGCCCACGAGGGCCGCGAACACGACGTAGAACGCCGGGGCGATCGTGGAGCCGGTGACGCTGACGAGCCAGGTGGCGACCAGCGACACGAGTCCGGTGCCGATGATCCCGCCGATGTTGAAGCCCAGGGAGACGCCGGTGTAGCGCACGCGGGTGGGGAAGAGCTCGCTGTACTGGGTGTAGACCACGCCCTGCTGAATGCTGAACGGGACGTTGAGCACCAGGGCCGCCACGATGGCGAGGACGAGGGATCCCTGCTGCATCACCCAGAAGCACGGGATCGCGAGCACGACGAAGCCGAGCATTCCGCCTGCGAGCACGGTCCGCCGCCCGAACCGGTCACTCAGCGACCCGGCCCACGGGATGGCCGCCAGCGGCATCAGCACGATCAGCACGACCAACCAGAGCGCGCCGGTCAGCGGGTACTTGAGCACCGCGGAGAGGTGCACGAGCATGTAGACCGACGCGATCCCGCCGCTGGTCATCGTCGAGTAGGCGATGCCGATGACCCGCAGCAGCGACGCCTTGTGCGTCCGGAACACCTCGCGGACGGGCGCCTTCGGCGGCTGTGTGGTCTCCACCATCTCCACGAAGAGCGGGGAGTCCTCCACTCGCAGTCGGTACAGCACGGCCCCCACCAGCAGCGGAGCGGCGATCAGGAACGGGATGCGCCATCCCCAGCTGCTCATCTGCTCGTCGGTCGTCAGCGCGCTCAGGGTCGCGACCGTGCCGGCCGCGGACGCCAAGCCCAACGAGATGCCGATCGAGGTCGCCGAGCCGAACAGCCCACGGCGCCTCGAGGGCGCGGACTCCGTGG
>Ga0070671_100000205_pt1 | contig 39211 bp, 24 predicted proteins | sample KBSS73metaG_FD_65341 | JGI IMG/M metagenome (GOLD analysis project Ga0070671, IMG submission 65341) | Switchgrass rhizosphere microbial communities from Kellogg Biological Station, Michigan, USA - KBS S7-3 metaG | ecosystem: Host-associated > Plants > Roots > Rhizosphere > Soil ...
CCAGTGCTTCCCTGATTGCCTTCTTCAGGTCTGACGCCATGCGGGGTTTTACTACATAACCTAATGCTCCCGTCGCCAGGGCAGCTTTGACGAAGTCAACGTCGTCGTGAATGGTAAGAAAAACAACCTTGCATTTAGCCGAGCGACGCCTCAGCCGACTCGCCACTTCAATGCCGTTGATGATTGGCATCGAGATATCAAGCAGGCAGACATCGGGTTCCAACTTTGCCGCTGCCTCCAACAGTGCAAAGCCATTTTTGACGGGTTCAAGCATTTCGAATTCACTTTGCAGTAGCTGAACAATGCTCTCACGCATCTCCATATGATCATCTGCGAGCAAGATTCGCGGGCGCGTCACCATGTTTTCTCCTTGCGCCAAGTAGATGGGACTTCGAGCTCGATTGCACTGGCGAGTCAAAGTTTCAAAATGAACGCCAGGCGGTGATGGTATGGACACGGAGAACAAGAAGATACTGGCAAAACTGACAGTCGAGCCAAAACGAAAGATCTCGACCGTCAAGTCCTGCTTGAAGGGTCAAACCAGATGAAGACAAGTGCGCGGGGTGACAAGTTGTTTAGGCAGCAACTACCGAACTTTTCATTGCATACTCAATGAGTTCCGCACTACTCCTAATGTTGAGATGCTCCATCATTGTGTATTTATGGAAGGCAACTGTCCGGGGAGAAACGTTCAGGACAAAAGCCACTTGCTTCATGGAGCGACCTTCCGCTAACAACTGAAGCACTTCTTTTTGGCGCAGTGTTAAGTGCGCCGTTTTGTTGCGCCTTTTAAAGTTTTGCACATGCGATCCAACCACGCCTGTAGTCATGAGCGAAGTCACATAGGACCCGCCCCTGACTACCAACCGAATGGCTGTTGTCAGTTCCGATGCTGCAGAACTTTTTAGGAGATATGCGGAAGCACCGAGCCGGAACGCTTCGGATGCCATATCCGGATCTTGATTCATCGTTAGGTACACAAGCTTGACTGTAGGTATATGTTGTTTGAGACGTTCGCCGGCGATCAATCCATTCATCGTCGGCATTGCGATATCAAGAACAACTACATTCGGTTTTAGGGCGGGGGCACCTTCAACTAACGCATGACCATCTTTGAACATACCAACGACATCAAACTCAGGTTCAAGTAGTTTTTTTAGTGCTTCCTGAATGAGGGTGTGATCGTCAGCGAGTATTATTCTAGGGCGACTCATATTTCCTCCAACTCGATAAGGGGATTGTTACTTGATGTTGGACGTAAACCAGAAGTTCTTTCTGGTTCCAAGTACGAAGCTAAGTGATTCGGGTCTTGTCGAGAACTAACTTGCTTTTTGAGGGGAACAGAAACCTCAATGCGGGTGCCGCGGAAAGCGGTGGAGAAGATCTTTATCTCACCACCGACTATTTTCAGACGTTCTTGCATGCTGATGAAACCCAGTCCCTTCTTCATAAGGTCTGAGTTGGTATCAAAGCCACGGCCTTGATCTGAAACAGTAAGACGGATTGCGTTGTTGACTCTCGACAACAGCACTTGCGCAGTTTGGGATCCGCTGTGCCTGGCGGAATTTCGCAAGCTCTCCTGAGCAACTCTGAACAAACACAGCGTTATATCTTGTGGAAGATCGGTCGGTACCCCGCGCTCTTGAAAAGCAACATCGAGGGTGCCGTTTTCCGATAACTCACGACATAAGCTCTTAACAGCGGGGCTCAAGCCAAGGTGATCCAGCTTTGACGGATGAAGCTGATACGAAAGGCGATGGATATCAGTCGAAATCTCGTGAGCGTGTAATTGGAGTTTGCGGTACTGTTCGAGAGCCTTTCTTGAGCCTGGCAACTCACGGCCCAATTGATCGATCTCTATCGATAGCACGGCCATTCGTTGATTCACATCATCGTGCAATTCACGCGCAATCCGTCTTCGTTCTTCCTCCTGAGCGGTGATCAGCCGTCCGCTAAGATCTCGCAAGGCCTCTTCAGCTTGTTTTCGTTCCGAGATGTCAGTAATGAACCCGCGACTCTTCAATGGCTGTTTTTCTTGAAACTCAAAACTGACGAGACTCTGAAACCAAACCACGCGGCCATCCAACGCCACCATTCTGAATGTTAAATCCAGGTATTCATTAACGCGGTCCTTGTTTCGAAAGGACGCGAGAACGCGTTCCCTGTCGTCCGGATGAAGATGAGTTGAAAGGAAATTCTTCTGGCACCATTTATCAACCGAATAGCCCAACATTCGAAAAGCCTGGTCACTAACAGAAGTAAATCGCGTTCCCTCTGCCTCCCACGCCATGATGTTGTGATTATCGAATAGTTGCCGTAACCGTTCTTTGTTCGCGCTGACAGTAGTCTGAGGGGCCGGCAGAGATTCGTGCGTCATCAAGACTCTGAACGTAGGACCAGGTATGTTGAGTCGAGCCGCATGCATCAAGAACTCGGGCTGATGAGATCCCGGGTGAACGTAGCCATGATGAAACTCTTTTTCGGTGCCGAACAGTATTCTGCGAAGATCGTCGCTTAGAGTCGTACGCTTTTTAGATTCGCCTTCCGCAAGGCCCAACCTCTCACAAGTCTCGAATGAGTGCAGCGCGGTCTCATGTTTTCCGACGTTCAATGCGCTCTCTAATTCAAACTCTTGCCAGGCTCGACTTGAATACAGAATGACACCGGCCTCGTCCAAAACTGCGACGTTTGACGCACACGCATCGACCACAGCTCGGAGGAATTCATCCGAAGCGTTGGCCGATATAGAGGCAAGTTTTGGTTTAAGCTTTTGTGTAAAGCTTGCGAGCATTTCTATTTATTCTTCAGAGCTTGAAAACTGGTAAAGGGCGGCGTGCACTCACCGGCTGAGTGGTATGCTCAGACAGTGAGTGTTCGTCCGCGCTTTGAGGTGCCGATGCGATGCCCCCCATCGCATTCCGACATTACAAAGGCCTTCGCATCATTCTCGTTGTTGCTTAGCACTCGGATCGCCCCCCGCAGAATCTCAAACTCATTTGATTGAAGGTAGTTTTGAAAATCTGACTCCGTTTCCCACTCCACAAACAGCAGCGAAGAGTTCTCGTCTTCGGAATCAACGTAGAAGCGTAACGCCCTACAACCTGTGACCCCCCGAGTACGTTTAAAAAGACATTCGATGTTTTGCAAAAACTCATCGCGTTTTTCAGGCAACACTACGATTCTTATTGTATTCACAACCATGGCTGGCACTTTCAATCCGAACCCTGTCGCTCAGGAAAAGCTGCTCGTCAGGATAGCTTGGCAAAGCCGTACCGCCCACCGCGCACCCATAAAAATATCTTTGTCGCTTTTTAGAGGGCAAGCCCTGTGCCTGCGAATAAAATCCCGAGTTTTTGCGGATAAACTCTTTCTCTGGATAGTTTGAATGTGAAGAAAGAAATTCGGCTCGCGCAGAACGAGCCTTGCTAAGCCGCTGTATTTCGCGGAAGCTGTTCAATGGCATGGTCAGTATCTAGGAACCACGCCATTAAGATGATCTTAGGAACAACTAGGCTACTCAGCGGAATCTAGTTAAGGTGAGACTTTGCCTCGGCATAACTTGTTTGGTGACGTTGGATTCCGAGTTTTAGCATTCGTGTTCGGAGAGTGCTGGGATTGATGCCGAGAATCTTGGCAGCACCATGAGGGCCTTCTAGTCGCCAGCCAGTGTTCTCGAGAGTAGAGAGAATATATTCGCGCTCAACTTCTTCCAAAGTCTTAATCGTGGTCGCCATTTCAGGCAATGTCTCTTCAAACCGATCCACTGACCGAAGAACTGCATCGTGAGAATTGAGAACGGCGCGTTCAATCACATTCGCGAACTCTCTCACGTTTCCTGGCCACGAATACGACTGAAGGTTACTTATAACGTGACCCGAGATTGAGGTCAGCGGCTTTCCAAACTTCTTCGCGGATTTGCCCACGAAATGTTCCGCCAACATCGGAATGTCTTCCTTCCGTTGTCTTAGCGGGGGCACTGTTATCGGGAACACATTTAACCGGTACCAAAGATCCTGGCGAAACTTGCCATTGTCAACTTCCTGCTTCAGATTACGGTTAGTTGCGGCGATTATGCGAACATCGGTCTTTATTGTTTTATTACCGCCAAGTCGCTCTAGCTCGCCCTCTTGAATGACCCTCAGGAGTTTTACTTGTAGATCCAGCGGCAACTCTCCTATCTCGTCTAAAAAGAGAGTGCCGCCATTAGCCAATTCAAACCGACCGAGCTTCCGCGCACTTGCGCCGGTGAACGCCCCTTTTTCATGGCCAAACAACTCGCTCTCAATCAAGGTTGGCGATAGTGCGCCGCAGTTCACTTTAATAAGAGGGCGGTCCTTACGTAAGCTTGCAGCATGAATCGCACGGGCCACTAATTCCTTTCCCGTCCCGGTCTCTCCCAAGATCAGCACTGTCGAATCAGTCGGGGCAACCTGACTGATCGCAAAGAGCACATACTTAATTGCGACGCTGTTGCCTACGATTTCACCAAAAGTGTGATCGTGTTTGAGTTCTTCCTGGAGATAAATATTTTCTGCTTCGAGATGTGTGGTCAACTTGTTCAGGTCATCGTGCGCTTCAATCAATGCCTGTTCAGATTGTTTTCGTTCTGTGATATCGATGCATGAACCGATGTAACCCAGAAAGATTTGGTCGGCGGAAAAGCGTGGAGTTCCCGTGTCGAACACCCAGCGATACTGGCCATCGTACCGTAGCCGCCTGTACTCAATCTCGAAGTGGCTCTTTTGCTCGAAGTTGCGTCCATAGAATTGAACGACACGATCATAGTCATCGGGATGTATTCCTTCATCCCATCGGTCCGCCAACTCTTCGTCCGAAGCCTTGCCGATAAAGTCGCGCCAACGCTTATTCAAATAGCTGAACTTCTTGTCTTGGTTGAAAACCCAAATCATAACCGGTGCGCTGTCAGCCATGTTTCTAAATCGCTCTTCACTTTCCTTCAGTGCTGCCTGCGCCTGTTTGCGTTCTGTGATGTCACTGGAGACGATGAGTAGACACGGTTCATTATCAATGTCGATGCGTTCCGCCGCTGAAAGAAGCACTCTGAAAGATCCGTCTTTTGTAAGTAACCTGGTTTCATAGTTTGCGAGTGATCCCAACTCCTGTAGACGAGCCACAAAAGCTGCGCGAGCTTCTTTCGTTTCCCAAATTTTTAGTTCTAGAGAAGTGTGGCCAATAAGTTCATCTCGCGTATACCCGATCGTATTAATGAAACTCTGATTCACATACAAATACGTGCCTTCAGATAGAGTGGTGATAGACATCGGTTGAGGATTAGATCTAAATGCCTTGCCGAATCTGTCTTCGCTACGTCGTAACTGGTCCTCCGCTTCTTTCCGTTCCGAAAGATCTCTCAAAATAACCGTAAGAAATTTTCCACCCTGAAGTTCAATCTGCGATATCGAAGCTTCGAGCGGAAACTCTTCACCGCATGATCTACGACCGTATATGTCTTCGAGCGTACCGACGAGCCGATTAGTTTTTTTGTCACTTGAGAGTTGAAAGTGCTCATGGAATCGTTCGGGAATCAGCTGATTGAAGTGCTGCCCTAACATTTCGGCACTGGAACAATTGAACATCTTCTCGGCGGCCGCATTGAACAGCACTATCTCCTGGCGATCATCGATGGTAATGATGGCATCCATTGCCGAGCTAATAATGCTCGCCAACTGAGCTTCGTTAAGCTGCAGTGCGTCTTTGGTGAGTTTGCGCGAAGTTACATCACGAATGATACTGAGAATGTTCTGTCCACTAAGAACGAGGCGCGCTTCAAAGAATTGTTTCGTGCCATTAAACGAAAGCTCGTAGTCGACAATTTGTGGTTCACCTTGCGTAACACGCGCGAAAGAGTCGGCAAACTTTTCGCTCAAGCTCGGCGGCAATATCTCTCTCATGTTCTTGCCGATAAATACATTTGGGGAAACTAAGAGGCTGTTGGGATTGTTCGTGTGGTAGTCGAGGTAAACGCCATCAGGACTTTGTAGGAACATCATGTCGGGAATAGCCTGCAGAATAGAAAGACTGCGTTCTTCACTTTTCAACTTCGCCGCTTCTGCCAACTTCTGCTCGTTTATATCCAGTGTGACGCCGCGTAGACCTATGGCAGTGCCTGTGTGATCCAATACCGGCACCATATGGCTTTCAACCCAGACTGCGCGACCATCTTTTGTTATCCAACGAAATTGAACTGTTGCTTCACGCTTTTCCTCCAAGGCTTTTTTATATTCGTTGATGAGTTTCTGTCGATCGTCCTCATGCGCAATCTTTAACCCGAGACCGGAAACCCACTCGTCCGTTGTATACCCGACAATTTTTTCTACATAGTCGCTGATGTAAATCGTCTCGAAGGAACCATCAGCGGTAAAGCGAGTTTCCCAAACGACTCCGGGAATATTAGAAACGACCTCCTCTAAACGCTTATGCTCAGTCGCTGCGAATAACGCGAGCCGTTCACTTTCTCTTTCTGCTCTCCTTCGTTGCTTCTGAGCTAGAAGTAACCAAACAATCCACCCAGCCTGGAAAAAAAGCGCTACAAAACCTGCAATGATGTAGCGCTTGTATTGATTCCAAAATGTCGCTTCTTTAAATTTAACTACACTGCCTGCGGGAAGTGCACTACTTTCAACACCCCAACGTCGCAGCTCTCTCCAATCAAATGTACTTACGTTAGGTGCCGTCTCCGGATAGATGTTCTCCGCCTTTTCTCCACCCATCACTCGACCGGCGAGCTCACCGGTCCGATTACCGAGCGCCTCAAAATCAAGCAAACTACCGCCGACGATTCCTGCACCAATACACGTCTCTGAAATACCGTAAATAGGAGCGTTTGCCGTTGGCCCGAAATAAGAAAGGGCTTCAGGTCCTGAGTGCGTGTTGCCTAGCCGATCGAGATAGAACGAAAGGTAAATAGCAATGGTCTTAGCCGGCAGATTCGCAAGGCTGTTCTTCAGTTCATCGAGCGTCAGATTCGTTAGATACGAAAACTTCAATTCGTTTTCATAGGGCGTAAACTTATTACGAGCCTGCTGCGCAAGAAATTTTTCTTCGTTAGAGTTTCCAAATATGACAGCAACGTTTTGAGTACCCGGGTGAAGCGCCAGTGCGATATTCAGCGTGTTCGTTACGTCCAGTTCTGCACGCACACCCGTTACGTGAGGCCAGAGATTCCGAGCGGTCTCTTCCGTTTCATCGTGAAAGTAATAGATCTTGGGAACATCTCGTAAGATGGATGATTCGTGATTCAGAACAAATCGCAATGCCGGCGCGCCAAGCAAAACAAGCAGACTGATATTTTCCCCTTCGTACTTACGTTGAAGGTAATTGACCATTTCTGATTCGTACTTTGCGTTCGGAATTCTGAGGTTCTCTTCAAATTCGTAGAAGAACTCGATAGGTTCAGATGAATTGCGCTTAATCGTGGAGGTCATACTACGAGTGAAGGTGGCGACACCGGGGTTACTCGGATCGTAGCCGGTAAGAACCAAAACCTTCTTTGGAGATGATGTCTGGGCGTTAGTTTTCTGAACGACGAGCAATGGTGAGGCAAGTAAAACTACCGCAAAAATATATGCTGAGGTTTTGATCAAGAAAGTCGCAAGCCGTCCCGGTACCTGGCTATTAAGGCAGGGATAGAACAGATAGCGATAGATATAGATCTGAGTCTGGGGAATCGGGGAGACCATCGCTTACTCTCGCGAATCTAGAGGACGTCAAAAACTCCTCGACGCTTCGAGTGTCTCCAGGCAGTAACACCCGCGGGGAAAGGGAGCTTGCGAATCAAAGAAACGTGACGAGACTTGGCCGTCGTTGCGGGAAATCGATCTAACTTAAGCTCAGTATAGCCCATTTATAAGTGACGGTACAGATCTGAGTTTTTGGAAATTTCAAATTTCAGGTGGCGATTAACCATTCGTCAGAACGCTCCCCTTATTCGAATTAAGTGATGTGAAGAGGCCGCAGATTCTAAGATTTGCCTATCATGTTACGACCCGGACCGCGCGTTCGCGAGCATCCCAAAAGTTGAATAGTTAATAACTCAAGCGCGCCTCCGCGGGCTCAGGTTGGGTATGGTTCACACACCCAATGAAGAGCCCACGGAAATCGCGCGCAACGGATCACCTTCGCTAACTAGAGAGCCCCATCTCTGCTAACGTCGGCGACCGCCTCCCCTAAAACCTCCGCCGCCGCCTCCTCGCATACCTCCGCCCCGATAGCTACCTGCGTTTCCACCGCTACGTCCGTATGAACCGGAATCGCGAGAACGTTTCGCGCCTTCCGTCCGCGCTGCACGGTCGCGCTCAAGAGTATTCATCGTTGAGCGATCCATTTGTCCTGCTCTAGGAGTCGACTGACCTGCCCCTTGACTGCGATTCCCTTCCCGTTGGCTGGGCCGATTTAAATTTTCCCTCTCGCGCGTCTTGGCGCGATCGTTCAACATACTCTCCCGGACAGGATTGGGTTTCTCGACTGAATTCCAGCTACCGTTGTCCCATTTGTTCCAGTTTCCATTCTGATCACGCCGATAGACGTTCCCATCTCTTCCGGCGTAGACATTGTCGCCGCGACTGCCGACGAATCCCCCACCATCCGGCCCTCGGCGACTGATCATTCCGCCTTGATCACCGCGCGTTACACGAGTTGTGTTTCCTGCACTGTTGGTGAAGCGTTTTGTACTGGCCCAATCGTCCCCTCGTTGCACCGATGTGGATCCCCAACTACCGTACACACCCGAACCTTGTCGAGTAGAAGCGTAGGTTCCAGTCCGTGGATTGTAGGCCTGGGCTGCGCCTCGTGCGCCGTAAGGACCATATGCAAATGCGCCGCGCGCATATGTACCGGTTGACGGATTGTATCTGGCGCCAAAGCCCACCCCACCGTATGGACCATAGATTCTTCCCGCTGTTCCATATACACCGGTGTATGGGTTGTACCAGGCCCCGTATCCGTACGTGCGCCAGTAGGGGTAATAGATCCCGCCGTAGTAGTAAGGCGGGTAATACCAACCTGTCCCCCACATAGTGCATCCCCAACCGATCATCATGCCGGTATAGCCAGCGACGGCGGCGTATGTCACCCAGTCGTCTTCATCGTTATCGTCTTTTTCGATCGTGACGTAAGTCACGCTATGAGACGGTGAACCCGCAGGAATTTTGTAGATGTCGTCGGGAACGGAAGTCGCGAGAGTCCACGGCCCTTTTGGATTAGCAGCCATGAACCAAACACCCTGGTAGCACATGTAGTACATGTCGCCAGACTTGAGAATCTCCTTGTCAGTATTCACCGCGCGTTGTACCTGGGTACCTTGAATCGCCTCGTACTGCGGATCACCTTGATAAATAACGTCTGGGGCTTTGATTTCTTTCTTATTTACCCGCGCAATTTGCGGGACTGACGCCAGCAACACAGCTTCAGCCGCCTGTTGTGTTCCCGGCACTGATGCCAGAACGCGGGAGCGCTCATGCTCAATAGAAAGTCGAGAGAAGTCTTCTGGCAGATTAGGAGTGACAAACGTCCAGTGTTGCCCATTTATGTTAGGAGCGCTGAACCACCGACCAGCGACGAGGTAGTAAACTGCGCCATCGTGGCCCAATCGGAATAGATCGCTCTCAGTGTTACTAATCCATAACAGCCTTGTTCCAGGAACTGGAACATACTTAGGTTCGCCCTTCAGTAGGATCAGTTCCGCAGGCTTAGTGCTGAAATAAACTGTCGGAGGCTTAGCCGCAGGTTTGCCCGGCAGATTTTCCTCAACGTCTTTCCAGTTGTCGTCTGCCGGTAACTTCGAAAAGCTTTCTGGCAATTTTCCCGCCGGTGTCCAGGGTCCTTTCAAGTCAACTGCACGTAACCAAGTATCTTCGTTGCGCAAGTAATAAACACTCGTTGGTCCATGCTGGAAGAGATCCCAGTTTGTATTCACAGCAAATTTCAGCTCGTTGTCCTTGATAGAACTCCAAATCGGATCACCATCAAAGCTGAGTAGAATTGCGGGTGTCCTACTGAGGAAAATTTCCGGTGGGTCGCTTTTGATGCCTTCGAGATTCTTTGGAATGATCTGGCTCTTATCTACCTGCACCAGAATACGGTCAAGTGACATTAGTCGATCGTCTTCGGGAATCGATTTCTCAATCGCGCTGATGATCTCTGCAGTCTGTTCTTTCGGGAGCGATTGGAAGTTCGCCTGAGTTATCTTCAATTGAGAAAACTTTACAAGCCGCTGCGGAAGCGAAACCGAAGTGTCAGATTCGATGTTAATTGTACCGAGTGACGGTTTTTTTTCGTCCTTACCAATGTATGACACGGCTGCGAGGGCGACCATGTGCTCCTGATCGACCCAACTAACGACCTGCGGTTGATAGAGAACTACTTGTGCTTCATTGGGTAAACTGTAGCCACGCGGCCAGCCACGATCAGACGGCTGATCTGCAGATTGAACTGCATCCGGTACCCACGGTTTTTCCGTCTGGGCCCTGACGGTTGAATCTCCAGGTACCGTTGCGGTCAGGATCATAGACAGCCCAACAACGGACGAGGTGAAGGTTAAAAGCAGTTTTCGATGCATCGTCGACTCCCGACCAATAAACACTGTCCTGAATGCGGCAATTTCATCACTCGTCAGTATTGTCTATGCGGCGGGGCGACTGAGTAACTGTCAGTTTTTACAGGAGACAAAGCGAATAAAGGAGGATCAGGCTGCCGAACCGAAGCAGATGCCCAACGATGAAGTTGAGTCTAATTTTTCAGATCGATAAGGCGGTCGAGTATTAGCTGGTAAGGAGCGGGTGAAACGGTCACGTGACCGTAAAAGGGCCGGTCGTTCTTCAGGATCATGAATAGCACCATTGCGAGGAAGCCTCCCATCAGGGCGACGAGGACAGCATGAACTCGTCCGTCCTCGATGCGATACAGATAAGCAACACCAATGCTAATGCACGCTCCTACCCAGATTACTGCCCACATTGTTAAAGATAGGTGGTTATCAACCGCATCTATACGTAGCCGGCGATATTCAATCAAGCGGCTGTACGCTCCCAGCGTTTCCTCATGCAGAGCCAATTGACTCTGGTTCGTGGGCTCGAACGCATACAGTTTGGATTGAAACTGGTCCATCGACTCTGTGCCACCTTGAGGGACCTGGCCATTGCTCTGAGCAGGCCATGCCTTTTCGATCACGAATACTGTGTACTCGCGCAGTTCTGAACGCAATTCATCTCGCAAAGGCGACGGATAACCGCCGGCATCGCGGTAAAGAGCGCCAATTGAAGTTGCCTCTTGTGATACCAGGTCCTTTGACTTGGAGTTCGTGTTCCAAACTCCAACTGCAATTAAGCCCACCGTAATGCCATAAAAGACACCGATGGCCTGCACGGTTCCGCTGACGGCGTCGTTCACACCTTCTTCGTAATGGAACCTGGGAAGAATAAAACGTCGTGTTACGAAGAGACCAATCAACGAAAAGAGTTCGATGAAAACGATCATCACAATTGCGGAATAGAGCGGATGGATTTCGTATAGCCAAATAGGCACAACCAACCTCGCTGATGTGGCCCATCTCACGAGCTTACCAAATAGGCCAGCCTTTACTTTGGGATAATCGCGTCGAAACTGAAAGCAGCTGATCGAGGTTCAGTACTGTGAGCTATCGCGCGGCTGCTTTGTTAACGATGTCTCGAGCCTTAGCACTAGCAATCTCGCGTACAGCGTGCGTCAACCTTCTACGTCGAAACCATGGGAATAGGATCGTGAGCACGACCCACCCGCCATGCGGGCACCAGCTTTATCTAACTGCAAATCCTGACGCCGGAAGCAAAGCTATTTCATTCACGTATCTATTTTAGAAACGAACGAGTTCTCCGAAGAATGGACCGTTCGATCTAATTGTTATGAAGTTCGGATCGTCGGTGACCTTGTAACGTTGAAATCGATAGCCTCCGCTCACTCCAAAATGGTTGGAGAAGTAATACTTCGCCCCTCCTTCCACGTGGAACAGATGTTCACCCTGGAAAACGATAGCTCCAGGTTATTGAAGAGATTAAGTTTGGGATTAGGATCATAATCAACATCATAACCAATCGTTGCTGCGAATTTGCTGATTGAACCTTCCCCACTTCGTCCACCGTTGTTTGTGGTACCACTTAATTTGAGCCCCGTTGTTATGATGCCCATGTCAACCATCGGTCTAAAACGCAGTTTTTCGTTACCCGAACGATAGGCATACATTGCACGAAATTGTCGGAGACTTAGATCTCCGTCGAGGCTGGCGTTAGCAACATATGTTTCACCCCGGAAAGTAAAGCTGCGACTCAAGGTCGTACTTCGTCCCCGTCGACGTCGGCGTAATCCGCAAGAACTCTTGTGCTTGCGGTTTGCCGAAATACGCTTGGTAACGAATTTCAAATCCAAACTCGTTCGCAAAATCTAAGGTCTCTCGAGAAAGAAATATCAGACCCTGAATTAGTAGTGGTTCCGAAACTGGCATCGCCAGATGGAATCGAAAAGGTTCCGCGAACCTCAACCTTATTTTGTGCAGTACCTGTAGTGCCAGACTGGGCATGAATCATGACCGCGGCCGTTAGCAGGACAATTGAGCTTGTCACCAGACGGCTTAAAAAAATTTTTCATTCGTATCTCCTTATCAAAACCGGGCTCGTGCTAACGAGCTTTCTATATGAACAAGCCGCACTGTAATGGAGTGCGGCTTGTGTCGTAACTGTAAGTTTTGACAGGAGTGAGGCGATCTTTATTTCGGTGGATACGGATATTGTTTGAACATCTTATCAACAGCTTTCTTGATTACTTTTTCAACACGCTTTGCATCTTTGCTCATATCGCCGCTTGGACCATGATCAAGAGTGTGTGTTGCCGTACCACGCCAAAGATTGTTCTTCGTCTTTGTATCAGAAATATCAACCATCAACGTCCCCTTGGAAACCGGCCAGGACTGCGTGCCGACAGCGACGCCTGTTGAGATGGAGTTGAACGTCGGAGACCACGTCGGATATGAAGTGTGCATGTCGTGCTCGACAGCCGCAAGACTGACTATCGTCATCTCCGCGCCTTTATCGACCTTCGTCAGTCCTTTGGCGGCAAGTGCCTCATCCACCGCATTCACGATCAGTTGATGAATCAATGGATTTGCGCTACCTCTCTCGGGAGCCCATGTATACGTCTTGTATTTCCTCAGGTCCACGCCACGATCAGCACCAACCTTCACCTTCTGAGCATTTACGGTAGCAACTGTACACACGAAGATCATGATCAGAAGTAGTGTTTTCATGGGATTGTCCAATCTTTCGTATAGCTCCATTTATAAAGTGCCCGGGTGAACTCTGGGGTTGGCCATGCAAAAAGTTAACTGTCAGTTTTTACAGTGTTCGCGGTCGTTTCGGCGTGCGATGATTTCTTGCCGGGCAACTAGCTCTAATGAAGGGGTGTTTTATGCACTGGATCTTCCGGTTCCTTCTCACGCCAGTCAAAAGCTTCATTCGTTTGGCCGTCGCATTCATCTTTTTGTCTGCATCATTGAGCTTGGGATTGGGCCAACCTCATTGCTATGCGACACCTTCAACCCTGACAAATCTACGGCTTAACAACTCAAACCAGGAAGCGGCCGCCAAGTCCGAGGCTAAACCTGGTAAGCACGTTGACGATCCAGAGCAGATGCGAAAGACGGTCTCGCGATTAACAGCTGAGGTCGAGCAACTGCGAAGGCATGTCGCTGAGCTGGAACGAAAACTCCAGGCGGTCCCGATTCGAGACAGACTGATGAAGGAAGAAGAACACGCCGGAAGCCTGGAAAATGAACTGATCGTTCTCGGCGAAAAAGTGGCTCAGCTACAGTCGCATATCGACGAGCTCAATGAACAAATTAGATCGGATAGCGTGCAAGGTGCGCCGGTCTATGGCTCGTTGCGACCGGAGGAAGTTCGGGAAGCAAACCGGCGACGCCTTAGAAGCGAGTTACAGCGTGCTCAAGGACAGATGGAATTGCTAACACAGAGCCAAAACAGAGTTCAGGCATCGCTTTCGGTGTCGGACCAGTTGATCCTAAATTTGCGTTCGCAGCTTCAAACCTCTATGCATCCTTAACTCGAGCCAAATGTATGGTCACAACGTTTGAACTACCGTTCCCACAGAAAACCGTAGACACGATTTCAATATCAGCTCCGTGCGAGATGGTGGCCAGCTACTCGTCCGAAGCTGGAAGGGTGCGTGGTGCGTTGTACGTGAGTGCGGCGCACCGCACACTTCTAATTATCCTTCAAGGCCGACCTGCCTTGATCCAACTGCAATGATCTAGCTCTAGAACCGTGCGTACTCACGAGGTGCTACAACAGCGAGGTGGTTTAAAACTTACGTCACCAACTGCTTCGCCGCCTGTTGTGAGGCGGTGCTCGGCCCCACCGTAACGGTGCCAGTCGCCGTCTTCGCGCGGCTGAGCCGCGCGACGCTATTTTTAAGCGCGCCCCGGACGGAAAGGCACAGCCATTCCTCACATCAGACGGCGAAGCCGGTGATGCTGCGCCCCAGGTGAAGGGCAGGTCGCATGCAAGGAACTCCGATGATTGATATGTCACGACCGAAGAGGTCGTGAGACTTTTGCATCAGCGACGTCGATTAGATTGGTGATGGTCTTAGCGGGTGGTGGACGAGCGTTTAGGCGTTAGTCGCTCGGGGGATGCATTTGCTATCGACCTTGGAAGTTTGCTTCGACGTTTCTCTTACTCAAACGAGCGATCCCTTTCATCTTTAACCGAGAGACTGATTTACCGTCGCCGCTTAAAACTATCTTACCGGTCGCCTCCAACCCTCCGGCCGATCCACTGCCGGAGATTCTTAGATCAATGCCTTGCTGAGGATCTGCGGTGGACCATGTTCCCTCTAGAAAAACTGTGATGTCAGCGACCAGTGTGATCTCAGCTTTCTTATCAGCGAAAAGTTTTACGATGACCGAATTTATCTTGAACGTTTCGCTACCGACCTTAAGCGTACCAGTTCCATTGGCGGTTGCGAGCCGCGGTTCAGTGTCCTGACCACTCGCAATTCCCATCGTTGCGCACAGCGTCGTGCCAATGAAGATTGAAGCCACGAGTTTCTTGAGTCTAAGGTGCATCCGGACCCTCCAGAATATTTTCGAGATCTACTCGAACATAGAACAGTATCTTACGATTGATCGTAGGTTCACCTTATTGGAACTATAACTGTCAGTTTTTACAGGCTTCGTGCGATTCTATCTGGATAAAAGGCGACCGTTTGCGGGCTCAGCTTGAAGAACTCGAGGCACGTTGAAGTCGCATTTGAAACATAGCGTTAACGATAGCGAAGATGAATGCTGCAGAAAGTCCGCATAGTAAGACTCCGGAGATACCCTCGATACCGCCAAGCACCCTCCACTTCAGTGGAAGCACAACATCCCCGTACCCAATTGTGGCGTAAGTGATCAGTGAAAAATATAGTGAAGTCTCGAAGTCCGGGAGCAAGTGTCTGGAATAATAAAAGACGGCCCACACCGCAGTCTCGACCAAGTGCAACAACATGATGACTGTAGACGGAATCACCAGTCCGACAAGATACTGAGCGAAATTGCCCCTACGCTCAAAGAACTCGCGCCTGCTTGAGATCCAATACCCGATAACCAGTATCCCGAACACGTGAAGCAACAAACAAAGAGACACGATCGCTACGGCGAATAAAGCCTCACTTAGCATTTTCCTCCTTTCGTCATCTCACCGGTTAATTCCGTCAACCAGCTAGAGCTCCATTGTTCCCCGAAATATCTACTGATTACTTGCCGATCAGTACTGTCATTTTTGCTAGTACTCTCGCAAACACGCCCGCACTAAACTTTTTCCGCATAGGTTGCTTGTCATTACGTTTCCCTTCTTTCGAACGGAACAAAACACTCGGTAAAGGACCCAAAGAGCGGTTCGTTCAGTCCGAGTAATCAACTTCTCAAGGATCGGAGTTGGAGATGAGGATTAGCCCTACTTTTTCAATTTGTATTGGTACGACAGCAATTATTGGAGTGCTGCTTCTTAATTCCGGATGTAAGAGCAAGAGCGCAACTGCGGCAGTGCAGGTGCCACCACCGACCGTCATAGTTGTTCCTGCAAACCAAAGAACTGTGCCCGTGTACAGCGAGTTCGTCGGTCAAACGAAGGCTGATGAAACCGTGGAACTGCGGGCCCGTGTCGAGGGCGTTCTGCAGAAGGTGTATTTCAGAGAAGGTTCGGCCGTTAAGAAGGGACAACTGCTCTTCACGATCGACAAACGAACTTTTCAGGCCGCATTGGATTCGGCGAGAGCGCTTGAGGCGAAGTCGGTCGCCGATCTCGCTCAGGCACAACAACGAACTGACGTCCTTCAGGCGCAGGCACAGTTGGCAGACGCTCAGGCGGTCCTGGTTAAAGCCAATCAAGACGTCAATCGACTCACACCACTCGCTAAAGAAAAAGCTGTAACAGAACAAGATCTAGACGCGGCGATCGCGAGTCAAACATCTGCAAAAGCAACGGTCGACTCTCGCCGAGCCAACCTGACAAATCTCGAAGCAGCAGTGAAGTACACAATCCAGCGAGCTCAGGCAGAAGTCTCATCCGCCAGGGCACGGATTATCCAGGCCCAGCTGGATTTGAGCTACTGCGATATCTACGCACCGATTAGCGGAATCATCGGATTCCTCCAAGTCGACGAAGGAAACCTTGTCGGTCGAGGCGACGCTACTTTGCTCGCAACTGTGTCTGCATCGGATCCACTGCTGGTTGATTTCAGCGTCAGTGAAAATGAGTTTCTAAAGATCGTTGATCGCAAAAATGTTGGTAAAAACAGAGACAAATTGCGATTCGATTTGCTTCTCTCCGACGAAAGTCTCCACCCGTACGCCGGAACATTCTCTGTACTGGATCGCGTTGTCGATCCCCAAACGGGAACAATGAAGGCTGAGGCGACTTTTCCTAATCCCGGAAGCTTTCTGCGGCCTGGACAGTTCGCGCGTCTCCGTGTCGCGGTTACTGAACGGGAAAATGCGATCTTGATTCCACAACGAGCCATCCAGGATTTGCAAGGCGCGAAGATCGTGATGGTCGTTGACGATCAAAACAAGGTTGCGGTGCGCACAGTAAAAATCGGAGACAAGGTTGATAAAGACATTGTGATTCTTGAAGGTCTAAATCAAGGAGAACGTGTGATCATCGAAGGCATGCAAAAGGTAAGGCCGGGAGGCCAGGTCAACCCAACATCGCCGGAGGATGCTCAAGCGAAGACCCAAGGGAGTTGATTATTCATGTCGAACTTCTTCATTAGGCGACCAATTGTCGCGATCGTCATTTCCATACTGACACTCCTACTCGGTGTGGTCGTCATCCGTGGCCTATCAGTTGAACAGTATCCTTTTCTCGCACCACCTAACATTCGAGTCACAGCCACCTATCCAGGTGCTTCCGCAGAAGCAGTTGAAGGGTCAGTAGCCACGCCCATCGAGCAAGAAGTGAACGGCGTCGATCGAATGATCTACATGAAGTCGTCAAATACCAGTGACGGGCGCATGTTGCTTGATGTGAACTTTGAAGTGGGCACGGATCAAGACACCGCCAATGTACTCACTCAGAATAGAGTTTCAACCGCCGCCGCTCGACTTCCAGCTGAAGTGAACCAGCAAGGCGTCACGGTGAAAAAGCAGAGTCCCAGTATCCTGATGTTGATATCTCTGTATTCACCAAAGGATTCCTACGACGCAAACTTCCTCATTAATTATTGCGGTATCAACTTACGCGATCAGATGTTGCGTATTCCCGGAATTGCGCAGGTCGATCTGTTTGGTGGAACGGATTACGGCATGCGCGTTTGGATTAAACCTGATCGACTTGCGAAGCTCGGTCTCACGCCTGCCGATGTAATCTCTGCCATCAAGGAACAAAACCTTCAGGCTCCTGCTGGAAAAATCGGTGGCGCACCAACCCCCAAGGACCAGGAATTCACAACCACGCTTAGCGCGCCGGGACGCCTCGTCACTACCGAAGAGTTTGAGAACGTCATTATTCGACAAACCAATACCGCAGCCGTGGTGCGAATAAAAGACGTTGGTAGCGTTGAACTCGGCTCACAGGACTACAACTCGTTCGGCCGGCTAAATGGCAAGCCAAGTGGGGCGATGGCTGTTTACCTTTTGCCGGGTGCTAACCAACTCAAAGCAGCGGAAACGATCTACGAAACCATGGAGCACGCGAAGGCGCTCTTCCCGTCCGACATGGATTACAAAATTGTTTACGATACTACTCCAGCGGTTGAGGCTTCGATTCACGAAATTATGAAGACCTTCATCGAAGCATTGATCCTGGTCACACTCGTCGTATTTATTTTCTTACAGAACATTCGGGCGACAATCATTCCCCTGATCACGATTCCTATTTCGCTCGTTGGCACTTTTATTTTCTTCCCTTTACTCGGCTTCTCCATCAACACGCTTTCAATGTTTGGACTGGTGCTGGCGATCGGAATCGTAGTCGACGACGCCATCGTTGTAGTGGAGGCGGTTATCCATCACCTTGAACATGGATTGTCTCCCAAGGACGCAACCATCAAAGCCATGAGTGAGGTTTCAGCTCCGGTTATCGGTATCGCGCTAATTCTCTCGGCTGTGTTTGTTCCGGTTGCGTTGCTGGCGGGACTCGTCGGTAGCATGTACAAGCAGTTTGCGCTCACGATTGCAATCTCAGTTCTGCTCTCAGCGTTTAATGCACTTTCGTTAACACCCGCATTATGCGCAATGTTGCTACGAGAGCCGAAACCGATGCGAGGTCCGTTTGGAGTCTTTTTCCGCGGCTTCAATAAGGTGTTTGACGTCGCAACGAACGGATACGTTCATGTATCACGGATTCTTGTTAGACGCGGCATCGTGACGATCGCAATCGTTGCAGTTGTGGTACTCGGAGCCGGCCTTTTCGCAAAAGCAATTCCCTCAGGATTCATTCCTGATGAAGATCAGGGAATCTTCGGCGTCAACGTGCAGTTGCCTCCCGGAGCATCACTTGCCCGCACAAGTGACGTGCTCAAGAAAGTCGAAGCAATACTCGCGAAGACTGAAGGCATCGACTCGTATCAAACCATCGGAGGGTACGGTGTCGTCACCAATACATACCAGGCAAACTATGGATCGCTCTTCGCGCGCTTGAAGCCGTGGGAGGAACGCCATGGTGAAGCCTTGCATGTTAAAGGGATCATGGCCTCACTGCAGAAAGATTTTGCCGGTATTCCGGAAGGCGTGGTCTTCGCATTCAACATCCCGACTCTTAGCGGATTTGGCGCGGCATCAGGCTTCAATTTTCTCATCCAGGATCGCACGGGCACGATGACCGTCGATGATTTGGGAGAACAAACTCGTCGATTCATTGCCGCGGGACGCCAGCGCCCTGAACTCGGCAATCTCTTCAGTTCATTTGATCCAAATTACCCGCAAGTCAAAGTAGATCTGGATCGAGAAAAAGCGCGCACCCTTGGTGTGCCGGTTAACGAAGTCTTTCAAACGATGTCGACCGCGATGGGCGGCGCGTTTGTAAACGACTTCAACCGCTTCGGCCGTTTATATCGAGTGTATGTTCAAGCAGAGTCGTCGGACCGACTTAAGGCTGAGGATATCGGGAGAATTTACGTCAGATCCAAAACTACAAATGCCATGGTCCCACTAGCCACATTAGTAACCATCAAAGACATTGCAGGAACTGAGCTCACGACCCGCTTCAACTTGCTGAGGTCGGTCGAACTACAGGGCGCACCTGCGCGCGGTTACACCTCGGGCCAGGCGCTGAAGGCACTCGAAGAAGTCTTCAACCAGACGATGCCGAAAGAGATGAGTTTTGCTTACTCATCACTTTCATATCAGGAGAAGATTGCGCCACCACCTGCGCCAACCTTCATCCTGGCAATCGTCTGCGTCTTCCTGTTGTTGGCTGCGATGTACGAGAGTTGGCGGTTGCCGTGGGCCGTACTTCTAGGATCTCCACTCGTAGCACTGGGCGCTTTGTTTGGTGTCTGGTTGTTAGGCTACGACAACAACGTCTATGTACAAATCGGATTGGTGATGCTGATCGGACTGGCCGCTAAAAACGCCATCCTGATCGTTGAGTTCGCGAAAGCAAAACACGACGAAGGCATGTCCCTGGAAGATTCGGCGCTTACTTCCGCACGACTGCGCTTTCGTCCGATCTTAATGACGGCATTCGCATTCATCCTTGGTGTTGTTCCATTGATGAAAGCGAGTGGCGCCGGGGCCGGTGCGCAAAACGTCATGGGCGTCGGCGTATTTTTCGGAATGCTCGTCGCGACTGCTCTGGGTATTTTCATCATTCCTGGAAACTACACATTTGTGGAAAGTCTCGGTCGTAAGAAGAGGGCCAAAGTTGATACTCCGTTGCCGCCTGTACCAGCGACAGCTGAAAGTGGAGGCCAACATCCATGAGACGCTTTGTTGTTGCACTATTGATTATCAGCTTGGCGCAAGCCTATGTCGTTGGCCAAAAATACCAACGACCTCAGGTACAAACTCCAACCGTCTATCGTGGCGATACGGCGACACAGCCGAATCCGCAAACAATCGCTAACCTGAAGTGGTTTGAAGTTTTTAAAGACGACAAACTGCAGGATTTGATTCGCGAAGCGCTCGCAAGTAATTACGACTTGCGTGAGGCGGTCTCGCGAATTGATGCGGCTCGCGCCAACTACGGAATTACTAGATCTGATCAATTCCCAACCATAGTTGCGAGCAGCGATGTAATAAATCAACGCTCGTCCCGGAGTGGGCAGGTTGATCTTCCCGAGCCAATCAAGCGAGACCGCTCTTTCGGTAGTGTGCTTCTAAATCTGCTCGACTTTGAGTTAGACATTTGGGGACGACTCAGAAAAGCAACAGCCGCGGCAAAAGCCGATCTGTTAGCTACTGAAGAAGCTCGCAAGGCGGTCATAACAACTCTCGTCAGCGACGTTGCAACATCCTATTTCACACTACGCGAGTTAGATTTCGAGCTCGACATTTCTCAACGAACACTTGCTTCACGTGTTGAGTCCCTACGTATTATCAGCCTGAGACAGCAGCGCGGTGTGTCAACGATGCTTGAAGTGCGTCAGGCGGAAGAATTGGTTTATGACGCGCGCGAGGTAATTCCGGCACTAGAGCAGCGCATTCAACAGACAGAGAATTTTCTGAGTTTCCTTACGGGGCGAAATCCGGACAGTATCGCCCGCGGATTATCACTTACCGAGCAGCAGATGCCGCCAACCGTCCCCGCCGGCTTGCCTTCTGATCTGATTGAGAGACGCCCCGATATCCGGGCAGCTGAAAATAGCTTGATAGCAGCAAACGCACGAATCGGCGTGGCAAAGGCCGCATACTTCCCCCGTATATCACTCACGGCATTTCTCGGTTTCGAGAGCGGACAACTCACAAATCTTTTTAGCGGACCCCGGAGCGTGTGGGGACTTGCGCCACAACTGACGCAGCCAATTTTCACCGCAGGTCGATTGAAATCCAACGTTCGATTGTCGCAAGCTGATCGCGACTTCCTATTAACCGACTATCAGAAAACGATTCAAGGTGCATTTCGTGAAGTCTCGGATTCTTTGATCGCACATCAGAAAGTCATGGAGGTTCGGACTGAACGAGAGCATCTGGTGGATACTCTGCGCGACCGATCGCGGCTGGCCTATTTACGGTATACGGGTGGGGTCTCAACTCTGTTGGAAGCACTCGATGCCGATCGAAGTCTCTTCGAGGCTGAAAGAAGTTTGGCCGAAGCGCGAAGAGATGAGTTGTTAACGGTCGTGCAAGTTTACAAAGCGCTGGGTGGTGGTTGGCAATAGATCATCGTGCAACAGGAGGAGGAGGTTAAATGAACAGACCTCACTTTAGATCCTATTTAAGAGCGCTAGTCGTACTTGGAATGTTGCTTTGCACTGAATCCGTGGTGAACGCACAGAAAGCCGCTGAGATTGGATAGCAAGGTAACTGCAAGCACAGCAAAACTCTACTCCACCTCGGATGCTGCAAAGAAGCTCTCCACAGTCGTGAAAGGCATACTTGTTTTTCCAAGTGTGAAGAAGGCTGGGTTTGTCGTAGGTGGACAATATGGTGAAGGTGCCCTACGCATCGGCGGCAAGACAACAGGTTATTACAAAACGACGGCCGCCTCATTCGGACTTCAGGCAGGAGGGCAAAAGTTGGATATGCAATGTTCTTCATGTCTGATAGTGCTTTGCAATATCTGAAGAACAGTTCCGGATGGGAAGTTGGTGTTGGTCCAAGCATCGTTGTAGTAGATGAAGGTGTTGCTCGATCCCTCACCACGTCATCGGCGAGAGATGAGATTTATGTTTTCTTCTTTGGGCAAAAGGGTCTGATGGCCGGTCTTGGTATACAAGGCTCGAAGATTAGTCAGATCACACCCAAGTAAATACAGAGTGCGGCGGCCAGGGGACAGACGATAGATAACACGTGATTTTTTTTCGGAGCGATACTTGTTCTTCCCTTCAGTGTCGAGGGAATGTCTCGTGATGTCTCTGTCGTCAGTTGTCCAACTCCGAATCGAAGAACCGAGAACAATACTCCCGCACTTCGCCCCCGTATGCGTGAGAACCCAGTTAAATCCAACGCCTTTCGGAGTGCTGCACTTAAAAGCGAATCTTATCGCGCCATCGGAGTATTGTGCCTCCTTGCGGCGTTACTAGTATTTGTAGTCATCCGCGGCGTTGCAACCGGACAACGTGGGTTGCTGGCGGCTCAGTTGATTGTTCTCGTCCTGGTGATTGGTCACGAAATATTAATTCTCCGAGCGATCACAAAAGCACAGAGACAAGACAGTGTAGTAAGTCCCGAACATTGGGTGTTGAATGTCCTCATTGAAAGTCAGATACCAACAATTTTTCTCTTCGTTTGGATGGCTGCCGGTTCGCTGAAACCTTACCAGGTACTACTCGCTCCCGCTGTTCTTATCTATTTTCTTCTGATCATTCTCTCCACACTGAGACTGAGACCTCTTCTCACTTTTTTTACTGGACTGCTATCAACAGTCGGTTATCTCTTTGCAATCTTCTACACAGAGATGAGATTTCCGAATACTGGCGCACCGGACGCATTTCCGACGGCATTTTACTTCGCTTATGCAGGCGTTATCTTCACAGGCGGAGTTCTGGCCGCAGTCGTTGCTCGTCAAATCAGGACTCACGTGTCCGCGGCATTGAGAGAAGCCAGGTTGCTGAGCGAACTCGAACAGATCAATCACGATCTAGATGTTGCGCGGTCCATCCAGCAGGGACTCTTACCTGTTCAGCCTCCAACCTTAGCGGATTTTGAACTCGCTGGCTGGAATAAACCCGCTGACCAGACGGGTGGCGATTATTTCGATTGGCAATCACTACCGGACGGGCGAATAGCTATCAGCCTTGGTGACGCGACGGGTCACGGAATCGGGCCCGCACTTGTGATGGCATCCTGCCGTGCATATGCACGTGCGAGTTTGTTGAGTGCCGAACACCAGAATGGTGTGCTCGATCGTCTCAATGTTCTACTGGCTGAAGACCTCCCTTCAAATCGCTTCGTCACTTACGTGGTAGCGCTACTCAATCCAACTACAGCTGAGGTCGAAGTCTCTTCTGCGGGACACGGTCCAATCCTCTTGTATCGGCGCGCTTCCGATAAATTCGAAAGCCTTGAAGCCCAGGGAATTCCACTCGGGTTGATGTCGGGAATCACATATGAACATGGTACGAAAGCACTCCTCGAAGCTGGAGACATTCTCGTATTGATTACTGACGGCTTTTACGAATGGGAAGATCCGGATGGCGAACAATTCGGAATCCCCAGACTTGAGTCGGTGATTCGAGAATCAAGAGACTGCACACCTGACGAGGTCATCGTGAACTTGCGCTCAGCTGTGGAAGTTTTTTGCCGAGGGACAAAACAGCAGGATGACCTGACGGCAGTATTACTAAAGCGGAGAGTCGGCGGAGGCGGTGGCCAGAGTGGTTCAATAGTCCAGAAATCAAACGGTACGAACCCGGTCCCATTACTCAATTAAGCCAGGACGATCTGTTGTTCAATATCTATATCTGCGTCTTTTTTGATTAGCGTTGGCATTTCAACAAATGACGGGTTATGCTTCGAAACACATCAAGGTAGAGGACTGCAGGTCACCTCAAATCTTGTTGATTCCAACGGATTCGACACTTAAGAACCTATTCAGAATTGGAGGCTCACGCAGCGCCACCTTTTCCGACGAGGTGCAGGAAACGATGGTAGCGTTTTTAGCTCTATCGTCTTAAACGTCGAAACCAAACTAAACAATTGAAGCGCTGCCATATTCCCCATTCCCGTGGGGTCCCTTTAAAAATGCGCTGCTCAATTCAATTCCTCCGCACCACCATTGGTCTCCCTATAGCACTGCTCGTTGTCCTTTCCTGCCAGGTACAGGCTCAATCAACAGCTTCCATTGAAGGTCTCATCCTTGATCAGAATGGAGACACTGTCGAGGGAGTGCAACTCACAGCCACTAGTCAGCAGATCGGAGTCCTTCGAGAGACCGTTTCAGATTCAACCGGCAGGTATCAGTTCGCGTCGTTGCCTGTTGGCGAATATGTCCTGCAGGCGCAGGTGAAAGGATTCAAGAAGCAAGTCGTCGAACAGATCAGACTAGAAGTTGGCAGAACAATACTGCAGGACTTTGACTTGCAGTTAGGTGACGTCTCCGAACAAGTAAATGTTCCATGGACCAACGACAGTATTGAGCGAACGACAGCGGCCGTGAGCCACGTGATTGATCGAGGAATGGTTCAACAAGTGCCGCTCAATGGACGCTATTTCCTCGATCTGGGACTGCTTGTACCCGGTTCCGTAACTCCACCGCAGGGTGCGTTCTCTTCCGCGCCGATGCGTGGGCTTGGAGCGTTAGCAGTCAATACGGCAGGTAATCGCGAAGAAACCGTCAACTATCTCGTCAATGGCATCACGCTCAACAATCTCACGTTTAGCACAGTAAGCTTCCAACCTTCGGTAAGCACTATCCAGGAATTTAAGGTTGATAACTCCACGTTTAGCGCTGAGTTCGGTGAAAGCGCAGGTGCGGTAGTCAATATCGCGACTCAATCCGGTGCTAACAGCTTTCATGGCGAACTATTCGAATTCTTTCGCAATGACGCGCTCGATGCGCGCAATTTTTTTGAATTTACTACCGATCATCCAGCGCCTTTCAAGCGTAATCAATTTGGCGGAAACATCGGCGGACCAATCATCAAGAATAAATTGTTTTTTCTTTTCTCATACGAAGGCCTACGTCAACGTCAGGGACTCGATCTGAACAGCCTGGTCCTAAGCGATGCTCAACGCTTATCTGTTACAGACCCCGTAATTACCCGGCTGTTAGACCTGATTCCTCGACCGAACCACCTGGATTCATCTGGTACGCCTAGATTCGTTAGCTCAGCAAGTGCGCCGGTTACGGTAGACCAGTGGACTACAGATATCAGTTACAACCTCAGCAATCGAGACAGGCTACACGGCTACCACGCCATTCAACGTGCAGATACAAGTGAACCTATTCGCTCTGGCAACACCATTCCCGGCTTCGGCAACGCCGCGCTCGCGCTGCGGCAGATCCTTACGTTGAATGAAACACATGTTTTCGCCGGGGCGGTGGTTAATGAAGCACGAGTCGGATTCAACCGATTCTCATCTACAAGCACACCGCTCGCAAATTTCAATCCCACAGATCTGGGCATTCGCGACGGAATCAACCAACCGATTGGACTCCCTCAAATAAGTATTGCCGGCGGCAGTCTCAATTTTGGAGGACCTGCCAACCAGCCATCCGGTCGAAGCGATACGACTTACGTTTTCGCTGACACGGTGAATTGGCTCGTAGGTTCCCATTCATTGAAGGCCGGCGGTGAATACCGAATTTTCCTCAACAACAATTTTCGTCAGGTAACTGGCTCGTTCAATTTCCCCACGGTCGCTGCGTTCATTGCGGGAACCGCCAACTCCTTCAACATCACACTCGGAAATCAATCCAGCAGTGTTAAAGAAGACGCGCTGAATTTTTTCGTACAGGACAACTTCAAAGTCGCTCAACGACTAACGTTGGACCTCGGGATTCGCTACGAATGGAACATCACACCAACAGAACGTTACGAACGGTTCATTACCTTTGATCCACGAAGCAATTCATTAGTTCGCGTAGGTCCCAATCTCGACAACGTCTATCGACAAAACAACAATAATTTTCAACCCAGGGTCGGATTTGTTTGGTTGCCGTTCAAGAAGGACAAAACAGTCCTGCGCGCCGCGTACGGTGTGTATGTGGACCAACCGATGACGAGCGTTGTCACTCCGACAAGTGGCAATCCCCCACTCGCAATGCCGCTTACTTTCACCGGTTCAATCAGGCTTGATAATGCGCTCAGCGTTGCTGGTCCCGCGGGACTCGCACCTCTATCAATCGACCACAATTTTGACAACGCCTACATACAGTCGTGGAACATTAATCTTCAAGAACAGATCGCTGACATTTCATTCATGGTGAGTTATCTCGGATCGAAAGGAACACACCTCATCACTCGCCGCAACATCAACCAGCCGCTGGATGGTGTGCGGCCGTTCCCAACGCTATCAACCTCGAGCCCAATCTTGCCTGGCGCTACTCTTGGCAACATTACTGAAGTGGGAAGCTCTGGAGATTCAAGCTACAACGCACTTTGGCTCACTGCTAGACGGCGGTTCGCGAGGGGGTTGCAGTTCAATGCTTCATATACTTATTCCAAGTCGCTTGATTACACATCGTTCAGTACAGGCAATGTGGTATTGCAGAACAGCTATAACCTTTCTGGCGATCGCGGACCTTCGGATTTCGACGCACGGCACAGGTTTGTTATCACTTCAATCTACGATTTGCCCTTCAAAAAAAATGTTTGGGTGTCGGACTGGCAGTTGGGATTGATTGTTCAGTCTCAGAGTGGAAACCCCGTCAACATTGTGACGAGCAACAGCACCGTCAACGGAACTGCGAACACACTACGGCCGGACGTGAACGGACCTGTTGAAATTCTTGGCGCAGTAGAACGTTGGTTTGACACATCAGCATTTACCGCCGTTCCTCGGTTCGGAAACGTTGGTCGGAACGTAATTATCGGACCATCTTTCAACAACACTGATTTTTCAGTGATCAAGACGACAATGATCGGCGAAAAAATGAAAGCGCAATTCCGAGCTGAGTTTTTCGATTTATTCAATCATTCCAATTTCGGCAGACCCGGAAACGTTGTTGGCAGCGCGGCATTCGGACGCATAACCAGCACTCGTTTTCCGACAGGCGAAACAGGTTCGTCGCGCCAAATTCAATTTGCAATCAAGCTCATGTACTGATGAACAGAAGGACACAGTTGAAGTTTCTCCCAAATTACAAACGCGCGCGTGTCTTGGCACAGATGCGGTCGACCATCAGTTTTCTACTGATAGCGCTTACATTCACAGTTGCGACGACTCATGCGCAACAAACACCGACGATTAAACGTGTCGTCGTGCTCTATTGGTACGACAAGGATTTTCCGGGTCATGTGCGATGGGAGCAGAGTTTCAAATCTGCCTTGCGAGCCACTCCCGAACAAACCATTGAATACTATCCAGAATTCCTCGAAGCGAATCGATTCCCGGAGCTAAGTCAATCTGAGACACTGCATGCTTACCTCAAACAGAAATATGCGGACCGGTCGATAGATGTCGTCGTCGCTCAGTCGGAACTGGCGTTGAAATTCCTAAGGAAATATCGCGACGACTTGTTTGTAAAGGTACCCATTGTCTTCTACGTCGGTAGTAGACCTACTGAAGAGAGTCTTTCCGTTCGACCGAACCTTACCGGTGTCGTTGTTATCAACAGCTACCGCAAGACTCTCGATTGCGCTTTGGCTTTGTTTCCTAAGACTAACCAGGTGTTTGTCGTTAGCGGATCTGTGGAGCACGACAAGAGATTTGAAAACATGGCTCGTGAGGAGCTGAAGGATTACAAAGATCGAGTAAAGATCGATTATCTGACGGACCTATCACCAGTTCAGTTACTCGCTAAGACTGCGAGATTACCAGAACAGTCAATTGTTCTTTATGCCTGGCAGCAAGCTCGCGATGAACAGGGGAAACTTTGGGAATCAATGGACATGGTAAGTTCGATTTCCCCAACGACGACCGTGCCCATCTTTGTGATGTCGAGTCCTCTTATCGGTCACGGCGTTCTCGGGGGTTACGTTTACACACCCGAAGCAGGCTCAAGCAGAGCAGCAGAAATGGTTTTGCAGATCTTCGATGGTCAAAATGCCGCGGATATCCCGATTGAAAATGTGCCGACGATTCCAATGTTCGATTCCCGCGAATTGCAGCGCTGGAAAATAAGTACGGACAGTCTTCCTGCGGGCAGTGTTGTGGCGTTTAAGGAAATAAGCTTTTGGCAGCAGTACAAATTTCGAATCGTCGGCATCCTCTTAGTGGTTCTATTGCAGAGCGCTTTCATTGCCGTATTACTATCTGAACGCAGCCGTCGACGGCGCGCAAAAGAATCACTCGCTAAACTAAACGCCGAGCTCGAGACGCGTATCGAGGCCAGGACGGCCGCGTTGAATTCGAAGAGTCGAGAGTTAGAAGTCTTTGCGTACTCAGTAGCGCACGATCTCAAAGCACCGCTACGTGGGATCGATGGCTATAGTCGTCTGCTGCAGGAAGACTATGCAACAACGCTAGACCAGCAGGGTCAGAAGTTCTTGGAGACAATCCGCGACTCCATAGGCGAGATGAACCAACTGATTGACGACCTTTTGGCCTACTCTCGACTTGAACGCCGCGAATTGACAACCGATCGTGTCGAAGTAGGACCGATGATTAAGTCTCTGATCGATGAAAAGCAGCGAGAAGCTGGGCGGCCGATCGATTTCGTAGTTAATGTTAACGGGGGAACCGTTGTCGCTGATGTGAATGGACTCAATCAGTCGCTACGAAATTATTTGGACAACGCAATCAAGTTCACTCGTAAAATCCACGAACCTCGAATCGAGGTCGGCTCAAAAGAGACCGCCGACAATTGCGTAGTTTGGGTTCGGGACAACGGAATAGGATTCGATATGAAGTACCACGATCAAATCTTCGATATTTTTCAACGACTAGGCGGTTCCGACGATTACCCCGGAACAGGTGTTGGCTTGGCCATAGTGCGCAAAGCGATGGAGCGCATGGGAGGAAAAGCGTGGGCCGAGAGCAAACCGGGAGATGGAGCAACCTTTTACCTGGAGATTCCCAAGTGAGTCAGATCGAGCCAATAAGACCGCTTCTGCTCGTTGAAGATCGCGCTGTTGATATTGATCTCACAATACGCGCGCTAGAAAAACGGCGGTTGCTGAATCCTATTCAAGTTGCACGCGACGGAGAAGAAGCTCTCGCTTTTATTGATCGATGGGACGCGGGTGAACCACAACCGATATGCATTCTCCTGGACTTGAGAATGCCAAAGGTGAATGGGTTGGAAGTCTTGCGACAGCTTAAGACCCATTCAAAGTACTCAACGATCCCTGTCATTATCCTGACCACTTCGAGCGAGGACCGCGATATTGAAGAAGCCTACAAACTAGGTTGCAACTCATACATTGTTAAGCCGGTCGACTTTGAGAAGTTTGTGGAGGTTGCTTCACAGATCGAAGTTTACTGGTGTGCCCTCAACCACCCGACAAGGTAGTTTTATGAACATTCTTTACGTCGAAGATGATCCAAGGGACGCTGACCTCACAATCCGAACATTGTCCAAGTCTGCTCCGAATCTAAAGTTTGAGACGGTGTCGACCATTGCAGAAGCGATCGCTCGCTTCCAGCGAATTTCTTCACAGCCTATCCATCTAGTGCTCGCAGATATGCACTTGTCAGACGGTGACGGTCTGTCGCTGCTCAATCACATTCGCGAAAACTCAATCCCTGTAGCAGTAGTCGTCGTAACGGGCATGGGCGATGAAGAGACGGCAGTGACGGCGCTAAAGAACCGCGCCGACGATTACGTGGTCAAGCGCAGGGATTATCTAGATCGCTTGCCGTTGATTCTCGAGAGCGCTTTGAGTCATTACCAGGGCGATGCTTCGCGACGCGCAAAGCCTTTGCAGGTTCTGTATGCGGAAGGCGATCCATTCGATCTCGAACGAACCAAACATCATCTGGCAATACATGCTGAGCACATTCACTTGCATCCTGTGAGCACCTCTTCCGAAATGCTTTCAAGTTTAAGCATGCAGGCTTACGACGTTGTGCTATTGAACTTTCGGCTACCTGAAGCTAACGGCCTCGCAATTTTGAGGGAATCGTGGCTCATGAATAAGCTCGACACGCCGATAGTTTTTCTCTGCAGTGAAGTAGACGAAGAGTTGGCGCAGCAGGGTCTTAAGCGCGGCGTGTCAAACTATCTCGTCAAGCGACCTGGCTATCTATACCAGTTACCTTGGGAGTTGGAACAAGCGTACTCCCGAGCGGATCTACAGCGGCGCGAAGCGGCTCTCCATGCAAGCGAGGAGCGCAGTCGAGCAATTCTTAGCGCCATTCCTGACATAATGTTCTTGTTTGACCAGGAAGGGAGATACCTGGATTACCACGCGCAAAATCACGACCTGTTAATCAAGAAACCGGAGGATTTTCTTGGAAAGACTATATTCGAGGTATTGCCACCCGACCTTTCGGCTCGATCCTTTCCCTGTTTCGCGGAAGCCATTTCGTCAGATAAGCCAGTTCTGCTCGAGTACACGCTTGCCGTACCTGTTGGAATGAAAACGTTCGAAGCATCGATGGTACGTTGTAACGAGGACAAGATCCTGATGATTGTCAGAGATATCACTCAATACAAGGAGTCTGAGGCCTCATTAAGAAAGGCACTTGAAGAAGTAAAGCTACTCAAAGATCAACTGCACGAAGAAAATATTTATCTTCAGGAGGAAATTCGTTTTGCTAGTGACTTCGGCGACATCATCGGAAGCAGCGAGCCACTGAAGCGCGTTTTGCAACAGGTAGAACAGGTTGCACCAATCGATACCACCGTTCTCATCCTGGGTGAGACTGGAACAGGTAAGGAACTGTTGGCCCACGCCATTCACAAAAACAGCAAGCGGAAAGAACGAACATTCGTAAAAGTAAATTGTGCTGCCTTACCAGCGCCGCTTATCGAGAGTGAGTTGTTCGGTCATGAAAAGGGTGCGTTTACCAGTGCCGATACGCGTCGCATAGGACGATTTGAAATCGCCACGGGCGGCACCATTTTTCTTGATGAGGTTGGTGAGTTGGCACTTGAGTTACAGACGAAGCTGCTGCGAGTTCTAGAGGAGGGTGAGTTTGAAAGAGTAGGTGGCAGCCGCACACTCAAAGTGGATGTACGTGTGATTGCCGCAACTAATCGCAACCTTGAAGAAGCAGTGCGGCAGGGCACGTTCCGATCTGATTTGTATTATCGCCTCAGAGTCTTTCCGATTACCGTGCCGCCGTTGCGCGAGCGCCGAGACGACATCCCCGTGCTGGTGAGACATTTTGTAAAACAACTGAGTCAAAAATTCGGTAAGCCGGTTGACGCCGTTCCGCAAGAGGTAATGACGACCCTGAAGAACTATGCATGGCCCGGCAACATTCGAGAGTTAAGAAACGTGATCGAGCGGGCAGTGATTATCACGAAAGGGCCGAAGCTCCGGCTTACTGATAGTCTCGATGTCACGGCTGCAAGTCTAAACCGGGGCGACGGCGTCTCTACCTTTTTTCCAGGAGTTCCGCAATTACACGAGACACTCGAGAAGAGTGAATACGATCTTATCTTGCGGACGCTGAAGAATGTACATTGGAAGGTCGAAGGACCAGGTGGAGCTGCTGAAGTCCTGGACGTTCATCCGAGCACGTTAAGAACGAGAATGCGGAAGTTGGGTATTGAACGTCCAAGGGTTAAGACCCAAGCCGAACGTTGAAAATCAGAGGTTGGTATCAGGACGAGATGGCCGCCCGTAACTTGGTCGCCCATTTTGTATTTAGTATGTTCTCTGCTATCAACTAGCTTCCAAAAGATAAGACGTCAAACTCCTTCACTTCAGCTCGCCGAGTTTGATTCTCAATCCGGTCGTTAAGAGAAGATCATTCTTCTTGAAGGGGCCCGGTGGGTTGGACAAGTAACGATCGCTGACCGTTATTTGCCAGCCAATTCTTTTAGTAACAGCAGCCACAACTGACGAATCAAAGTTTATTCGATACTCGCCATCTCTCGACAGATTAGGAAAGATGAATAGCTGTTCCTTCAAAGACACTCGCGAGTTCAACTTGTGCGACAGCGTTTGTCCTACTTGCGCTTCCGCAGAACTCCTATCATTGTCGAGTCCATAAAAGTACTCGTTGTTCCACGCCAGGCCACCCAGTAGATCAAGCTCAGTTCGCTCGTTGCGGATCGCGTGATAGCCGATGCCACCACCGAGCACTCAACGCAGCTTTAAACTCTGTAAGCCATTATGTTCAAGATCACTGAAACCGTATGCAAACACTTTTTTATTCAAATCATGATCATAACGGACCCCGCCTCGAATGAGTTCGCTATCGTCCGCGACACTCCGCCAGTCCTGTCGCGGTTATAGATTGATGCAGCATATATATTCGTTTTGTCGGTCGTGGTAGTCCGACTCACTCCTAAAACCGAACGCAAGGTTGGACATTTCCGAATTCCCGGAGGTTAGTGCGAAGCCGAAATCAATGCCGCCATTCCACTGCTGCAACCAGCCTGGGTTTAAAGACTCTTCGTATTTACGCTGCTCATCAGGTGTCCGGATCATTCGAATCGCGGATCGCTCAACTGCGATCACATCTTTGTTGGTCCGAACCTCGGCCCGATCTCCTGTAGTCGAAAGCTGACCCGACACCGTGCGACCATCGGCGAGAGTAATGAAAAGCTGCGCATCAGTCGTAATGGTTTCTACAGATGCGAACGGTATCGTCACTTCTCCAATCAAGTCGCTCTTAACGATAACTTTTGTACCGTCGGACGTGACAATCTTTCCGGTGACCCGATCACCATTCTTTTAGGTGACCTGGTCGGCAAAGACCTCACTCGAGAATGCGATTAACACCAGTAAGAGACCGACCAATGTTCTACTCATCTCAAGCTCCCCTCTTAGTCTTCTCACATCCGCAGTTCTCACCGGAATGGCTTGAATGGGGCTTCGTCTTTGGTCTGTAGTGCCCAAGTGAAAAGGACTTGTGATTTGCTGTTGGTTAACGGTATGGAGATCAAACGGCGCTGGTCTTCGAACCAGCTTCTTTCGCCCATACCTCACGGTGCTTCCGAATTATTTCTATTGCTGCATTGGCGTCCGCAACGCACACTGGTATATCGACGTCCTCCGCATTTATTAGCGGTGTTTCGAAAGAGAGCATTGCAGTACGCACCCATTCGATAAGTCCAGGCCACAATTTTCCGACCAGGATCAACGGCTTCCCTTCAAGGTGGTGAACTTGAAGCAGCTGCCAGATCATCATCGTTTCTAAGACTGTGCCGATGCCGCCAGGCGCAACAATGAAGGCATCGGATGCGAGAACAAAGTGATGTAACCGCGTGAAGAACGAGCGATGTTCGAACGCAACACCGACGAACGGATTTATTTCCTGTTCGAAAGGTAGGTCGACACGAATTCCCACCGACTTCGCCGTACCAGCGAGGTCCACACCTTCATTCGCTGCCTGCATTAGGCCTGGTCCACCGCCGGTAATGATGTCGCACCCCAGCGCCGCGAGTGCCCTTGCAGCACGCTTTGTTTCCTCGTATGCAATCGAGCCTGGTTTTGCGCGCGCCGAGCCGAAGATCGTTACGCGATAACGATCTTTCCGCGACGACTGCAGGCGTGTCAGATTATTCACCACATCCCAGAGTCCGAGCACTGAATCGATCAAGACCCCTTTGACGGCTTCTTCATCATCGAGTCGTATATTGTTTGTGCGTGAGAGTGTCGTATTGAGTGCAGCCATATATCCTCCAGATCGTCATGCGTCAGTAACCTTAATTAGATCTCAATTTCTTCGCCCAGAATGGGATGTTCTGTCTTAAGTCCAAAGTGTGTTTGGATAAGATCGCCAAACACTTTGCGGGCTCTATCTTCGCCGTGGGTGATAATTGTGCGAGGTCGCGACCCAGCCATAACGCTGAACCATTTAAGGAGATCGTTCTGATCCGCATGCGCGCTGAACCCGCCCATCGTGTGTATCGAGGCGCGCACAGGAACCTCCTTGCCGAAGATCTTCACAGACTTCGCGCCATCGACTAGTTTCCTACCGATTGATCCGTGCGACTGAAACCCTACGATGAGAACCACCGTCCCCGGAATAGGTAGGTTGTGACTGAGATGATGCGTGATTCTACCGGCGGTACACATGCCGTTTCCGGCCATGATCAGACATGGTCCTTCGACATCGTTCAGGGCCTTTGAGTCAGCGGGTTGCGGACAGGTGCGAACATCTGCGAGTTGGCGACGCAATTCACCCGACGTCAACATCTCGAGCGCTTCAGCGTCGAACAGTTCATTGTTGTTGCCGTAGATCTTTGTGGCCTCAATCGCCATCGGACTGTCGAGGAAGATTGGAAATTTTGGGAGGGTCTTCCTCTTGAACGCTCCCGCGAGCAAATAAAGCAGCAATTGAGTGCGACCAACGGCGAAGACTGGAACCAGGATCTTTCCTTTACTCTCAACAGCTTTGGCGATGATGTCTCGACCTTCAATTGCGGTTTCATGCAGTGAACGATGATTTCGATCGCCATAAGTAGACTCCATGATCACCACATCAGCTCTTTCGAATGGAGTGGGATCATTGAGCAACGGTGCACCACGAGGGCCAAGGTCACCTGAAAATACGACAACTTTCTTTTTTCCATCCTCAGTGATCGTTAGTTCAATACTGGCAGAACCAATCACGTGTCCGGCGTCGACAAACCGCGCTTGAATTCCTGGAGCGACTTCGACTGGTTCGTCGTACTTAACGGGCGATACGAGCGGTTTTAACTTGCGCACGTCTTCTTCTTCAAACAACGGCTCGAGTGCTGGCAGTTCAGCTTTAGCCCGTTTCCGATTTTCACGTTGCAGGTCGGATTGCTGTAAAGACAGTGAGTCTTTGAGGATCAGTGTCGCGAGATCGATCGTTGCGCGGGTTGCATAAACAGGTCCCTCGTAACCATTTCGAGTGAGCAACGGCAAGCGGCCTATGTGGTCCAAGTGGCCGTGCGTTAGGAGGACTGCATCGAGTTTGCCATTCTTGAGGTTCGCTTTACGCCGGTTCTTCGCCTTCAGTTCTTTACTGCCTTGGAACAAACCACAATCCACGAGAATGCTCGCGTCTTTGGTGACGACATGATAGGCAGAACCAGTCACATCGCCAGTAGCTCCATGGAAAATGATTTTCATGAGTTCTCGAATAAGCTAAAACGGCCAGCGCCACTCAGTAATCTCAGGCTTGTCGATGCCAAACTCGTGAGCGTAATGGCGACAGGCAATCTGCTGATTTCGAAAACTCTCCTTTGCATGCGCTCCCTTTTCCTGGAGCCTTGGAATGCGATCAATCGCATCAATTGCCAGCGTGAACCGATCGATCTCGTTGTCAATCGCCAACTCCATCGGCGTGTTGATGTTTCCTCGCTCCTTGTAGCCACGTACGTGAATGTTTTTGTGGTTGGTCCGCTTATAAGCCAGCCTGTGAATCAGCCATGGGTAACCGTGGAAGTTGAAGATTACGGGTTTATCGATTGTAAAAAGACTGTCGAAATCACGATCGCTTAGACCGTGTGGGTGCTCCGATTCAGGTTGGAGTTTGAATAGATCGATCACATTGATGAAGCGAATCTTGATATCAGAAAACGCTTCGCGTAGGAGCGCCGTGGCCGCCAACGCTTCCTGAGTAGGGATGTCGCCGGCGCAGGCAATAACTACATCGGGCTCTTCTCCCTGGTCATTACTGGCTTGTGCCCAGATGCTGATGCCTTTTGTGCAGTGGATGATCGCAGCCTCCATGTCGAGATACTGCAGATGCATCTGCTTATCACTTACGATCACGTTGATGTAGTTTTCGCTGCGAAGACAATGATCAGCGACGCAGAGCAAGCTGTTCACATCAGGAGGCATGTAGATCCGCGTGACTTCAGCGCGCTTGTTTGCGACCACATCAATAAAACCGGGATCCTGGTGAGTAAATCCGTTGTGGTCCTGGCGCCAAACAGTTGAAGTGATCAATAGGTTTAGCGACGGGATGTTTTGACGCCATGGCAATTCATTACAAATGGACAACCACTTCGCATGTTGATTGAACATCGAGTCAATTACATGTGCGAACGCTTCGTAAGTTGAGAGAAAGCCGTGACGGCCAGTTAGCAAATATCCTTCCAGCATTCCTTCGAGCGTGTGCTCACTCAGCATTTCAATGACGCGACCATCAAGAGACAACTCTCCTCCATCACTATCTTCAGGAAAGTATTCTTCGATCCAGAACTTCTTACTCACCTCATAGATTGCGTCTAATTTGTTTGATGTGTTTTCGTCCGGACCAAAGACGCGGAACGACTGCATGTTGAGCTTCATTACATCGCGAAGGAACTTGCCGAGGGGCTTCGTGTTCTCCGCTTCAGTCTGACCAGGCTTGTCGAATTTATTTCCATATAATCTGAAATCAGGCATCCGAAGACTCTTCTTCAGTTTGCCCCCATTCGCGTGCGGATTCGATCCCATGCGCCGGTCGCCCGTTGGCGTTAGCTCGCGAAGCTCACGAACCAACTCACCATTCGAGTCAAACATCGTTTCCGGTTTGTAGCTGCGCATCCATTGCTCCAGTAGCTTCAGATGCTCTGGATTTTTTTTGACGGCCGACAGTGGTACTTGATGTGCTCGCCACAAACCTTCGACTTTGTGACCATCGACTTCAGCAGGTGCGGTCCAACCTTTCGGTGAACGAAGAACAATCATGGGCCAACGTGGTCGAGTCGCCGTACCTGAGGAACGCGCTTCGCTCTGTATAGATCGAATGTTGGTAATCGCGTGATCGAGCGTTGCGGCCATCGCCTGGTGCATACTCGCCGGCTCTGATCCTTCCACGAACAGCGGTGTGTATCCGTAACCTTTGAACAAGTCCTCCAACTCTTCATGACTAACGCGCGCGAGCAACGTTGGATTGTTGATCTTGTAGCCATTCAAATTAAGAATAGGCAGAACTACCCCATCGCGAATCGGATTGATGAATTTGTTGATGTGCCATGAGGTCGCGAGCGGACCCGTCTCAGCTTCACCATCTCCAACGACGGCAGCTACGATCAGATTGGGATTGTCGAACGCTGCTCCACACGCGTGCGATAACACATATCCAAGTTCCCCTCCCTCATGAATCGATCCAGGAGTTTCCGGTGTGCAGTGACTACCGATGCCGCCTGGAAAAGAGAACTCTTTGAAGAACTGACCGATTCCCGCCTCATTCAGACTTTTTTCGGGATAGATTTCTGAATATGAACCTTCGAGATAGACGGGTCCCAAAACGCCAGGAGCGCCGTGACCAGGGCCTGCCATGAAGATCATGTCAATGTCGAACGATTTGATGACCCGATTGAGGTGCGTATATATAAAGGACAACGCGGGACTCGCGCCCCAATGGCCGAGCATCCGGTTCTTGATGTGTTCGGGCTTTAGTGGATCACGAAGGAGTGGGTTCGCCTGCAGATAGATCATTCCCAACGCAAGGTAATTGCATGCGTTCCAGAATGCCTGTGTCTTAGCAGCTTCTTCGTTGTTTAGCGGAGTTCCTTGGATGGTTGAGCGCGCGGTGCCGTAAGCACTCAAGTCACTCACTTTTGACTTGCTGGGAAACACAAATGTTCTCCTGTAGCTTTTGAAATTCAAAGACTAACGATCAGCGAAGTACCTGATTCGTTCAACTAGTCAGATCGAAATCGAAGAGACACTAATTCAAGTGCCTTCGATACGAAGTTGCGATTCCTTTCAGTCTCTCCCGCGACCGGCCACTTACGTTGAACAAGGCTTTGCCCTTAGGACTCTTGAAGCCTTGTAGTTTGGCTTCGCCGCCTGTTGTGAGATGGGCTTTGCCCTTCCGTAGTTCCGGTAATAGTTTGGTCTATGCCCTCTAATCTGTGGGCAATTTGCGCAAAGTCAGAAACTCAGGGCGTAGCCCAGTCACAAATCTGTCGGTTACGGAAGGGCAAAGCCTATCCTCACAACGTGGCGAAGCCAAACACCGGGTGCCTTATGACTTTTGTGGCACTTTGTCAAAGTGCAAGTCGTAATGTTTGAGACGAAGCTCTACGTCTCAACAGCTTCGTTTGAATTGTGAACCCAAAGTGTAAATCAGTGGATCACAATTCCCACTCCTATCCTCAGATTGTCTTGTCGTGTCCCCGGTACGACAAAGGGAGATCCAACAGCTTGAACGGGAGTCGGCCTCAGTAAAATTCCCGTAGTTTGATCCCCTCGATTGATGATGTTCCAATCAACCTGAACAGCTCGAATGTCGAACCGGTGATTGAGTTGGATATCGAGCCCGCCTCCAAAGGCCATTGCGAAGCTCGTCTCGTTCACATGGAAATCGCTAATTCCTAAGACAGCGGGTAAATTAGGACTATCAACGTCAACCTTCTGCACAGCTACTCCGAATAGCGCGTGTCCGAACGGTTTTAGTCGTGGGCCATCAACCATGTTGTTCTTGAGCTGTACACCGCCCAGGAAATTTTGAACAGTTGTGTCGAAGGTTCCGCTTCCAGCGGGCCGACTGAAGTTGTCCTCACGAAGGTGAAGCGAGTAGTCAAACTTCGCGCCAACATAATTGTGGAAGTTACGGGTCACCGCAAGATTAAAGCCCCGTAGATTTTGTCTTCCACCGAGTACATCGTTGACATCCGGATTCGATGTGTCGCCTGCCAGATTGTCAAAATACAGGCTCGAATAGCCACCAAAGAACTCCCATTTTTTGTAATCGCCTGACTGCCCCGCAGTCGACGTCGCAAAAAGCAAAATAAAGCTTCCCAAAGTGATCAATTTCTTCATTACAAAACTCCCTTTCTCATGCAAGCTAAATCGGGGAGTTTTCAGGGTAGCTACAGGCGGGAATTGGAGAAACTGGCAAAAATGACAGGCTTGCGGCAGTAGAAATGAG
>Ga0070671_100000212_pt1 | contig 38767 bp, 31 predicted proteins | sample KBSS73metaG_FD_65341 | JGI IMG/M metagenome (GOLD analysis project Ga0070671, IMG submission 65341) | Switchgrass rhizosphere microbial communities from Kellogg Biological Station, Michigan, USA - KBS S7-3 metaG | ecosystem: Host-associated > Plants > Roots > Rhizosphere > Soil ...
GCGCGAGCAGGTGATCCAGGCCCTCCGCGACGGCCTCGTCGTGTCGCTCCCGCGCAACTCGCGGGTCGTGCCGGTCGAGTTCGACAGCGCGAGCCCCGCGCTCGCTGCGACGATCGCGAACAGCTACGCCGACAATCTCATCGCCGGCAATCTGCAGCGCCACTACGACACGTCGAGCTATTCGAAGGACTTTCTCCAGAACCAGCTGACGCTCACGAAGGCGCGTCTGGAGCAGTCCGAGAGGGCGCTTCTCGATTATGCGCGCTCGGCCGGCATAGTGGATCCGAGCGCCGGCGGCGGCGATCCTTCCAATCCCAGCAATAACGCGCCTCACTCGCTGACCAGCGCGAGCCTGATCGAGCTCAACCAGTCGCTAGCCGCAGCGCGCGCCACGAGGATCCAGGCGCAGGGCCGCTGGCAGCAGGCCGCAGTCACGCCGCTGATGAACCTGCCCGACGTTCTCGGAAATCCTGCGATCCAGCAGCTTTCGCAGAAGAAGGCCGAGCTGATGGCGCAGTACCAGGAGGACCTCGAGCACCGCATGCCCGATCATCCGGTCGTGAAGCAGGAGCTCGCGGCGCTGAACGCGATCGACCGCCAGATGAACGCGCTTGCGGCGGGCATCCGCAACTCAATCCACAACCAGTATCAGACGGCGCAGTCGCAGGAGACGGAGCTCGAGCGGACGGTCAACGGGCTCAAGGGCGACACGCTCGCGGAGCAGTCCCTCGGCATTCGCTACAATATTCTGAAGCGCGAGGTCGACACCAACCGCGAGCTCTACAACGGCCTCCTGCAGCGCTTCAAAGAGGTCAGCGCCGAAGCCGGCGTCACCTCGAACAACATCTCGGTCATCGACCGGGCCGAGCCGCCGCTGCTTCCGATTTCGCCCAACCCGAAGGTGAACATCATCCTGTCGCTCCTGGCCGGCTTGGTCATCGCGCTTGCGACGGTGGCCGCGCTCGAGACCTTCCGCGACGGCGTCCGCGATCCGGACGAGGTCGAGCAGCGCTTCGGCGTTCCGCTCCTTGGCGTGATCCCGCGCCTCAAGGGCCCGGCGGCCGCCGCGCAGCTCGTCGACCGCTCGTCCGATATCTCGGAAGCTTACCAGACGGTCCGAGCCTCGGTGGAACTGTGCTCCGACCAGGGCACGCCGCGGACACTCGTCGTCACCAGCAGCCGCGAAGGCGAAGGAAAGTCGACGACGGCGCTTGCCATGGCTCGCGACGCTGCAGCGTCCGGCCGGAAGGTTCTGCTGATCGACGCCGACATGCGCCGTCCCTCGGTGCACAAGCTGCTCGGCCTGCAGAAGATCCCGGGTCTCAGCAACATGCTGACGCAGCAGATGCCGGCCAGCGCGGTGATCCACCCGACCGACACCGACGGCCTGTTCGCAATGCCGGCCGGCCCGAAGCCGCCGAGCCCGGCGGAGCTGCTCGGCGGCGCCGGTTTCCGCGCCCTGCTGACCTATCTCAAGGACGAATACGACCAGATCATCATCGACAGCCCGCCCGTCCTCGGCCTCGCCGACGCGCCGCGGCTCGCCTCGATCGTCGACGGCACGCTGGTGGTGATGGAGGCCAACCGTTCGCAGCGCGGCGCGATCACCGCGGCGATGCGCCGGCTCAATGCGGCGCGTGCGAACATCATCGGTGCGGTGCTCGTGAAGTTCGACCCGAAGAAGGCCGACGCCTCGGCGAGCTTCATGCTGGACTATTATTCGTACGGCAATTCGGACGATGAAGAGTTTCCGGCCGGACAGCTCGCCACGAGCTGAGGTGGCAGTGGGACAGGGTTCGGATCACCGGCGCCTCGGCCGGTTCGCCACGTACGTCGCTTGCGAGGTTTCGCGACGTGTCTATCGCTGGACTCGCTCGAACTGGCAGGTTGAGCAGAGGATCAAGGCGCTCCGGGCTCGGCTCGGAGCGGTTCCGCGTGGAGGGGTGGGCATGCGCCTCGAAGAGCTGGACCCGGCTCTCGATCGGCGGGTGGCTGCCCTTCGCGAGCCAGATCGGGAGTTGGTGGTCGCCGACTTCGACCAGAACGGGCAGATTGCCTCGCGCTTCGGCGCAATCGCCGGCGTCGCCACGATCAGCCGCCAGGATTTCATGACCCGGAGGGGCTTTCCGGTGCTCCTGGTCGATCTCAATGGGCGGCTCGGTGTCCGCAAGGAGTTCCGCAATCGCGGCCGGTTCGCTCAGGAACTCGAGGCTCTCCTGGACCTCGAAGCCAAGGATTGTCCGGTACCGCGGCTGATGAACGTGGACTGGGAGAAGGGCGCACTCACGGTCACCTTCGTTCCCGGCGACGTGGTCCGCGAATTGCTCGCGGAGGCGGGCGCCGACATCCGCGACCGCGACACCGACGGCACCTACAGCCGCGTGATCGACAGGCAGCGCATCCGGAGCGGCCGCGACCATGTTCCGAAGGTCCTGACCGAGCGCCACGTCCACCGCGTCGCCTCGGGATTGAACGCCATTCATGAGGCGGGCTTCGTGCTCGAAGACGTCAAGTTCGGGAACATCATCCTGCAAGCTGAGACCGGGGAGCCGGTCTTCATCGATCTCGAGCGCGCCCTGCCGGTCGCTTCGCTGCCGCAACTACTCGCCGATCACCTGCGCGAAATAGACCTCAGAAAATTCCGCGAGCATTTCGGGGAAGCGCCGCAAGCGCAGCGCGATGCCGCATGAACGACATCCGCGACCATCGCTCCTTCGAGAGAGCGGCCGCGCCGCGCCGCAGGGTACTTTTCGTCATCAATTCGCTTGCAGGCGGCGGCGCGGAGCGGGTGATGGCGACTTTGTTGTCGAACTCGGAGGAATGGCTGAACCGTCATGAGATCGCGCTCGCTGTGCTCGACGAGGGGCCTCGCGCCTTCCCGCTTCCGGGTTGGCTGACGATCTTCCAGCTCGATTGCGCTGGCGGCTTGCTCGCGAGCATATCCGGATTGAACCGCGTGGTTCGCAACTTTGCGCCTGATGTCACCATCAGCTTCCTTACGCGCGCGAACCTGGCGAACGGCGCGGTGATGACGAAGCGGCGCATGCCGTGGATCATCAGCGAGCGCACCAGCACGCCGGCGCACCTGAGCAGTCGAGCGAAGCAGCTGGCGACCAAGCTGATGATGCGCGCGCTCTATCCGCGGGCAACGCGCGTGATCGCGGTGTCGAGCGGCGTCGCCAGCAAGCTCGAGCGCGGCTTCGGCGTATCTGCGCGCAGGATCGACGTTCTTCCGAACCCGGTCGACATCGACGCGCTCCACGCGTCCGCGCGCGAACATGACGAGCTTCGCATCGACGGGCCGTACATCGTCGCGGTCGGCCGCCTGGTGAGCGTCAAGAACTACGCGATGCTCATCGAAGCATTCGCGCAGTCGAAACCTCCGTGGCGCCTGGTCATCGCCGGCGACGGGCCTGAGCGCGACGCATTGAAGAGTTTCGCTGCGAAGCTGGGCATCGTCGACCGCGTTGTCATGCCGGGCTGGCTATCCAACCCGTACCCCGTGCTGGCGCGCGCAAGCGTCTTCGCCTTGAGCTCGAACGTGGAAGGCTTTCCGAACGCGCTTGTAGAAGCGCTCGCTCTTGGAGTGCCGGTCGTGGCGACCAACTGCCAGGATGGCCCGGCCGAGATCGTCGCCGGCAAAGGCGTGGATGAGGTTTCAGGCGTGACGATCGCCGATGCCGGTGTGCTTGCGCCAGTCGGCGATGCGGCGAGCTACGCGCGGGCCCTGCAGCTCGCCTTCGAGGTGTCGCGGCGCGAGGACATGATTACTGCAGGTCGCAAACGCGCGGCGGACTATTCGGCGGCTGCGATCACCTGCCGCTATTGGGCGGTTATCGAGCGAGCGCTGGAGCGAACGGCCGAGGCGCGGACCAGCTAAGCGCCCTTCGGCGCGCTTCGATCACCTTCGTCACCTTCGCCTGGCGTGCCTTGGCGATCGTGTATCCCGCCAGCAGACCGTACAGCATGTTCCCCTCGACCTGCCAGTGCGCCATCGTCGCCAGATTGAGGACGAGGAAGCTGAGGTGCCCACCGAGCAGCACGTTGCGCGAACGCTCGTCGGCCAGCCAGGCCAAGCGGAACATCGTCCCCCACAGGAGCAGGATCGCGGCCGCACCGGCGACGCCCAATTCGTAGAGGAAGGAAATCAGCGTGTTGTGCGCATAATTCGGCATCTTCCCTTCCCATGAATCGGGGCCGAAGCCGATCATCTTCTGCAACGCTGGCGCTTCGCCATAAGCGTAGATGTAATTCATCCAGATGTAAGGGCGCGAAGAGAGATCCTTGCGCTCATCCCAGGTGTATTGCTCCGGCGGCTTGATGAGCGACGTGGCGTGCGAGAGCGCCGATAGATCCGAGAAGCGATCGGCCTGGAGCGTGGCGCCGACGCCGAACAGCGCCACGCCGCTAACGATGATCAGCAAGCGAGCGAGCGAGCGCTGGCTTGGCTCGAAGGCCTTGGGCAGTGCCATGAACAGCGCGATCCCCGCAATCGGCAAAATGCCGAGCATCGTCGTCCGGTAATTTGCGAGAAAGATTGACACCAAGGCGACGACGCAAACCGCAAACCGCGCGCGCTTCCCGATCCCGCCAGCCAGGACCGCCACGAAGAAGGCGGTCGCCGCGATGAGCGAGAACAGCTCCTCGTGATAATAGCCGCCAATGTAGCTCAGCGAACCGTCGAGCTCGCCCGATTTCGGAATGCCGAGTGCGATCGATGCGATCTGGTAGGTCAGCGGTTGGATGAAGACGAGGAGCAATCGCCGAAGCACCGACGATCCGCCCGTTTCCAGCGCCTGCCACAAAGCGACGGCGATGAGCACGAAGGTCAGAAACCGAGTGATCGGCTCGAACGCGTTCATTGGCGCGTGATTGATCACGGAGCTGATGAACATGAGACCGCAGATCAGGCCGACCGGGTAAAATGCCCGTGAGAGAAAGCGTCGCTTCTCGAGGACGAGGGCGCCCGATCCGAGGATCACGAGCGACCCGATCGCGACCCATTTCAGGCCGGGGATCGCCTCATGATAGGTGAACGCCTGGAGCGAGCTCAAAGTGTAGCGGAGCCAGCAGGCGAACATCAGCCATCGCGCGGCGCGGCCGCGGGTGCGCATGATGAAGTAGAGAGTCAGCGCAGCGAAAACGCCCGTCGCAGGCAGCAGGAACCAGTTGGGTAGGGGCGGTCCAGCTAGATCGACGTTTCCAAGCACTGCATTCGCCTCGCGGTCACCGGGTATGCGGCCAAGCAGAGCCACTGCATCACCGGCCGTTCAATCGCGGCGAACTCCCTGTCCCATTCGGAAACATGCGCATCAGCGAGTTTGATCGCGGCGCGACAAAGGAATCTTTGCACATCGAGCTTATCGTCACGCCACCTGAAGCGGGGTCCGATTTTGATGTGCGGTATTGTTGGATTGATCAGCGGCCGGAACGGAAGCCCCGATCTCGTCGAGGGCTTGATCGATCCGCTGACCCATCGCGGACCGGACGATCGGGGAACGTGGATCGATGCCGATGCGCGGGTTGGGTTCGGCCACCGCCGGCTCGCAATCGTCGATATATCGCCGCTCGGCCACCAGCCGATGTTCTCGTCGGACGGCCGCTGGGTAATCACTTACAACGGCGAGGTCTACAATCACCGCGAGCTGCGCCGTCGGCTCGATGCCGAGAATGCGACGCCCGCGGGCGGGTGGCGGGGCCATTCGGATACGGAGACGCTTGTAGAGGCCATCGCTACTTGGGGCCTTGATACGGCCCTCGAGCGCGCGGTGGGCATGTTCGCGTTCGGCCTTTGGGACCGGATGGATCGCAAGCTCTATCTCGCTCGCGACCGCTTCGGCGAGAAGCCGCTCTATTACGGCTGGGTCGGCGGCGATTTCGTCTTCGGGTCGGAGCTGAAGGCGCTCACAGCGCATCCGCGCTTCGACAATGAGCTGAGCCGCGAGGCGCTCGCCACCTTCGCGTCGCGCACTCACGTCCCGGCGCCGCTGTCGATCTACAAGCGCATCTTCAAGCTCGCCCAGGGCTGCGTCCTGGAGGTCGCCGCTAGCGCGACTGCAATCCCTCGAGACAATGCGCCCGTCGAAGGCGTGATGGAGGGCGCGCTTCGGCTGCGCCGCTATTGGTCCTACGGAGAAGTGCTCGCGCAGGGCCTCGCGAATCCGATCACCGACGAGCAGGCCGCGGTCGACGAGCTTGAGCAGACGCTCGCCCGCTCGATCGCCGGCCAGTCGATGGCGGACGTCCCCGTGGGCGCATTCCTCTCGGGTGGCATCGACAGCTCGACGGTCGTTGCGCTCTACCAGAAATATTCGAGCGTCCCCGTGCGGAGCTTCACCATCGGCTTCGACGACTCCCACTTCAACGAAGCCAGTTATGCGGCGGAGGTTGCGAAGCATCTCGGGACCGTTCACCACGAGCGCTACGTCAGCGCCAAGGAAGCGGCCGATGTCATCCCGCGGCTGCCGGCGATGTTCGACGAGCCATTCGGAGATTCATCGGCGATCCCGACGTTTCTGGTGAGCCAGTTCGCCCGCCAGCATGTCACCGTGGTGCTCAGCGGCGACGGGGGCGACGAGCTGTTCGCCGGTTATCGGCGGCACTGGCAGGCGCTCGCGCTGTGGAACAACCTTCGGCGAATTCCGGCAGGGGCACGGCGGGCCGGTGCGGTTGCGATCGGACGAATCCCCTTCAAATTTTGGACCGGCATGGACTCCTTGGTGGGTGTTTCACGCCGAAGCCCGCTTTCCGGCAAGATCATGAAGGGCCTGAGGGTAGGGGCGTCGGTCGGTACCTTCGACGAGCTCTACGCAAGCTACCTTGACCAGTGGGCGCTCGAGGATTCTCCGGTATTTGGCAGTGAGGGAAGTCACGCATTCGCGTTCGATCCCGGCTTCGACGCACCGCTCGCAACGCGCATGACCCATTGCGACGCGCTCAACTATCTGCCCGACGACATCCTCTGCAAGGTCGACCGCGCATCGATGGCGGTCAGCCTCGAATCGAGGGTTCCCTTCCTCGATCACCGCGTCGCCGAGGTCGCGGCCCGGATTCCGATGTCGATGAAGCTTCACGGCAAGGGCGGGAAATGGATCGTGAAGCGGCTGCTTAGCCGCCACGTCCCGACCAACCTGTTTGATCGTCCCAAGTCGGGCTTCTCCATGCCCATGGGCGAATGGCTCCGCGGCGACCTTCGCGATTGGGCGGAGGACCTGCTGGACCCGTCGCGGATGCGGCAGGAGGGCTGGCTCGACGCCGCGCGCATTCACGGCCGGTGGCAGGACATGCTTGCGGGCCGGCGCAATGCTTCCGGCTCCATCTGGTCGATCCTGATGTTCCAGGCCTGGCTCCGCGGCGCGAAGGAAGGCCGCAGCGTTGCGGAGGCGCAGCAGCATGCCGCGTGATCCCGCCTTCCAGCGCGAGCGGTCGCTCGTTTGCGTGCTCGGCATGCGCGGCATTCCGGGCGTGATGGGCGGTGTGGAATCGCACTGCGAAGAGCTGCTCCCGCGCCTCGCTCAGCGCGCGCCCTGGCTCGACCTCGTCGCAATCGGCCGCAAGCCGTACATCGGCAGTGAGGAGAGCAGCTTCCGGGGCGTGCGGGTGGTCCCTTTATGGTCGCCGACGCGTCGGAGCATTGAGACATTGGTCTCCAGCTTCCTCGGCGTCCTCCACGGCCGTCGCATCGGTGCGAAGGCCGTTCACATCCACGCCGTCGCGTCGGGGCTGATGGCGCCGCTCGCTAGGTTGCTCGGCATGAAGGTGATCCTCACCATCCACGGCGCCGATTACCGGCGCGCCAAGTGGGGGCGGCTCGCGCGCGCGGTCCTTCGCGTCGGCGAGCGGTTCGGGGTGAATCACGCCGATGCTGTCATCTGCGTTGCGCCGTCGCTTACAAAGCAGCTGCAGCAGGCCTATCCGCACCGTGCGGATCGGATCGCGTTCGTGCCCAACGGCTCGCCGCCGCTGCGGGCGGAAGGCGACGAAGGGCAGCTGCTTGAAAAGTTCGGCCTGGAGAAGGGCAAATTCCTCCTTGCCGTCGGGCGGCTCGAACCGGGGAAGGGGTTCGAGCTGCTCATCGATGCGCACCGCAAGAGCGGCGATACGCGCAAGCTGGTCATCGTCGGCGGCGCCCATCACGAGGCGGACTATGCCGCGCAGCTGAAGCGATCGGCTGGCGAGCAGGTGATTTTCCCAGGCATGCAGCCGCGCGAGGTGCTCGCGCACCTCTACCGCGCGGCCGCGTTGTTCGTGCTCCCCTCGCTCCACGAGGGTCTTCCCATATGCGCGCTCGAGGCCGGTTCGGTCGGTTGCCCGCTGCTTCTCAGCGATATTCCCGGCAACCGCGATCTCGGCCTTCTGAGCGCGCATTACTTCACTTCTGGCGATGTCGAGAGCCTTATCCGCGCGCTGCAAGGGCCGGCGGCCTCCTATGCGGTAACGCCGGACATGTTCTCGACGTTCGATTGGGAGCGGATCGCCGCAAGCACCCTCGCAATCTACGACGCGGTGACCGGCGAAGCAGCCAAGCGGCCAGCCTATGCCGCAGCCTAAATATCGCATCGCCCTACTGGTCGACGGACTTGATGTCCCCCTGTGGGTTCGTGACCTGGCGGACTGGGCGATTGCGCACGCGGCGATCGAATTGTCCGCCCTGATCGTCGCTCCGCCTCCGCGCAGCGACGCACTCGGCAGGCTCCTGAAGCTGGAGAAAAGATTCCTCTGCGGCAGGCACGAATATCGGGCTTACAACGCCCTGCATTCGATCGCGGACCGCGCGCCGGCGTTCGGGGTAAACGAGATCGAAGGTCTCCAGTTCGACGCGATCGTCCGCTGCGGGCGCGCCGGCCCGACGGCGGCGATGATGGAGTCAAGCAACGACGGAGTGCTCTCCATTACGGCTGATGGCTTCGGGGAGGTGCTCGAAGGGCGGCCCGACACCCCGTTTACGATCGAACGGCTAGGCAAGGACGGGAAGGCGGAAGCGCTGTTCAACGGCAGCGTTGCGACCGCGTTGCTCTACTCGTGGAACGTCATCTCGCTACAAGCACGGGCTTTCCCCTACTTGCGCAAGACGCTCGAGCACCTGGCAGCCGGGAACGTTCTAGCGAAGGCGGTGCCTCCGGCCAGCATAGAGCAAATCAACGCAACCAACCTTCTTGCCTACGGAGTGAAATCCGTGCGCCGGAGCATGAGCAAGGCGCTGCGACGGCTGCTGCGCAAGGATTTCAACTGGCAGGTTGCGTTCGCGCACCAGCGCTGGTCCGGCTGCAGCTTCAGCGAGGCGACCGTCGTTCCCAACCCGCCAAACGCCTTCCTCGCTGACCCGTTCACGATCATGGTCCGAGGGGTCACCTATCTCTTTGTCGAGGAATTCCCCTTCGACACCCGGAAGGGCGTGATTTCCGCCTACCGCCTCGTCGGCGATCAAGCGGAGCGGATCGGCGTCGTTCTCGAGGAGCCCTGGCACCTCTCATTCCCCTTCGTGTTCGAGCACAAGGGCGAGGTCTACATGGTGCCGGAGGGCGGGGGCGGCCGGTCGGTCAAGCTCTACAAGGCGTCGAGCTTCCCGACCGGCTGGACCGAGGTGAAAACGCTGCTCGCGGACGTGCCAGCGGTCGACACCACCATATTCGAACATGACAGCCGCTGGTGGATGCTGACGTCAATTCAGGGCGACGGCCCGGGCCTCAACAACGCCGAGCTTCACGCTTTCTACGCCGATGATCCGCTCGGCGATTGGACCCCGCATTCGCAGAATCCGATCGTCATGGACGCGCGCAAGGGTCGCAACGGCGGGTTCGTTCGGGACCGGGAAGGCCGGCCGCACCGCGTTTCTCAGGCGACCGCCTTCACCTTTTACGGCGCCGGATCGGCGGTCCACCAGATCGACGAGCTGACTCCCGAGACCTACCGCGAAACCCTAGTCAGGGAGGTGCGCCCGACCTTCTTCCCGAACCTCAACGGCACCCACCATATCCACGACGTCGGCGGCATCACGGCCTTCGACTTCATGCGCGTGGAGAGGTCCCGCAACAACGCCAGCTGGAGGGTCGGCCCGAGCAAGTTCATCTCGTCGAAGTTCAGATCCCGACCAAGTCAGCCGACTTCATTGTCATACTCGTAGAGCCCGTACCGCTCATAGAGATCGGCCATCTGATAAGGACTCTCGGCCACAAACGCGTCCGCATCCTCGCGGCTGTCATGCTCGAAGATCATCATCATGCCGGAGCGCTTCCCTGAAGGGTCGCGCAGCGGGCCCGCGAAATGGATTTTGATCGAAGGCTGGGCGAGAAAGTCCGAGGTCAATCGCTGGACGTCTTGCGGAATCGCCTCGATCTCGGGCTTCAAATATCCAATCCACGCAAAGAGCTTCACGGGTCGTTTCTCCTCAGTGCGCCGGCATGGGGATCGCCGTTGCAGTGGCTTTGAGCGGTGCCGGCACGTGGCTCAGCCACCACTCGAGCCTGGTCGCCCCGAGACGGGCGCCTGGCTCCGGAACGAGCGTCTTTTCGCTGACTTGGACGCCGTAATAGGGCGCGCTCGAGTCGGCGATGACGCTGCGCGGGTCATGGTCGAATTGGAGGACCTTCCGGATCGCCTCATCGAGCGTGAAGGTCTCGGGGCCGCCGACTTCGATCGTGTCGTTCAGCGGCTCGTCGAGCGCGACATCCGCAACGGCTTGCGCGACGTCCTCGGCCGCCATCGGCTGGAACTGGACCGGCGGCAGCCGCACCGTCCCGTTGACGGTCGAGATATCGGCGATGGTGCGGATGAACTCGAAAAACTGAGTCGCGTGGACGAGGCTGTAGGGAATTGGTGAGTTTTTGATCAGATTCTCCTGGCCTAGCTTGGCCCGGAAATAGCCGCTGTCCTGCAGGCGATCGGTCCCGACCACGGAAAGCGCGACATGGTGCCGGACGCCTGCCTTGACCTCGGCATCGGTCAGGTTCCGACCCGATCTCAGGAAAAAATCGGTCGCGGCATGTTCCTCGAACGAGGGTGAATTGGAAACGTCGACCACGACCTGGGCGATTCTCAACGCCTCCTCAAGCCCTTCTCCAGTGACCGCGTTCACGCCCGTGTTCGGAGCCGCCGCGACGACGGCATGGCCGCGCTCCTTCAGCTTCTGGACGGTCTTGGAGCCGATCAGGCCGGTGCCGCCGATGACGACAATGTTCATTCTCTCCTCCCGACAGAAAGTGCGCGCCGGGCCCCAACCACGGCGGCCCGGCGCGCGTTTGGCCTATTCGGCGGGGACAGGCTTTTGCGCCTGCTGCACCTGCGCGCCCGAGCGCTCACCGACCTGCTTGCCCTCGATGAAGGCGAGGATGTCGGCGTTGATGAGATCCGGATGCGTCGAATGGCAGCCGTGCGGAAGGTCCTTGTAGGTCTTCAGCGATCCGTTCTTCAGGAGCTTGGCCGTCAGCGGCGCCGAAGCCGCATAGGGCACGATCTGATCATCCTCACTGTGGATCACGAGGACGGGGACGTCGATCTTCTTCAGATCCTCGGTGAAGTCGGTCTCCGAGAAGGCCTTCACGCATTCGTAGCCGGCCTTGACGCTGCCCATCATGCCCTGCCGCCACCAGTTATTGATGAGGCCTTCGGACACCTTCGCTCCCGGCCGGTTGAAACCATAGAAAGGCCCCGTTGCAGTATCGAGATAAATCTGGGCGCGGTTCGCTGCGATGGCGGCCCGATAACCGTCGAACACCTCGATCGGCGTGCCGCCGGGATTGGTGTCCTTCTTGACCATCACCGGGGGTACCGCGTCGAGCAGGATCGCTTTGGCAACACGCCCGGGCTGCGCGCGGGCGACATAGTGGGTGGCCTCGCCTCCGCCGGTCGAATGGCCGACGTGGATCGCGTTCTTCAGGTCGAGGGCGGTGACAAGGTCGGCAACGTCGGACGCATAAGTGTCCATGTCGTTGCCGCCATCTGTCTGCTCCGACCGTCCGTGCCCGCGGCGGTCGTGCGCGACGACGCGATACCCCTTCTTCAGGAAGAACATCATCTGGTTGTCCCAGTCGTCGGAACTGAGCGGCCAGCCATGATGGAAGACGATCGCCTGAGCGTCCGTGGGACCCCAGTCTTTGTAGAAAATCTCGGCTCCGTCCTTGGCAGTGATGAAGGGCATGTCAGATTTGCCTCGCATAAAGCTTCCGGCCGGCGGGGCCGGTGCCGGTCTCGATCGCTGGAATGCGGGCAAATACAGGTCCGTCGAACGCTCCGACTCGGTCGCGACGACGGGCATCTCGCTAACAATTTCGACGCATGCGAGAAACGGCAATGCGACGGGACGAAAGGGGATCATCGGCCAATTTCGCTGCGGTTGACCGACTCGAAACCAGGAGCGCAGTGCAGCACTCGGCCGCGCGCTCGGTAGCGCATCAGCATCATCACGGCTCCGTACATCGCATCGCTCAAGCATCGGCGGCCGGTCGAACAAGGAGACTCGGGATGAGCACTGAGGAACTGCTGATTATTCATTCGGACACGCTGGGCACGCCAACCGATCTCAAGGCGGAAGCCGTCCGCGACATTTCGGGCGCGCTGAATACGCTGCTCGCCGACATGTTCGCGCTCTATCTGAAGACCAAGAACTTCCACTGGCACGTGTCGGGACCGCATTTCCGCGATTTTCACCTCCTGCTCGACGAGCAGGCCGACCAGATCTTCGCGACGACCGATCCGATCGCTGAGCGCGTGCGCAAGATCGGCGGGACGACGCTCCGCTCGATCGGCCAGGTCGCCGCGCAGAAAAGGCTGCTCGACAATGACGCCGATTACGTCACGCCGCTCGACATGCTTGCCGAGCTTCGCGAGGACAACAAGCAGCTGACTTCGGAAATGCGCCGCACGCACGGCCTTTGCGACGACAATAACGACGTTGCGACGGCGAGCCTGCTCGAGGTGTGGATCGACGAAGCGGAACGACGCACATGGTTCCTGTTCGAAGCAACTAGGCGCGCAGAGCCCTAACCTAAGTCTTAGTTCAAGCGTCTTCGGGCGCTCGTTCCCGGTGCGAGTGGTCGGTTTCACGCCAGAAATCGCCGATCTTGAGGAGGTCGGAGAAGGCTTCCTCGGCCGATTTGAGGTGCCGGCGCTCTTCATAGGAGCCAATTAGCCAGCCGCTGTCGGCGACCTGGCCGAGACCTCGCGCGGTGGCGAGATCGTTCAGCCTGCCCAGCTCTTCCTGAAGGTCTTCGACCGCCTTGCCGAACGCTTTCTCCTCCTGTCGTGACTGCGGATACAGCCCTTCCAGGAATTCGATCGCGTATCGGATCTTCTTCACCTGTATCCGAAGGCCGTGGCGGGTCGTCTCGTCCATTGCGGCAACGTGGTGACCGGCGCCCTCGATCGTCCGCCAAAGCCTGTCGAGCCGAAGGTTGGCAAAGGCGGTGATGGGGCGCGACGCTTGCTTCGCGCTCCGCCACGAGCCGATTGCGGTCCAGCCGACGATATCGACCAGGAGACGCCGGAAGCGCTGCGAATTCATCGCGTCCGCGACCCGGACATAGGCCCGGTCGCGATCCTCCATGAGTTTCGAGCGCTCTTCGTCGTCGAGATCCCGATTCAGATAGACGTCGAGATTGCGCGCATCGCCAAGCTGCGACGTGAACCAGCGAAGCTCGTGGCGAAGGTGCTGGAACTCGACGTCCTCGATCGCCGGCTTGAACAGGCTGAATGCCGACCTCAGCCGCCGCATCGCGACGCGGCCCTGGTGGAGCGCCTCGGCCTTGCAATCGCGGATCACCAGCGGCTCGTTCAGCCTGTAATGCTTGAGGCAGGCGTGAACGATCACCTCGAACGCCTCGGCGATCGTCATTCCTTGGTGAACCTGGACGGCGTCGGCCTTGCTGATCTTGTTGCGCTTGCCTTCCGCCAGGCGGAACCCGCGTTCGGCCTTGCTGAGGACGCCAAGGCGAACCGGCACCCTGTCGGCAAGGCGCCGCGCCGCGATGACGAGGCTTGCCGGCGTTCCTTCGACGAGCTCCAGCTCGACTTCGGCGAAGTCTTCGGTGCGTTTCCCCGCTGTCACCGAGCCGCGATCGATGTCGAGCCGAATCCGCGATCCTGCAAGCTCCAACTCGGACGATGTTCGAGTCACATTCGAACGGATGAATGGAAGCAGCTCTGCGTCGTCGAGGAGATCGGCGAGCGGGAGCTCCGTCAGCGACGCTGGATCGGGCGCCATGCTCTTGACGCCGCACTCGAACTCACTGCGCGACATGAGACCGACCGAATCCGCCGCCGATTTAACCGTTTGTATGTAGCGTCCGTCGACGTCCCGTACGCGAAGAGTGAACCCGTGCTTTTTCAGCGATGTCTTGGCAGTGTCATAATAAACCGTCACTTGGTCGACTGATAGCGCATCGCCGGCGAGCAGCGGATCCTGAAGCAACAACAAAAGGTTCGCGGGATCGATTTCGAGCTTGAGTTCGACTTCTTGAGCCAACGGATCACCGGATGACGCGAGGGAAGTTCGGGTCGGGAGCGTTGTCAGTATAGCTGAGATGGGACTTATCAAACAGCTCACGCGGGTGGCGGTCCGGCGCTATGGTGCGGCGATGAGTCGCGAGGGCGGTGATGGTGACCTGCCGATCCAGACGGGAGCGCTCCCCTGGCGCCTGGCCGGCAAGAAGATCGAGATACTGCTGGTGACTAGCCGCAGGTCGGGACGCTGGACGATCCCGAAAGGTTGGCCGATGGCCGGCATGAGCCTCGCCGAAGCAGCGGCGCAAGAGGCGTTTGAGGAAGCCGGCGTGCGCGGAACCGTCGATCCGAATCCAATCGGCAGGTTCCGCCGGAATAAGCAATTGCTCGCGCTAGGCGCGATCGAAGTCGATATCGTTGTCCACCACATGTGGGTGGATCGCGAGTTCACCAGCTGGCCCGAGCTCGGACAGCGCAAACGCAAGTGGTTCAAGGCCAAGGAGGCAGCGAAGCGCGTGGACTCGCCGGAACTCGGCACCATGATCCTGAACGCGGCCAAGTCCCCGCGTAATGGGTCTGCAATTCCGTGAGCGCCCGGGTCGTCGCCGTTTACAGCGCAAAGGGCGGCGTCGGCAAAACCACGTTGTCGGTCAATCTTGCATGGGCCAGCGCGGCTCTTTCGCGCAGGCGGACCTTGCTGTGGGATCTCGATCCGCAAGGCGGCGCATCATATCTGCTTCGGCAACCGGAAGCCGGACGCCAGCTGCGTTCGCGGATTGTCGACAAGGAGGATCTTCGGGGCTTCGTTCTTCCGAGCGAGATCGAGCGGCTCAGCGTCCTTTCGGCCGACCCATCGCTGCGGCACCTCGACCGTGACTTCCACGAGCTCGGAAAGCGCCGCCGCCTGGCGAAGGTCACCGCGGACATCGCCCACGATTATGACCGCGTCATCATCGATTGCCCGCCCGGGCTGACCGACATCTCGGAGCAAATCCTGCACGCGGCCGATCTCGTCGTAGTCCCCGTCATTCCGTCAGCCCTGTCGCAGCGCTCGCTCGAGGCGATCAACGAGCATCTGAACCGCAAGAAGGGCGCGGAGGTTGTGATCGCGCCGGTCTTCTCGATGGTCGACCGCAGGCGCCAGCTTCACCGCCAGGCGGTCGAAAAGAACCCGATGTGGCCCATCATCCCGATGTCGAGCGCCTTCGAACGCATGAGCGAGGAGCGCGCGCCGATCGGCAAGCTGCTGCCCGCATCGTCGCCGCCGATGAAAGCGGTGGCCGATCTGTGGCGGCGCATCGAGAAGATACTCGTCGCCGCATAGGCGACAGCGTCGCGTCGGCGCTCCGCAGTTTGTCACGGGATTTCCTGGATGCCCCGCGTGGATTCGAACCACGATTGACGGAGTCAGAGTCCGTAGTCTTACCATTAGACGACGGGGCAGCTTGGGAAGCGGCGAGATAGAAAGGGCGCTTTGCCCTGTCAACGACCGTCTCCGCACTTGCCCAAGCCTAGTAAATTGTGATTAAATCCGAACCAAGTCAGCCGCTCAAGTTCGGGCGGTGAAGAACGGAACGGGCGTGTGTCATGGCGCAGGGTGTCGCCAGTGCGCCGGCCCCGCAGCTGGCACACGGCGAGCGGGGCAGGCCAGCGGATCAGGGTTTCTCGTCCAAGCGGGAGCCACATCGTCACACATATGGAGCGATCGACCTCGGCACGAACAACTGCCGGCTGCTGATCGCGCGCCCGAACGAGGGCACCTTCACCGTCATCGATGCTTTCTCCCGGATCGTGCGCCTCGGCGAGGGACTGGCGCGCTCCGGCGAGCTTTCGCAGGCCGCGATGGACCGCGCCGTCGGGGCACTCTCGGTCTGCGCGGACAAGCTCAGGCGGCGCAACGTTTCGCTGTCGCGCTCCGTCGCGACGGAAGCTTGCCGGCGGGCCGCCAACGGACGTGAGTTCGCAGAGCGGGTCCGCACCGAGACCGGGATCGCCCTCGACATCATCGAGCCTGCCGAGGAGGCCCGGCTTGCCGTCCTCGGCTGCCACAAGCTTTTGGAGCCCGGCGACGGGCCGGCGCTTATCTTCGACATCGGCGGCGGCTCGACCGAGCTGGTGCTGATCGACCAGGAGGAAGGAACGCCAAGGATCCGGGCATGGTGGAGCGCCCCCTGGGGTGTCGTTTCGCTGACCGAGAGCGAGGGCAGGGAGGCGCTGGAGGGACCCGATCGGGTCAAGGCCTATCACCGCATGCGGGAGCGGGCGCGGCGTGCTTTCGCGAACTTCGCGACCATGCTTCCCGAGAATCGCGACGGAATCCGCCTGCTCGGCACCAGCGGAACGGTGACGACGCTGGCGAGCGTCCATCTCGCGCTGCCGTTTTACGACCGCCGCGCCGTCGACGGTCTTCATGTGCCTATCGAAGCGATGCAGGAGATCAGCGGCATGATCGCCGGCATGGACTATGGCGAGCGCTCGTCACTTCCGTGTATCGGCAGCGAGCGCGCCGACCTGGTCGTGGCGGGTTGCGCGATCCTGGAGGCGATCATCGAAATCTGGCCGGCAAAGAATCTCGGCATTGCCGACCGCGGAATTCGCGAAGGCATCCTGCGCTCGCTGATGGCGCGCGACGGCTGGAAATTGTGAAGCGCGTCAAGACTGCCAAGGGCCGCAAAGTCTCGTCGACGCGCTGGCTGGAGCGGCAGCTCAACGATCCTTACGTCAAGCGCGCCAAGGCGGAGAATTACCGCAGCCGAGCCGCGTACAAGCTGATCGAGCTCGACGAGCGGTTCGGCTTCCTTAAGGGCGTGAAGGCGGTGGTCGACCTCGGCATCGCGCCGGGCGGCTGGAGCCAGGTGGTAAGCCGCAAGGTCCCGCAGGCGAGCATCGTCGGCATCGACCTGCTTCCGACTGACCCTCTGGAGGGCGTCGTTATCCTGCAGATGGACTTCATGGACGATGCCGCGCCCGAGCGGTTGCGGGAGGCCCTCGGAGGCCCCGCCGATCTCGTCCTCTCCGACATGGCGGCGAACACGGTCGGTCACCAACAAACCGACCACCTCCGCACGATGGCGCTCGTCGAAGCGGGGCTCGAGTTCGCGCGCGAGGTGCTTCGCCCGGGCGGTGCCTATGTCGCCAAGGTGCTTGCCGGGGGCGCCGACAACCAGCTCGTCGCAGAGCTGAAGCGGAGCTTTTCGACCGTGAAGCACGCGAAGCCGCCGGCGAGCCGCAAGGATTCAAGCGAATGGTACGTGGTGGCCCAGGGGTTCAAGGGCCAGGCGTAGTCACTTCGCAAAAAGTGCGACGAGACGGCCGTCTTAGCGAAAATCCGGCAGCGCACGGGCCGACTTTGCGCTCCATAGGCAAGTTAGCGGCGCTAAGATCGTTGAACATCATCAGATAAGGAACGGGGACCAATGTTCGAACAGATGGCGCTTGTTTTCGCCGCAGGAACCCTGTTCATCGCTACCGTGCGGGTGATCAGTTGGCGGGTCGCAGAGAGCGATGCCGTCAAGGCTGCGATCCGCATTCGAGCGCGCTAACCGCGTCGCTCGACAAGCACGGGGGGAGTGCTGAATGGCGTTCAGTTTTGTTGCGCGTAGCGTATCGACGTGCCTGCTTGGTGGGCTTGCGGCGTTGATGGCCGCGATCCCGACGAGCGCGGCGTTGGCGCAGCAGCCATCGATTAACTCGATCCCGCTTCTCGCCCCGGGAGAAGGGAAGGACGTCGCCAATCGTCTCGCCGCGATGATCGAGCGGCAATATGTGCTGCCGGACGTCGGCGCGCGCTATGCCGCGATGCTCAGGGCGAACGCGGCCGCGGGACGCTACGATCGCGGCAATTGGAAGGACCTGTGCGACTGGCTCACGGGCGATCTGCAGGCCGTGCATCCCGACGAGCATATCCGGATCAACGTTGGCCCCGTGCCGAAGGGCGACCAGCGCGCGGTCGGAGCCGGCAAGCTTGTGCCTACCGAAGCCGGGCAGTGGGCCGCGCCGGGCATTGCTTATCTCCGGCTCAATCGCTTTTCCGGCCAGAAGGCCAATGTGCTCGAAATACGCAACTTCCTGATCGCCCACCGGTCGGCAAAGACGCTGATCCTGGATCTGCGGGAGCATCGGGGCGGCATGTTCGAGGAGATGGATGCGATCATCCCGCTCCTGTTCGCTCGTCGCACCGCACTGCTCGACATGGCGATGGCGAAAGCGATCTACGATTCAGACGGGCCGTTGATCACGTCACCGTCGCTCGAGCGTATCAAGAGTGCGCCGACGCTCGTCGTTCGGCGCCACTATGCAAATCCCGATAGGCTCAATCACGGGCTGCAACGCGCCCAGGTCGTCCTCCTGACGTCGCATCGGACAGCGTCATCCGCGGAGCATTTCGCGCTCGCGCTCAAGCGCACACATCGCGCAACGCTCATCGGCGAGACGACCGCGGGAGCCAATCATTTTGGCGGAATGGTTGCGATTACCGACCGCTTCAACGTGTACCTGCCGATCGGCCGCACCTACGATCCGGTGACGGGGGAGGACTGGGAGGCCAAGGGCATCAGGCCCCAGGTGGCAGTAGCTCCGGCCGACGTCTTGAAGATTGCTCTCGAACGATCGGGCGTTGCACCCCGTCAGGCGGCAGCGATTTCCAAACGCATCGAAGCCCGACTGAGCACGCCGGTCGATTAAGACCGGCGGGCGAGAAGAGCGCCGGTCAGCTCGTCTTCTTCGAGCGGGCGACCGCGATCGCCTGCTTGAGCGTATCGTAGCCGACCGCGCCGTTCATCACCCGGTCGCCGATCACGAACAGTGGCGTTCCGGTCGCGCCGAGCTGACCGGCGAGCTGGAAATTGCGCTTGAGCTCCGCTTCGATACCCGGATCGTCCTTCGGCTGGGGCGCAATGCCGGCAGCCTGGGCAGCAGTGGCGTTCGTTTGCGGCGACGGCCTGCCGGTGGCCCACAAAGTGTCGTGGAATTTCGCGAAGCGGCCGGCCTGCGACGCTTCTAGCGAGAGCCGTGCGGCAGAAATGCTGTCGGGCCCGAGGATCGGAAGCTCGCGATAGACGACGCGAAGCCCCTTGTCCTCCTGGAGCAGGCGGTCGACGGTCGGGTTGCTCGCCTTGCAATAGGGGCAGGCGTAATCGAAGAATTCGACCAGCGTCACCTCAGGCTTGTCGGCACCTTTCCACGAGCTTCCGAACGGGGTCTCGATCGCCGCGCGGTTCTGGGAAAGAACGGGCGCATACTGGGCGTCTCGAAGCGCGTCGGCGGCGTCGGACAGGATCGTGGGGTCGGCGAGAAGCCCATGCCGGACGATCTTGCTGCTGAGGACATTGGGAAGGGCGAAGAAGAGGAGGGCGGCGGTAAGCAGCGCTCCAACGACACCTCCCACTAACGCCGGAATGAAGATGCCCGTCTTTCCCGGCGCGGCGCTCGCTTGGTTCACTGGTTCTTCGGGTCCCGGTATTTCTTGTCTTTCTTGGCCAGCTCGGCCCGGGACACCATGGCGATATCCTGCGCTCGAAGATAGTCCGGCGTTCCCGGCGGGATTCCCTTCATCGCGGCCTGCGCATTGGCGAGGGCGTATTTGTTATTGCCTTCGAGGTTATTGCGCTCGGCAGTGGCAAGCAGCGCGCGCGGCTGGTCGCCTTCGTGGTCGTAGATGATGCCGAGCTGGTACCAAGCGAACGGATCCTCATTGTCGCGGTTCACGGCGACCTTGAGGATGTTCTTCGCCTCGTCGAAATTCTTGGGGTCGTTGGTTTCAACGAGGGCGTGTCCGAGCATGGCGGCGATCATCGGCGCGTTGCCCGAGCGCTCGACCGCCTGCCGGAGGGGTCCGAGCGCCTCCTTCGGCTTGCCGTCTTCGAGCAGGATCTGGCCTTTCAGCTCCAGGAAATAGGGATCGTGCGGATCGATCGCGAGCAGCGCGTTGGCTTCCTGCTCCGCTTTGTCCGGATAGCCGCCGAGGTGATAGGCGTAGGCGCGCGCATAATGCGCCGGCACGCTCTGGTTGCTTTCCGGATATCGCTGAACCGCCTGGGCCGGATTGATGAAGCCCAGGAGCTTCGCCTTCACGCGCTGGAAACGGGCGTCGAGCGCCGCGTCGATTGGCTTGCCGTAGGCGGGATCGCTTTTCAGCTTCTGCTCCAGCGCCTGGATGCGCTCTGACGAGAGCGGGTGACTGCGGTCGAAGCTGTCCTTGTCGTAGATGGCGAGCCGGTATTCCTGGTTCTGCAGCTTGCCGAAGAAATCGAGCATCCCCTTGCCGCTGATCCCCGACTTGGACAGGAGCCGTGCGCCGGTCGCGTCCGCGCTCGCCTCCTGGGCGCGCGTATAGGCGAGCATATCTCCGAGCGCGGCACGCTGGCCCGCCATCATGATCCCCATGCCGGCCTCTCCGGCGCCCGCGGCAATGGCGGCAGCGCCGAGCACCAGGGACAGGATGCTGATGCCCGTCGCCTCACGCTCACCGCTGGAGCTTCGGATCGCGTCGCCCCCGATCACGTGACCAAGCTCGTGGGCGACGACGCCCTGAAGCTGGTCGACATTGTCGGTGACCGCGATGAGGCCAGACTGGATATAGACCGTCTGCCCCTGGGCGACGAAGGCATTCACTTCCGGATCGTTGAGCAGCACGACCTTGACGCTGCCGGGATCCAGTCCTCCCGCCTTGATGAGCGGGAGGGACATATCCTTGAACAAGGCTTCGGTCTCGGTGTCGCGAAGGATCTGAGGACCTGAATCGTCTGCGGCGACCGCCGGCTGCCAGGCGGCAGCCACCAGCATGAGCGCGATCATCAGCATGCGCGCGCAGCGGGAAACCGGCGACTTCATGAGCCGCCGATTACCATCTTCCGCCCTGAACGCGGCATGAAAAGCGAGGCCGGCAGAGCAGCCTGGACGATCAGCCGAAAGTGCGCTGCCACCAGCCGGAGCGGCGGGGTTCCCCGCCATTGTCCGTGTCGTTGTTCGCCGCAGGAACCGCGACGGGCTCGTCCGCTGCGGGCTCCGGCTGAGCCGCTTCGCCTGCCGCCTTGGAGCGACGCTTCCGCGCCGGCTTTGCCGGTGGAACCGTTTGCTCGGCGGATTCGGCCGGCGCTGCTACGGCCGCAGCGGGTTCGGCAGCGGGCGTTTCGGCCACGGCTGGCTCGACGGGGGCTTCAGCCTCCGCTTCTGCCTTCTTCGAACGGCGGCGCCTAGGCTTCGCTGGCGCTTCCTCGGCGGGAGCGGTTTCGGCGATAAGCGGCTCTTCGTCGATCGGGCGCTCCACCATCGGCGAGCTCTCTGGCTCGACGATCGGCTCGGCAGCCTGCTCGGCGGGGGCTTCCTCCGTCTTGCGGCCGCGGCGGGTACGGCGGCGCTTGGCGGCAGGCTGGTCCTCGGTAACCGGCTCGACAGCCTCAGGCTGCTGCTCCGCGGCAGCTTCGACAGCAGGCACGGCTTCCTGCGGCGCCAGCGCTTCAGCCTCTGCGCCCTCGGCGCCCTCGCGCCGGTTGCGGCCACGTCCGCCACGGCGGCGGCGGCGGCGACGACGGCCCTGGCGGTCTCCTTCCGCTTCGCCCTCGCGTTCCTGGCCGCGAGCCTCAACTTCAGTCTCTTCCGCTTCGTCCTCGTCCTCGGCCTCGAAGTCCTCTTCAGGCTCTTCCGCGACGGGCGCGGCTTCGACGCGCGGCCGGGCGACCGGACGTGCGCCAGAGCTGTCGACCGTCATCCGGGCGCCTTCGAAGCTCTCGTCGATCAGGATCTCGATGAAGACGCCGTAGCGCTGCTCGATATCGGCTAGCTCGCCGCGCTTCTTGTTGAGCACGTAGACGGCGGCTTCCTTGCCGGCGCGGAGGCAGATCCGCTCACCGCGGCCGCGTGCCGCCTCGTCCTCGATGATTCGGAGAGCCGACAGGCCCGCTGACGCGGCGGTCCGCATCAGGCCGGTGCCCTCGCAGTGCGGGCAGGGCTTGGTCGACGCCTCCAGCACGCCCGTGCGCAGGCGCTGACGGCTCATCTCCATCAGCCCGAAGCTCGAGATGCGGCCGACCTGGATGCGGGCGCGGTCGTTCTTCAGCGCCTCCTTCATCGCCTTCTCGACCTTTCGGACATGGCTGTTCTGTTCCATGTCGATGAAGTCGATGACGATGAGGCCCGCCATGTCGCGCAGCCGCAGCTGACGCGCGATCTCCTGCGCCGCTTCCAGGTTGGTGTTGTAGGCGGTCTGCTCGATATTATGCTCGCGCGTCGACCGGCCCGAGTTGATGTCGATCGAGACCAGGGCCTCGGTCGGGTTGATGACGAGATAGCCGCCGGACTTTAGCTGAACGATCGGCTGGTACATTGCCGAAAGCTGGTCCTCGACGCCGTAGCGCTGGAACAGGGGCGTGGTCTCGCTGTGCAGCTTCACGCGCCGGACGTGGCTCGGCATGAGCAGCTTCATGAAGCCGCGGGCCGCCTTGTAGCCCTCTTCGCCCTCGACGATCACTTCCTCGATCTCGCGATGATAAAGGTCGCGGATCGCCCGCTTGATGAGGTCGCTGTCGCGATAGATGAGGGCCGGCGCGGTGCTGCCGAGGGTGCGCTCGCGGATCTCGTCCCACAGCCGGGCGAGATAGTCGAAGTCGCGCTTGATTTCGGTCTTGGTGCGCTGGAGGCCGGCGGTGCGGACAATCAGCCCCATGGTGGTGGGAAGCTTGAGGTCCGTCATGATGGACTTTAGCCGCTTGCGGTCCGCGCCGTTCGAGATTTTGCGCGAGATGCCGCCGCCGTGGCTTGTGTTCGGCATCAGCACGCAATAGCGGCCGGCGAGCGACAGGTAGGTCGTCAGCGCCGCGCCCTTGTTGCCGCGTTCTTCCTTGACGACCTGCACCAGCAGGACCTGGCGGCGCTGGATGACGTCCTGGATCTTGTAGCGGCGCCTCAGGTTCTGGCGCTTGCGGCGAAGCTCGTCGGCAGCAGACTCGTCGACCGGCGAACGGCTGGAGCCGGTGCCGGCTTCGGCAGGCTGCTCAGAATCGCCGTTCTCGCTCTCGTTCTCGGCTTCGGAGGACTCTTCCTCGTCGCTCTCGACCGTCTCGACCTCATCGGCATCGAGTTCGGCGGAACGCAGGCGCTCCTCCTCAGCGGCGTGCTCGGCTTCCTCACGCAGGAGAGCTTCGCGATCCGCCTTGGGGATCTGGTAATAATCGGGATGGATTTCGCTGAAGGCCAGGAAGCCGTGGCGGTTTCCGCCGTAATCGACGAACGCCGCCTGAAGCGACGGTTCGACCCTGGTGACCTTGGCTAGATAGATATTCCCTTTGAGCTGTTTGTGCTCGGCGGATTCGAAGTCAAACTCCTCGATCCGGTTTCCCTTGACGACGGCGACCCGGGTCTCCTCCGGGTGGCGCGCATCGATAAGCATGCGCATGGACATTGAAAATTCTCCAGGCGCGCCGGCTCAGCATTTCTTGGCCGCGGCGCGCGATTATTGAGGCCCCGCCGCCCGCGTACTGGCGAGCAGCGATGGCAGGATGACTGGAAAGCGTGTCTGCTTGAGGGGCCATCCGGCGCTTCTGCGCAGGGAACGCCGCTTCATCGGAAATCTGACGAAGGGCGTTCTGTGGCGTCATTCAAGCTTCAACCTCGTGAAACCGCGGTCTTTCGCACCGTCCGCGGCATGAAGTCACCGGCAAACGCCGGCGACATAGACCCGAGTTAGCATCGCGGAGTCGGCGCGGCAACCATTGCGCTGGTCCCGCGCACAAATGATATGGGCGCCGCCGATGCCCAGTTCCACCACTCTCTCCGACCGCCGCGGAATCTGGGCCTTCGCGCTCGGGGTCGTCATGGTCACTGCGGGCGTGCTGCTCCACCTGCCGATGTTCGCCATGGGCCGGATGAACCATTTCCGGCTCTACGGAATGCCGATGGGCGCAGACATGTACGCCGGGATGGCCCTGATCATCCTCGGGGTCGCGGTCGCCGCCTACGGACTGCTGCCGCGAAACATTTCCGAGCAACTGTCCGCAAGCCAGGACATCGTCGTGACGCCGCCGGAGGACGCGCCGCTGTCATGGGCGCACTGGCTGCTGATGTTCGTCCTCGTGATCGCGCTCGGGATCGACATCATGAAGCCCGCAAGCCTCGGCTTCACCATTCCGGGCATGATCGACGAATATCACCAGACAAAGGCGACAGTGTCGCTCGTGCCCTTCTTCGCGCTGGTGGGAACGGTTCTCGGCTCCATCGTCTGGGGCGCGCTTGCGGACATCTACGGCCGCAAGGCGACGATCCTGTTGTCTGCGGTCATGTTCGTCGGCACGTCGATTTGCGGCGCGATGCCGTCGTTGTGGTGGAATGTCGGCATGTGCTTCATGATGGGCGCGGCCGCCGGCGGGATGCTTCCAGTCACCTATGCGCTGCTCGCCGAGATGATGCCCAGCAAGCATCGCGGCTGGAGCCTCGTCATGGTCGGCGGCCTTGGCGCCACGGTGGGCTACTTCGCCGCAAGCGGCTTCTCGGCGCTGTTGCAGCCGGTCTTCAGCTGGCGGATCCTGTGGCTTCTCAACCTGCCGACCGGGCTTTCGCTGGTCCTTCTCGGCGCCCTGATCCCGGAGTCCGCGAAGTTCCTGCTCGCGCGCGGACGCCGCGAAGAGGCGAGGCAGGTGATGGAGAAGTTCGGGTCTCGCGCCCGCCACATACGTCCCGCGGAACATATTGCATTGGAGCGGAGCGCGACCGTTCCGCTGACCGGCAGAGCCTTTTTCGGCAAGTTGTCGGCGCTCAGCCTGGCCGCGATTTGCTATGGCCTGATCAATTTCGGGCTGCTGTTGTGGCTGCCCGCGGACTTGGTGGCCAAAGGCTACAGCGTGGGCGTTTCGAGCAAGCTGCTCGCCGAGTCCGCGCTGATTGCTTTCCCGACCGTTTTCGTCGTGTCGTTCGCCTATAGCGCGTGGAGCAGCAAATGGTCCGTCGTGGCCTCCATCGCGATCACGGCGGCGGGTCTGCTCGGCGTCCTTCGGCTGGAATTTGCGGGGGGCGGAAGCCCGGTGCTGCCGGTCGCCCTGCTGATCGTCGGGATCAACGCGCTGATCGCGATGATCCTGCCGTACACCGCGGAGAGCTTCCCGCTGCGAATCCGCGGCCGGACCACCGGCACGGTCGCTGCCTGCAGCAAGGCCGGGGGAATGTTTGCGCAGCTGCTCGCAATCCTTGCGCTCATCCCGCCGCTCGCCGTCGTTTCGATCATCATCATGGTGCCGACGGTTGCAGCGCTCATCCTCGTCGCCTGGTTCGGCAAGGAAACGCGCGGCCGGGACTTAAGAGAGCTAGACCCTGACGGGCACACGTTCGCCGCGACCGGCATGTAATGCGCCAAGCGGGCATTCGGTGTTTGCGCTAACAATGAGCGGTCTATAGGCAGCGCCTTCGTGGAAAAAGCGTCGACCCTGCTGATGTTCGGAGCGACGGGCGACCTTGCCCGGCGCATGTTGCTTCCATCGCTGTACGGGCTCGATTCCGACGGCCTGCTTCCGCCCGACCTCAGGATCATCGGAACGGCGCGGACCGAGCTCGACGACGATGCTTTTCGTGCACGCGCCGACGAGGCGCTGAAGGAGCATTTGCCGGACGGTTTCTACGCTGAGGGTGTCGCGCAGCGCTTCCTCGCGCGGCTTCATTATGTGCCGCTCGACATCAAGGATCCACAAGGCTTCTGCCGGCTTGCGGAGAGGGTGGGAGATCCCTGTCACGGCGTCGCGATCTTCCTGTCGACTGCTCCATCTTTGTTCAAGCCGACGATCGACGGCCTGCAGAGCGCGGGGCTCGCGTGCCCGACCGTGCGGATGGCGCTCGAGAAGCCGCTCGGCAGCGACCTCGAGTCCAGTCGCGAAATCAACGACGCCGTCGCTTCCGCATTTCCCGAGGACCGCACATTCCGCATCGACCATTATCTGGGCAAGGAGACGGTCCAGAACCTGCTGGCGCTGCGCTTCGCGAATTCGATGTTCGAGCCGCTCTGGAACAGCGCGCATATCGATCATGTCCAGATTACGGTCGCCGAGACGATCGGTCTGGAGGGCCGGGGCGGTTATTACGATCAGTCGGGCGCGCTTCGCGACATGGTCCAGAATCACATGCTCCAGCTGCTGGCGCTGGTTGCGATGGAGCCGCCGACCGACTTCAACGCAGCGGCGGTGCGCGACGAGAAGGTCAAGGTGCTGAGGGCTCTTCGCCCGATCACCGCCGCGGATGCCGAGGCGAACACGGTTACAGGCCAGTACACGCGCGGTGCGATCGATGGCGAGACCGTGCCCGGATATGTTGAGGAAGCCGGGCACGAGAGCACGACAGAGACGTTCGTCGCCCTGAAGGCGCACATCGACAATTGGCGCTGGAAGGGCGTTCCCTTTTACTTGCGTACCGGCAAGCGCATGCCGCAGCGCGACACCGAGATCTTCATCCAGTTCCGCGACGTCCCTTATTCGATCTTCGCGTCGCGCGGCGCGACCACGCGGCCCAACAAGCTCGTCATCGGCCTTCAGCCCGAAGAGACAATCAGCCTTTACCTTATGGCGAAGACGCCGGGTCTCGATCGGCAAGGAGTCCGACTGCGGGAGATCCCGCTCGACATCGGCCTGGCCAATGCCTTCAGCGAGTATCGGCGGCGCATTGCCTATGAGCGGCTTCTGCTCGACCTCATCGAGGGCGATCCGACCCTGTTCGTCCGCCGTGACGAGGTCGAGGCGCAATGGATCTGGATCGACCGCATCCGCGCTGCATGGGCCGACAAGGGGATCACGCCGCGTCCTTATGCGGCCGGCACCTGGGGCCCTTCAGCGGCCATCGCGTTGACGGAGCGCGACGGAATCAGCTGGCACGAGTAAGGCGGTAGCCATGGCCCTCAATCCCGTGATCGCGAACGTGACCGACCGGATCATCGAACGGTCCAAACCCACGCGGCGCCGCTACCTCGAGCTGATGGCCGATCAGAAGGAGAGGGGGATTGACCGGCCGCGCCTGTCGTGCGGGAATTTCGCGCACGGCTTCGCCGGCGCCGGCGCCGACCAGGACGCGATCCGCGACCTTCGCGGGCCCAACATCGGGATCGTCACCGCGTACAACGACATGCTGTCGGCCCACGCGCCCTACGGCCGCTATCCGGAGCAGATGAAGATTTTCGCGCGCGAGGTCGGCGCGACGGCGCAGGTCGCAGGCGGCGTTCCCGCGATGTGCGACGGGGTGACACAGGGCCAGCCCGGCATGGACCTGTCGCTGTTCAGCCGCGACGTCATTGCGATGAGCACGGCGGTCGCGCTCAGTCACGGCATGTTCGAGGCGGCCGCGCTGCTCGGCATCTGTGACAAGATCGTCCCCGGCCTGGTCATCGGCGCGCTGCGCTTTGGCCATCTGCCGATGCTGCTCATCCCCGGCGGACCGATGCCATCGGGCTTGCCGAACAAGGAGAAGCAGCGGATTCGCCAGCTCTATGCCGAGGGCAAGGTCGGCAAGGACGAGCTGCTGAAAGCGGAGGCCGCTTCCTACCACTCGGCGGGAACCTGCACCTTCTATGGCACCGCCAATTCAAACCAGATGATGATGGAGCTGATGGGCCTTCATGTGCCCAACGCCGCCTTCATCAATCCCGGCACGCCGCTTCGGCAGGCACTGACGCGCGCAGCCGTCCATCGCCTCGCCGATCTCGCCCGCAGCGGGGAAAGGCCGCTGAGCGCCGTCGTCAATGAGCAGGCCGTCGTGAACGCGATGGTGGGCCTGCTGGCGACCGGCGGATCGACCAACCACTTCATCCATCTTCCTGCGATTGCCCGGGCCGCGGGGATCGTGATCGACTGGCAGGACTTCGCCGAGCTTTCCGATGCCGTCCCGTTAGTCGCACGCGTCTATCCCAACGGGTCGAAGGACGTGAACGACTTCCAGGATGCCGGCGGCATGGCGTTCGTCACCTACACGCTGGGTCGCGAAGGACTGATCCACACCGACCATCTGACCGGCGGGGCGGACTCCATGGATGCCTGGATCGGCAATCCAGAGCTTCATGGCGACGAGCTCATCTGGAAGCCGGCCGAGGAAAGCGCCGATATCGACATGTTGCGCCCGGCATCGGACCCATTTCAGGCCGACGGGGGCCTGAGGCTGGTCAAGGGGAACCTCGGGCGCGCCGTGTTCAAGACCAGCGCAGTCGACGAGGAGCGGTGGATCATCGAAGCGCCGGCGCGCTGCTTCGCCGACCAGGACGAAGTGCTCAACGCGTTCAAGGCGGGAGAGCTCGACCGCGACTGCGCGGTCGTCGTCCGCTTCCAGGGGCCGCGCGCCAACGGCATGCCGGAGCTGCACAAGCTGACCCCGACGCTCGGCGTGCTTCAGGACCGGGGGTTCAAGGTCGCGCTGATTACGGACGGCCGCATGTCGGGGGCGAGCGGCAAGGTGCCCGCGGCAATCCACGTTTCGCCTGAGGCGCTGCCCGATGGCCCTCTCGCGCGCGTCCGCGACGGTGACGTCATCCGGCTGGATGGCCGCACCGGCGAGCTCGAGGCGGTGGGCGTGGACCTTGCGTCGCGCTCGCCCGCCAATTCGCCGCCGCCGCCCGTTGGCACGGGGCGGGAGCTGTTCGCGATGATGCGGGTGCATTGCAACGACGCGGAAGCCGGCGCGTCGGCGATGATCGCGGCCATGGAAACGGAGGAGGCGTGAGGAAAGTCGCCGTTGCCGATGTCGGTGGCACCCATGCACGGTTCGCAGTGGCGGAGATCGAAGGCGGCCGGGTGGTCGCGCTCGGCGAGCCCGTCACGCTGAAGACCTCCGAGCATGGCAGCTTCCAGCTGGCATGGGAGGAGTTCGGCCGCCGCGCCGGGATCGATCTGCCGCAGGAACTCGCAATCGCATTCGCTGGACCGGTCGGCGGCGAGGTCCTGAAGCTGACCAACAATCCGTGGGTGATCAGGCCGGCGCTGATCAAGGAGCGGCTGGGGGTCGACCGCTACACGATTGTCAACGATTTCGGCGCGGTCGCGCACGCGGTGGCGACGCTCGGCGACGAACATTTCCAGCACCTTTGCGGGCCGGAGCGGCCGCTTCCCCCCGAGGGCGTGACCAGCATCGTCGGGCCGGGCACCGGACTGGGGGTTGCTGCGCTGCTGCGCCGCAACGGCCGCTATGAGGTCATCGAAACCGAAGGCGGGCATATCGACTTCGCTCCGCTCGACGTCCTCGAGGACAAGATCCTCACCCATTTGCGGCGCAACTTCCGCCGGGTTTCGGTGGAGCGGGTCGCTGCCGGACAGGGACTGTGGAATTTGTACGACGCGCTCGCCGCGATCGAGGGCCTGAACCTCACGATCCACGACGAGAAGGAGCTGTGGGCGGCGGCTCTCGAGGGAAGGGACAGCCTCGCGACCGCGGCGCTCGACCGGCTTTGCCTCAGTCTCGGCGCGGTAGCGGGCGACATTGCCCTGGCGCAGGGTGCCAACTCCGCCGTTATTGCGGGCGGCGTCGGCCTGAGGCTCGCTAACTACCTGCCGCGCTCGGGCTTCCGCGACCGCTTCATCGCCAAGGGCCGCTTCGAGCGGCGCATGGACGAGGTGCCGGTGAAGCTCATCACTCACCCGCAGCCGGGGCTGATCGGCGCGGCTGCGGCATTCGCGAAGGAGCACGGATGACAATCGACGAGATCATGCGCGCGGCGCCGGTCATTCCCGTGCTCGTGCTCGAGGGCGAGGAGGACTGGGGGAAGCTCGCCGAGACGTTCGTCGAGGCGGGGCTTCCGGTGCTCGAGGTCACGCTGCGGACGCCCGGGGCGCTCCAAGCGGTGCGCGAGATGAGCAGGGCGCCGGGCGCCATCGTCGGCGCGGGTACCGTGCTCAACGAGGCTCAGTTCAATCAGGCAGTCGACGCAGGCGCGCAGTTCATCGTCGCGCCGGGACTGACGGACCCGCTGTCCAAAGCGGTGGAGAAGAATGGAGTCGCTTACCTGCCCGGCGTCGCGACGGCGGGAGACATCATGCGCGGCCTCGACCACGGCCTGGACCGATTCAAATTCTTCCCGGCCGAGGCGGCGGGCGGGATCGCGGCGCTGAAGGCGCTCTCCGGCCCGTTCGGCAATGTGCGCTTCTGCCCCACCGGCGGAATCCGGCCCGACAATGCGGCGGATTGGCTGGCGCTTGGCACCGTCACCTGTGTGGGCGGCACGTGGCTCTACAAGTCGGGCGACAGCCTCGAGGCGGTAGCCGAGCGTGCACGCGCTGCGGCGGTTCTTCGAATCTAAATAGCCTGTTAACCATCTTCCATTGATATTATTGATTGTGGGTCAACGAGTTGGCGGGAAGCGGCGGGCGTGGTGAAGAAGGGGGCAATCGCAGGAGTGGCGATGATGGCGCTTACCGCCACCACGCTGCTGCTCGTCGCGGGCAGCCGTAACGGCGCCGTGGCCCAGCCGACCCTGACCGTCGACGTTCCGGCGGCCGTCAGCGACACGATCTTCGGGGCACCGGAGGCCAAGGGCCGGCCGATCATCGTCATCGACGCCGGCCACGGGGGCCGCGATCCCGGTGCGACGAGCGTTTCCGGGCAGGTCAGCGAAAAGGACCTGACGCTCGCACTTGCCCTCGAGCTTCGCGACGATCTCGTGAAGCGGGGCCGGGTCCGCGTCGCGCTGACCCGCGCAGACGACCGTTACCTGACGCTCGAGGAACGCGCCGCCGTCGCAAGGCGGCTCAACGCGGCGCTGTTCGTTTCCCTTCACATGGATAGCGCTCCCAACCCGCTGGCGCGTGGGGCGACCGTTTATTCGCTGTCGGACGTCGCATCCGATGCCGAAGCGGCGCGGCTTGCGGCAGCGCAGAACCAGGGCGCGGGCTCGAACGCCTCGGGCGGTTCCGTCCAGGCCATGCTATCCGACCTTGCCATGCAGTCGCAGATGGGGGCTTCGGCGGACCTCGCCGCCCGCCTTGTGAGCAAGGCGTCTGGACGCTTGGAGCTTCGCCCGAACCCGCACCGCTTCGCTTCCTTTCACGTCCTTCGGCGCGCCGAAGCGCCGGCCGTGCTGTTCGAGGCGGGATACGTCAGCAACGCCGACGATGAAGTGCTTCTGCGCACTCCCGAGCAGCGCTCGAAGATCGCGCTCGCGCTCGCCCAGGCCATCGAAACCGACGTCGCGGCGCACGCGCGCCATTAATCGGCTTTCCGCCTCAGCCGCGAAAGGCTAGACGCAGCTTCGAATGAAATTCGAGCGTCTGAACGTCCCCGACTGGCAGCTTCCGGACCTCGTGGCCTTCAACGAGAGGGTGCACGCATGGGTTGACCCGTGGTGGCGCCGCAGGTGGGTCCGAGTCATCGCCTGGGCGGGCGCGGCGCTGTTCGCGCTTGTCGCCGCGATGTGGGTCTATTTCGCAAGCGGTCTTCCGTCGGCGCAGAGCCTGCTCGCCTATCAGCCGCCGCTGCCGACAAACGTGCGGGGTTACGACGGCGACCCGGTCCAGACATTCGCTCGGGAGCGCCGGGTCGATCTGTCCTATGACGAATATCCGCCGCTGCTTGTCCACGCTTTCATCTCGGCGGAGGACAAGACCTTTTTCAGCCACCACGGCATCGATTACGCAGGCTTCACGAAGGCGGTCTTCAACTACGCCACCCACTTCGGCCATGGGCGCGTCGCGGGTGGATCGACGATCACCCAGCAGGTCGCGAAATATCTGCTTCGGGACAGCAGCTACAATGTCGGGCGCAAGGCGCGCGAGGCGATCCTCGCCTTCCGCCTAGAGGATACGCTGAGCAAGGAACAGATCCTTGAGCTCTACCTCAATTCCATCTTCCTCGGCCGCAACGCCTATGGCGTCCAGGCGGCCGCGCGCGCTTATTTCGACAAGGACGTCGACGAGCTGACGCTTCCCGAAGCGGCCTACCTCGCGATCCTTCCGAAGGCCCCTTCGAACTACGATCCGGTGCGTGCGACCCAGAAGGCGCTCGACCGACGCAACTATGTGCTGCGCGAGATGTACCGCAACGGCTACATCAGCGAGGACCAGTGGCATCAGGCCTCGGCCACGCCGCTCGGCACGATCCGCTACGGAAGCAACGAGAAGTTCACCCAGCACGGGGGCTATTTCATGGAGGAGGTCCGCCGCGAACTGATCAAGCAGTTCGGCGAGGACTCCAAGAACGGTCCGAACAGCCTCTACAGCGGCGGTCTCTGGGTCCGCTCGTCGATGGACCCGAAGATGCAGGATCCTGCGGGCGACGCCTTGCGTGACGGGCTCCTGAAGTTCGGCGGCGGCGGGGGCTGGAAAGATCTCGGCATGAAGATCGACATCGCAAAGGACTGGGCGGGGCAGCTCGACCGGACGCCCGTCGGAACCGGCTATCAGGATTGGCTCAAGGCCGTCGTTCTCTCCAGAGACGTCGGAGCGGCCAGGATCGGGTTTTCCAACGGATCGACCGGCTCGCTTCCGGCGTCCGGCGCGGCCATGCCGGTGCGCGGCGTCGGGGGAGTCGCGTTCAACAGCCTCAAGCCGGGCATGGTCATCATCGTCAAGCAGACGACACCGGGCAGCTATCAGCTCAGGACAGTGCCGGCGATCTCCGGCGGGATGCTGGTCGAGGAAGTCCATACCGGGCGCGTGCTGGCGATGCAGGGTGGGTTCGACGTGCTCGGCTCGGCCTACAATCGTGCGACCCAGGCGCTCCGGCAGCCGGGCTCGGCGTTCAAGCCGATCGTCTACGTGACGGCGCTCTCGAACGGCTTCACGCCGGCGACCATCGAGCTCGACGCGCCTTATTGCGTCGACCAGGGCCCGGGCCTTCCGCAAAAGTGCTTCGTCAACTTCGACCGCCGTTCGGCGGGGCCGCATACGCTCCGCTGGGGTCTCGAACAGTCGCGCAACCTGATGACCGTCCGCGCGGCGGCGACCGTCGGCATGCCGAAGATCACCGATACGGCGCGCAAGCTCGGCGTCGGCGACTATCCCAACTATCTGTCGATCGCGCTTGGCGCGGGCGACACGACGGTGGCACGCCTCGTCAACGCCTATGCGATCATTGCCAACCAGGGCCGCTCGGTGAAGCCGACTACCATCGACTATGTCGAGGACCGCGACGGCAAGGTCATCTACCGGACCGATGGCCGCTGCGCGCTGATGGGCAATTGCAATGCGCCGGACTGGAACGGCGGACCGATGCCGCGCCCGCCGAGCCGCTCGCGCCAGCTGGTCGATGCCATGGCCGCATTCCAGATGGTCCACGTCATGGAAGGCGTAATCATGCGCGGCACCGCAACCGTGCTCCGCGACCTGAATCGGCCGCTGTTCGGCAAAACCGGAACTACCAATGGCCCGACCAACGTTTGGTTCGTCGGCGGCACGCCCGACATCGTCGCCGGGGTCTACCTCGGCTACGACAATCCGCGGCCCCTCGGTAGCTGGGCACAGGGCGGCCGAATTTCGGCGCCGATCTGGAAGCAATGGGCGCTAACTGCGCTCAAGGACCAGCCCAAGGTTCCGTTCAAGGCTCCCCCGGGAATCCGCTGGGTCCGCATCGACCGGGCGAGCGGCAAGCCGGTGCTCGGTGCTTTCCCGACGACGGAGGAGGCGCAGTCCCCTGTGATCTGGGAAGCGTTCCAGCCCCAGACCGAAGCGGTTCACAGCAAGAAGAGCACGTTCGGCGACCCATACAGCACGCAATATCTCGGCCTGTGGGAGCAGGCGGGGCAGCAAGCGATCGACGCCCAGCAGGCTCAGCAGGCTCAGCAGGCGCAGCAACAGCAGCAGCCGCCGCGTCCGAGGCCGCAGCCCCAGCCCGCGGCGCCGGTCGCAACTGCGCCCGCACCGCAGCCGAGCGGCTTGCCAACCCAGAACTCGCTCTAGTAGCAGCCGCGCCGGAGAGGTTTGAATATGCGCGCCGAAGCGCAGGCCCATATCGAACAGATCAACGCAGCGACCGCGCTGCTGCGCCGTTTCCTGGATTGGGATCGCGCGCTGAAGCGGCTCGACGAGCTGAATGCACGGGTCGAGGACCCAGCGCTGTGGGACGATCCCAAGGCTGCGCAGGAGGTCATGCGTGAGCGGCGGCGGCTGGAGGAAGCGATCGGCGCGACCCGTTCGCTGGAGCGCGAACTTGCGGATACCTCCGAGCTGATCGAGCTGGCCGAGAGCGAAGGCGACAGCGAGCTTGTCGAAGACGGCATCCGCAGCCTTGCGGAGCTTGCGGAGCGGGCCGACCGCGACAAGGTCGCCGCGCTGCTCGCCGGCGAGGCCGACGCCAACAGCGCCTATGCCGAAATCAACGCGGGCGCCGGCGGGACGGAAAGCCAGGATTGGGCCGAGATGCTCCTGCGCATGTACACGCGCTGGGCGGAACGGCACGGCTTCAAGGTCGAGATGATCGACCACCATTCGGGCGAACAGGCCGGGATTAAGTCGGCGACGATCCTCGTGAAGGGCGAGAACGCCTACGGCAATCTCAAGACGGAGAGCGGAGTCCACCGCCTCGTCCGGATCAGCCCCTACGATGCGAACGCCAGGCGTCACACCAGCTTCTCGAGCGTCTGGGTCTACCCCGAGGTCGACGACGACATCGACATCCAGATCAACGAAGCCGAACTTCGGATCGACACCTATCGCGCTTCGGGCGCCGGCGGGCAGCACGTCAACACGACCGACAGCGCGGTGAGGATTACGCACATCCCGACGGGAATCGTGGTCGCCTGTCAAAACGAGCGCTCGCAGCACAAGAACCGGGCGTCGGCGTTCAAGCAGCTGAAGGCGCGCCTCTACGAGGCCGAGCTCCAGAAGCGCGAGGCCGAAGCCAACGCCGCAAATGCCGCCAAGACCGATATTGGCTGGGGGCACCAGATCCGCTCCTACGTGCTGCAACCGTACCAGCTGGTAAAGGACCTTCGCACGGGCGTGACCTCGACCGCGCCGGGCGACGTCCTCGACGGCGACCTCGACCGCTTCATGGCCGCGGCGCTTTCGCAACGGGTGACCGGAGAGACCGTCGAGGTCGAGGATGTGGAATAGAGCCGCCGCTCTAGCGGCGCTCCTCCTGCTTTCCTGCCGCGAGCAACCCCGGCAGCCGCACTTCCCAACCGCCCAGCGCGATGTCGCGCCGATCGTCGGCGACGCTTTTTCAACGGAGGATGCGCGCGACCGGCTCGGCGAGGCCGAGGAAGTCATGCAGCTCGGCACGGTGAAGCCGGGAATGTGGGTGGCGGACGTCGGCGCCGGCGAGGGATATTATACCGTTCGCCTGGCGCGCGTGGTCGGCAAGAAGGGAAGGGTTCTAGCCGAGGACATCGTGCCCGATGTCACCGACCAGCTGAGCGAACGCGTCCAGCGGGAGCGGCTCGACAATGTCGCCGTCAGGCTGGGGACTCCGGACGATCCGAGATTGCCGGCGCAGACCTTCGACCGGGTGTTGCTCGTCCACATGTATCACGAAGTTTCCTCGCCCTACGCCTTCCTCTGGCACATGCGCGAAGGCGTGAAGCCCGGCGGACTGGTCGTGGTAGTCGAAGCAAACCGTGTGGCGAAACAGCACGGCCTGCCGCCGGAGCAACTCAAGTGTGAATTTGCCGCGCTGAACCTGCAGCCGGTGAAGTCCGCGATGCTGACGGGCGGGGAGGCCTATTTCATGGCTTTCCGGCTCGCGGGGCCGCGCCCGGCGCCGGCCGCAATCAAGGCGTGCTCGACCGTCAAAAGCTAGAGCCAACCCGTCTTCCGGAAACGATCGTACAGCCACAGGCAAACGGCGACGATGACGGTGATGACGATGTAATAGCCGTACTTTTCGTGAAGCTCGGGCATGTTTTGGAAGTTCATCCCGTAAATGCCAGCGATGGCAGTAGGCACCGCCAGAATTGCCGCCCAGGCCGCGAGCTGCCGGGTGATCGTTCCCACGCGCTGCTGCTCGATCAGCGTGCTGAGCTGGAACACGGAGTTCAGGGCATCGCGGAGACTTTCGACTCTTTCCTGAACGCGTCGGACATGGTCATGAACGTCGCGGAAATAGGCACGCGCCTCACGGTCGATGCACGGCAGCTCCTGGCGGGCGAGCTTCAGCGCGACCTCGCCCATCGGCGTCAGGATCCGCTGCATCCTGCTGAGCTCACGGCGCAGGGCGAAGATGTGGTTGACCTGATCACGCTGGAGGAAGTCGTTCGCGGCCTGTCCCTCCATCTCGAGGACTTCCTCCTCGATATCGTCGACCAGCGGCGCATAGCCGTCGACGATATAGTCGAGCACGGCGTGGAGCAGGTAATCGGTCCCCTGCATGAGCAGCTTGGGCGCCTTCTCCAGCTGCTCGCGGAGCGCAGTATGGGCGCGTTCAGAGCCATGACGAACGGTGATGATGTGACTGTTGCCGACGAAGATGGCGGTTTCGCCATATTCGATCGTCTCGCCGTGGAGCCTCGCGGTCCGCGCGATCACGAAGAGCTGGTCGCCGAAGACTTCGACCTTCGGAAGCTGGTCGGCGTTGATCGCGTCCTCGACAGCGAGCGGATGCAGTTCATAGCAGCGCTGAAGCGCAGCCATTTCTTCCGAGGTAGGATCGACGACTCCGACCCAGACGAACTCCGGCCGGTTCTCCGCGCAGTCGACCTTCTCGTCGATCGCGATGCTTCGGACACGCGCCCCATCACGATAATGGAAAGCTGCGACGACCGGCATTGCGGACCCCTGCAACGTAGAGGGCCGTTCTAACAGTTGTCAGGCGGCAAGTCTGCGAGGTCTAGAGGAGGCCGAGGCGCCTCATGCTCGTGCAGCTCTCACCGGCGAAGACGAGGTGGTCGAGCAGCTTGCAGTCGAGCGCCTCTGCGACGGCCGCGAGCCGCCGCGTCACCCGGAGGTCGGAATCGCTCGGGATTTCGGCACGCTGATACCGCACCAGGGGCAGGTATGCGGCGGACACCGTCGGCGCGAGCGGAAGCATCCATTCCGGATAGTCGCAAAAACGTCCGCAAAGCCCTTCACAAGCGTGAAAATAGGATTATATCGGCCCTCATCCAGAAATAGACGGCTCCGCCGCACGGTTTCGTGCGCCCGGGGCTTTTCCCGTCCTCTCCGGGACAGGGTCCGGGTTGGCGCACGGACCGCACGCATTGGAGAGGGTCGCGGGGCAGCGCTCCACATCATCGCCGGTTAACCGGCAATATTAGCGGGGCCGCCTTTTCGTGCGCTCCGCATAGCGCAGGGAAGCAAATGGCCACCAAAGCGATCGACGCACCTCGCAACACCTCGGGCGGGGCCAGGATGAAGCAGCGGCGCATCCGCAAGATCTTCGGCAACATCCACGAAATCAGCGAAATGCCGAACCTTATCGAGGTTCAGCGCGAGAGTTACGAGCAGTTCCTTCGCTCGGACAAGAGCACAGGATACGTCTCGGGCCTCGAGAAAACGCTTCGCTCAGTCTTCCCGATCGTCGACTTCGCCGGTACCGCGCACCTCGACTTCGACCATTATGAGCTCGAAGACCCGAAGTACGACACCGACGAGTGCCGCCAGCGCGGCCTCACTTATGCCGCACCGATGCGCGTCACCTTGCGCCTGACCACGTTCGAGATCGATCCTGAGACCGAGGCCAAGTCGGTGATCGATATCAAGGAGCAGGACGTCTACATGGGCGACATGCCGCTCATGACGATGAACGGCACCTTCATCATCAACGGCACCGAGCGAGTCATCGTTTCCCAGATGCACCGCTCGCCGGGTGTCCTGTTTGACCATGACCGCGGCAAGACCCACGCTAGCGGCAAGTACCTCTTCGCCGCCCGGGTGATCCCGTACCGCGGCAGCTGGCTCGACTTCGAGTTCGACGCCAAGGACATCGTCAACGTCCGTATCGACCGCAAGCGCAAGCTGCCGGTCACGGCGCTCCTCCATGCGCTCGGCCTCTCGAGCGAGGAGATTCTCAACACCTTCTACAACCGCGTGACCTACACCCGCGGCAAGAACGGCTGGCAGATCCCCTACGCTTCCGATGCGTGGCGCGGCATGAAGCCGACCCACGAGGTCGTCGACGCCGACACCGGCGAGGTGGTGTTCAAGGCCAATGAGAAGATCACGCCGCGCCGCGCCAACCAGGCGGCGAAGGACGGGCTGAAGAACCTCATCATCCCGACCGAGGAAATCTTCGGCCGCTACTCGGCGCACGATCTCATCAACGAGAAGACCGGCGAGATTTACATCGAGGCCGGCGACGAGGTGACTCCGGAGAACCTTGAGAAGCTCGACAAGGCGGGCGTGAAGACGCTCGAGTTGCTCGACATCGACTTCACCAACACCGGTCCGTGGATCCGCAACACGCTGAAGGCGGACAAGAGCGAGGACGGCGACAGCGCGCTGGCCGACATCTACCGCGT
>Ga0070671_100000213_pt1 | contig 38764 bp, 33 predicted proteins | sample KBSS73metaG_FD_65341 | JGI IMG/M metagenome (GOLD analysis project Ga0070671, IMG submission 65341) | Switchgrass rhizosphere microbial communities from Kellogg Biological Station, Michigan, USA - KBS S7-3 metaG | ecosystem: Host-associated > Plants > Roots > Rhizosphere > Soil ...
GCGCGGATAAAGGATCGCGCCGAACAGCAGCAATTGGGCGCCGGTGAAGCTGTAGCGGATTTCGACGCGTCGAGCCGACACGTCGGGCACCAGTACCGGCTTGGCCTGCCCCATGAGTACGAGGGAGCAGAGTGCAATGACCGCGGCGCGCGCGACCCTCACAAATACTCCACCGTGAAGATCTCGTCCGGACGCCAGGCGAGCCCGAGCGCCATCCGTACCCCGACGAGAAGGATGACGATGGCAAGCGCGAGCCGCAGCAGGTCGGGCTTCATTCGGGTCGCGAGGACTGCACCGTATTGGGCGCCGACGACCCCGCCGACCAGCAGCAGCCCGGCAAGCACAATGTCGACCGATCTCGTCGTAAGCGCATGCGTCATGGTCGTTCCGGCGCTGATGCAGAGGATGATCGCAAGCGACGTTCCAATGACGACGCGCGCCGGCATTCCAAGCAGATAGATCATGGCCGGAACCAGGATGAAGCCTCCGCCGATGCCGAGAAGCATCGTCAGAATGCCTGCGCCGAACCCGAGCGCCAGCGGGGCAAGGGGCGAGATGTAGAGGCCGGAGGAATAGAAGCGCCAGCGCAGCGGTAGGGAGGCGACCCACTTGTTGTGCCGCGGACGTTCGGTGACGGCCGGAGCCTTGATCACTCCGAGCGCCGTCAGCGCGTCCTTGAGCATCAGCACGCCGATGTAGCCGAGCAGAAGAACGTAGAGAAAGCCGATGACCACGTCGATTTGGCCGCTCGCCTGGAGCGCTCGGAAGATGGCGGCACCGAGCAATGAGCCGAACATGCCGCCGACCACCATCACCGCGCCCATGTGCACGTCGACGCCGCCGCGTCGGGAATGGGCCATGACCCCGGTGACGCTAGCGCCGGTGATCTGGGTCGTTGCCGACGCCACAGCGACGCTCGGCGGAATTCCGTAGAAGATCAGGAGAGGCGTCGTGAGGAAGCCTCCGCCGACGCCGAACATGCCCGACAATACGCCGACGACGCCGCCGAGCAATATTATCAGGAGCGCGTTGACCGACTGTCCGGCGATCGGGAGGTAGATGTCCATCGGCTCTAGGGAGGACTAGCGGCAAAGTCGCCGCGAGGCCAAGCCGGACGGCAGTTTTCCGCTAGAAATTCGCCCCGAGGGTCAGCGCGGGGCCGGAACTCGGCAAAGCAGCCCCGGCAAGCCGCTGTCGCCAATCGAGGTGAAGGCTGACGTTCGAACGGACGCGATAGGAAAGGCGCGGGCCCGCATCGATCCGGAACAGGCCCGGCTGATAGCCGCCCCAAGCTCCGAGCCCGAGGGATAAGCGTCCGAGGATCGGCCGCGAAAGCGTGAATCCGCCATCCGCGAAGACGTCGCGCTCGCGCAAGCCGACCACGCCTGCCTGCGCATATCCGTCCAGAACCAGGTTCCAGCCGATCGGGCGCTGATAAAGCCCTCCTTCGGCAAATAGGGCGAAGTCCGACCGGCCAGTGCTGAAACGACCGATGGCTTGGCGGCGTTCTGCAGTGATGGCGACTGGGATCGACGGGAGCGGAGTCACGCGCAGGCCCGCGGCAATCTCCCCGCCTCGGCTTCCGCCAACGGGGGAGCTCGACCGGAGCGAAAGGGCGATGCGCGGGTCGACTTCGTACGTCAGCCTCGCGCCGGCCTGGCTCCCGCCGAGAGTCCCGCCGCTTGCCAGCGAACCTGTGCCCGGCGTGCCTCTGAGCAGGGCCCAGGCGCTGAGCTGCAGCCGATCCAGATGCTTCCGTGGAAGGATTCTTTCGAAAAGGCCCCGCGACGGTCCTTCGACCTGTCGTTCCCAATCGGGCGCGGACTGGGGGAAATTCTGCGCGGGCTGGAAGCTCGCCGCTTGCGGCTCAGGCGGAAAATATTCGACTTCGCTGGCTTGAATCGGCGCCGGCTGGGCGGGCGGCAATGGAACGCTCACGGATTGAGCGGGTGCATAGGCTGGGTAGTAGATCGGCACCGGCACGTAGTGCGGAGCGGGTTGAGTATATGGTGCGACGGACCCAGAAGTCGGGTAAGTCTGATAATAGGGCCCGTACGCATAGTCCGGTGCGGGTGCGACGGGCTCGCTAATCGGTGCGAAATCCGGCGGCGCACTCACCGAAACAGGTGCGGCTTCGGCTTTTTCCACCGTGAACGCGCCCAAACCGGGGAGCAGCCCGGCCGTGAGGCCTCTGAACAGCACCCAGCCGGCCACTGTGACCGCCAGAAAACGCAATGGAGCACTCATAACATCGCCTCGCTCGGAAATACGTGCTGTGTCTTGTCCCAGCGCGGGGTCCGACCGCGAGAATGGAGTGAGATGGCGCGGAAAGCGGAAAGAACCGCGATGAGATTGCCAACGAAGAGGCGCGGCATCGAGAGTAATCCCTCCTCGACGCCGTAGACCGAAGCTGTGAAGGCGGCGCGCATGAGCACGCGCCATGCAAGTAGCCAGGCATTCACGCTAAGGAGCCTCGCAAGTATTGGGTCGATCCGCACCTCGACCGGCGCACCGAGCAGTGTGGCCAACCACAACTGGCTCCACAGCAAGGCGGCCAGATAGGCAGCGACGATCAGCAGTGCCGCAAAGGGCCCGCGCCGATCGCGAAGTCGCATCCATCGCTCGCCAAGGCCTCCACCCCAACCCATGCGATCCCATCCGGCAAGAGCAATCCCGCCGAGCCAACGGGCCTTCTGGCGAACGGCGGCGCCCAAGGTCGCCGGGAAATGCCCTCGCGTGGCGACGACGCCGGGCTCGCCCGGCTGGGCTGGAATGCGGACGAAGATCGTCTTTCCGCCGAGCGAACCGATTCTCAAGCCCATTTCATAGTCTTCGGTCAGGCTAGTTCCGGCGAACGGCCGCCCTTCATGCATGGCCGCAAGCTTGGCCAGCGCGCTGCGCTCGATCGCGCAGCCGACGCCCGCTAGCGGAATTGCCGCTCCCACGGCTTCGCGGACCACGAGCTCCTTGGCGTGAGCTTCGGCGAACTCGTCGCAATAGTGGCCCGCGATCCAGCGTGACTGCGCATCGATCAGCGGAAGCACCGGCAACTGTACTACGGCTGCACGGTCAATCAGTCCGTCGAAGATCCTGAGCTCGAAGCGGTGGACCACGTCCTCGGCGTCGTGGAGGACGATGGCCTTGGCCGTATGGCCGGCCTCGATTTCATAGGCGATTAGGGCATCGTAGAGTTGGTTTAGGCAGTGTGCCTTTGTCGTCGGGCCGTCCGCCTCCACCCGAACGGCAACAATCCGCTCGTCGGCAACGCTGGTGATAGCCGCAGCGGTCGCGGGGTCGTTGCGATAGTGCCCGACGAAGATGCGGTAGTCGTCATAGTCGAGCCGCCTGACCATCGTCCGAAGCATCGGCGCGATGACCTCTGACTCTTCCCAGGCGGGGACGAATATCGCCATGAATCCGGGGTTTTTGTTGAAGACATAGTAGCTCGCGTACGCCCGCCGGTGACGCTTGTAGACTGTCAGCGAACGCCAGATCCTGCGTCCGAAATAGACCGCATCGACCGCGAGGTCGTTAAGGCCGAACAGAAGGAATCCGACGCCCGAAAAGAGCGCAAGCTCAGCTGCGGCGTGCGCGACGATGTGCGCGGCATGCATGATCGAACCCGAAGGTCGGCTTAAGACCGAAGATTAGGAATGCTTGACGCGGATACTCGGGACATTGGCGACACCCCCAACGAATCAACCGAGCGGCGTGCTGATGGCACAAGCATCCGTTGCTGTTCAAGATTAATTCGTTGCGGTGGTTTGTCGCGTGACTTCGCGCCGCTAGAGCAGTCGCGTGCTACGCGAAACAACTCGGCAAAAGGTCGGAACGACGGCGCTGACGCCAGTTCATTTCCTGCTGCTCTACGCGGCTATGCTCGTCGCTGCGGCGGGAAACACGGCGCTGCAATCGGTCATGCCCGCAATCGGCCGCGAGATCGGGATCTCAGACTTCTACGTTGCAGTCGCCTACACCTGGTCGGCGGTGCTGTGGGTCTTCTTCGCCCCTTATTGGGCCGAGAAGAGCGACCATCACGGACGCAAGGTCCTGACGCTGGTCGGCCTCACTGGCTTCATCATCTCCACCTTCCTTTGCGGAGTGATGCTGCACCTCGGGCTGGAAGGCGTGATCGGAGGTGCGCTCACCTTCGCGCTGTTCGCAGTGTTCCGAGCCATCTACGGCACGTTCGGCTGCGCGACCCCTTCCGCTACACAGGCCTATCTAGCTGCGAAGACCCGTCGAAGCGGGCGCGTGGCAGCACTCTCGGCGCTTTCGTCTTCCTTCGGCCTCGGCACGATCATCGGGCCGGCCGTCGCGCCTTTGTTCGTTCTTCCAATCGTCGGGTTGGCGGGGCCTCTCTTCGCCTTCTCGCTCATCGGCCTCGTGGTCTTCTCGGCCGTTCTTCTATGGCTTCCCAACGATCGGTACGGCCGGAGGGTCGGGCGCGGAGCGGCGATGAGCTATCCTTCGATCGCGTCGCAGCCGACGGGAGCAAGCGTGCTCGCGGCGACCTCGCCCCGGCGAAGGCGTCTGAAGTGGCACGACCAGCGGATCCGCGACTGGATCATCGCAGGCGTGACTGCCGGACACGCCCAGGCCGCGACTCTCACGTGCGTCGGTTTCTTCGTCATCGACCGGCTCGGCCTCCAGCCGCACGGCTCGGAAGCGTCCATCGCGATCGTCATGATGGCCGGTGCTTCGGCGACGCTCGCCGCCCAATGGGGGCTGATCCCGCGGCTTGGGCTCAGTCCCAGGGCATTGATCACGTACGGGGCGCTGATAGCGGCGATCGGCCTGCTAGGAACCACGCTTTCGGTAGATCTCTACGGGATCACTTTGTCTTACGGCATCGCCTCACTCGGCTTCGGCTTTACTCGCCCCGGCTTCACGGGAGGCGCGTCACTCGCGGTACCAATGAAGGAACAGGGAAGCGTCGCCGGCGTGATCACGGCGGCCAACGGCATTAGCTATGTCGCGGCCCCTGGCGTGGGCATGGCCCTGTACCTGGTGAACCCCAACCTGCCCTTCGAAATCTCGGCGATCCTGCTTGTAGTGCTCGGCCTTTGGGGACGGCGCTCGCTTCCGAAGCTCTAATGCGGACCCTTCTCGTCTCCGCCGCGCGAGCGCAGCATGCCCGGAAGCACGAAGCCGATGCCGGTGGGCCGCACAGCTTCACTCTTCAGCGTATCCTGGATGCGCTCATATTCCTCGAGCATCTCCGCCGTGACCGATGCTCGCGTGTCGTTGAGCGCGGATTCGAAGTCCGCCATGGTCACCTTGTCGGCGTCGAGTCCTCGGCGGAGCGCCGTCAGGCCGGCCCGGCGAACGAGATCCTCTAGGTCCGCACCGGTAAACCGTTCGGTACGCTGGGCCAGCGATTCCAGATCGACGTCGGAAGCCAGTGGCATGTCCTCCGTGTGGATCGCCAGGATACGGCGGCGCCCCGCCGTGTCCGGCGTACCGACGTAGATCAGCTCGTCCAGGCGGCCGGGCCGAAGAAGCGCTGGGTCGATGAGGTTCGGGCGGTTGGTCGCACCGATGAGGACGACATTGTTGAGCTCCTCCAGCCCGTCCATCTCGGCCAGGATCGTGTTGACGACCCGCTCCGTAACCTGCGGCTCACCCATGCCGCCACCGCGTGCGGGCACAAGGCTGTCCAGTTCATCGATGAAGATGATGGTGGGTGCGACCTGCCGCGCGCGAGCAAACAGGCGAGCGATCTGTTGCTCGCTCTCACCGTACCATTTGGAAAGGAGGTCGGAAGACTTGGTCGCGATGAAGTTGGCCTGGCTCTCCCGGGCGGTCGCCTTGGCCAGCAAGGTTTTGCCGGTTCCCGGAGGACCGTACAGCAGGAAGCCCCTCGCCGGCCTGATGCCGAGCCGGCGGAAGGCGTCCGGGTGCTTCAGCGGAAGCTCGACACCCTCGCGCAGCCGGTCGCGGGCCGCGTCCAGGCCACCCACGTCGTCCCATCCGACGTTCGGCGTCTCGACCATGACTTCGCGCATCGCCGAAGGCTGCACGCGCTTCAGTGCATTGCTGAAGTCGCGCGGCTCGACCGAAAGCGCGTCGAGAATCTCCGTGGGGATCGTATCCTCGGAAAGGTTGAGGCGCGGCATGATCCTTCGCACAGCCTCAAGGGCCGCCTCACGCGTGAGTGCAGCAAGATCCGCGCCGACGAACCCGTACGTCTGGCGGGCAAGCTCATCCAAGTCCACTTCCGGCGCCAACGGCATACCGCGCGTGTGGATGCCCAGAATCTCCCGCCGGCCCCTTTCGTCGGGTACGCCGACCACGATTTCGCGGTCGAACCTGCCCGGCCGACGAAGGGCTTCGTCGATTGCTTCCGGCCGATTGGTGGCTGCAATGACGACCAGATTCTGACGGGGTTCGATGCCGTCCAACAAGCTTAGCAGCTGCGCGACAAGGCGCTTCTCGGCTTCGCCCGTAGTCTGACTGCGCTTCGGTGCGATGGAGTCGATCTCGTCAATGAATATGATCGACGGAGCCTGCTCGGACGCCTGCTCGAACAGCTCGCGAAGGCGCTTTTCACTTTCGCCATAGGCCGATCCCATGATCTCAGGCCCGGCTATGTGAAAGAACCTCGCGTCGCTTTCATTGGCGACCGCGCGCGCTAGACGAGTCTTTCCCGTGCCGGGCGGACCATGAAGCAGAACGCCCTTGGGCGGATCGACGCCAAGACGCTGGAATAGTTCGGGATGACGAAGCGGAAGCTCAACCATCTCACGCAGCGCGTCGATCGTATCGCGCATGCCGCCAAGGTCGTCGTAGGTGACGTCGGCACGGCGCTCGCCGTCTTCCTTGCGATACTCGGGAAGCAGTTCGATCTGCGTGTCCGGACCGATGTGGACGATTCCCTTTGGGGTCGCGCTGACGACGGTCAGGCGTACTTCCTGCAGAGCAAAGGCCGGCGCGTTCAGCATCTGCCGCACCTCTTCCGGCATGTTGGAATCGATGCGCTGGTGGCCGGTGGTCGCAACCACGTCGCCTTCCGTGATCGGGCGGTTGGCGAAGCTCCGCTTTAGGGCGTTCGCCGAGCCCTGCAGGCGGATGTTGTCTTGTGCAGGCGCGAAGACGACACGGGTCGCAAGCTTCGATTCCGCCTTGCGGATCTCGACGAAGTCGCCCGATCCGACACGAGCGTTCGAACGCTGCAGCCCGTCGAGCCGGATGATGTCGAGCCCGGCGTCCTCGGCATAGGGCCGAAGTGCACGCGCCGTCGTCGTCCGCTTGCCGACGATTTCGATCACGTCGCCTTCGTTGATGCCAAGGTTCTGCATGGCTGTCGCCGGCAAGCGGGCGAACCCCCGGCTTCCTTCCATCGGGGGCAGGTTGGCGACCTGAAGTTTGACGGTCGTCGTCCGCTCAAGAGTGTCGGTTTCGGCCACGCTTATTCCTTCTCAGCTTCGTGCCGCATGCGTAACGGCTGGCGGTCTTAGTCGTTCAATGTGGTGAACCCAAGCCGCAGGAAAAGGTTCGGCGGCTGGCTAGAACTTCAGCGAGCCGGCAATCTTCCTGACAACAGAGCGAGGAGCGAAGCGCGTGGACCAAGCGCCGGCTTTGTTCACCGCGCCCGGAATGACCACCGCCCGATTGGCCTCGAGGCCATCTAGGCCGGCACGGACGACGGGCCCTGCCTCCATAGCGAGGCGATCGAACTGGCCAAGGGTCTTGATGCCGGCGACGTCGCCGAACTCTGTGCGCGTCGGACCGGGACAGAGGGCGCTAACCTTTATCCCGCGACCCTTCCATTCCTCGTGGAGCGCCTCGGTGAAGGACAGGACATAGGCCTTGGTCGCGAAATAAACGGCCATGTTCGGTCCGGGCTGGAACGCGGCCGTGGAGGCCACATTGAGGATCGACCCACCACCCCGCGCCCGCATATCGTCGATCACGACAAAGGCGAGGTTGGTGAGGGACCTTACGTTGAGGTCGATCATCTCAAGCTGACGGTCGAGTGGAAGCGCGTCGAAACGCCCTCGCAACCCGAACCCCGCATTGTTGATCAGAGTCCGGACCCAGAGGCCGCGCGATTTGATCTCCTTGAGAAGCTCCGCTCCCGCTTTAGGCTTGGCGAGGTCCGCCGCGATGACGTGCGCCTTGCCGACCTCGGCAGCAAGCGCATTGAGGCGATCCTTCCGGCGGGCGACGAGGATGACTTCGTCGCCGCGCGCTACGCACTGCCTGGCGAACTCGGCGCCGAGGCCGGCCGATGCGCCGGTGATCAATGTCGCCGGCCGGGAGTCTTTCATATCAGCTCGCGGGCCTGATCTCGGCCTTCACGATCTTGCCGGGGCTCGCCGGCGGCTCGCCCTTCGGGAGAGCGTCGACATGTTCCATGCCGCTCTCGACCTCGCCCCAGACGGTGTACTGGCCGTCGAGGAATCCCGCGTCGTCGAAGCAGATGAAGAACTGACTGTTGGCGCTGTTCGGGTCCGGAGTGCGCGCCATCGAGCAGGTGCCGCGAACGTGCGGCTCGCGACTAAACTCAGCCTTGAGGTCGGGCAGGTCAGACCCACCCGTGCCGCGGCCGGTTGGGTCGCCGCCCTGTGCCATGAAGCCGGGAATGACGCGGTGGAAGGTCACGCCGTCGTAGAAGCCGCTCTCCGTCAGCGACTTGATGCGCTCGACGTGGCCGGGCGCGAGATCGGGCCGGAGCTTGATCACGACGTCGCCGCCGCTGGAGAGATTGAAGACAAGGCGGTCGTCGTCGGCCATTGAAATGCTCCTGAGATAGGGAATTGGGGCGATTTAGGCTGGCGATGCGGGTTGCGCCAGTGGAGCCTCGGCAATAGGACGCCCTCACGGGTCGAGCTTGGGGGAAAGTGGCATGAGCGAGAGCGAGAACATCGCCACCGCAGCCGTCCCCGAGGTAGCGGACGTCCTCGACGATACCATCCTGGACGAAGAAGACCGGCTGCGGCCGGAATTCGTCGAGCGCGTGCTCGACGCAGTCGACGACGGTGACGACGAGACCGCGCGCGGACTTGTCGCCCCGCTTCATCCTGCCGACGTCGCCGACCTGATCGAGCTTGCCGCGCGCGACGAGCGCGAAGGTCTGGTGAAGGCGCTCGCAGGAATCGTCAGCCCGGACGTGCTTGCAGAAATGAACGAGCACGTCCGCGAAGCACTGCTCGACGAGCTCGAGCCGCAGCAGGTTGCGGACATCGCCGGTCAGATGGAGACGGACGACGCCGTCGCGCTGATCGAGGACCTCGACGAGGACGAGCAGCAGGCCGTTCTCGAGAAGATGGAGCCCGAAGACCGGGCTGCCGTCGAGGACGCGCTCAGCTATCCGGAAGAGACGGCCGGGCGCCTGATGCAGCGCGATGTCTGCGCGGTGCCCGAACATTGGAAGATCGGCCAGGTCATCGATTACCTGCGGTCAACCGACGAGCTTCCGACCGACTTCTGGGAAGTCTTCGTCGTGAACGCCGCGCACCACCCCGTTGGGACGTGCAAGCTTTCGACGATCCTGAGGACCCCGCGCACGAAGCCGGTCCGGGAAATCATGATCGAGGACCAGACCCTGATCCCGGTCGACATGGATCAGGAAGATGTCGCGCTCCGATTCCAGAAGTACGGGCTCGTCTCCGCCGCTGTCGTGGATGAGGAAGATCGGTTGGTCGGAATGATCACCGTCGACGATATCGTGCACATCATCCAGGAAGAGGCCGAGGAGGACGTCCTGCTCCTCTCCGGTGTGGGTGACGAAGGCGACATTAATGAGCCGGTCGCAGAAAGCTACAAGTCGCGCGTTCGCTGGCTGATCGCCAACCTGCTGACCGCTCTGGTCGCCGCGTTCGTTATCAGCCATTTCGAAGGCTTCATCGAGAAATTCGCGATCATTGCGGCGCTCGGTCCCATTGTTGCCGGGGTGGGTGGCAATGCCGGTACCCAAACACTTGCGGTCACTGTCCGCGCCATCGCAACCAATCAGCTAACGGGCTCCAATCGATGGCGAGCAGTCGTGCGAGAAGTGCGGGTTGCAATCCTCAACGGGGCGACCATCGCCCTTGTGATCGGCTGTGGCGTCGTCCTTGTGTTCGGGTTCCTATTGCAAGAGCCTCAGGCGTTGTTGCTGGGTGGAGTAATCGCCCTGGCCATGTTGACCAACATCATCGTGGCTGGTCTCGCTGGCGTGATGGTGCCTATCGCGCTCGAACGCGCCGGGGCCGATCCGGCGGTCGCTTCTTCCGTCTTCGTCACCATGGTGACCGATTCCATGGGATATTTTGCAGTGCTTGGGTTGGCCGCCACCCTGATGGGCTGAGGTCTCAGGGCAAATGCCCGCTCTTGGCTTTCTTCACTGCTAGATAGTCCGCGTTGTGCGGGTTCGCGGGCATGTGGTGGGCGACCCGCTCCGCGACTCTGATTCCCTCGCGCTCCAGCGCCTCGACCTTGCGCGGGTTGTTGGTGAGCAACCGGACCTCGCCAATGCCGAGCTTGCGAAGGATGGCGGCAGCATGGGCATAATCGCGCTCATCGTCGGAGAAGCCGAGGCGCAGGTTTGCGTCGACCGTGTCGAGGCCGCGGTCCTGCAGGCCGTAGGCGCGCAGCTTGTTGGCGAGGCCGATGCCGCGCCCTTCCTGGCGGAGGTACAAGAGCACTCCACCGCCGGCCGCCGCGATGAGCCGAAGAGCTTCCTTGAGCTGCGGACCGCAGTCGCATTTCAGCGAACCGAAAACGTCGCCCGTCAGGCACTCGCTATGGAGGCGGGCGAGCGGCGGCTTTCCGCCGAACGCGCCGACCAGCAACGCAACATGATCCTGACCGTCGTCCGATCCCCGAAAGGCGAAAATCTGCGTGTCCGGCATGTCCTCGAGCGGAAGGCGTGCGCGAGCAAGCAAGGTAACTTCGGGCCGCAGCGCTTCGCTCGTCAGCCGATCGATGGGCACCGAGACGGCGGATTCCGTGTCGACGATCCACAATGCTGGAAGAAGACCCGCCGCACGGGCGAGCTCCAAGGCGGCTCTCGCAGTCTCGGGGGCTTCGAGGTGCATGGGTTTCAGCGGTCCCACGGGAGCGCGGGCGAAGTCCTGGGCCGGATCGGCAAGCGTCAGCGCAGCATCGACGTCCAGCCACTGTTCGCGCTCAACCAGAACCGGCTGGTGCGGATCGGCCGCTTCCCGTTCGTTCGCAAGCGACAGGGCCGCAGCTCGCGGGCCACTCAGGAGAAGCGGAGCCGCTGCCCTGGGATCCGTCAATTCCAGCAACTGCGGAGTCGCGGTCTCGATGGAAAGGATCGTAAGGTGCTCCGGCCCCTCGATCCGGACCGGCCGGCCCGTGCGCAGCGCGGCGATCGCCCGTTCGACCGCGGTCGTGCGGCTCAAACGGCGACCTCGCAGATCAGTGGAACGTGATCGGACGGCCGATCCCAACTGCGGCACGGCTCAAGGACCTTGTGCGAGACCACTCGGCCCTTCGCCTCGGGCGAAACCCACATATGGTCGAGGCGGCGGCCCCGGTCGTTCTTCGTCCAGTCTGGGGAGCGATAGCTCCACCAGGTATAATTGCGCTCCGGCGCGGGCACGAAATTGCGGCCGATGTCGACCCAATCGTGCGCAAGTTGCAGCCGAGTGAGCGCATCGACTTCGACGGGCGTATGGCTGACGACGTTGAGCAGCGCCTTGTGACTCCAGACGTCGCATTCGAGCGGAGCGACGTTGAAGTCGCCGACGATCAGCGTCGGCTCCTTCAGGCCCTCAGACCAGCGCGTCATGCGTTCGATGAAATCGAGCTTCTGGCCGAACTTCCTGTTGACGGTCCGGTCGGGAATGTCGCCGCCCGCTGGAACGTAGACATTCTCCAACCGCAGGCCGCAGGGGAGCCGTACCCCGACGTGGCGCGCCTCGCCATTATCCTGCCAGTCGTGGCTTCCGGCCTCGCGCAATGCCATCTTGCTGAGGATCGCCACGCCGTGGTGCATTTTCTGGCCCTTAAGCTGCTGATGCATGTAGCCGAGGTCCGCGAACAACTTGCGCGGGAAGATGTCGTCGGTGGCCTTCGTCTCCTGCAGGCAGAGGATGTCCGGTTTCTCTTCGCGAAGCAGGCGCTCGACGATGCCGAGCCGGGCCCGAACGGAGTTCACGTTCCACGAAGCGATCTTGATCTTGTCGGCCACGAAAAGCGCTTAGCCCCTTCTCGTCCGGAGGCAAATAAAAGGCCCCCGCTCCGGGGGCTTGGAGCGAGGGCCGACCAAGCGTTCGTCACGCAAGGGATCACGATGGACCCAGGTAACAGGGGGAAACCCCGGGCAACCCACCAGGATCAGCCCGCCTGATAGCTGATCGTACCTGACGCGGGGATGAACGGGTTTCGATCCGCTACCTTATTACGTTACTTGCGCTTTTTAGGCATCTCGAAATTGAAGGCGCTGTCCGGCACACCGACGTTGTAGCGCTGGCTGTCGAGTTTGATCGTCGTGCGCTTGTTCTGTGCGTCGATCGCGGTCCAGCCTTCGAGCATCAGTCCGCCCGGAGCGCCGGGTGAGCGGACGAAGGCCAGGATCAGGGTGCCGAACTCGGGTCGCCGGGCGTCGCGGGCGCGGACCAGCATGATCCGGGGGTCACTCTGCGGCATGACCTTCGCGATCCGCTTGATGTCCGGATTCGCGGACAGGAGGATGCCAAGCGGAGTCTTGCTTAGCGTCCAGCTGTTCGACTGGCCGACAGTGTAGTCGAGGAACCAGAGCTTCCCGCCCGTGCCGATGAGAAGCAGATCGCCGCCCGAATATTCAAAGCGGATTCGACCGGGGCGCTTCAGCTGGAGAGTGCCCGCCGAGGAGCGGCCCTTCTGGTCCGTCTGACGAAAGTTCGCGGTCATCGACTGCACCTGCGCGAGGTGCGCCTCAACCTTCGCAAGGTCGTTCTCTTGCGCTTGGGCGGGCGCGGCCATGGCGACGATCGCGACCGGCACGAGTGCGCGCGCAAAATTGTTCGAAAAGCTCATTTCAAAAACTCCTGGGAATCTTTGCCGCCGATGTGGCGTTTCCGCATTGAATGCGGTCTGAACCTTCCGGTTCCGTTCCGTTCAGTGTCTACAGCCCGGATCAGATGGGGTGCCCATCGGGATCGATCAGGACCTCGCGACGTCCGACATGGTCGGGCTGCCCGACGAGGCCCTCCTTCTCCATCCGCTCGATGAGGCGAGCGGCGCTGTTGTAACCGACGCGCAACTGCCTCTGAATGTAGGAGGTCGACGCCTTCTGGCTCTCCGCGACGATTTGCACGGCCTTGCGATACAACTGGGTCTCTGCGTCGTCCTCGCCGGTCGGCTGTCCGTCGAACAGATAGCCGCCGTCCTCCGGCTCCTCAGTGACCGCCTGGATATATTCCGGGACGCCCTGCCTGCGCCAATGTTCGGCGACCGCCCGCACCTCCTCGTCACTGACGAAAGGACCGTGCACGCGCAGGATCTGCTTGCCTCCGGGCATGTAGAGCATGTCGCCCTTGCCGAGCAGTTGCTCGGCCCCCTGCTCGCCAAGAATTGTCCGGCTGTCGATCTTGCTCGTCACCTGGAAGCTTATGCGGGTGGGCAGGTTCGCCTTGATGACGCCCGTAATGACGTCGACGGAAGGCCGCTGCGTGGCCATGATCAGATGGATCCCGGCGGCACGCGCCTTTTGGGCGAGACGCTGAATAAGGAATTCGACCTCCTTGCCGGCGGTCATCATCAGGTCGGCAAGCTCGTCCACGACGACGACGATCTGCGGGAGGACCTCGTATTCGAGTTCCTCCATCTCATAGATCGGCTGTCCCGACGCGGCATCGTATCCGGTCTGCACCCGGCGGCCGAGCTTGGTCCCGCGCCCCTTTGCCTCGCGGACCTTGGCGTTGAAGCTTGGAAGCGCGCGTACGCCGAGGTTCGCCATCATCCGATAGCGTTCCTCCATCTGCTCCACGGTCCACTTGAGCGCGCGGATCGCTTTGCCGGGCTCGGTGACCACCGGCGCCAGCAGATGCGGGATGTCGTCGTAGCTACTGAGCTCGAGCATCTTCGGGTCGATCATGATCATGCGGCACTCTTCCGGAGTCATCCGGTAGAGCAGCGACAGGATCATGCAGTTGAGACCGACCGATTTGCCCGAGCCGGTCGTGCCCGCGACGAGCAAGTGCGGCATCGGCGCGAGATCGGCGATGACGGGATCGCCCGCGATGTTCTTCCCCAGGATCAGCGGAAGGGCCATGTTCTGGTCCTCGAACGCCTGGCTTCCGATCAGCTCGGACAGCGCGACCGCTTCACGCTTCGGATTCGGAAGCTCGATGCCGATCACGCTTCGGCCGGGAATGGTCGCGACGCGGGCGGACAACGCCGACATATTCCGGGCAATATCGTCGGCGAGCTGGATGACCCGGCTGGCCTTGATGCCACTCGCCGGCTCCAACTCGTACATGGTGACGACCGGACCAGGGCGTACCTCGACGATATCTCCCCGGACGTGGAAGTCCTCGAGCACGCTTTCGAGCAGACGGGCATTGCGCTCTAGGCCGGCGCGGTCGATCTGGGCACGGCCCTTCTCGGGAGCCGTCGCAAGAAGATCGATCGACGGAAGCTGGTAATTGTCGCCCAGAGCGAGACTCTGCTGAGCGGCGGACTGTCGTTTCGCTCCACGGTTCTGGATGGCCGCAGCGATCGCCTTTGCGGGCTCGGCAACGGCGACCCGCGGCTGCGATCTCGGTGGGGCTGCAGTAGCAGGCTCCTCCGCCGCCTGAGTCCGGCGAGGCGCAGCGATCTTCGGACGAGGCTCGCGCCTGAACAACGCCTTCAGCCGTTCCTTCTCTTCCTGCTGAAGGGCAAGGGCGAAGTAGCCCAGCACCAGGCCGGCCAGTGCGAACAGGATCAAAGCGGCGAGCCGCACCGGGCCGGCGACAGCGTCATTCGGGATCAGGCCGATCGCGCCATCGACTCCATGCGCCGCAGCAAGGCCGATCGCACCGCCCCAGCCACCCGGAAGCCCCGATACCGACGATCCGCTGGTCAGGCTGAGCGCAATGCCGATTAGAATCGCGCCGACGCCCGCGACGAACAACGCGCGGCCGATACGACCGGCCGGTTCCAGCCGCATCATGCGGAGGCCGGCGAGGCCGATGACCGGCACGAAAAGGACCGAGCCCAGACCGAAGAGCAACAGGAGCACGTCGCTGGAATAAGCGCCGAAGCCTCCCATCCAGTTCGTCGGCGGACCACCGGCCGCGGTACTAAACGACGGGTCGGTCGTGTTGTGGGTTGCGAGGGCGATCGCGCCGCCCGCCGCAACCGCGAGGAGGAGCGCGCCCCACGCGCGCAAGGCCAGCCTCTTCAGCGACGCATGAAGCGCGTCGCGCCAATGAGGCTCGAGCTCCCTTTTTTGGGTCCGCACGGCCGCGGTCGCCATTCTTACACCCCCACCCAAGTCCGTCGCATAGAATGCCTCCTTGGCGAGTCCCGGGTCAAGCGATGCCTTGGCGTCAATGCGACGGAGCGGTAGGGCGCGCATATATGGACCGCGCGGACGTGATCATTTTCGGTGGCGGACTTGTCGGCCTGGCACTCGCGTCGGCTCTCGATTCCTGCGGGCTTTCAGCAATCGTCGTCGATCCGGCCGATCCAGGCGAGAGGAAAGGCGCAGCATTTGACGGCCGCACGAGCGCCGTCTCCTCCTCGTCCATGCGCATGCTGGAAACGATCGGGGTCGCGGCTCAGCTGCCGGCTGAGGGCTGCGCCATTCGCAAGATCCAGGTTGCCGACGGTCTTCAACCGGGCGGGCTCGCGTTCGAACCCGACGACGACGAGCCGCTCGGCGTCATGCATGAGAACCGGCACCTGCGGGCGGCCCTCCTGGCCCGGGCGGAAGCTGGAAAGAATCTGTGGCTTTTGTGGAGGTCGGTCGCCGAGTCCGTGGAACGCGCTCCGCATGGAGTGGTCGTTTCGTTGAAGGACGGCCGCAAGATCGGCGCCCCGCTCCTTGCCGCCGTCGACGGCCGTAACTCGCCGACCCGCGAAGCGGCCGGCATCCCGATTGCACGGTGGAAGTACGATCATATGGCGATCGTCTCGACGCTTCGGCACGAGCGGCCGCACGACAATATCGCTTACGAGATCTTCTTCCCAACCGGTCCATTCGCGCTTCTTCCAATGACGGATGACGAGAAAGGGCATCGCTCGGCGATCGTCTGGTCGGTACCAAAAGACGATGCGGCGGGATGGCTTTCACTCACCGACGAGCAGTTCGCGGGCGAAGCGCAAGCGGCGATGGGCGGGTTCCTTGGAAATATTGCCATGGCCGCAGCGCGGTCGAGCTATCCGCTCGGCTTTCATCATGCGGCGCAGATCACCGGCGAACGGCTGGCGCTCGTAGGAGATGCGGCGCACGCCATTCACCCGATCGCCGGACAGGGTCTCAACCTCGGCTTCCGTGACGTCGCGGCGCTTGCTCAGGTCCTCGTCGAAGGCGCTCGCCTGGGGCTCGATCTCGGCGATAAGCAGTTGCTCGACCGCTATCAGCGCTGGCGCGCCATCGACGCTCTCTCGGTTGCCTTCGCTACGGACAGCCTCACACGGATCTACGGCATCCCCGGCAAGACAGCGTCCGCAGTTCGTCGCTTCGGGATGGGCCTGATCGGCCGCATAAGTCCCGTCCGAAATAGATTGATGAGCGAGGCCCGCGGCACCAGCGGAGAGCTTCCGCTCCTGCTTCGTGGGCTGCCGATCTAGACGCTCACATCTTCTTCCGCCTCGGCCTGGTCTTCCGCGGCGGCGGCGCGGCTCATCACGAAGCTGCCCGACCATTCGCCGACGATCGTCCAAGATCCCTGGATCTCGGTTCCGTCATCGTCGACCGTTCCGTGATAGAGGATCGGTTCGTCCTCGATGCTGTCGTACATCTTGGTGAAGCGCACCTCGGCACCGTCGCGCGTGCCCTGAAGAAGCGCGTGGGCGATGGCGCCCATTTCGGGCGTCTGCCCCGGCTCCCTCGTCTCTCCGGTGAGAAGGCCGTTGCCTTCGACGAGAGTTGCCAGAAACGGCACCGGCTCAATCTCGCCCGGATAGCTGTAATTGCCGATCCAGTCGCCGCTAAGATCGCCGGTCATTGCAGCGTCGGCTGAACCTCGGCGCCGGTCACTGCGGCGCGCTGAAACTGCATTAGCTGAACGAGGAGGTCCGCCCTGTCCGACAGGGTCGCGGCTTCCAGCAGCGCCTGCTTCGCTCCGACGTCGAACGGCGCAACCTGTGCAATCGCATTGACCAGCATCTCGTCGTCCAGGCGCCGGACGGCAGCCCAGTCCACCGACAGGCGCATCGCATCGCCAAGCCGTCGAGCCTCGCGTTCCACCTCGGCCCGCAGCGTCATCGCAAGCGGCGGAGGCTCGCTCTCGTCGAACGCGCCCGCGTCGACCTCCGCATTGCGGTAAGCCGTATCGAGATCAGCTTCTCCGATGAGCCGGAACCGCGATGTGCCGAGCAGGACGATATTGTACCGCCCGTCCTCCAGCTCCTCGACGCCGACGATCTCGCCCACGCAGCCGATTGGATAGAGCGGAGCGCCCTCGTCTTCCGGCGCATGCGGCTGGATCATCCCGATCCGGCCGGAACCTTCGAGCGCGTCACGGACCATCTCGCGATATCGCGGCTCAAAAATATGCAGAGGAAGCTGCGAACGCGGGAAGAGGATCGCGCCGGGCAAAGGGAAAAGCGGGACGCGCATTACTGCGGCACGCTCAAGTGAAGAGCAGCGCGGACAGGCGCCGCCGCTGCGCACGGGCCCAAGGATCTTCCAGCCCCTGCGCCTCGATCAGCTGAAGCAGCCTCTTGCGGGCGGCGCCTTCGTTCCATTCGCGATCGCGGCCGATGATATCCAAAAGCGCATCGGCGGCGCCGTCGCGGTCGCCGGCCGCCATCTTCGCACCGGCGAGCTCATATCGCGCATCCAGATCGTCGGGATCCGCTGCAATGCGGGCATCGAGCTCGGACGTATCTGCCTCGGGAGCGGCCTCGCTTAGCTCAAGCGCTGCTCGGGCTCTGCTCACTTCTGCATGCCCAGCCGCGTCCGGAGGAACTGAATCGAGAACCGCCTTCGCTTCCTCAGACCGACCGGCTGTAAGGAGCGCGCGGGCCAGACCGCCGAGGACGATCGGATCCTCGGGCGCCATGTCCCGGATTTGCTGGAAGATGTTTGCGGCGCGCTCAGAATCGCCCTCGGCGAGCACATTTTCCGCCATCGCGATCAGCGGCTCGATCTCCGCCTGTTGCTCGGCCGCAGCGCCCTTGATCCCAAGTTGCCCAATAAGCTGATCGAGGATGCGCTTCAGCTGACCTTCCGTCCGGTAATTCGAGATGTCGGCGACCGGCTGGCCCTTGTAGAAGGCGAAGACCGTCGGGATCGACTGGATCTGGAACTGGCTCGCAATGAACTTTTCCTGGTCGACGTCGATCTTCACCAGCTTGACGGCCTTGTCGGCGTAATCCGTCGCGATCTTGTCGAGCAGAGGCGAGAGCTGCTTGCAGGGACCGCACCATTCGGCCCAGAAATCGAGCAGGACGAGGTTGGTCATCGACGGTTCGATGACGTCGCGCTGCAGGCGCTCGACCGCTTCGCGCTCCGTCTCGCTCATGCCCAGGGTCGCCACGTTTCAAGCTCTCCAATTGTCTCGGCCGGTAGCAGCCCCATATGGTCGGACGAGGCCGGAGCCACAAGCATGACAGAAAGCTTGCGGTCTGGCCTTGCGGGAATCATCTGGCCCATGCTAGGCGCCCGCCACCCTGCCGCGGAGCAGCCATCCGGCTTCCTTAGCGGCTCAAGCTCAGAGCGGGCGTAGCTCAGGGGTAGAGCACAACCTTGCCAAGGTTGGGGTCGAGGGTTCGAATCCCTTCGCCCGCTCCAGTTTTCCGCCATTCCCCGCGGCGTTACCTTTGTCTTGCGAGGTGACGAGTAACCTCATTCGCTCGGGCCGGGGCATGTCGGGGCTTCCCCGATCAATCTGTTGGACGCCCTCGTCCACAGGGGGCTAGGCCGGTCGGGTTGAATCCCTCACGAGACGAGTTGCCCACTTGCGTTTCGCCATCCGTTAGAACCAGTTTCGCCAAAATCCGTCGGGCGCAAACCCACATCGGCTGTCCGCCGAATCTACTGTCCTACAGCTAATCCCCGTCCTAGGCGCCTCCAAGAAAGGAGAATGCCTAGTGAGCGCCAGCCATGCACAATGCGCATCGCTCGGACGCCTCGGGCCAGACAAAAACAGGGCTGTCAGTGCGAACATTGGGAACATTCGCTGCCCCGCCAACACGTTTCGCAACCTCAATTTCGCGAACAATCCAACGCGGGAATGGACCTTGGTGCCGAACGTGAATCGCGCCTATGTGCGCTCAACGAATTCGGAGAACGCCATGTCCGAGCAGGCTGAACTCTCGCGCGAGCAGACTCGCGATAAGCTCCAGACCGTGAACCCCGCGACTGGGGAGCCGGGCCGATCCTACGACAAGCACAACCCGGCCGATGCACACGCGGCCGCCGCTGCCGCCCGAGAGACTTTCCTCGCGTGGCGCCGAACGTCCTTCACCGAGCGATCCGCAATCGTCCGCAAGGCCGCCGAAGTGCTCCGCGCCCGCAAGGACGAGCTGGCCGCCCTCATGACCGAGGAAATGGGCAAGACGCTCGATGAAGGCCGAGCGGAGATCGAGAAATGCGCCCTCAACTGCGACTGGTTCGCCGGCCATGCCGAGAAATATCTTGCCGACGAGCCCGTTGACCTTGGCGAAGGCGAGACCTTCGTCACATTCAACCCGATCGGCGTCGTTCTTGCGGTCATGCCGTGGAATTTCCCCTTCTGGCAGGTGTTCCGATTCGCCGCTCCCGCGCTGATGGCCGGCAATGGCGCGCTGCTAAAGCATGCGAGCAACGTGCCCGGCTGCGCACTCGCCATCGAAGAGGTGCTGCACGAAGCAGGCGTGCCGCACGACCTTTTCCGGACGCTGCTGATCGGCAGCCGCGATGTTGAGGCGCTGATCAAGGATGAGAATGTCGCGGCGGTGACGCTCACCGGCAGCGTCGCGGCGGGCAAGAGCGTTGCGACGGCCTCGGGTTCGGTCCTCAAGAAGTGCGTGCTCGAGCTTGGCGGGGCGGACGCCTACCTCGTCCTCGACGACGCGGACGTCACGGCCGCCGCGAAGATCGCCGCGACGGCGCGCATGGTGAACGGCGGGCAAAGTTGCATCGCCGGCAAGAGATTCATCGTGCTGCGCTCCGTGCTTGAGCCGTTCGAGAAGGCGCTGACGGATGCGATGCGCGGGTTCGAGATGGGCGATCCGCGAAAGGAAGGAACCAAGCTCGGCCCCATGCAGAGCGTGAAAGCGCGGGATGAGATCCACGCCCAGGTTAGCGAAAGCATTCGCAAGGGCGCCCGCCTCCTTCTGGGCGGGAAGGTCCCCGATCGGCCAGGCGCCTGGTATCCTGCGACGGTGCTCACCAATGTGCTTCCTGGCCAGCCCGCCCACGACGACGAGGTGTTTGGGCCGGTTGCTGCAATCATCTCGGCTGAGGATGAGGCGGACGCGATCCGCATCGCGAACCGGAGCGAGTTCGGGCTGGGATCGGGCGTGCTCACGTCGAACCTGGAGCGTGGGCAGCGCATCGCCGCCTATGAGCTTGAAGCCGGCATGAGCTTCGTCAACGACAACGTCCGGTCCGATCCGCGGACCCCATTCGGTGGCGTCAAGCACTCAGGGTTCGGGCGCGAATGCTCCGCGTTCGGAATCCGCGAGTTCGTCAACATCAAGACGGTGCACATCAAGGAGCCGGGCAAGGGCGGAACCTCGCGCACCGAATGACGCCTCCTACGGCAAGGGCATTTGCCTGAACCATTTGGTCAGTACGTACTTCGTCCCCCGCCTCACTTTCATGCCTTGGTGCAGGGTGGCCAGGTTCGGCTCGCCATCAGGGCGCAGATTGTTCCAGGTAAGCAGCTTGCCCGTTTCGGGCTGGATCGTCTTGCCGATCGCCTTGAAGCGGGTCGCTCCGCCGTCCTCGGGCTCATTCAGATAGACCATCGCGGTCCACGTGCGCTGACCGCGATCCGCCGTATGCACGTAAAAATCGTAGCCGCCCGGGTTGAACGTATCGGTGTGCGGCTTGAATTCCTGCCCGGGCGCATAGCGCTGGCCTTGCAGAAGCTCCCCCCGGTCAGCCGGGATGCCCAGCAGGTCGCAGAACTTCCGGTCGACGTCGGCGACTAGCGGATCGGACGGGTCGAGATCGCAGGTTTCGCTCGTCCGGAAACTGGCGACGCCGGAATCGTCCGCGATCGTCGACGGGCGCCGCTTCGCATCGATACGATCGATCACCGCCGCGCATGTCTCTTCGTCCAGGAAGCGCTTGACGATGAACAGGTCGAGCTCACGCGTCGGTACGCGCTGGATGCCGGCCGTCGCGCGAAGCCGTTGCGCCGGCCCGTCCATGTCAGAGCGTGATGCCGGCGCTGTAGCGCATCTCATGCTGATTGATGACCGATCGAACGACATTGTTCATCAGCGTCATCCGGGTCTCCAGCGGCGTCGACGTCTTCTTGATCATCACCGACACGGAATAGCTGCGGCCGTCCGGCGCAGTGAGGATTCCGATGTCGTTGTAGCCCGCCTGGACGCTCCCGAGGACTTGGCCGGTTCCGGTCTTGTGGCTCAGCGACCAGCCCGGCTTGAGGCCACCCTTCAGCCGGTTCTTGCCGGTCGAAGTCTGGCTCATGATCCGCAGAAGGCGAGCAGTCGATCCCGGCGACAGCAGCTCTCCGCGCTTCAGGCGAGCGAGTGCGTGGACGATCCCATTCGCCGAGGCCCCGTCATAGGGATCCTCAACGTAGCGATTGAAGGCCGCCTGGCGGACGGACATCGGAAGCGCATTTCGTGCCTCGTAGAAAGCGTTGCCGATGGAATAGCTTGGGCTCCACGTCAGGCCCGCGATCCGGCTCTGGAGCGAGCGCTCGCCATTATAGAAACGGACGCCGCCGATACTCTTCGCCTCGAGCATCGAGCGCACGGCTTCCGGTCCGCCGACGGAGCGCATCAGCTTGTCATTGCAGGTGTTGTCGCTCTTGGTCAGAGCCTGGAACATCAAGTCGCCGAGCGACATGGTCGTGCCGCCACCCATGATCTTCGCGGCTATCGGCTGGTGGAAAAGAGTGAGGTCGCTGCGGCTGAGCGTGACTTCGTCTTCGAGCCGCACGCGGCCCTTGTCGACGGCATCGAGAGCCGTGATCGCGACCCACAATTTGCTGACGCTCTGCTGCGGATTGAGCTCATTGCCATTCCAGTCGGTGGACCAATTCTCGTCGACCGACTCTACCGCAATGCCCACGCGTCCTTTGAAGGCTCGGCCAAGCTCATCGACGCGGTTCGCAAGATAGATCGGCGACCGAGCCTGCTGCAGCCTGCGCTGCGGCTGAGCTGCGCGCGGCGGGACCGTCGCTAGCTGCGCCGAAGATGCGTGAACCATCGCGCCGGAGCTCGACTGCACAAGAGCGAGCGCGGCCAAGCCAAGGCTGAGCCCTAAGCCGGGACGAACCCAACGTGACGTCATGACGGTACGTCTCCCCCACCATTTATTCCCACAGCGTCAGCAGCTTAGCGATTCCAGCTGAATGCAGGCTGTTCCACCCGACGCATCAGCAGGAATCGCATCCCGAGACGGATTTGCCAACCCCTTAGGAGGGGCTCGAACCGCTCTTTCCAAGCAAAGCGGCGGACTCAATCTCGTCGAGAGCGCGATGTACCGAGACATATTGCCGCGCCTTGCGGACCCACGCCTGAGCGTGCGGCGCTCCGGGCAGGCGCATCGTCTCGGCGAGGGCGGAATCGACTTCGCCTTCCTGCAGCTGCGCTAGAGCGCGCTGATATCGCGCATCGGGCTGGTTCGACGGCCGGTCCGAACGACGCAGCTCGATGAGCGAGCCGAGCTCGCGCTTGAACTGCGTCCACCAACCGTCCTCCGGCGCCGACGAGCGAAGCTCCGGGCCGAGCGTGCGATATTCGTTGATGAGATCGTTGAGCTGCACCGGCGAATGCGAGCCCGTGATGATCGTCGCGACAGCGCGCGGGTGAATATCGCCGAAGCGATCGACCAGTAGCGGTTCGAGGAACCCGAGTGCAACGCCGCGGTCGACAGCACGGCGAGCTGCGAAGGCCACAAGCATTGCGTCAGCACGCCCCGCCGAGCCTTCGACCCGCTGCGTCGAGCGCTCGACCCGGTTGAGCCGGCTCTCCAGCTCCGCGATCCGAGCAGCCTCCGCGGACGCATCCGGCTGAGGCGCCGGAGAAGGCTCGGCAATTATGCGCTGGGGCTGGACAGCGGCCGGGGGCGTCGATGCGACGCCGAGAAAGCGAGCTGCGCCAGCGTAATGAGCAAGCGTCCATGCCGAGCCAGCAGCTCCGGCTAGGATCAGTGCGAGCGCGACGATCAGCCGCGTTCCCCATGCCGAGCCACTCCGGTTCGCTGCACTTGCCATTTCCGGCGTCATGTCTCGCACAGGCTGCGAGCGAGAGCCAGTAGGGCCGTATCCGACGGCGTGCTGGCGATCCGGACCTCAGCCCAACCGGCACCTGCCGCATCGGCCGCTGCCTGGCTGATCGCGGCCAGCCGCACGGTTGAGCGCAACCCTCCGCCGAGTAGCTGGGCAAGGCGTTCCCCCGCGCGCGGCGAATGGATCATGGCGACGTGACCCTTGAGCGCCTCCAAACCACGGGGATGGTCGACGGCGCGCGCGCGATAGACTGCAATGCAGCTGATTTCCTGTTTCGGCCGCTCAGGCACCCGTCGGTCCTCGCCGCATAGATGGATCAGCCTCGTGCCCGGCTCGATCTCGTCCAGGAGGCTTTCCACGCCACCTCTACCCACGCTCGCGACTCCGAAGCCGGCCACTTCCGCCGCGACCGCGGTCGTCTCGCCGACGGCATGTACGGGGAGTCTGCGAAGCGTCTCCAACCGGCCTCCGCTCATGTTCACGGCATTGGCGCTCGTCAGCAGAATCCCATCGAATTTCGACGGGTCAGGAGCCGACCATTCGACCGCTTCGAGTTCGAACAAAGGAATGGCGGTCGCTTCGAGCCCCAGGGCTCTGGCGCGCTCTAAGGTGCGGTGAGATGCAGGTTCGGGACGGAGAACGAAAAGCCGCCTCATCCCGCTTTGAACAGTGAGCGGATCGACTGAGGAGCCTTCTCGAGCATGCGCCGCGCCAGTTCCTTGGGCGTGTCGCAGTCGGCGCATTCGAAGGTGACGTCCTCGCGGACCTGGTCACGTCCATCCTCGGACAGAATCTGCGCGCGGAAACGCACCTTGCCGTCGACGATTTCGGCGAAAGCGGCCACCGGCGAATGGCAGCTGCCGCCGAGCGTCGCGACGAAGGCGCGTTCGGCGAGCGCCAGCGTCTGAGTCGTACGATCGTCGATGATCGTCAGCCCCTGTGCGATCACATGATCGTCCGCCCGGCACTCGATCGCAATCACGGCCTGGGTCGGTGCAGGTAGCAGGATATCAAGCGGGATCGGCGTTCCGACATTGTTGATCCCCAGCCGCCGGAGTCCCGCGCCGGCGAGAAGGGTCGCGTCCACTTCCCCGGCTTCGAGCTTGGCCAGTCGGGTCTGCACATTACCGCGCAACGGTACGATCTTCAGATCCGCCCGAAGCGCGAGAAGCTGCGCTTTCCGTCGCGGCGAAGAGGTTCCGACGATGGCGCCCTCTTTCAAGGCATCGATCGATTCCGCGCCGATGAGCCGTTCCTGTACGTCGCCGCGCGGACGAACCGCGGCAAGACTGATCTCGCGCGGACGAATGGCCTCGACGTCCTTCAGCGAGTGCACGCAGAAATCGACCTCGCCGGCGAGCAGGGCTCGGTCGAGCTCCTTCGTCCACAATTGTTTCCCGCCAATGTCCGCTAGGGGTCGAACCTGCTCCTTGTCGCCCGACGTGACGACCGTTTGTATCTGGATGAAATCGGCCGGCCAGCGGTTCGCGACCTCGAGCGCCGAAGCGACCTTGTGCGCCTGTGCCAGAGCCAGAGGGGAGCCACGCGTACCAAGAATCGGGGACCGGTCCATGACCGCCCTGCTAGCCCCAAACCCTCGGCGCCACTAGCCGAGCGAAGCCCAGTGCGGCAAAGGGCGCGCCATGGCGTTGATCCTCGGCCTCGAATCCTCGTGCGACGACACTGCGGCGGCGCTGGTCACCAGCGAGCGCGCAATTCTTGCTCAGGCCGTCGTCGGACAGAATGAAGCTCACCGTCCCTTTGGCGGCGTAGTTCCGGAGATTGCGGCGCGAGCACATGTGGAAATTCTGCCGGATCTGATCCGAACGGTGATCGAGAAAGCGGGCAAGACCATCAATGACGTGGACGCCGTTGCGGCTACGGCCGGGCCGGGGCTGATCGGCGGAGTGATGGTTGCCTTGCTTGCGGGGAAAGGCATCGCGCTGGGCGCCGGCAAGCCGCTCGTTGCCGTCAATCATCTCGAAGGCCATGCGCTAAGCCCGCGGCTGGTCGATCCGGACCTGGATTTTCCCTATCTGCTCCTGCTCGTGTCAGGTGGGCATTGCCAGCTGCTCGAAGTGCGCGCGGTCGGCGATTATCGGCGGCTGGCAACCACCATCGACGATGCTGCCGGCGAAGCCTTCGACAAGGCGGCGAAGCTTCTCGGCCTGCCCTATCCCGGCGGGCCTGCAGTCGAAGAGCTCGCTGTCGGAGGCGACGCGACGGCCGTACCTCTGCCCCGACCTTTGGTCGGATCGGGCGAGCCGCACTTTTCCTTCGCCGGGCTTAAGAGCGCCGTGCAGCGCGCAGTCGCGTCCGGCAATCATAGGCCCGCGGACATCGCCGCATCCTTCCAGCAGGCCGTGATCGATTGCCTGGTCGATAGGGCTAGGTTGACGCTGGAACGCAGCGATGCGCCGGCGCTGGTCGTCGCAGGCGGCGTCGCGGCGAACCGGTCGATCCGCGATGCGCTCCAGCGACTTGCGTCCGAACAGGGACGCCGGTTTTGCGTGCCCCCTGCGTGGCTCTGCACCGACAATGCCGCGATGATCGCCTGGGCCGGCGCCGAGCGCCTCGATCGCGGACTGACCGACACATTGGACGCTCCTGCCCGGGCGCGCTGGCCTCTGGATCCAGACGCCGAAAAAGTTCGCGGAGCGGGAGTGAAGGCGTGAGGTTCGACCGGCTCGGAGTCGTTGGCGGAGGAGCCTGGGGCACGGCCCTTGCGCAGGTCGGCGCAGGCAATGGGCGCGACGTGCTGCTCTGGGCCCGTGAGCCGGACGTCGTCGAGGCAATCAACTCCGGGCACGAGAACAGCATCTTCCTGCCAGGACGGAAGCTCGATCCGGCAATTCGCGCGACGACGGAACTCAAGGAACTGGAAAGTTGCGCCGCCTGGCTCGTCGTCACGCCCGCCCAGCATATGCGCTCGGTGCTCGCGACGGCCCCCGTGGGCGATCGGCCGCTCATCCTCTGTTCGAAGGGAATTGAAGAAAGGAGCGGCTCGCTTCTCCACAAGGTCGCTGCGGACACGAGCCCGCAAGCGCGGATCGCCGTTTTGTCCGGACCAACATTCGCCCATGAGGTCGCTGCGGGCCTACCCACCGCAGTCACGCTCGCCGCCGAAGACCAGGCCCTCGCCGAGCAACTTCGCGACCGGATCGCTCGCCCGACTTTCCGGATTTACCTCAGCGACGACGTCGCGGGCGCCGAGATTGGCGGAGCGGTCAAGAACGTGCTCGCGATCGCTTGCGGCATCGTCGAAGGAGCAGGCCTCGGGCAGAACGCCCGCGCAGCACTGATCGCCCGTGGCTTTGCCGAGATGACGCGCTTCGGCCTCGCCAACGGAGCAAAGCGGGAGACGTTAGCCGGGCTGTCGGGCTTCGGGGATCTCGTACTCACCTGCTCATCAACGAGCTCGCGCAACTACTCTCTAGGCAAGGGGATCGGGGAAGGCCGCTCGGCATCCGAGTTACTCAGCGATCGCAAGACGGTGGCGGAAGGCGCCTTTACGGCACCCGTGCTTGCGCGTCTGGCCGAGCAGATGGCCATCGACATGCCGGTCGTCGCGGCGGTGAACAGGTTGCTATCGGGAAGCGCGAACGTCGAGCAGGTTCTGCAGGAATTGCTTGCGCGCCCGCCCCGGCCCGAGGCGCACTAAAAATCGACCGCGATCCCCTTCTTCTCCCAGTCGCCGTAGCGCGTGGGATCAGGCCTCTGCTCTTCGCCGGCTGGGGGGTCGGCGTCCTCGACCGGCGCGGCCTTAGGCACGGGCGGGGACTTCGACAGATAGGCAGGCACTTTCAGCCGCGTCGGTTTCATCCGCCAAAGATGTGCGTTGGACGGCCCCATGCCAAGCGTTGAGGGCGTTCCGGCTAGGCGTGCCGCTCTGCAAATGCTCGATTTGGTCCTTCGTCGCGGCCGGACTCTCGACTCCGCGGCGCAGGCCACAAAGGGCCTCCCGCCCGCAGATCTCGGATTGGCCGTGGCCATCGCCGGCGAGGTGGTGCGACGGATACCCGACCTCGACTCGCTCATCGACAGCGCAACCCGCCAGCGGCTTCCCGACGACAGCAAGGCGCGAATGGTATTGCGGATCGCGCTTGCGCAGAAGGTTGGACTCGGAACGCCGGAACATGCCCTCGTCGCCACGGCTCTACCGCTGGTCGACGGCGGACCCCGGCGGCTTGTCCACGGTGTCCTCGGGACCTTGCTGCGCAAGGGCGTGCCGCCAATCGATGCGCCGCATCTGCCGGAGAACGTCGAGCAACGCTGGACCGCAGCCTGGGGCGATGACGTCGTGGCGGCGGCGCGGCGGCAGATCGCGAAGCGCCCGCCGCTCGACCTGGCCTTTGCCGACCCCAGGCAGGCAGTTAGTTTTGCAACATCGCAGGGCGGGCTCGCGCTGGCGTCGCAACATGTTCGCTTGAACGACGCGGGATCTGTCGCGGAGCTTGCGGGCTTCGGCGGCGGGGGCTGGTGGGTGCAGGATCTGGCGGCCTCCTTACCGGCGCGGCTCATCCCGGCGGCGGACGGCGACGTGCTCGACCTGTGTGCGGCTCCCGGCGGCAAAACAATGCAAATGGCCGCTGCGGGACACCGCGTCACCGCCGTCGACCAGTCAGAGTCGCGACTGAAGCGTCTGCGTGAGAATCTTGAGCGCACCGGCCTCGCCGCGCGGCTGGTGGCCGCCGATGCGGTCAGCTGGCAGCCAGAGCGCCAGTTCGACGCCGTTCTTCTGGATGCGCCATGCTCCGCCACCGGCACGTTCCGCCGCCACCCGGAAGTGCTTTACCGGGCGCGCCCTTCGATCATCCGCGACAGCGCCGAGCTGCAGGCAAGACTGCTCGCCAGGGCTGCGACCTGGGTGCAGCCTGGCGGCGTACTCATCTATTCGGTGTGCTCGCTTGAGCCGGAAGAGGGTGAGGAAATCGTCGGCCGCCTTCTGCAGGAGAATAAGGCATTTGCAATCGAACCGCCGAATCCGGGCGAATTGCCTGAGTTCGCGGCGCCATCGCGCGAAGGCTGGGTACGCATCCTGCCCGGTTTGCTCGAAAAGGAAGGCGGACTCGACGGCTTCTTCGCCGCGCGCCTTGTCCGCAGAGCAAGTTAACGGTTAATCGGAACAATGCCCGCACCACTGATCTCGCCATCCATCCTGTCCGCAGACTTCGCCAAGCTGGGGGAGGAGGTGCGCGCAATCGACGAGGCGGGCGCCGACTGGATCCACGTCGACGTCATGGATGGGCATTTCGTGCCCAACATCACGATCGGACCCGGCGTGGTGAAAGCGCTTCGGCCCCATTCGGCCAAGCCGTTCGACGTCCACTTGATGATCTCGCCGATCGATGATTTCCTGGATGCCTTCGCAGAGGCGGGGGCCGACATCATCACTGTCCATCCCGAAGCCGGACCGCACCTCCACCGTACGATCCAGCGCATCAAGGGTTTGGGCAAAAAGGCGGGCGTTTCGCTGAACCCGGCCACTCCAGCGAAAATGCTCGACTATGTGCTGGATGAAATCGACCTCGTCCTGGTGATGAGCGTGAACCCGGGCTTCGGCGGTCAGAAATTCATCGCCAATCAGCTGAAGAAGATCGAGGCGATCGCCAATCGCGTCGCCAAGGAAGACCTCGACGTCGTGGTCGAAGTGGACGGCGGAATCGATGCCGAAACCGCGAAGCAAGCCGTGAGCGCGGGCGCTACTGCCCTCGTCGCCGGAACCGCGGCATTCCGCGGCGGTCCGTCGAGCTACGCGGAGAACATTCGGGCGCTCAGGGGAGCCGGATGAGCGCGGAATCCGCGGCGGTCGTCCGCAAACTTGCCAAGCGCCCCCTCTTCTCACGCCTTTTCCCCTCGGGCCGGCAACCGCTCAAGCTGGTCGCTGTCCCGCGCGATCATGTGCAAGGCGACCGGCATCGCGGCGACGCCATCCTCGCGGGACGGTTCCTGCTTGGCGGCGAATCCCTACCGATCAACGACCTCGACTTTGCCCGATTGGGAGTGGACGGCCCGGCCGCCGCGCAGCTGCAGGGCTTCTCGTGGCTTCGCGACCTCGCCGCCGCAGCGTCTCGCGAAAAAGGTGCACGAGTCGCTGAGGCGCTCGCTGGTCGTTGGCTGATTGCGCACGGAACAAGGGTCGACGAAGCCTGGCGACCGGACCTTTGGGGCGAACGCATCCTCTACTGGACCGCGTACGCGCCTTACATCCTGTCGAGCCGCGACGGTGGGTATCGCTCCGCTTTGCTCAACACCTTGGTACGTGGCTCGCGGCACCTCGACAGCTACGCAGACAAGGCCCGGCCGGGACTTGAACGGATCACGGCCTGGGCCGGGTTGGTCGCGGCCGGGCTACTGGTTCAGGGCGGTGCTACTCGCGTTGCCCGCTCCGAAGCGGGGCTGGCACGCGCGCTCTCAACGGCCCAGTTCGAGGACGGCGGTCTTCTCAGCCGTACGCCATATGAGCAAGTCTTACTGGTCGATCGGCTGAGCTTGCTTCGAGCCGCCTATTTCGCCGCAAAGCAGAGCCTGCCCGATTCGATCGAGGCGGCTGCAGCGGCTGCACTTGCAGCCCTTCATGGAGTCACGATGGGCGACGGCGCCTTGTCGAGCTGGCAGGGCGGCAATCCGGGCGATGCAGCGCGCCTGCACGCGCTTGTGGAAGGCTGCGGTCTCAGAGCCCGGCCGCTCCGCCAGGCGCGCGGCTGGGGGTACCATCGCCTCTCGGCCCTGGGCACCGTACTGGTGATCGATGCTGCCGCTCCGCCGTCGACAAGAGTGGCGGCGAACGGCTCGGCATCAACCCTCGCATTCGAAATGTCCGACGGTTCACAACGGTTGGTCGTCAATTGCGGGGGACCGGCGCCGCTTCCGACCGACCTCCCCTCCGAACTGGTTGAAGCGCTTCGCACAACCGCGGCGCACAGCACGCTCACTCTCGCTGACGCCAACTCGACGGCCATCCTTCCCGACGGTTCTCTCGGCAAAGGCGTGGAGGAGGTGGTCGTCTCGCGCAGCGAGGATAATGACTGCAGCCGCCTCGAAGCTAGCCACGACGGCTACGCCAAGGCGTTCGGCCTGGTCCACAAGCGCAGCCTGATGCTTGGCAATGACGGCAAGGAATTGCGCGGTGCCGACCAGATGATTCCGAAAGGGCGGCGCAAGATCCGGGACGCCGTGCTCTACGCCATTCGTTTCCATCTCGCGCCCGGCGTCGAGGCGACGATGACCGCCGATGGGATGGGAGCGATTCTGCGCTCCAGCGGCGCGCCGCCGTGGAACTTCCGCTGCCGCGGCGCGAACCTCGGGATCGAGGAAAGCCTGATGATCGACGGGCGGGGCGAAGCCGTTCCCACAACGCAATTGGTGATTCAAGGCGAAGTCGCCGCTATCGGCGGCGACGTGGCCTGGCAGTTCCGCCGCTCGAGCTAATACCGAAGGACTTCAAATGACCGACCTCGTGCCCGTCAAAAGGGCGCTGATCTCGCTTTCCGACAAGAACGGTCTCGATTCGCTGGCCGCCGAGCTTACCAGCTTTGGCGTCGAGCTTGTGTCGACCGGAGGAACTGCGGCCAAGCTGCGCGAGCTTGGCCATCAAGTACGCGACATTTCGGACCTCACCGGCTTTCCGGAGATGATGGACGGACGCGTTAAGACCCTTCACCCAAAGGTCCACGGCGGGTTGCTGGGGGTACGCGACAATCCGGAGCATGCGGCAGCGATGAGCGAGCATGGGATTCAATCGATCGATCTCGTTGTCGTGAACCTCTATCCGTTCGAGGCGACGGTCGCTCGCGGCGCGGATCGCGACGAGATCATCGAGAACATCGATATCGGCGGACCGTCGATGGTCCGTTCAGCTGCCAAGAACCACGCGCATGTCGCGATCGTCACCGATCCCGGCGATTATGGTGAGTTGCTCAGCGATCTCCGTGCAAATGACGGCGCGACCTCATTCGATTTCCGTAAGCGGCTGGCGGCCAAGGCCTACGCGCTGACCGCGGCCTACGATTCCACCATCTCCCAATGGTTCGCCTTCGCCGATCAACAAGAACGCTTCCCGGCTCTGTGGACGCGCGCGAGCAAGCTGAAGATGCCACTCCGCTACGGCGAGAACCCGCATCAGCAGGCAGCGCTCTATCTGCCGGTCGGGCCGCATGCGGCCGGCATCGCTCAGGCCGAACAGGTTCAGGGCAAGGAGCTCAGCTACAACAATCTCAACGACGCGAATGCCGCGTTGGAGCTGGCGGCGGAGTTTCGCGAGGGACCGCCGACCATCGTCATCGTCAAGCATGCCAATCCTTGCGGTGTGGCGAGCGGGGATACGCTGCTCGACGCGTGGAAGGATGCACTGGCTTGCGACAGCGTCTCGGCCTTCGGCGGGATCGTCGCGACCAATCGTCGGCTCGATGCTGCGACGGCCGAAGCGATCACGCAGATCTTCACCGAGGTCGTCGTCGCTCCGGATGCCGACGAGGATGCGAAGGCGATCTTTGCAAAGAAGAAGAATCTGCGCCTGCTCCTGACCGGCGGACTGCCCGATCCGAAGCGCGGAGGACAGACCATCGCGGTGATCGCAGGCGGTATCTTGGTCCAGGACCGCGACAACGGTTTCATCACTCCGGAACAGCTGAAAGTCGTCACGAACCGTCAACCGACCGAGCAAGAACTCCAGGACTGCATGTTCGCCTGGACGGTGGCCAAGCATGTGAAGTCGAATGCAATCGTTTATGCTAAGGGCGGCGCGACCGCGGGCATCGGTGCGGGCCAGATGAACCGCCGCGACAGCGCTCGGATTGCCGCCGTCAAAGCAAAAGAGGCTGCCGAGACCAATGGATGGCCTGAGCCTCGCACGGTCGGATCAGCCGTGGCGTCAGATGCCTTCTTCCCGTTCGCCGATGGGCTGCTTGCCGCCGTAGAAGCCGGTGCGACGGCCGTCATCCAACCGGGCGGATCCATCCGCGACGACGAAGTGATTGCTGCAGCGGACGAGGCCGGCCTCGCCATGGTCTTCACGGGAATGCGCCACTTCCGCCATTGATCAGCGAGCGACGTCTCCCGTCGTTCCGGGTGCAGGTATCTGCAGCTCCTCAATGTCTTCCTTTTTCATTCGGAAGAGCTCGCGGTCCTCTGCCTTGAAGCCCTTGGTCCACAGCACCGCGCCGAACGCGAGAAGGATGGCGGGAATCCCGAACAGAAGCTCCGCCCATTCGGGTATGTAGGTCGCAAGGACGCCGACCACCGTTCCCGCGGCTGCCGCCCAAACCAACGGCCAGCGCCAACCATTCACGCGCGCCCCAAGGATGCCGCACAGCAGTCGCGATTTGGCGATGGCCGCAAATCCGAGCGCCAGCATCAAGGCGATGGCCGGACCAGTCGCCTGGAACATGACGGGGAGGCCGAAACGGCGCATTCCGAGGATTAGGAGGATAGCCAAACCCGCCTCCAGGGCGAGCATGAGCAGGCTGATGAGCATGTTCCGATGTCGAGCGACGTAGATCAGTGCCGCTTCGCTCACCGCGGCCATTGCGGCGACCACCTCGGCAGCAAGCAGGAAGGCGAGTGCTGCGGTGCCTGCAACGAAGGTTGGTCCGACTAGGCCCATCACTGCCTCGCCCGGAATAGCGAGCGCAAGCGCGACACCGAGCTGCGCGCCGATGACCCAGAAGCCCACCTGCCGTACCTGCTTGGCGACCGCCGCCTTGTTATGCTCCTTCAGGTTGCGGGCGATGACGGGTCCCAGGATCGGGTCGAAGCTGGTCTTCAGCTTGGCCGGCAGCGAAGCGACATTCTGCGCGACATAATAGATGCCGACCACTTTCGGAGCGAAGAAGAGGCCGAGCACGGCAATGTCGATGCGCCGCGAGCCCCACTCGACGGCGTCGGCCGCCGCTACTGGCACGTTGCGGCGAGCCATCCGCCAGAGAGTTCTCGGATCGGGGCGCCAGCCGCGGGCGATGCCATAGTTCTTGACGAAGGGTATGATCGATGCGGCGAGCGCCGCGATCATCGACAGCACGTAGGAAATAATCAGGCCATCACGCAGCGAAATGAAGGACCAGGCCAGTGCCGCCGCACTGATCGTAATCGGTTCAACGATCGCCCTCGCGCGAACCGTAGACGTAACATCGTGACGATAAGCGAGCGCTGCCAGCATGATGTCCGACCAGGCGAGTGCGATGATGGTGATCGGCAACAGCCATTCGAGCCCTGTGAGTTCGCTGTTCGGGAACATGGCCTGCGGGAAAAGCATGAGAATGGCCATTGCGATCGCGGATCCGACTGCGGCCACGAGCAATGCGTCCCAGGCGATGCAGACATGCGGCTTATCGGTATGCGCAAGCTGCTGCGCCAAGCCGCGCTTCAGTCCGAGCGTCGCGAGCTGGGCAGCGAATTCAACAATCAGCACGGCATAGGCGAAACGGCCCAGCGCCTCGGCGCCGTAGATGCGTCCGGCGATAAACAGGAACGGCAAGCGCGCGGCCAACCGGACACAGAACCCCAGGAAGTTGATCCGTCCACCTCTGGCGAGCGCCGCTAGATCTGCGGGCGGTGAGGTTTCGGTGGGTGCGGCACTACTCAATGCGCGGCGCCCCAATGTTCGCCCCAACCCACTTCAACGTCGAGAGGAACATCGAGTTTCAGTGCAGGTTCGGCAGCGGTCGCCATGACTCGACGGACAACCTCGGCGGCCTCTTCCTCGCGGCCGTCGGGTACTTCGAACACAAGTTCGTCATGCACCTGCAGTAGCATACGGACCCCGTCGAGCCCGGCATCGGAAAGCGCGTCGTCCATTCGCGCCATCGCCCGCTTGATCAGGTCGGCGCTCGTCCCCTGGATCGGGGCGTTGATCGCCGCCCGCTCGGCGCCCCCGCGGATCGAGGGGTTGGGCGAGCGGATGTTCGGATAGAAATGCGTTTTCCGCCCGAAAAGCGTCTTGGTGTAACCGTGCTGCCGAACGAACTGCAGTGTCTCGTCGATGTAGTGGCGGATGCCGGGGAAGCGCTCGAAATAACGAGCGATGATCGCTGAACCCTCATCTTTCGGAACGCCCATGCGTGATGCGAGGCCCCACGCTGACACGCCATAAAGGATGGCGAAATTGACCGTCTTGGCCTTGTTACGGTTTTCCCGGTCGACGGATCCGAACAGCTCTTCGGCAGTGATGTTGTGAATGTCTGCGCCCTCGCGGAACGCCTCCTTGAGCTGTGGAACATCGGCCATGTGCGCCGCAATCCGCAGCTCGATCTGGCTATAGTCGGCGCTCATCAGGACGTAGCCCGGCTCCGCAACGAACGCGTCGCGGATTTTCCGGCCAAGCTCTGTCCGGATCGGGATATTCTGCAGGTTCGGGTCGTTTGACGACAAGCGCCCGGTCTGTGCGCCGGTCAGGCTGAAGCTTGTGTGGACGCGGCCGGTCTCCGGATTGATCACGGCCTGAAGCGCATCCGTGTAGGTCGAGCGCAACTTCGTCAGCTGACGCCAATCGAGCACCAGCCGCGCACAATCGACGCCTTCGCTCGCGAGACGCTCGAGTTCGTTCACGTCTGTCGAATAATGCCCGCTCTTGCCCTTTCGCCCGCCCTTGAGGCCGAGCCGGCCGTAGAGGACATCGCCAAGCTGCTGCGGGGACCCGATGGTGAAGGGCCCGCAAGCCGCCTCGTAGATGCGTTCCTCGAGTTTCGCGATCTCTTCGGAGAAGGTCTTGCTGAGGCCCGCGAGATAATCGCGGTCGACTTTAACCCCGCGCCGCTCCATCCGGCCGATGACCGGGATCAGCGGCTGGTCTACGCGCTTGTAGACGCGCTCCGCATGTTCGGCCGTCATCCGTGGCTTGAATCGGTGCCACAGGCGAAGGGCGATATCCGCATCCTCCGCTGCATATTCGGTCGCCTCTTTCAGCGGCACCTTGTCGAAGGTGATCTGCTTGGCGCCCGTTCCGCACAGCGATTTGAAGCTGATGCACTCATGCTCGAACTGCGACTTGGCGAGGTCGCCCAGGTTGTGCCCGAAGCTCCGCCCCGCATCGAGGTCGAAGCTCATCAGCATGGTGTCGTCGTACGGCGCGACGTCAATGCCCGCCTTGTCGAACATCACCCAGTCGTACTTGAGGTTGTGGCCGATCTTCAGGACCGACGGATCTTCGAGGAGCGACTTCAGCCGGTCGAGGACGAACTGAAGCGGCATCTGGTTTGGCGTTTCCGACAACAGGTCCACGCCGACATGGCCAACGGGAATGTAGCAGGCGCGGTTCGGCGCGATCGCGAGGCTGATCCCGGCGAGCTTTGCAACGATGCAGTCGATGCAGTCAGTCTCAGTGTCGATCGCGACGTAGCCCTGCTCCCGGGCTTCGGCGATCCAGCGGTCAAGCGATGCTTCGTCTGTGACCGTTTCGTACTTCGAATAATCGATCTCGATCTTCTGCGGACCTTCGGGCTCCAGAGACTTGGAAGGCGAGGGCGGCTTACGATCAAGTGCCGCAATGACGTCGTTCCGAACGGTGGCTCCGGTGCTCTGCGGCCCGCCGCCGACCATTCGGTTCAGCAGGGTCTTGAACCCCTGCTCCTCGAGGAACTCTCTTAGCGGCTCCGGCGGAATGCCCTTAAGCACCAGATCCTCGAGCGGCTCCGGCAGCGGCGCGTCGCAAACGAGTCGAACCAATTCGCGCGATAGACGCGCATTGTCGGCATGCTCGATGAGGTTCTGCTTTAGCTTGGGCTTCTTGATCTCCTCGACCGCGGCAAGAACGCCCTCGACGCTGCCATAGTCCTGGATCAGCTGCGTCGCTGTCTTCGGTCCGACGCCGGGTACGCCCGGGACATTGTCGACGCTGTCGCCCATCAAGGCGAGCACTTCGCCGACCTTCTCCGGCCCAACTCCGAACTTCTCGTTCACCGCCGCCTCGTCGATGCGGCGGTCGTTCATCGTGTCCAGCATGTCGACATGGCCGTCCTCGACCAGCTGCATCAGATCCTTGTCGGAACTGACGATCGTCACCTTCCAGCCGGCATTCTTCGCCGCCACCACGTAACAAGCGATGATGTCATCGGCCTCGAGGCCGTTCTTTTCGATGCAGGGGATCGAGAAGGCGCGCGTGGCGACGCGAATCAAAGGAAATTGCGGGACCAGGTCCTCCGGCGGCGGCGGCCGGTGGGCCTTGTACTGGTCATACATCTCGTTGCGGTGCGTGTGCTCCGACGCATCGAGGATGACGGCCATGTGGGTGGGACCTTCGGCCTGCTTCAGCCCATCGGCCAGCTTCCACAGCATGGCCGTGTAGCCGTAGACGGCGCCCACGTTCATGCCGTGCCGGTTGGTAAGCGGCGGGAGCCGGTGATAGGCGCGGAAGATGTAGCTCGATCCGTCTACCAGATAGAGGTGGTTGGCGGCCTTCGCTTCGGTGGCGGGCGCTTCGGCAGTTTCGACTTCGGACATGAACCCGCGGGTTTAGCAGTCTGTTGGATGGATGCCAGCGGTGGAGCGCCTAGCCGAACAGCAATGGCCAAAGGACCATGCCGAGACCAATCATGCCGATGGTCCACATCATGGTTCGAACGACCGGCACTCCAAAGCCGTACAGTGGTAGGTAGATGGTGCGCGCGCCGAGCCAAATCCAGCCGCCTAATGCGGTCCATGCGTTTGTCCGGCCCGCGATCACCACACCGAGCAGGGCAACGATCGCGACCGGAAAGGTCTCCAGGAAGTTGGCCTGCGCCCGGGCCAGGCGTGCCGCGACGGGATGAAGAGGTGGCAATGCTTCGTCGCGCGCGCCGACGTTCCACTTGGTGCCGTACTGCCGAGTCTTGAATCGCACGGCGGCAAAGACGTGAACCAGAAGCAGGATCGCTCCGAATGCGGCAATGCGCAGTTCCACGGGCATCAATATCTCCCCATCGCGACCCCACGGGTAGCTTCCGGCAATTCACCCTCAGTGTGAAGCCTATTTCCCCGTTCCCGCTGCCCGAACCTTGGCACGAATCGAGGTGAGTCTGTCATTTTGGCCAAAAGAGCATGGGCTTAGCCTTTGCCAATGGACGGTCATGGCGATCGTTCATCCCAAGGAGACTGAACATGCAGACCGTCAGAGCAGCTCTTTTGTGTGCAGCGCTCGTTGCAGCGCCGGCGTTCGCGCAGGGTGAAGCCCCTGTCATCGTGGAAGGCGGACGACCGACCGCCGTGGTCAGTTACGCCGATCTGAATCTCGCTTCGAACAGCGGCGTGGCGACTCTCAATGGTCGCGTTTCACGCGCGGCGTCCAACATCTGCGTCTCTAATACGCGTAAGGATCTCTCCGCTCATCTTGCCGAGCTTAACTGCTTCAAGTCGGCAATGGCAGGCGCGAAGACCCAGATCGATCGCGCGGTCGCCGACAGCAGGACGCAGCTCGCCTCGAGCGGGGCGATCAAAGTCGCTGCGCGGTGAATCGACTTGAGTCCCGGCGAGTGGCATCTTCCTGGGGTGTCGCTCGCCGGGCACGAGATTGCGTCCGAACGACGGAGTGCCGTCATGGACCGACGACTGAAACGTATTGGAATACTCCTTTTTGAGGGCTGCGATCTGCTCGACTTCGCCGGGCCGACGACTGCATTCTTCTCAGCCGCGCGGCACTTGGTCAGGACCGGACAAGCTGACAGCCTGCTGTATGAGATCGAATTGCTGTCGGTCGAGGGCGGCATGGTTCGCACCCTTCAGGGCGTGGAAACCAGAACCAAAGCAGCCCCTGAACTCTGTCCCGACGACTATGATACGCTGATCGTGACCGGCGGCCTCGTCGACCATCAAACCTGCGACCCACGGCTGATCGAGTGGGTTTCGCGTAATCACGAGAAGGCGCGGCGCGTAGCGTCGGTTTGCTGCGGTGCTTTCATCCTTGCCGGCGCAGGCGTGCTCGACGGCCATCCGGCGACGACCCACTGGGAAGATTGCGAGCACCTGCGGGCGAGCTTTCCCCGAGTCGAGGTTCGTCCGGATTGTATCTATGTCCAAGATGGGAAGCTTTGGACCGCTGCAGGTATCACGTCAGGGATCGATATGGCCCTCGCCATGATCGAGGAGGACCATGGCCATTCGCTCGCTTTGCTCGTTGCGCGGAACCTGGTCGTCTTCCTTAAGCGTCCGGGCGGTCAATCGCAGTTCAGCGCTCCGCTGAAATCGCAGACTGCGGAGGGCCCCCTCGCATCTTTGCTCAACTGGATCGTCGAGCATCCGTGCGAGGATCTTCGCACGGAGTCGCTCGCGGAGCGCGCGAACATGAGCTT
>Ga0070671_100000216_pt1 | contig 38474 bp, 24 predicted proteins | sample KBSS73metaG_FD_65341 | JGI IMG/M metagenome (GOLD analysis project Ga0070671, IMG submission 65341) | Switchgrass rhizosphere microbial communities from Kellogg Biological Station, Michigan, USA - KBS S7-3 metaG | ecosystem: Host-associated > Plants > Roots > Rhizosphere > Soil ...
CAGCTCGAAACGCGCGTCGGGGAGGCTCGGATTGACGTCGACCTGGTCCAGCTCGAGGCGCAGCTTGTTGGGCCGGTTCTCCGCCTGGACCTCGACCTTGCGGGGAAAGACGATCCCGCTCGTCTTCTTGAAGTCGGAGAACTTCGTCTGCAGCTTGACCGTTCCCGTGCGCGACTTGCGGGTCGAGTCGGATCGGACGTCGTACCACGTCTTGGCGTCGATGTACTCGGTTCGGGAACCGCCGCTCTTCAAATCGACCTTGAGCTTGTAGGCGTCGATACCGTCGATGGTCTCGCGGCCCACCAGCTCCAGGCGGTGCCCCTTGCTCTTCCAGTCCACGAGCGGTCCCTCGATATCGGCCTGCTCGGTGGCATCCATCAGAACGTCCTCGGGAAGCTCCTTGGGGGTCAGGTCGCCTTCGAGGGTCGACACCTGCCATCCCTGCTTGCCGTTGGAAAGGTACACGGCGGTCTTGCCCTGGACCGTGAACTCGAAGCGGATCTTGCCTGGTTTCTTCAGCTCGCGGACCGCGACGCCGTCACGCCCCGCGCCCGCGTTCACGTAGGCTTTCATGCGGAGCGACTGGATTCCCTTGATCTTCTTCAGCCCACCGCGCGCGGCGATGTAGTTATCGACGATCTGCTCGGCCGTCGGCGAGGCGGCCGCTTTGTCCGCGGGGGCGGGCGCGGCAAACGCCGCTCTCGCGCCCGGCAGGGACGGCAGCAGCATCGCCGCGGCGACCGCGAGGGCCGCCGCCGCGAGGAGGCGCTTGAGGCTCACCGTGCGCGTCGTCGCGATCATCGACTGATGCTTCTTCCACGGTAGTTCACCGTGTAACCGGTCGACGCGGGCCAATAGCCCACGCCGTATCCGTATCCGCCCCAGTAGATGGGGTTGGAATACCGGCGGGCGTCTTCTTCGGCCTCGTCGGCGCGCTTCTGGGCTTCCTGAGCCTCATGCTCGGCCTTGGCCTGCGCGACCTCGGCATCGATCGCGCGCTGCTCCGCATCGCGCGCCGCCTGCTCGTTCGCCTGGGTCGTTTCGTGCACCTGGACCTCGGCCGGCGTCATCCACTCGCCCTGGAAGCGGACGAATCCGCGGGCCTTGTAGCTCTCTTCCTCGGTGACCCACCGTCCGTCGAGCTGGACGAAACCCAGCGCCTCGCGCGCTTCCGGGTCGTTGGGGGCGACCTTGATCACCTTCCCGTAGGCTTCGCGAGACTGCGTGGAGATTCCCGCGTGCGCGGCCCACCGTCCGAGATCCCGCCATCCCTTAGCGTCGTCGAGCTTCAGCTTGTGGGCCCGGTCGTCGTATTCGTCGAGCGGGGAGCGGCCCTTGACGATGCGGTCGATGCGCTCGCGGGGAACGCCGATGGTCCCGTCCCCGGTCTCGATCATGACCATCGTGTCCGTTTCCTGCGTGATCCGTCCGGAGAACGACCCCGCGCCCTTGAAAAAGATCTCGTCCGCGAAGACGAGCGCCGGCGCCGTCATCAACAGGATCAGCAGGAATGGGATCTTTCTCACGTTGTGCCGGAGCCTTCCAGAGCGTTGAAGTCTATAGGCAGCCCGCGGGGGAGTCAAACGCACAGGACCGGCGCGCCCGGCCGGGGCTTTGAGGATCCCGCGCCGACTCTATAATCACCGCGCCATGAAACTCACCGCCGGCGATCGGATCGGTCCCTACGAGGTTCTCGGCGCCATCGGCGCCGGGGGCATGGGGGAGGTCTATCGCGCGCGTGATTCGAGGCTCCAGCGCGACGTCGCGCTGAAGGTCCTTCCCGACGCGGTCGCCGCAGACGCCGACCGCCTGGCGCGCTTCGAGCGCGAGGCCCGCGTTCTCGCTGCGCTCAATCATCCGAACATCGCGCAGATCTACGGTTTCGAGGAGTCCGGAATCGTCCGCGCCCTGGTCATGGAGCTGGTGGAGGGCGAGGACCTGTCGGCGGTCATCGCGCGCGGCGCGGTGCCGCTCGCGGAGGCGCTGCCGATCGGACGTCAGATCGCCGAGGCCCTGGAAGCCGCGCACGAGGCGGGGATCGTCCACCGGGACCTGAAGCCCGCCAACGTCAAGATCCGCGGGGACGGGACCGTGAAGGTCCTGGACTTCGGCCTGGCGAAGGCCGCCGCCGCGGATCCCGGGAGCGATGCGTCCGCGGGCGGGGTCACGGGCGACTCTCCCACCATGACGTCCCCCGCGATGACGCAGATGGGCATCATCCTCGGCACCGCGGCGTACATGTCCCCGGAGCAGGCCCGCGGGAAGACCGTGGACCGGCGCGCGGACATCTGGGCCTTCGGCGTCGTGCTGTTCGAGATGCTCTCGGGCGCGCAGCTCTTCACGGGCGAGACCATGACGGACATGTTCGCCGCGCTGCTGCGCCAAGACGTCGATTGGACGCTCCTACCCGCAGCCACGCCGGACTCGGTGCGCCGCCTGCTCGCCCGCTGTCTCGACCGCGACGTGAAGAAGCGCCTGCAGGCGATCGGCGAGGCGCGCCTGGTCTTCGAGGAGGCCGCGGCGGAGGCCGTCGCGGCGGCTCCCCGCGCGTCCGCGCGGACGTCCGCATCGGCGGCCGCGGCTTCGAGGAACGCGCCGATCGTCGAGGAAGGCGCGCGCGCCAGGCGCCGGCTCCCCTGGCCGAGGATCGCCGTCCTCACGATCGCGGCCATCGCGACCGTCGCGCTCGCGTGGAGGCTCAGGACGCGATCGGCCACCGATGCGGCGGCGATATCCGGTGCGCCGTCGGGCCGATCCATCGCCGTCCTCCCCTTCGTCAACAGCAGCGGCAGCCCCGACGACGAGTACCTCGCGGACGGAATGACCGACGAGCTCATCGCCAGCCTCGGCAAGGTGCCGGGCCTGAAGGTCGCCGCGCGCAGCTCGGTCTTCAGCTTCAAGGGGCAGAAGGCGGAGGTCCGGGAAGTCGCCCGCCGGCTCGGGGTCGACACCGTGCTGGAGGGGACGATCCGCCGCTCCGGCAAGCGCATGCGCGTGACGGCGTCGCTCGTGAGCGCGTCCGACGGCCTGCAGCTCTGGTCGTCCACCTTCGAGAACGAAGGCGGCGACGCCTTCGCGGTCCAGGACGAGGTCACGCGCGGCGTCGTCTCGGGACTCTCGCTGCAGCTCGCGGGGTCCGCGCTCACCGCGAGCCAGGCGGGGAGGACGAAGGATCCCGAGGCGCACGATCTCTACCTGCGCGGACTCGCCTCGTCGAATGCCGGCAGCGAGGCCAATCTGCGGCGCGCGCTCGACTACTACCAGCAGGCGCTCGACCGCGATCCGCAGTTCGCGCTCGCCTACGCGGGCATCGCCTGGGTCCACGCGTTCCTCGCCGACGCCTACGTGGCGCCGAAAGAGGCGTACCCCAGGGTGCGGGCGGCCGCGCAGGCCGCGATCGAGCGCGACGATCAGGTGGCCGACGCGCACGCGCTCCTGGCGTACTCGACCTTCTCCCTCGATTGGGGAGCCACGGCGGAAGCCGACCGGGAGTTCGCACGCGCCCTCGCGATCGATCCGAACTCCGTCAATACGCTGGCTCTGCAGGCCTCGTACAAGACCCTCGTCGGCCGGTTCGACGAGGGGATCGTGGACGGCGAGCGGGCGGCGCGGCTCGATCCGCTCTCGCCGATCCCGCCGCTGACCATCGAGATCGCCCATTTCGCGTCGGGGGATTTTCGAGGGGTGATCGAAGCCCACCGCCGGACCGCGGCGATCGATCCCTCGTTCGTCTACGTCGATACCTGGGTGGGCGCCGCGTACCGCGAGCTCGGGGACTATCCGGCCGCGCTGCGCGAGTACACCGCCGCGACGCGCTCTCTGGGGGGCGCGCCGATGTACGGCCTTGCGCTGACGTACCACCGGATGGGACGCGACGCGGAGGCCAAGGAGATCATGCGCGACATGGACGCGCGCGCGAGCCGGCAGTACGTGCCCCTCTGCGCGCGCGCCGCGGTGCACGAAGTCATGGGCGACCACGAAACGGCCGTCGATCTCGTCCGTCAGTCCGTGGATGCGCGCGAGCTGCACGTCATGTACGTGCGCGTCCTCGTGGAGATGAAGCCGCTCATCCAGGATCCGCGCGTGCGGAAGCTCCTCGACGAGGTGGACGCGAAGCGAAAGAGGCCCTAGGGTCCGCAGCTCGCGGACAGGTCCTGGGGGATGTTGCAGGCGGACGCCCCGGTGTCCTCGGCCCGCTCGGCCCCGGCGCTGTTGCGGCCGTACGAGCCTTCCTTCGCGCCGTTGTTGCCCACGATCAGCCAGAACCGGTTCCCCGGTCCCGGCGTGAACGACGTGGTCCCGGACGTGCCGCGATTGCAGTCGCGCTGGGTGTAGCCCATGGTCCCCACGCTCGAGAGGGGGCCCGAGTAGATGGTGTGGTTGGTGCTCCCGCACGCGGGACCATAGGAAAGGGAGACCGCCCCGGTCACGGCGTTGTACGCCGTGACCCGCATCTGCACGGTCCTGGACGCTTCGCCGGGCGTGGCGACGCCGCCGACCGCGGTGACCCGCGAGGCCGAATCCATGTCCACCGGCGCCGAACGGCCGTTGTTCACCCAGAGATCGTAGAGATACTCGCCGCGGCTCGGCGGGGGTGGAAGCGTGGAGCGCTGGATGCAGTCGTCGGGGAAGTTGTACGTGACGGCCTGGTCGCGCAGGAACTCGACGTACTCCTTGCTCGTCGTCTGGTAGCGGAGGGTCGCGGTGACCGTCACGGGCGACACCGTTCCCAGCGGAACGGGAATCGAGTACGCCGTGTCGTCGTAGTTCACCAGCTTCCCCGAGCCGGGTGAGGTCTCCGGATAGACGTAGCCCACCGGACGTGTCTCGAGATTCGACCCGCCCGTGAACCCGAGCGGAGGAATCCGGTTGTCGAGCTTCACACAGTCGTTGCGCGCGAAGTGGAAGGCCGGCTGGTTCGGGAGGTGGACGACGTCGCACGTATTCGCGCCGTTCTGATTCCAGACGCCCTGCTCGGCCCGATAGACCTTCAAGGCCGCGTCCTGGGTCAGGACGCCGGTCGCCGCGTTGTAGGCCCCGCTCTCCCAGAACTTGGCGCCGTTCCCGTCGCGCGCCTCGACGGTGATCCACATCCGGCGTCCTTCCGCATAGCCGGTCGGGAGCTTGTGCCCGGTGAGGTTCGTGACGCGGACCGAGACGGCGAGGTTCGCGCCGCCGGGGACCTGGGCAGGCGCCGTCACCTGGACGTCGGCGGAGCGGTTCTGGAGCATGTCGAGCGCGGCGTCGCGCGCCCCGTCCAGCTCCGTGTCGAGGAGCAGGCCGGGGTACTCGGTCTTGATGAGGCCGGGGACCCAGCTGTTGCCCCCCGCGAAGCGGTGGACCGGCATGTTCCCGGTCCGGTCGTTCTCCATGAAGGCGCACGGGTACGCGCCCTGGACCGCCGCGTCGGGCATGTGGCAGCTCTGGCAGGTCGCGGCGCTGGGCCCGGCGACGGCGTACGCGCTCTGGGACCACTCCTTGTGCGTGCGCTCCATGGGAAAGCGGATCCCCTGATCGACGCCGTTCGCGATCAGATTGCGCGCGGGGCTCGTGACGTTGTGGCAGCTCCCGCAGAAGTTCGAGCCCAGGTGATAGGGCGAGTACTGCCAGGCGTGCGGGGGCTCCACATCGCCGGGGCCGTAGGAGTAGGGTCCGCGCCGGCACGGCTCCGCTTGCCCGCCGCAGTCGGTGTCGTCGATCCAGATCTGGGAGTTCTCCAGGTACGAGGACTGCTCGCCCGGCGGGGGCGTGTCGTTCACCATCATCCGATGACAGAGGTGGCACGTGACGCCGTCGAAGTCGTTCGCGTACGCGTCGTCGATCATGCCTTGCAGGCCGCACCCGTCCGTGGAGCCCCCCGGCGGTTCCGACCGGCCGGACAGCCACGCGCCCGGTGCGTGACACCTCAGGCAGAAGTTCCCGATGGCGGGCGAGTCATGGTTCGCGACGTCGAGCGCGGCCCAGAACAGGGGATCCCGCGCGGACTGCGCCATCATCGTCCCCGCCCAGGTGTCCCCCGGCTCGATGAAGTGGTCGGGGTCGAAGTTGTAGCCGTGGCAGCCCCGGCAGCTGGTGGAGGTCACGAGGGGGTAGGAGAGGACCGGCTGGGTGCCGCGGGTCGTGTTCCCGCTCCCCACCACGAGGCTCACCGCGGCGGCGCACAGAAGCGCCAGGCCCAGCACCCCGAGGATTCGTCCTAGTTTCGGGCTCGGTATCCGCACCGCGAAAAGATACGGCGAACCCTCCCCCATGGAGTGAGAGAGTCGCAAGTGTGGTTTTGGGGTCTGAGACGGCGTGAGAATCGCCTTCAGCGGACGGCGAGACCGTCACAAGAAAACTGCCCTTTAGGGCAGTACAAGCACGCCCGCTTTTCACCGCAGCGAATTCACCCATTACCCTTTGGAACAGTATTGGGTCTCCGGAATTTGGTGTAGGCTCGATTCTCACCGTGGCCGTCAGGGGTGCAGATGGACGTCTTGGACAGTGAACCTTTTGCTGCCGAGGTATGGTCGTGAGCAGAGTCGTGACCAGGGTCATGAGCTCGAAATCACAGGCCCTGGATGTCTTCCGCCAAAGTAGCCGCTCCAGTGGTTGCCACCCCTTTCAAAGAAGTGCATTGCGGCGGTACCAAGGTTTCGGTGTTCCGAAGGAGGGCTCGTCGTCTCCCGTGACGCACTGCTGACGACCACGGGGACCTGGACCGCCGAGCCTGCCGATGAACGAAACGACGAGGACACGCGCCGGACGCGCGATAGTGGTCGCTTGGCTGCTGACCGCGGTCTACTACTTCTATCAATACGTCCTGCGGTCGGCGCCTTCGGTCATGATCCCGCAGCTGACGGACGGTTTCGGGTTGGGGGCGACGGCGCTCGCCTCACTGCTGGGGCTCTTCTATTACGGCTACTCGCCGTTCAGCCTCGTTGCCGGCGTCGCCCTGGACCAGCTGGGCCCGAAGCTCGTCGTCCCCGTCGGCGCCGCAGCGGTCGGCGTCGGCGCGCTCCTCTTCGCCTCCGGAAACAGCGCCCTCGCCGGAGCGGGGCGCTTCCTTCAGGGCGCGGGAGGCGTCTTTGCGCTCATCGGCGCGGTGTACATTGCGAGCACGTATTTTCCGGCCTCCCGGGCGGCGACGCTGATCGGCGTCACGCAGATGTTCGGCATGGCGGGCGGGAGCGCAGGGCAGTTCGTCGTCGGCCCGATGATCGGCGGGGGCGTTCCCTGGAAGGCGTTCTGGCTGGGGATGGGGGTCGCGGGACTGGTCATCGGCGCCGCCCTGTTCGTGATGCTTCCCAAGGGGGAGAGCCGCGGGCACAATCCGGCCTGGGCGAAAGAGGCCGCAAGAGCCGTCGGTGTCGTCTTCAAGAACCCGCAGTCGATCCTCTGCGGCGTGATCGCGGGCCTTCTGTTCATTCCCACCACGATCTTCGACATGGTGTGGGGCGTCCGCTTCCTGCAGGAAGCCCACGGCATGGACTACGGCATGGCGGTGATGCGATCGGCGAGCGTGCCGTTCGGATGGATCATCGGCTGCCCGCTGCTCGGGTTCATCTCCGATCGGATCGGGCGGCGCAAGCCCGTGATCCTGGGCGGCGCCGTCGTGCTGCTCCTCTGTCTCGGGTGGATCCTGTTCGGGACGCCGGGCGTCTTGCCTCCCTACGTGGTGGGGCTCATCGCGGGAATCGCCTCCGGCGCGGCGATGCTCACCTACACGGTGATCAAGGAAGTGAATCCGCCCCGGATGGCCGGCACGGCGACGGGGGTCGTCAACTTCATCAACTTCACCTTCAGCGCGCTCCTCGGGCCCGTGTTCGCGGGGATGCTCATGCGGGCCTCCGCCGGCGCCGAGAGTCCGGAGCTGGGGCATTACCAGTCCACCTTCGCTCCCATGATCGCAGGGGTGGGTCTCGCCATCGTCCTGACGCTGCTTTTGAGAGAAACGGGCCCAGCGGTGAAGAAGCCCGTTCAGGCCTAGCGGGGAATCGAGCCATGAGTCGAGAAACCGGAACGGGGAAATACGAAAAGCTGCTCGAGCGGTGCAAGGGCCTGACGCCCATTCCCACGGCGGTCGCCTATCCCTGCGAGGAGACGGCGCTGGCGGGAGCGATCGACGCCGCGAAAGCGGGTTTGATCTCCGCGATCCTGGTGGGGCCGTCCGCGAAGATCGCGGAAATCGCCAAGGCCGGCGGCATCGAGCTGGGGGACACGCCGATCGTCGACGTTCCCGACAGCCACACGGCGGCGGCCAAGGCGGTCGAGCTGGTCCGGACCGGGAAGGCCGAGCTCCTGATGAAGGGGAGCCTCCACTCCGACGAGATCCTCGGCGCGGTCGTCGCCAAGGAGACGGGGCTCCGGACCGGGCGGCGCCTGAGCCACGTCTTCCTGATGGACGTGCCCACCTACCACAAGGTCCTCCTCGTCACCGACGGGGCCATCAACATTGCGCCGTCGCTCGAGGACAAGGTCGACATCTGCCAGAACGCCATCGACCTCGCCCGCACGTTCGGGGTCGAGCGTCCCAAGGTCGCGATCCTTGCGGCGGTCGAGACGGTGACCTCGAAGATGCCGGCCACGATCGACGCGGCCGCGCTCTGCAAGATGGCCGAGCGCAAGCAGATCAAGGGCGGCCTGCTCGACGGGCCGCTGGCCTTCGACAACGCGATCAGCAAGGAGGCCGCGAAGACGAAGGGGATCACCTCCGAGGTCGCCGGCGATCCCGACATCCTGCTCGCGCCGGACCTCGAGTCGGGGAACATGGTCGCGAAGCAACTGAGCTTCCTCGCCAACGCCGACAGCGCCGGGATCGTGCTCGGCGCCAGGGTCCCGATCATCCTGACGAGCCGCGCGGACAGCCTGAGATCACGCATTGCGAGCTGCGCGGTCGCGGTGCTCGCGGCTCACGCCCGGCGCCAGCCGCCGGCGCGGACCTCCTGAGAAGGGCTACTCCAGAGACCTCCATGCACGTCAACGCACTCGTCCTCAACGCCGGCTCTTCGAGCCTCAAGTTCCGCGTCTTCCAGAGGCGCGACGCGGAGGCCTGGCGCGTGGACGCGCAGGGACAGATCGACGGGATCGGCAGCACGCCCAAGCTCTCGGCCAAGGACGAGACGGGCGGGACCCTCGCGGACAAGGCCCTGGAGAGCTCCGTCAAGGACGTGAGCGCGGCGCTCGCCGTCCTGGCCGACTGGCTCGGCGCTCGGTACGGCGGCTCGAAGGTCATCGGCGTGGGCCACCGGGTCGTGCACGGCGGCGCGAAGTACGCGAAGCCGGTCCTGGTCACTCCCGAGGTCATCGAGGATCTGCGCGCGCTCGTCCCGCTCGCGCCTCTGCACCAGCCGTACAACATCGGCGCGATCGAGGCCGTCGCCCGGAGGCTTCCGGACGTGCCCCAGGTGGCGTGCTTCGACACGGGGTTCCACCGGGGCCAGTCACCGGTCGCCGAGCTCGTGCCCCTTCCTCAGGAAGTCCGCGACGCCGGAGTGCAGCGCTACGGCTTTCACGGGCTGTCCTACGAGTACATCGCGTCGGCTCTCCCCGCCGTGGCTCCCGAGATCGCGGAGGGACGGGTGATCGTCGCGCACCTCGGGAGCGGGGCCAGCCTCTGCGCCATGAAGGAGCGCAGGAGCATGGACAGCACCCTGGGCTTCACCGCGCTCGACGGACTCTGCATGGGGACGCGCCCCGGGTCGGTGGATCCGGGCGTGATCCTCTATCTCTTCCAGACCCTGGGGAAGACGCCCGCCGAGGTGGAGAAGATGCTGTACAAGCAGTCGGGCCTTCTGGGGATCTCCGGGATCAGCAACGACATGCGCAAGCTCGAGGGGAGCGACGATCCGCGCGCCCGTCTGGCCGTGGATTATTTCGTGTACCAGGTGGCCAAGCACATCGGATCCCTCGCTTCGGTTCTGGGCGGGATGGACGCGCTGGTTTTCACCGCGGGGATCGGAGAGCACTCGGCCTCGATCCGCCGGCGCATCTGCGAGGCCTCCGCGTGGCTCGGCGTGTCGCTCGACGAGGCCGCGAACGAAAAGCACGCGCCGCGGATCTCGCGGGCGGGGAGCCGCGTCTCCGCCTGGGTGATCCCGACCAACGAAGAGTTGATGATCGCCCGACATACTGCCGCCCTCCTGGGCGGCACGGCCGCCGCGCCCGGTGGCGCGCGCACAGGAGCGTGACATGACCGCAACCAAGGCCGCGACGGACGGAAGGAACCTTTCGCAGTGGGAGGGCTTCGAGGGCCTGCTCTGGCAGAAGGAGCTCAACGTCCGTGCCTTCATCCAGCTGAACTACACCCCCTACGACGGCGACGACTCCTTCCTCGCCCCGGCCACCGCGCGCACGAAGCACGTCTGGGACACCCTGACGAAGCTCTTCGTCGAGGAGCGGAAGAAGGGCGTCCTCGACATCTCGCAGATCCCCACCTCGATCACGGCGCACGGGCCCGGCTACATCGACAAGGACCGCGAGATCATCGTCGGGCTCCAGACCGAGGCCCCGCTCAAGCGCGCCATCATGCCGAACGGTGGTCTGAGGATGGTGGTCAGCTCGCTCGAGACCTACGGCTACACGCCCGACCCCCACGTGGTGGAAGCGTTCACCAAGTATAGGAGAACCCACAACGACGGGGTCTTCGATGCGTACACCCCCGACATCCGGGCCTGCCGCAGCTCGCACCTCCTGACGGGCCTTCCCGACGCCTACGGCCGCGGCCGGATCATCGGCGACTACCGTCGCGTCCCCCTCTACGGCGTCGACCGCCTCATCGACGTGAAGAAGAAGGAGAAACAGGCCCTCGACGCGGAGCCGGCCACGGAAGAGATCATCCGCGATCGAGAGGAGCTCTCCGAGCAGGTCCGGGCGCTCGAAGAGCTCAAGGTGATGGCGAAGAGCTACGGATACGACATCTCGGTTCCCGCGGCGAACGCGCGCGAGGCGGTGCAGTGGCTCTACTTCGGCTATCTCGCCGCGGTGAAGGAGCAGAACGGCGCGGCGATGTCTTTGGGGCGCACCTCGACCTTCCTCGACATCTACTTCGAGCGCGATTTCAAGGCCGGCCGCCTCACCGAAGAGCAGGCGCAGGAGATCATCGACGACTTCGTCATCAAGCTCCGGATCGTCCGCTTCCTGCGCACGCCCGAGTACGACGAGCTCTTCGCGGGGGATCCGACCTGGGTGACCGAATCGATCGGAGGCATGGGAGACGACGGACGCTCCCTCGTGACCAAGACCAGCTTCCGGATGCTGCAGACCCTCTACAACCTGGGGCCCGCGCCCGAGCCCAACCTGACCATCTGGTACACGCCGCGGCTCCCCGAAGGCTTCCGGCGCTTCGCGGCCAAGGTCGCGATCGACACCAGCTCGATCCAGTTCGAGAGCGACGAGATCATGAGGCAGGCGTGGGGGGACGACGGCGCGATCGCCTGCTGTGTCTCGCCGATGCTCGTCGGAAAGCAGATGCAGTTCTTCGGCGCGCGGGCGAACCTCGCCAAGTGCCTGCTCTACGGCATCAACGGAGGCCGCGACGAGCTGAGCGGGAAGCAGGTCGGGCCGAAGCGAGAGCCGGTCCAGGGCGAGTATCTCGAGTTCGAGGACGTCGTGGACCGGTTCGACGGAATGATGGACTGGCTGGCGGGAGTCTACGTCAACGCCATGAACGTCATCCACTACATGCACGACAAGTACGCGTACGAGCGCATCGAGATGGCCCTGCACGACTACGCGCCCGTCCGGACGATGGCCTTCGGCATGGCCGGCCTGTCCGTCGTGGCCGACAGCCTCTCCGCGATCAAGTACGCGAAGGTCAAGGTGGTGCGGGACGAAACGGGCCTGGTGACCGACTACCAGATCGAGGGGACGTTCCCTTTCTACGGCAACAACGACAACCGTGTGGACCAGATCGCGGGCTGGGTGGTGAGCACCTTCATGACCAAGCTCCGCAAGCATCCGACCTACCGGAACGCCATCCACACGCAGTCGATCCTGACGATCACCTCCAACGTGGTCTACGGGAAGGGAACCGGGAACACGCCCGACGGCCGCCGCAAGGGCGATCCCTTCGCACCCGGCGCCAACCCGATGCACGGACGGGACAGCCACGGAATCCACGCCTCCGCCGCCTCGGTGGCGAAGATCCCGTATCGCGACGCGGCCGACGGCATCTCGCTCACGACGACGATGGTTCCGACAGGGCTCGGCAGGGTCGAGAAGGACCGCGCGCCCAACATGGTCTCGATCCTCGACGCCTTCTTCGGCACCACCGGGTACCACATGAACGTCAACGTCCTCAACAAGGAGATGCTGGTGGATGCGATGGAGCACCCGGAGAACTACCCGTCGCTGACGATCCGCGTCTCGGGATACGCGGTCAACTTCGTCCGGCTCACGCGCGAGCAGCAGATGGACGTCATCAACCGGACGTTCCACGGAGCATGACCATGAACGTCCCCGCTCCCGACGCCCAGGCGACGCCGCTCGCGGCGAAGAGTCCCTTCGAGCTCCGCGTGGGGCTCGGCGAGGGAACGCCGGAGCAGACCGTCCGCGACGCTCTCGCGACCGGTGAGATGGGCTTTCTCCACTCCTATACGACGGGCTCCACGGTGGACGGTCCCGGCGTGCGGGTCGTGGCCTGGACGACGGGCTGCATGTGGCGCTGCCGCTACTGCCACAACCCCGACACGTGGACGGTCACCAACGGAATACCGGTCAGCGTGGCCCGGGCGGCGGACGAGCTGCGCAAGTACCGTGAGGGCCTCAAGGTGATGTCGGGAGGCTTCACGCTGAGCGGCGGCGAGCCTCTGATGCAGCACCGGTTCGCGGCCAAGCTCCTGGCGGCGGCGAAGGCGATGGGGATCCATACGACGATGGAGACCAACGGCTTCTACGGCTCGCGCCTGACGGACAAGGAGCTGGAGAGCATCGACCTCGTGATGCTCGGGCTCAAGACGTGGGATCCGGAGCGCCACAAGAGCCTCACCGGACAGGAGATCGGACCGACGCTCGAGTTCGCGCGCCGGCTCGCGGCGCGCCGGCGGCCGGTCTGGATCCGCTTCGTGCTCGTGCCGGGCTTGACGGACGACCTCGCGGACATGGCGGGGTCCGCGAAGTTCGCGGCGAGCCTCGGCAACGTCGAGCGGGTCGAGGTGCTTCCGTTCCATCAGATGGGCGGCTTCAAATGGGAGCGGCTTGGACTAGACTACACGCTCAACAACGTCGAGCCTCCCACGCCGACTTCGATCGAGCAGGCGTGCGCCGTGTGGCGCGCGGCCGGCCTCGAGGCGAACTGATCATGCGATCCAAGGAGGTAGCCCGGGTGAGCACCGTTCACAGCATCGCGCGATTGACGTCTGGTGGGCTTCCGGCGATGGCCGCCGCCCTCTGCCTGTCGACCGCGGTCCTGCTCACGGCGGGATGCGCGGTGGGTCCGGCCTACAAGAGGCCCGAGGTCAAGATCAACAACAACTGGTCGCAGCAGCACGACGAGCGGATCGCGACCGAGACGGCTCCCGACATCACCTGGTGGAAGGCGTTCAACGATCCGGCGCTCGACCGGCTGGTGGACCTCGCCCATCGACAGAACCTGTCGCTCCAGGTCGCGGGCCTCCGGATCATGGAGTCCCGGGCGCGCCTGGGCTACGCGGTCGGGCAGCAGTATCCCCAGTTCCAGGCTGCTGTCGGCGACCTGTCCGCGGTCGGGCTCAGCAAGAAGGCGGCGAACAGCGCCGGGGCCGATCACAGCTACGTCAACCTGCAATCGGGATTCGATGCGATCTGGGAGATCGACTTCTGGAAGAAGTACGCGAAAGGCGTGAGCGCGGAAGAGGCCGGCTACTTCGGGTCGGTCGCCGACTACGACAACGCGCTCGTGTCGATCATCGCCGAGGTCGCCCGGAACTATTCGGTGATCCGCACCTTCGAGGTGCTCATCGCCCAGGCGGAGTCGAACGTCCAGGTCCAGGAGGAGGGCCTGCGCATCGCCGATGCGCGCTTCCGCCACGGCGCCACGTCGGAGCTGGACGTCGCGCAGTCGAAGACGCTCCTGGAGAGCACGCGGACCACCATCCCCCAGCTCCAGATCGGGCTCGTGCAGGCGAAGAACGCGCTGTGCGTGCTCCTCGGCGAGACTCCCGGCTGCGCGGACACGCTGCTGGAGGGTCCCAAGGAGATCCCCGCGCCTCCCGCGCTCGTGTCGGTCAGCGTCCCCGCCGAGATGCTCCGCCGGCGCGCGGACATCCGCAGCGCCGAGCTCGCCGCCATGGCGCAGTGCGACCGGATCGGCATCGCCAAGGCGGACTTCTATCCGAGGTTCTCGCTCTTCGGATCGGTCGGAAGCCAGGTCAGCAGCCATGGCAACCCCGACTCCAACCTCGGCGACTTCCTGAGTCCCGACAGCCTCTTCTTCTCCATCGGTCCTCGCTTGCTCTGGCCGCTCTTCAACTACGGTCGCATCAAGAACAACGTGAGGATCGAGGACGCCCGCTTCCAGCAGCTGCTGGTCTCCTACCAGGACACGGTGCTCAGGGCGGAGCAGGAAGTGGAGGACGGCATGACGGGCTTCCTGAGATCCCAGGAGGCCGTCGTTTTCGCGCAGAACGCCGCCGACTCGGCCCAGCGCTCGGTGGATCTCGCGTTCATCCAGTACCGCGAGGGCGCCGTCGATTTCCAGCGCGTGCTCGACGCCCAGCGGTCTCTCCTGCAGGAGCAGAACTCGCTCGCGAACACGCGCTCGGCCGTCGCGACGAACCTCATCGCGCTCTACAAGGCCCTGGGGGGCGGATGGGAGATCCGGCAGGGCCAGCCCACCGTCGACGACGCCAACCAGAACGAGATGGAAGAACGAACCGATTGGGGTGACTACTTCTCCAAGCCACCCGATCGGCATACGCCGGACGATTCGCAAACGGACCCGAGGTAGCCAAACATGCCCAAATTCTCGAAGTCGACCTGGATCGCTGTCATCGTGATCGCCGCAGGCGTGGCCGCGTTCCTCGGCTACCGCTGGTGGCAGGCGAAGCAGACCGAAGTGCCCAAGGGCATCGTCTGGGGGAACGGCCGGCTCGAAGCCAAGCTCGCCGACGCGTCCGCCAAGGAGGCGCTCCGGGTCAAAGAGGTCCTCGTGAACGAAGGGGATCTCGTCAAGCCGGGCCAGGTGCTCGTCCGCCTGGATACGGTCACCCTGGACGCGGATCTCGCCGAGGCCCAGGCGAAGGTCTCCTCCGCGCAGGAGAAGATCGCGCTGAGCGCGGCCTCCATCGCCAAGAAGCAGAGCGAGATCACGCTCGCCAAGATCGAGGCCGAGCGCTCGCGCAACCTCGTCGCGGAGAACGCAGGCTCCCAGAGGGAGCTGGATGTCCGCACGATGGCCCTGGCCTCCTCGACCGCAGGTCTCGCCGAAGAGCAGGCCAAGCTGCAAACGGCCAAGCAGGAGGTCGAGGTGGCGAAGGCGAACGTCGCCTCGATCCAGACCCGCATCGACGACGCCGTTCTCAGGTCCCCCATCACCGGCCGCGTGCTCTATCGGCTGGCGGAGCCCGGGGAGGTCCTGGGCGCCGGAGGGAAGGCCCTGACGCTGGTAAACCTCGAAGACGTCTACATGGAGATCTTCCTCCCCTCCGAGGAGGCCTCCGCGGTGAAAGTGGGCGCGGAAGCGCGGCTCACGGTCGACGCGATGCCGGGGCGCGCCGCACCCGGATTCGTCAGCTTCGTGTCTCCGGAGGCGCAGTTCACGCCCAAGGAAGTCGAAACCAAGAGCGAGCGCGACAAGCTGATGTTCCGCGTCAAGATCCAGGTGCCGCCCGAGCTCGTGAGCCAGTACGTCCAGAGCATCAAGACGGGCGTGCGCGGAGTGGGCTACGTGAAGCTCGACGACAGCGTCCTCTGGCCGACCTGGCTCGACACCAACCTGATTCGCGCTAACCCAAAGGCCGGCCTGGAGCAGAGCGCACCGGCCGCGGTTCCCACTTCCGGCTCGACCTCGAGATAGGGCGCCTGTCGATGGCGTCCTCGTCGTCCCAGAAAGCCGCTGTCTCCGCCGCCGGCGGCGCGCCGGTCGTGTCGGTGAAGGGCGTGACGCACCACTACGGGGGCGTCAAGGCCCTCGACGCCATCGACCTCGACATTCCGCCGGGGCTCATGGTCGGCATCATCGGCCCCGATGGAGTCGGCAAGTCGACGCTCCTGGCGCTGCTCGCCGGATCCAAGAAGCTGCAGGTGGGGAAAGTCACCGTCCTCGGCGGCGACATCGCCGACGCGCGCCACCGGCGCGCCGTGTGCCCCCAGATCGCGTACATGCCCCAGGGCCTGGGGAAGAACCTCTACCTCGAGCTCTCCGTGTACGACAACGTGGATTTCATGGCGCAGCTCTTCGGCCTGTCCCCGGCCGAGCGCAAGACGAAGGTCAAGGAGCTTCTCGACGCCACGGGTCTCGGGCCCTTTCCCGAGCGTCCCGCCGGCAAGCTGTCCGGAGGCATGAAGCAGAAGGTGGGGCTGTGCGGCGCGCTGGTCCACGATCCGGACCTGCTCGTGCTCGACGAGCCCACGACGGGCGTCGATCCGCTCTCGCGCCGGCAGTTCTGGACGCTCATCGACGACATCCGCAAGGGCCGTCCGAGCATGAGCGTCGTCATCGCGACCGCCTACATGGACGAGGCGCAGCAGTGGGACTGGATCGTGGCGGTGGACGCCGGCAAGGTCCTCGCGACCGGCTCGCCGAAGGAGCTGATGGAGCGGACCGGAACGAAGGACCTCGAGGCCTGCTTCATCGCCCTCCTGCCGGAGGAGAAGAAAGCGGGGCACACGGAGCTGGTCATCCCCCCGCGCTCCAAGGAGAAGGCGGAGATCGCGATCGACGCCAAGGGCCTGACCCGCCGCTTCGGATCCTTCACCGCCGTCGACCACGTCACGCTCTCGATCGAGCGCGGCGAGATCTTCGGCTTCCTCGGCTCCAATGGCTGCGGCAAATCGACCACGATGAAGATGCTGACGGGCCTTCTTCCTCCCACGGAGGGGACCGCGACCCTGTTCGGCCAATCCGTCGAGGCGGGCAGCATGGAGGTCCGCAAGAAGCTCGGCTACATGACCCAGGCGTTCTCGCTCTACGGGGAGCTGACCGTCCGCGAGAACCTCGTTCTCGACGCGCGGCTGTACCACATCCCGCCGGACAAGGCGAAGGCCCGCATCGAGGAGCTCGTGGGGCGGTTCGGCCTCGGTCCCCACATGGACGCGCTCGCCGATGACCTACCCATGGGTCTGAAGCAGCGGCTCTCCCTCGCGGTCGCCGTCCTCCACGAGCCGCAGATCCTGATCCTGGACGAGCCGACGTCGGGGGTCGATCCGGTGGCCCGGGACAGCTTCTGGGAGCTCCTGGTCGACCTCTCCCGCAATCAGGGCGTGACGATCTTCGTGACGACCCACTTCATGAACGAAGGACTGCGCTGCGACCGGATCTCGCTCATGAACTCCGGCAAGGTGCTCGCCTGCGACGCGCCGCTCAAGCTCATCGAAGACCGCGGAGCGGCCAGCCTCGAGGACGCCTTCATCGGCTACATGGAGGAGGGGATCGCCGCCGCGGCCGCCGCTGCCGCGGCCTCCAAGGATCCGGCTGCCGCGGCCGCCGCCAAGGCCTCGAGCGAGGCCGCCTCCAAGGCCATCAAGGGGAGCGCCGCTCCGGCCGCGCCTTCCGCCGCTCCGCCCCCCGCGGTGAAGCCCCCGGCTCCCCGCGCGCCTTCGAAGGGAGCGCTCGTCCCTCTGCCCGTGCGGCGGATGCTGGCGTACACGCACAACGAGACCGTGCAGATCATGCGCGATCCGGTGAGGCTCGCCTTCGCCTTCATCGGCTCCGCGCTGCTCATGCTCATCTTCGGCTTCGGCATCACGACCGACGTCAAGCACATCCGCTACAGCGTCTTCGACCGGGACCAGACCGACGAGAGCCGCGCCTATCTCGAACAGTTCCGCGGCGCGCCCGAGTACTTCAAGCTGACTCCGACCGTCTACTCCGATGACGAGGCTCTGAAGCGGCTGCAATCGGACGACGTCTCCATGGTCATCGAGATCCCGCCGATGTTCGGCAGGGACCTTCGCCGGGGCTCGCTGCCGCAGGCCTTCGCCCAGGTGGACGGGGCCAACCCCTTCCGCGGCGAAACCGTCTCCCAGTACATCAAGGGCGTGCACCAGACGCTGCTGAGCGATCCCGCGAGCGAGCTCCTCCCGGGCCCGCCCCGGAACACCGCCTCTATCCTGACGCGGTTCATGTACAACCCGACGTTCGAGAGCATCTACTCCATCGTGCCCAGCGTTCCTTCCCTGCTCCTGATCCTCATCCCCGCGATCCTCATGACGGTCGCCATCGTGCGCGAGAAGGAGCTGGGCTCGATCATCAACTTCTATGTCACGCCGACGGGGAGGCTCGAGTACCTCCTGGGCAAGCAGATCCCCTACGTCGTGATCGGCATGATCAATTACTTCATCCTGGTGGGCATCGCGCTGATCGTCTTCGGGGTCCCCATCAAGGGGAGCTTCCTGCTCCTGACGCTCTGCACGCTGCTGTACGTCATCGTGACGACCGGGATCGGCATGGTGACCTCGACCTTCACCTCGACCCAGGTGGCGGCCGTGTTCATCACCGCGATCCTGACGATCCAGCCGACGGTCCAGTTCGCCGGCCTGCTCCAGCCCGTGTCGACCCTTCAGGGAAGCGCCCGGATGATCGGCTCGGTCTGGCCCACCACCTATTACATGCACTCGAGCGTCGGCGCCTATACCAAGGGGCTCGCGCCGAACCTGATGTTCCAGGACCTCCTCTTCCTGGCGGGATGCATCCCGGTCCTCCTGGCCATCAGCTTCATCGGGCTCAAGAAGCAGGAGAAGTAGGTGATGGACTCGGTCATGAACACGCTCTGGCTCGGGCTCAAGGAGATCAAGAGCCTGTTGAGCGACAAGGTCCTCATGGCCTTCGTCGTCTACGCGTTCACGCTGTCGATCTACTCGCAGGCGACGGGCACCTCGAGCGAGGTCAACAACGCCTCCATCGCTTTCGCGGACGAGGACGGCTCCGCCCTGTCGAAGCAGCTGTTCGCGTCGTTCTACCCGCCGCGCTTCCAGTATCCCGTCCTGATCCGGCCGACGGACGTCGAGACGGCCATGGACAAGGGCCAGTTCATGTTCGTCGTCTCGATCCCGAACCGCTTCGAGCAGGACCTTCGCGCCGGCCGCCGCCCGGAGGTCCAGCTCAGCATCGACGCGACCGCCATGCAGCAGGCGGGGATCGGAGCCAACTACATCAGCAACATCGTCACCGATCGCATCCGGACGTTCCTCTCGCGCACCGAGGAGGAGAGCGAAGGCCCCATCAACCTGGTCGTGCGCAAGATGTTCAATTCGAACGGCGTCTCCTCGTGGTTCACGAGCATCGTGGCCATCATCAATCAGCTCACGCTGCTGACCGTCGTCCTCACCGGGGCGGCGGTGATCCGCGAGCGCGAGCACGGAACGCTCGAGCATCTCCTGGTGATGCCGCTGTCGGCCGTGGAGATCGCGCTGGCCAAGGTGTGGGCCAACGGTCTCGTCATCCTGCTCGCGACCGGCGTGTCGCTCTTCGTCGTCGTCAAGACGGCGCTGAAGGTGCCGTTCGCCGGCTCGATCGGCCTGTGGTTCCTCGGCGTGGTGCTCTACCTGTTCTTCGCGACGGCGCTGGGCGTGTTTCTGGGCACGATCTCGCGATCGATGGCGCAGTTCGCGCTGTTGATCATCCTCGTGATCGTCGTGCTGCAGCTCCTGTCGGGCGGCTCGACACCCGTCGAGAGCCAGCCGCAATGGCTGCAGGCGCTGACCTACTTCCTGCCGTCGCGCCACTTCGTCAGCTTCTCGCAGGTGATCATCTACCGCGGCGGCGGTCTCTCCGCGGTGTGGCGTCAGTTCCTGATGGTGAGCGCGGTGGGCGTCGCGTTCTTCACCTACAGCGTGGTGCTCTTCCGCAAGTCCATCGCGGTCTCGAAGTGAGGCACGGCCGATGACGCGCTCTTCGGAATCGAGAGTCCCGCTTGGGCCGGCCGGGACACGCGGGCGGAGAGCCGTACGGTAGCGAGCGCCGCGAGAGTCGTCCCGTCGACGGGACGAGGCCGCAGCCGCGCGCGGCGAGCCCGGACGGGAGCCGCCTCTCTCGTCGAGGGCCTCGAAGCCTACGGTGTGAAGTACGTCTTCGGAGTCCCCGGCGCGTCGCTGATGCCCGTGCTGGACGAGCTGCGCGATCGCGGTCCCGAGCTGGTGCTCTGCCGCCACGAGCAGAACGCGGCGTTCATGGCCCAGGCCTGGGGACGTCTCACCGGCGTTCCGGGCGTATGCATGGCGACCGTCGGCCCCGGAGCCACGAACCTCGTGACCGGAGCGGCGACGGCGACGGCCGACCGGGATCCGCTCATCGCGCTCACGGGGCAGACGCCGAGGGACCACCTCTTCCAGAACCACCATCAGAACATCGATGCCGAGGCGCTGTTCCGCCCCGTGACGAAGTGGAGCGTCGAGATCGAGCATCCCGACGCCATCCCGGAAGCCCTCGCGCAGGCCTTCCGCCATGCGACGTCGCCGAGACCCGGGGCGGTGCACGTCGCCCTGCCGACGGACGTCCTGACGGCGAGATCGAACGGAGCGAAGCCGGTGGTGAGGCCGATCGTCAGGACCGGCGGGATCCACGTCGGCGACGTCCGCCGCGCCGCCGCCGCGCTGCAGCGGGCGCGCAGGCCCGTCGTGCTCATCGGATCCGGCGCCACGACGCCGGCGGCGGCGGCGGCCGTCAGGCGATTCCTGCGGGATACGGGGATACCGGCCCTGTCCACGTATCAGGCCTCCGGCGTGGTCGGCCGCGCGCTTTCGTCGCAGTTCATGGGGCGCGTCGGCCTCGCCACGGACGAGCCCGGGGACCGCGCGCTGCGCGACGCGGACCTCGTGCTGACGGTGGGCTACGACATCGTGGAGTACGCGCCCAAGTACTGGGGCCGCACCCGCGCGCCGATCGTCCACGTCGATGAGCGCGAGGCGGACGTCGTGGCCGGATACGACCCCGAGGTCGAGATCGTCGGCGACATCGCGGCGGCGCTCGAGCGGCTGGGCGAGGCGCTCCAGGCCAGGCGCTGGACGCTGACGCGCGCGCAGCGCGAGGTGCAGCGCGTCATGGAGGACGTGCTCCACCGGTCGAAAGCCACGCGAGGGCCGCGCATCCATCCCGCGCGTCTGATCGCCGAGCTTCGCGCCGCGCTCGCGGACGACGATCTACTCGTTTCGGACGTAGGCGCGCACCAGATCTGGCTGGCGCGGCAGTATTTCGCCTTCGAGCCGCGGACGCTCCTGTTCAGCATGGGATTCCAGACGATGGGGATCGCGCTTCCGTGGGCGATGGCGGCGCGGCTCCACGATCCCCGGCGCAAGATCGTGTCGTGCTCTGGCGACGGGTCGTTCCTCATGTCCGTCATGGAGCTGGAGACGGCCGTCCGCCTGAAGCTCCCCCTCGTGCATCTGGTATGGCGGGACGGAACCTACAACCTCGTCGAGATCCAGCAGCTCGAGAAATACGGCCGCGCGTTCGGGACGAAATTCGGGAACCCGGACATCGTGAAGCTCGCGGAGAGCTTCGGCGCCGTGGGCATGCGCGTCGCGCACGCCGACCAGTTCGCGCGGACGCTGAAGCGCGCCCTCGCGATGTCGAAGCCCGTCATCATCGACGTTCCCGTGGACTATCGCCAGAACCTGTCGCTCCTCGGCAAGGCCAGCATGTTCGCCGGATGAGGCGGAAGAAGAGGAAACCGTGAAAGGCAAGAAATCCCGTCGCGACGCGAAGGACAAATCGAAGGAAAAAGGGGCAACGAGCGCCGCCGCGCCCAAGGAAGACCTGTCGGGCAAGGACTATGAAAAGGAGCTCAAGAAGCTGCACATCGAGCTCGTCAAGCTCCAGGAGTGGGTGAAGCACAAGGGGCTCAAGATCGTGATCGTCTTCGAAGGGCGCGACGGAGCCGGCAAGGGGGGCGTGATCAAGGCGATCACCGAGCGCGTGAGCCCGCGCGTGTTCCAGGTCGTCGCGCTCCCCGCGCCCACCGAGCGCGAAAAGACCCAGATGTACCTGCAGCGCTACGTCCGGCACTTCCCGGCGGCGGGCGAGATCGCCATCTTCGACCGCAGCTGGTACAACCGCGCCGGCGTCGAGCGCGTCATGGGGTTCTGCACGGAGGACGAGGTCAAGGTCTTTCTGGCGACGACTCCCCTGGTCGAAAAGGGGATGGTCGCGTCCGGCATCCTCCTCCTCAAGTACTGGCTGGAGGTCGGCCCGGACGAGCAGACGAGCCGCCTCCAGGACCGCATCGAGGACGGGCGCAAGCTCTGGAAGCTGTCGCCGATGGACATCGAGTCCTACGACCGGTGGGACGATTACACGCGGGCGCGCGACGACATGTTCCGCGCGACGGACACGCCGTGGGCTCCGTGGTTCGCGGTCCGCTCCGACCGGAAGAGGCGCGCGCGGCTGAACCTCATCCGGCACCTGCTCGGGAGGATCCCCTACAAGTCGGCGCCGCGCGACAAGGTGAAGCTACCCAAGCGGAAGACGAAGAAGTCGCGCTCGGACTACTCCTTCAAGATGATTCCCGAGGTCTATTGAGCCGGTGGCCGCCGCAGCGCGACAGGACATCGCCGGGGTTCCGCAGGCGGTCGTGAGGACGCGGCGTGTCTGAGCCGGACACAACGTCCCCTCCGGTTCCCGGCCGCCTCACCCGGCCGGTCACCTCCGATGCCGCTGGCTGGAGGCGCTGGCTCCCCGGGCTGGCGGTCCTGAGCCGGTACGAACCCGCCTGGTTCTCCAAGGACCTCGTGGCCGGCCTCGTGCTGACGACGATGCTGGTGCCGGTCGGCGTCGCCTACGCCGTGGCGTCGGGAGTCCCCGGCATCAACGGCCTCTACGCCACCATCATCCCTCTTTTGGCCTACGCCCTGGTCGGCCCGAGCCGCATCATGGTGCTGGGCCCCGACTCGTCCCTCGCGGCCGTGATCCTGGCGGTCGTGGCGCCGCTCGCGGCTGGAGATCCGAAGAGGGCCGTCGCGCTCGCGGGCATGATGGCGGTCGTGTCGGGCGCCGTGTGCATCCTGGTCGGCCTGTTCAAGCTGGGATTCGTCACGGAGCTGCTCTCGAAGCCGATCCGCTACGGCTACATGAACGGCATCGCCGCCACCGTTCTGATCGCACAGCTGCCCAAGGTGTTCAAGATCAAGATCGACAGCGCCGGTCCTCTGCGGAGCCTCTGGGAGATCGGGAAGCACGTCTTCGGAGGGGAAGCGCACTGGACTACCTTCGCCGTGGGCGCCGGCACCTTCGTGGCCATCCGACTGCTCAAGCCGTTTCGGCGCATTCCCGGGATCCTGATCGCGGTCGTGGGCGCCATGATCGCCGTGAGCCTCTTCGATCTCGATGACGCCGGCGTCAGCGTGATCGGATCGCTGCCGCAGGGACTTCCGCTGCCGAAGATCCCCTGGGTCGACCTCGCCGATCTCAAGGCCGTCGTGACCGGAGGCTTCGCGGTGGCCCTGGTCTCGTTCGCCGATACCAGCGTCCTGTCGCGCGCGTACGCGGCGAAGACGAAGACCTACGTCGATCCGAACCAGGAGATGATCGGCCTCGGCGCGGCCAACCTCGCGTCGGGGTTCTTCCAGGGATTCCCGATCAGCAGCAGCTCCTCGCGGACCCCGGTCGCCGAAGCCTCGGGCGCCCGGACCCAGGTGACCGGCATCGTCGGCGCCGTGGCGGTCGCCGCGCTGCTGCTGGTGGCGCCCAGCCTGCTCAGCACCCTCCCCAACGCCGCCCTCGCCGCGGTCGTGATCTCGTCGGCGATCGGCCTGTTCGAGATCGGGGACCTGCGCCGCATCTACCGCATCGAGCGCTGGGAGTTCTGGCTGTCGATCGTCTGCACGATCGGCGTGGCCGTGCTGGGCGCGATCCCGGGCATCGGCCTGGCGATCCTCTTCGCCGTCGTCGAGTTCCTGTGGGACGGCTGGCGCCCGCACCATGCCGTGCTGGGCCGTGTGGACGGCATGCGCGGCTATCACGACATCAAGCGCTATCCCGATGCGCGGCTCATCCCCGGTCTGGTCATGTTCCGCTGGGACGCGCCGCTCTTCTTCGCCAACGCCGAGCTCTTCCAGCAGTGCCTGCTGGAGGCCGTGGCTTCGTCCCCGACGCCCGTGAAGAGGATCATCGTGACCGCCGAGCCCGTCACCAGCGTGGACGTGACGTCCGCCGACATGCTCGTCGAGCTCGAGGAGACCCTCCGCGCGGCGCGCATCGAGATGGAGTTCGCCGAGATGAAGGATCCCGTCAAGGACAAGCTCAAGCGCTTCGAGATCTTCACGCGCTTCGGCAAGGAGAACTTCCATCCCACCCTGGGGGCGGCCATCGACGCCTATCTCGAGGAGCACCGCGTGAGCTGGAAGCCCTGAGATCCTCGCGCGGACGAGGGCCCACTCAAGGCAGGGGCGATTCGAAGGTAACAAGGAAGAAGGAAGAGGGAACCGAAGAAGGGGAGTGAGCGGGGAGGAGGCGCCGGAGGGGGACCGTGCGGTCTCCTCCGGCGCGAGGCTACGGCGTCAGTCCATGTCGTCGTCGTCGGCGTTGTATTCCGTTTCTTCCATGAACGTACCGTCGTTGGAATAGACGACGGTCTTCTTCGTGGCGGTCGCCCCTTCCTTGGGCGCGTACGTCATCCGGTAGGTGACCTTACCGTCGGGGTAGGTCCACTTCTCGGTCTTGACGACCTTGTAATCGGGGTACTTCGTCCGGTACGACTTCATGACGACCGGCGGCACGCCTTCGACGGCCACGTACTGCTGAGTCAGGAGGACGAGCCCGGCGGGGTCGAGGTTCATCCGCGTGGTGGCCCCTTCCTTCGTCCTCAGCTTGACCTCGTACATGTCTTTTCCATCGTGCTTTTCGATCTCGCACTTCTTCACGGACGAGCCCGGGAACGTCTTTTCCACGGTCTGCTTGACAGCCGAGGGGCAGTCGTCGCCTGCCCGGGCTGGGAGGGAAGCCAAACAAAGGGAGCCGGCTGCGGCGATGGCGAGAATGCGCGTGTACTTCATGGGAGACCCCTATAACGTTCCGCTCCGCGCGAGCACGCGCGGTCAGCGGCCCAATCGTGTCCCCACAACCAGCATGACCCAGGAACGCAAGTCCCGCAAATGGCCAAGGAGGGCCCCCAACCCCCTGGCCCCCGACCTGCCGGCGCCGCCGGAAAGGCAGCCTCCCCGGACGAGGGACCTCGCCACCTTGACCGGGGCGTACAATCGGGCGTCCTCATACCGAGATCTCCGGAGGCGCTTCTCATGAACACGGGATCTCTGCGCGGCCGGCGACTCTGGCTCGCGATCGCCGCCGCGCTCGTGGCCCTGTACGCCGCGGTGGGATTCTTCGTCGTTCCCCCCGTTGCGCGCTGGCAGATCGTGAAGCTGGCCCGGACCAAGCTCCATCGCGAGGCCACGGTCGCTCGCGTGACGTTCAATCCGTTCACCCTCGCCGGGGCCGTCGAGGGGCTCGATCTCAAGGACCGCGACGGCGCCGCCCTCTTCAAGGTAGACCGCATCGCCGCGAACCTTCAGCTCTCGGGGATCTTCCGGCGCGCGTGGCGCTTCCGGGAGATCGCGGTCGAGGGTCCCGCGATCGAGGCGCGCATCCTCGCGGACGGCAAGCTCAGCATCGCCGACCTCTTCGAGCCCGCGCCCGGCGCTCCGCCTCCGCCCCCGAAGAAGGCCTCGCTGCCGCGCCTGATCGTGGACCGGTTCGTGCTGCATCGCGGCCGCGTCGGCTTCACGGACGAGTCGCACGCGCCGCGCTTCGCCGAATCCCTCGAGCCGCTCGAGCTGGACGTCCACGAGCTCATCACGATCCCGGACGAGCGCGGGGAGCACATCGTCACGATCGGTCTCGGGAAGGGAGCGACGGTGCGCTGGTCGGGCAGGCAGACGATCGAGCCCCTCCACCTCGAGGGCCGCGTGGAGGTCACGGGCGTCGCCCTCGAGCGGCTGTGGGAGTACGCCGCTCCCGGACACCCGCTGATCGTCGCGGACGGTCACGCCGACGTCGCGCTGGACTACGACGTCGGAAAGACCGCCCCCGACGCGCCCGTGGCGGCGCTCGTTCACGGGGGATCGGTAAGGGCGCGCGGCATCGTCGTGCGTCCGCGGGACGGAACGGAGAACTGGCTCGAGGTCCCTGCCGTGGACGTCTCCGGCGTGGAAGTGGCGTGGCCGGAGCGCAGGATCGACGTCGCCTCCGTCAAGCTCGCCGACCCCGAGGTGCTCGTGCGCCGCGACGGGAACAAGGAGCTGAACTGGAAGGTCGCGGTGCCGCCGCCCCGGGAGAGGACGAAGGACGCGAAACCCTGGACGGCCTCGATCGCCGCGACCGAGCTGACCGGCGGGCACGTCCTCGTGGACGACCTCGGAGTCGATCCCGGCGTCAAGACCGACATCACGGCAATCGGCGTCCGTCTCGCGCCTCTTTCGACAGACCTCGCCGTCCCCGTGAAGACCCAGGTCACGGCGACGATCAACGGGACGGCGAAGGCCTCGGTCTCGGGGACGTTCCTCCCCAAGCCCCTATCGGCGGACCTCGACCTCGCGCTCGAGGGCCTCGACGTGACTCCTCTCCAGTCCTACGCCGTGCGGCTGCCCGGGGCCGACTACCGCAGCGGCGTCGTCGCCGCGAGCGGCCATCTGCGCGTCTCGCAGGGCAAGCCCCTGATCGAGTTCGTCGGCAAGGGGGCGGTGACCCGGCTCCAGATCGCCGGGGCGGGGGAGGACCGTCTCATCTCCTGGGACAGCGCCGAGGCCACGGGCGTCAAGGTGACGCGCGCGCCCGATCACGTGCGCGTGAGCCGGATCCTGGTGGACGGGGCCTTCCTCAAGCTCCGCATCGACCAGGAGGGCAAGATCAATCTGTCGCAGCTCAGGAAGCCGGCCGGCACGCCGGCGTCGCCGCCTCCGGGAGAGCCGGTCCCACCGCCGCTCGCCCTCGATATCGGCAAGATCGTCATCAAGAACGCGACCGCCGACTACACGGACGAGAGCCTGCTCCTCCCCTTCGGAACCAAGATCCACTCCTTGAACGGCGATCTTCGCGACATCACCACGACGGGGGCCGCACCGGCGCGGCTCGGCGTCGAGGGCCGCGTCGCGGAGGTGGGATACGTGAAGGCCGACGGCACGCTGCGCGTGGTGAACCCCTTCGCGTCCACCGATGTCAAGGTCATCTTCCGCAACGTCGACATGCACGACCTCACGCCCTATTCCGCCCAGTTCGCCGGCTACTCCATCCAGAAAGGGGCGCTCGACGTCGACATGGACTATCGCGTGCTGGACCGGCGGCTGGTGGCCGCTCACCACGTGATCGCGAAGGATCTCGTGCTGGGTCCGAAGGTCGAGGGGTCGAAGGCGCCGCCCCTGCCCCTCCGCCTCGCCATCGCCCTGCTCAAGGACAAGGACGGCAACATCGACCTCGAGGTGCCCATCGAGGGGACGGTGGACTCGCCGGAGTTCAGCTACAAGGCGGTCATGTGGCAGGCCATCAAGATCATCCTGGGCAACATCGTCAAGGCGCCGTTCCGCGCCATCGGGAGGCTGTTCGGGGCGGACAAGGAAGATCTCGAGCTGATCGGCTTCGCCGCCGGCAGGAGCGAGCTGCCCGCGCCCGAGCAGGAAACGCTCGCCAGGATGGGGACCGAGCTCGCGCACCGGGGCGAGATCTCGCTCAAGATCGAAGGGCGCTTCGATCCGGTCGTGGACGCGGACGCCCTGCGCAAGGCGCGCCTCGAGGCCAAGATCGACGCGAAGCGCACGCCCGACGCGACGCTGGACGCCATCCTCGAGACGCTCTATGCCGAGACCTTCACCTCCGAGAAGCTCGAGGCGGTGCGCGCGGAATTCCTGCCCGGGACCGCGGCGCCGCCGCCCGCCGAGCCTCCGTCCGCGAAGAAAAAGAAGAAGAAGGCGGCTCCGCCCGCCCCCGCGGCGCCGCGCGAGGAATTCGACGCGACGGCCTTCTACGACCGCCTGCGCAAGGACCTGATCGAGGCGGAGGCGATCGAGGACTCCGACCTCGCGGCGCTCGCCCAGGCCCGCGGCCACGCCATCGCGGCCGCGCTCACCGCGCCGGGCGGCCTGGATCCGTCACGAGTCGAGGTGGCCGACCCGTCCCCCGTGAAGCGTAAGAAGCAGGGCTCGGACCTGGTCCCCTCCGAAATGACGATGGACGCCAAGGATTGACAAGAACCGCCCGGATGGTTCCCTTTAGGGCAGGATCGGTTTTTTCCCATACAGCCCGATCGTGATGGGTTTTTTTCTACACTCAAAGGTGTAAGCTGGCGGGTGTATCAGCACGAAGCATCGAGCGAACGGGCGGGGAAGACAACGTCGCGCACTTGAAAGAAGGGAACTCTCTCATGGCCAAGGACGAAAAGGAACCAACGAGCGCACTGCAACCGGATCTCGGTGAGGAGGCGTCTCCGATCCCCGAGGGTGTCGACCGGCGCGCCTTCATGATGAGGAGCGCCATGATGGGCGCGGTCGCCGTTCTCGCGGGGACCGTCCCTGCGTCGGCGGAAGAGACCGCCAAGAAGGCGGCGACGGCCACCTCCCCCATGCCGACCAAGCTGTCCCCCAACCTCGATGTCGTGAAGAGGTCCAAGGGACCGGTGATGACGGTCCTGGAGGAGTTCTACAAGGTGGGCCCGGGACCCTCCAGCTCGCACACGATCGGTCCAATGCGCATCACGTACGACTTCTACCAGCGCTGCACGAAGCTCCCCGCCGACAAGCTGGCCAAGGCGACGGCGCTGAAGGTCCACCTGTTCGGGAGCCTGAGCTCCACGGGGAAGGGGCACGGCACGGAGCGCGCGGCGCTGGCCGGCATCATCGGCAAGGAGCCCGCGACGATCGATCCCGCGTTCCTCGACGAGCTCGCCGCAAAGCCGGACCAGAGCTTCCCGGTGAAGCTCGGCAGCGCCACCTTCCAGGCCTCGCTGAAGGACATCATCTACGATGCCCCCAAGGGTGACTTCCCGCACCCCAACACGATGACGTGCAAGCTCAAGGCGGGCGAGACGGTCCTCCTCGAGCAGGAGTACTACTCGGTGGGCGGCGGGTTCATCGAGTGGAAGGGCTACACGCCCCCGAAGAAGGGCGCCCCGAAGTACCCGTACGAGACGATGGCGGAGTACCTGAAGCACGCCAAGAACAACAAGCTCTCCTTCGCCGACGTCGCCATGGCGAACGAGGTGGCGGTCTCGGGGAAGAGCGAGGCCGACATCAACGCCTTCCTGGACAAGATCAGCACCGCCATGGTCAACATCGTGAAGTCCGGGCTCGCCGCCCCCACGGCGACGCTGCCTGGGCCGATCAAGCTCAAGACCAAGGCGGGCGAGGTCTACAAGCGCGCCATGGACGATGAGTACGCGGGACAGAAGGGCGTCGGCGTCGTTGCGGCCTACGCCCTCGCGGGCTCCGAGGAGAACGCGCGCGGCCACCTGGTCGTGACCGCCCCGACGGGCGGCTCGGCGGGCGTGATTCCGGCTCTCGTCTACGTCCTGGGCGAGGGAGGTCGCAAGATGCCCCAGGAGAAGATCCGCAAGGGTCTTCTGGCCGCCGCGGCGGTCGGCTATCTCTGCAAGCACAACGCGACCCTTTCCGGCGCCGAAGGCGGCTGTCAGGCCGAGATCGGCGTCGCCTCCGCCATGGGCGCCGCGCTCATCGCGCAGGCCCACGACTTCGATCCGCAGGTCGTCGCCAACGGCGCCGAGTCGGCGCTCGAGCATCACCTGGGCATGACCTGCGATCCGGTCGCCGGCTACGTGCAGGTGCCGTGCATCGAGCGCTGCGCCTACGGCGCGGTGAAGGCCTGGACCGGCTTCATGATCGCCAGCAACGAGATCCCCGTGAACCGCCGCGTGGACTTCGATACGACCGTGTCCGCGATGGCGCTGACCGCCAAGGAGATGAACTCCAAGTACAAGGAGACCTCCGAGGGAGGGCTGGCCGTTTCCGTCACGCTCTGCTGAGGAACCGGTCGGCCGGATGCGATAGAACGAGTTTTCTGCATGACAGCGCGACGACGAGGAGCGCCGGCCGCGGCCGGCGCCTCCCTCGTTCGTTGTGTTGCCTCCTCGATGACGACCCGGCTCTCGGGATACGTCGCCCACCCATCCACACGACGTCCCATGAGCCGAGGTCGAGTCCCTCGACACCATCGTCGGTGCTGAGGGCCGCGAGGCGTTCAACTGCGTCGTGAGCGTGCAGGTGATGTCATTGCTGGCGCGATGTTCCCCGGATGATCGCGGTGCGCGCGGCGTCACGAAGTGAAGGTGACTTCTATTCCGCGGGCGTGTGTAGGCGTAGGATGTTCCAGTGTGACTGTCGAGAGAGCTCATCAAGGCTGATCCAGGCACGTTCGATGACCGGGCGAGCCAGACAGGAGGACGTCATATGGCGACACGAGGAATGAGGAAACGCCGAGTCAAACGCGCTGTCAAAAAGGCGGTCGTCCGCAAGGGCGTACGCCGCCGCGTGGCGAAGAAGGCCGTGAAGCGCGGAATGGCGAAAAAGGCCCTGAAGCGCAGGGCCGTCAAGAAGGGCCTCAAGCGTCGTGCCGTGAAGAAGGCCGTGGGGCGCCGGGCCGTCAAGCGCGCCGTGGTGAAGAGAGGTCTCAAGCGCCGGGCCGTGAAGAAGGCCGTCAAGCGCGGAGCGGCGAAGAGGGCCGTCGGGCGCCGGGCCGTCAAAAGGGCGGTGGTCCGCAGGGCCGTGAAGCGCGCCGTCGTCAAAAAGATCCTCGAAAACCGCATGGGCGACATGGACCTGGGAAGCTGAGATCGTGCTCGGTCTGCCGGCTGGCGGGATTTCCGCAGCCGGCAGACGTTCTCCCGCCGGGAACGAAGCCGCCTCGTCCGTTGTGAGCCGGGTGGGGGCGAATAAGGGAACGCGGCGAGCGCAGACAAGCTCGCCCCCGGACCTCTAGAGCCCCTGTCCCCGAGCCACGACGCCGGCGCGAGCCTGCGCGAGCGGCCGCACGACGATCTCGTCGATGTTCACGTGCCAGGGTCGCGTCGCCGCCCACGTGATGCAGTCCGCGATGTCGTCCGCCGTGAGCGGTGTCATCCCTTCGTAGACGCGCTTCGCCTTCTCCGCATCGCCGAGCCGGACGATCGAGAACTCGGTCTCGACGAGCCCTGGATCGATCTCGGTCACCCGCACGCGCTTCCCGTTCAGCTCGAGGCGCAGCGTCTGCGAGATGGCGCGCACGGCGTGCTTCGCCGCCGTGTATCCGGCGCCGCCCGGGTAGGTCTCGAACCCGGCGATCGAGCCGATGTTGATCACGTGGCCGCCGCCCGACGCCTCGAGCCGCGGCAGGAGCGCCTTCGTCACCCGCATGAGGCCGAGCACGTTCGACTCCCACATGCCGCGCCAATGCGCTTCGTCCGCCTGGGCGAGCGGCTCCAGGCCGAGCGCCCCGCCGGCGTTGTTGACGAGCAGCCGGCAGTCGGGAACCGACGCCGCGAACGCGTCGACGCTCGCCTGGTCCGTCACGTCGAGAGGGATCGCCTTGGCTCCGGCGGCCGCGGCGACCTCGCGCAGCTTGTCCACGCGCCGCGCCCCGCAGACGACGCGGAACCCCGTGGCGGCGAGCCGGTGCACGGCCGCCGCGCCGATCCCGCTGCTCGCCCCCGTGACGACGGCCGTGCCCAGGTCCTCATTCATGGAAGAGCCCCCTCGTATCATCCCGCCGACGTCGGCGTTGCCGGCGGCTCGTGCCACTTGTCGCGCGGAACGATCTTGGGCTCATCGGGATCGCCCTCGTAGGCCGGGGTCATGATCTGCACGCCATACTCGTTGAAGACATCGAGGATGTTGGCGTGGAGCGAGCTGTAGACCCGCGGCATCGTGCGCGGCTCGTCGCAGTGGACGTTGATCTGATAGGTCACCGCGAAGTCCCCGAGCGCGGTCTGCAGGACGAACGGCCTGGGCTCCTTCAGGATGCCCTCCGTGCGGTCCGCCGCTTCGAGGAGCATCGCCGTCACCTGGCGCCAGGGCGTCTCGTAGCCGATCCCGATCGTCGTGTGCAGGATCAATCCGTCCGTCTTGGCGAGCGAGCTGTAGTTGACCACCTCGCCCGCGAGGATCGTGGAGTTCGGGATGATGATCTCCTCGTTCTTGGCTGTCCTCAGGTGCGTGACCTGAAGGCGCACGCGTGAGACGTAGCCGAGCAGACCCGCGATCTTGACCACGTCTCCCTCGTGGAAGGCGCGACGGTAGATCATGACGTAGCCCGCGAGCACGTTCGAGATGGTCGAGGAAGAGCCGAGCGAGAAGAGCACGCCGATGAAGATCGAGACGCCCTTGAAGGCGTCCGAGGAGGAGCCCGGGATGTACGGATAGGCGACGATCAGGGCAAAGGCGATGATCCCGATGCGCACGAGCTTGTAGGTGGGATCGGCCCACAACGGATCGAACTCGTTGAACTGGACCTGGCCCCGCCCGATCGCGAAGAAGAACAGGTGGACCGCGCGCAGCACGTAGCGCACGATGATCACGAGAACCAGAAGGAAGATGAAGTCGGGTATCTTCGAGACGAAGCCGGAGCCGAGGACGGTGAGAGGGGCGAGGATCCAGTCGTCCATCTGGGATCCCGCTCCGTTCGTCCAGGGGAAGAGCGGGAGCGTGTACCTCAGGTAGAAGAGCACGACGGAAACGAACGTGACGACCCCCACGAGCCGGAGCGCCCCGCGCAGGAGCCCCCAGATCTGCTCCGCCCTGAGGAGCTCGAAGGAGCGGATCGCGACCGTTTTCACCCGGTCCGCGTAGCGGCGCTCCAGCCATCTCCTGAGAGTCCGGATCAGCCACCGGGCGAGGACGAGCACCAGCAAGGCGAGGACCGTGGCGATCCCCGCGCGCCGCAGCGACGAGAGCATCACCGCGCGGGACCGCGCCGTGCGATACGCGACGATGGCCTCCCCGATGCGCGCGCGGTAGACGTCCGCGAGCACGTGCCGGTCGCTTCCCTCGAACTCGGCGTCCGCGTCGGTGACCCGCAGCACGGGCCGCTCCTCGGGTCCGATCCGCACGTAGCTTCCGGTTTCGGCGGTCTCGATCGCGGCGGGGTCGAACGTACGATCGCGGGCGAGATCCAGGATCCGGGAGGTGATGACCGCGGCGCGGCGCGGCGCAGGGTACGCGCTGATCCCGCGCACCTCGAAGAGGGTGCGTCCGTCGATGACGACGGGGGCGGTCTCGAAGGCGGGCTCCCCCGCCGCGCGCTCGGCCGCGGTCCCCTGGGCGAACGAAGAGATCACGCCCAAAAGCAGCGTCAGCGCCAGGACCGCGGCTCGTGCCATGACCGCCATCGACACCCTCGAGGATGCGTTCCTCACGTTATCAGAAGTTCATCTCGAAGTTGACGTGATAGGCGTCGCCGTTCGCCCCGACGGGGAGGGGATAAGCGGTATATCCCACGGGGGAATGGTTCACGTGGATCCACTCCGCGTTCGCGCGAAGCCCCCGCTCCTTGACGATGTACCAGTTCACCCCCGCGCGGATCTCCGTCGGCTTGGCGTAATCGCCGTAGATCGCCGACCCGCTGACGTACGCCTGGAGCTTCTTCTTGATGATCATGGCCGAGGACTGCACCTGGAACCCCGTGTCGTAGACCTGGGCGAGCCCCTCGGTGTTGTCTCCATGGAAGCTGTCCAGCCAGCGCCAGAAGTACTCCGCCTCCACGGAGAAGCCCTTGTACTTGATGCCGCCGTCGAGGCTGGACATCTGGTAGCGCACATCGTTCACGCGGATCCCCGGACCGAAAAGGTCGGGCGTGAAGATGACGCTCCCGTCGGTGAGCCGGATCTGGCTGTTCTCGATGTCGTCGGTTCCGGGCTGGCTCTGTCTCTCTTCGCGGCTGCGGGTGTAGTGGACTGCGAGCCTCGTCGCCACCTGCTGGTGGTCGTCGTAGTCGCCGAACGTCCCCCAGAGACCGAACTCCCCCGTCGTGGGCAGCCACTGCAGCATGACGCAGGAGGTGTCCAGGTTGTTGTCGAGCTGCGAGGCGCTCACGCCGAGCGTGCTCAGGTTGTTGGCGAGCATCGCCATGTACTTGAACTTGGTCGAGAGCTCGCCCTTGAGCCAGAGCCCGGAGGTGTAGGATCCGCGGAAGAACTCGTCCGAGGTGAGCCGGTCGTCGACGCCCAGCCAGTAGGGGAACTGGCCCTCGGTGCTGCGCGTGCTGGGGAGGCTGGTGATGCCTCCGCCGAGCGTGACGAAGCGGTTGAACACGTAGCTGATGTTCCCGGCTCCCACCACCTGGGCGGGATCGCCCTGGGAGGGGTTCGACGACCAGACGTAGAGGTAGTAGCGGAACTTCGGGGTCAGGAACCAGCCGGAGAAGGGCAGGAAGAACTTCTGAAGCTGCACGTCCTGCCGCCGGTCGATATCGTGATCGTTGCCGAAAGCGTCCTGATAGGTCCCCTCGAGGGAGTTCTGGTTCAGATAGCGCACATAAGTGAAGAGGCGCAGGTAGATCTCGCCCTTCTCGCCCGTGATCAAGCGGAATCCGGCGTTGGGGATGTACGCGGGAGACTTCGTGATCGGCTCGGGGGGCGCCGCCTCCGCCAGCTTCTTGCCGACGACGAACTGGGCGCTGCATCCGTCCGAGACCCAGACGCCCGAATCGTCGTAGCCCCAGCTCTTGCCGAGCAGACAGGGGGATTCCCCCGTCGAGCGCAGGAGCGCGACACCCTGTGACGTGTCGGCGGCGCAGTGCTGCCGCTCGCCGGGACTCGAGGAGCACTTGACCGTGATTTCCTGCGCCAGGACCTGATGGGAAGCGCCGACCGCAAGCGCGGCCGCGGCGAGCGCGCGCCCGATACCGATGAGCCTGCTGCGGAAGAACGATCCACCCATGAAGTCCCCATCGAACGATCGCCGGATCATGAATTCCCCTTTCGAAGTGACCTGCTCGCGGATTCTACGCGAAAGGTTGTAGGATTCCGCGCGCAACACTTCTTCCCCGCGGTACGCGGCGCTCTTCGCTCAGTTCCGATTCCCGTCGAAGGGGGACACCATGCAGAGCCACACCAAAGGGCCTATCCCATATGCGGCGGTCCTGTTCGTCCTCGTCGTCTCGCTGGCGGCGGCATTCTCCGTCCGCGCGCAGGACGATCCCGTCGTCAACGACTCGCACTTCCATCTCACGAACTACATCCAGGAAGGGACGGACATCCACGACTTCCTGAGGATCATGGGGACCAAGGTGGGCCGCTCGACGCTCTTCGGGATCCCGCTGCAGCAGACGTGGGACCACGCCAACACCGGCGACTTCGCCCCCTGGTACTACACCCAGACGGACGCCCCCCTCTATTACTACTCCTTCACCGACGCCGCCATCGCGATGGCGTACAGGTCGCTGACACCCGCCGAGCAGAAGCGGTTCGATCCCATGATCACGGGCTTCAATCCCGCCGATATGTACGCCGCCGATCACATCAAGCGCGTCCTTCTGACGTTTCCGGGCGTCTTCGAGGGGATCGGCGAGTTCACGATCCACAAGGAGTTCGTCTCTCCCAAGGTGGCGGGCGTGACCGCGAGCCTCACGAACCCCGCTCTGGACCGCATCCTGGACTTCGCGGCGGAGGTCGGACTCGTCGTGCTCATGCACAACGACGTGGACATGCCCTTCCCGAAGGCGGGACAGGAGCCGTATCAGCTCGTGCAGCTCCGGGACCTCTTCAAGCGCCACCCCAAGACCACCATCATCTGGGCGCACTGCGGGCTGGGCCGCATCGTGCGACCGGTCGATCACCAGATCGACATCATCGACCGCGCCCTCTCCAATCCGGAGGCGGACCACGTCTACATCGACATCTCGTGGGACGAGGTGGCGAAATATCTCGTCGCGACCCCCGAGTCCACCCAGGCCGTCGCCAACCTGATCAACAAGTACCCCGAACGCTTCCTGTTCGGGACTGACGAGGTCGCGCCCAAGGACCAGAAGAGCTACCTGAAGGTCTACGACATGTACGCGCCGCTCTTCGCGAAGCTGACGCCCGAGGCGAGCGAGAAGGTGCGCAAGGGGAACTACGAAAGGCTCTTCGATGCGGCACGCGTCAAGGTGAGGGCCTGGGAGAAAGCGCATGAGAAGACGGCCGCGCCGGCGGGGGCGCGCTGAGCGGAGGCGCGGCGCCGGTGCGCCTCGATGTCCCGATTGGTGTAGGATCCGCGCCGTCTCCGTGCCGGCGAGGGCGGAGTCAGTGAAACCTGCCCTTTAGGGCAGTTAGTCCTCTTGGGCACGGCTCATTGAGAGCGTTGCTTACGTATCGAGGATATAGGATCACTTCCGGATGACCGGAGAGAGGAGATCGAGAGTATGGGGACGCATCGCACTCTGAAGCGCATCAGCTTGCTGGCACTGGTCGTGGCGACGGGGCTGGCCTGGTCCATCTCACCCGTGGCGCTCGCGCAGAGCGAGACACCGCACGTCGAGGTCTACGGCTTCGTCCAGGCGGACTACATCCAGGACTTCGACCGCGTGAATCCGGCCTGGGAGGACACGCTTCGTCCCTCGAAGATCCCGACGACCGATGGCCTGTTCGGGGACGACGGACAGGCGAGCATCTCCGCCAAGCAGAGCCGGCTCGGCGTGCTCATGAACTTCCCCACGGCCAACAAGCCCGTCTACACCAAGTTCGAGTTCGACATGTTCGGTGTGGGCGGCGACGAGGGGCAGACGACGATCCGGCTGCGCCACGCCTTCGGTCAGTGGGGACAGTGGCTCGCCGGTCAGACCAACACGCTCTTCATGGATGCGAGCATCTTCCCCAACGTGGTCGACTACTGGGGCCCCGCGGGCATGGTGTTCATCCGCAATCCGCAGATCCGTTGGACGCCGATCTCCGGATCCAACTCCTTCGCGATCGCGGTCGAGAGACCGGGCAACGACGTCGATCCGGGGCAGATCCGCAATTTCGATCCGGATCTCGGCAACAACATCACCAGCACGCAGAAGCTCCCCGACCTCACCGCCCAGTTCCGATCGGAGCACGGGTGGGGACACTTCCAGGTCGCGGGCGTCGTGCGCAGCATCGGCTTCGAGACCCTGGGAACTCCGGACAACGAGCCCTCGGACGACGAGCTGGGATGGGGCGTCGACCTGACCGGGAGCTTCAAGTTCCTGAAGAAGGACAAGATCCTCGGCGGCGTCGTCTACGGCGAAGGGATCGCGAACTACATGAACGACGGCGGCACGGACATGGCCGCGGACCTGAACTCCAGCGGCAACCCCGAAGCGGCCGCCGTGCCGCTGCTCGGTGTGTCGCTGTACTGGGACCACTGGTGGAGCGACAAGTTCTCGTCCTCCATCGGCTACTCCATGGACAGCGTGGACAACACCGACCTGCAGGACGACGACGCGTTCTACAAGGGCGAATATGCCTCCGCCAACCTGCTCTACTATCCCACCAACAACGTCTTCATCGGCGCCGAGTTCCTCTGGGGCCGGCGCGAGGACAACGGCGGGAACGACGGCACGGACAAGCGCGTCCAGATCTCGTTCCACTACAGCTTCTCGACCAAGGACATCTTCAAGAAGGCGGAGTAACCGCCGAGAAAAAGGGGACGATCCATGCGGATCATGAAGAATGCGGCGCTGATGGCTGCCGTCCTGGCGCTCGTCGCGGCCGGCTCGCAGAGCCCGAGCCGCGCGCAGGCCAAGGGCGACGTCGACGCCGCCATGAAGGCGGCCTACGACAAGTACAAGAACATCAAGGAAGGCGCGAACGCCGACTACATCCCGGCGCTCGCCAAGGTGGACTCGAACATCTACGGGATCGCCATCGTGACCGTGGACGGCCAGGTCCACACGATGGGCGACATCAAGTCCGAGGTCTCCATCCAGTCGATCTCGAAGGTCTTCACCATGGCCAAGGTCATGGAGGAGCAGAGTCCCGATGCCATCGAGAGCAACATGGGCGTGGACGCCACCGGGCAGGTCTTCAACTCCATCAACGCGGTCGAGCAGTACAAGGGCGCCGAGATGAACGCCATGGTGAACCCGGGCGCCATCACGGCGACGAGCATGGTGAAGGGCGCGAGCCGCGACGAGATCTGGAAGAAGATCCTGAACTGGTACAGCGATTTCGCGGGACGCCCCCTGTCGGTCAACCAGGAAGTCTTCAAGTCCGAGGCGGACACCAACCAGCGCAACCAGGCGATCTCCATGCTGATGTACGCCTACGGCCACATCAAGGAGAACCCGCTGCAGGCCACCGACATCTACACCGAGCAGTGCGCGGTGAGCGTCAACGCGAAGGACCTCGCGATGATGGCGGCCACCCTCGCCAACGGGGGGAAGAACCCCGTGACGGGCAAGCAGGTCATGAAGTCCGAGAACGTCCCCGAGGTTCTCGCCGTGATGGCGACGG
>Ga0070671_100000217_pt1 | contig 38355 bp, 29 predicted proteins | sample KBSS73metaG_FD_65341 | JGI IMG/M metagenome (GOLD analysis project Ga0070671, IMG submission 65341) | Switchgrass rhizosphere microbial communities from Kellogg Biological Station, Michigan, USA - KBS S7-3 metaG | ecosystem: Host-associated > Plants > Roots > Rhizosphere > Soil ...
GCGATGTCTCCGTACCCTGTGTCATGGGCGCCTCCCCTCGCCAACTCGCTCGACCGTTGGTGAAACTGTCCCAGACTCCAAGCGTTCACCCGAACCGGTGAAACCTTTGTTGACGATCCGCCCGACCAGCCTGCCGCGACGAACAATGAGTTGTCGCACCACCCGGTGTATGACGACGTCGCCCGCATCCATGCTGAAATTGAGCAAGGACTCCGAACCGTCGTCATTGAGAACGAAGACCGCGGGTTGCTCTGCTTTGGCGGCGAATCTCAATCGAGTGTGGACTCCGTCATCCGAAGCAGCCACGGGCTTCACCGCTGGGCTGCCGCAATATCCATAGTCAAAGTTGTGCGCGCGTGCGGCGGCAGATTGCTCGAGCATTCTGCTGACTCCATCTGCGACGATATCGCCGTGACTGGGTGGATAACTGAACCGCACCGCAAAGATCACATCGCCATCCGTACCGTGGGACCCCAAGGCTGACGCCGTGTAAGCGAACTGATAGTGCCGCCGCGTGGTGAGCACCGTCAGGTTTGTGCTGACCTTCCTCGCTTTCGGTTTGATGAACAGATGGTTGTCCTGTGACACGAATGACAGGCCTTCGATGTCACCAGTGCCAATCCCCACGAAATACTCGCCTGCCTCGAACTGCAGATCGATTTCGTAGCCCACATAGCCGTGAATGCGGTACACCTCATTACTGTCATAAACCGTCGTGCGAATCCGACTGTCGGCGACGCCTCGCAGTGGGACCGTTTCGGCCAGTGCCACACTGCCGCAGAACTGTGTAAGGATTGCCGAAGCAAATCCGGCGGCGCAGCGAATCCAAACTTCAACCGGCGCGCAGCTCATGGCATTGTCCCCGCCAGCGCAGTATTGGAAGTGGCCGCAGGTGTCGTGAGCACTTCGGGCTCCGACCCCAATTCGACGATCTTGAAGCCGAGGGGATTCCAGCGGCGTGTCTTCGGATCCTTCGATGGTGCGGAGTAGACGTACTGAACCGTCGCAATCCAGTGGGTTATGCGCTCGCCAGAGCCGCCTCCCGGGTGCTCCGACTTCAAGTAGCGGACTTGTGCAAGGTCCTCCACACCGTTGGTCCGCTTGAAGAAGCTGACCGACTCCACTTCCACCCGAACGCTGCTGCCATCTTTGTGCACATTGAGTGGTGAGCGCGGATTGTTCGTGTTCCACAGCGCGTACCAGGCTTGATTGCGTTGGGCGGTGTGGAAGGCTCCGCATTCCTCGTAGTCGCTTTCGGCGGTGACCAGGTTGAACCGCTCACACACGAGGATGTAGTGCGTCAGAAAGTAGCGCGTCACAGCTTCATCCATGGACGCGTGGCCCATGTACACCGGGACTACATCGACAATTCCCGTGCTGTTGTCCACTCGGATCACAAACGGCTCTACGCCTTTCAAAGGCATGAGAAGAGCCAGGGACACCGCGCTTGCAATGGCACAGAGCCAGCCCGCCGCTGCCACCCACCAGGCAGTTCGTTCACTGCGTTTCGTCTGTGCCTGGCGATCGCTATCCCAGGAGATGGCTTCTCTCAAATAGTGCTCGAGTGCCGGGTCAGTCTTCATGGGCGTGCCTCCGCCGGCGCTGCCTTTGATCCGCTGGCAGCCGCAACCGGCTTGTTGATGGGCTGCAGAGGTTCCCGGCAACGCCCCGAATGCGTCGCGCATGCGGCGATCAGCATCGCCGTTGCAGTGACATAGATGATCTTCATAACCTTCCTTGGTTCGACTGAGTACAGTCCCGGATCAGTCCGGGTCCCTGGAGAGCACTGCGGCGAGGGCCTTTCTCCTTGACCTTTCCCGCAGTGCGTCCATTCCGGCCCGTGCGCTCCAGCTGATCGCACGACTCACGGTTCCAAACGTACTGAATGCCGCGCCGCCCGCCAGGCTCGCGGCGAGGGGCATCACCTGCCGCATGAACAGGAACACGAGCACCGCGACCAGCACCATGTTCAAGGCATCGACGGTCAGGATGGCGGAGCCTCGAGCGGCGGTCTGCGTGGCGTACGAGTCGACAATCCGCAGCAGAAGCGCCGCAGTCATGATCGTCAGCACGGTGATCAGCGCATAGTTGGCGAGCTGCGCCAGCCAGGCATCGAACAGCCGCTTGGTGCTCTCGAACAGCAACATCGCAATGAAGAAAGGTCCCAGGGCGAGCAATATCGCCAGCGCGACGTGGGACAACGCGATCAAAAACATCGTGTACACACACAACAGAGCCATCAGAGCCCACACCACAACTCCGGCGAAGGCGTAACCCCAGTCTTTCCAGAGGCTACTGTTGCTATACAGATATCCGGCGACCCCACCACCGTGTTCCCAGATCGAATCGATGGTGTGAACCGGGTCTGAAGCGCCGATGATGGCCGCTGCCAGCTGGGTGGGCGCCGTGTAGAACGTATCGACAATGACGGTGTTGTACAGCCACATCCGCAGCGAGACACCCAGCACCACCGCGATCGTCAATATGCGCTTCAGGCCCTGCATGAACGGCTCTTCGATCCTGCCGGTCAGCTGCAGATAGCCCCAGACCATCACGTACACGGTTGCCATCGCTACGATGGCGGGCTCGAGAGTCGCTGCGACCTTGGCGGTCATCGCGCCGATGTAGCCCGCGAGCTGAGCGTTGAGCCAGGTCCAGAAGGTCTGAAAGAATCCCACGGCGGCGTTCTCTTGTGCGGTGTTGTCTTCAGGGCAGGGGCAAATTGAAATCCTTCAGATCAGTCTAATGAGGGATACGCGCAAGTGAACGCGATTAGCCTGCGTGTTTGGGGAGAAACACGTGAGTGCGCAAGCGCAGAAACGCGCTCGCGGTAACGACCGGTTCGAAAGCTTCCGCCGGAGGGAGGATGCGGAAGCGACAGGCGAAAACCTGGCGAGGTACGCAAAGCCGGCGGCTTTTGCGTACCTCGCTACAATCGGTCCGCTCAGTGCGGCTGAGCCAGCACCACGGTTCCCGAAACGAATACGACTTGCGAGCCGCTGACCGCACTGCCATAGGCAGACGGATTGCCGCTGGCCCACAATTTCGAGCCGTCCGTCAACGAGTAGATTGCGTTTTGGTTGAGTGCATAGATGGAGTCGGACGTCACGACGTCAAATGAGGTTGTCTGGGGCGGTTTGAAACCACTGAGCGAATGGCCCTCGGGGTCGATGACCTCAGCGAAAAAATAATAGACGGGGTCGTCCTCGTGCCTGCCATAGTGATTCGCCAACAGCCTGTTGTTGTCGAACCAGCCGACGCCTATCGCCGCCACCGTGGATGACAATACGCCGTTTTGGTAGATTTTCGTGCTCGGAGAGTCTTGGGGCGCAACGACCGCTGAAACCGATGTTCCGTCAGGGGAGAGCGCCAGCCAGTAACCGGGAACGCACCAAAGCGCAGCGCCGCTCACCAGGTTAATGGCCTCGTGCGTGCAGCTGGACGTGTTCACCAAGGGTGCCAAGAGCACATCGCCGGCGGCCGATAGCGCCAGCGACCCCCCCTTCCCGGTATAGGGGTAGGAAGCCGTTGCGGTGCCGCCAGGCACCGAATAGACATTCACCGCAGACGACGAGAGCGCCGCCAGCACGGCGCCTGAGGATGAGGCGGCGAGTCCCACAGCTGGGAAGTTGATAGTGCTCACCAGCGTATTGTTGCTGTTATCGTAGGTAAAAATACTGCCTGTCGCGATCGCCACACTGAAGTACTTGCTGCCTCCAACAATGCTCCAGGCCTTGCCCTGGGAGAGGAAGCGCGGCTGACTCGACGACAGACTGGCGCCGTCCACAATGACTCCCTGGTTCGTTCCGACGACCCAGGCACCACCCGGAATTGCGGCGTAGATGGTGGCGCCGGTCACGGGTAGCGGAATACTGGTGCTCGTTGGCGCGACCCCGGACAGATCTACCGCCGTGATCTGCATACTTCCAAAATTGAACGCGGCTAGCGTGTTTCCCGATACCACCGGGTAGGCGGGAAAGTCGTAATCGCCGACCTTACTATCGTACGTGCCCGTAAAAACGGGCGGCGCGCTGGTTGCCCCGACAGGATAGACACTCAGCTTGCCCGTCGATACGTCGAAGGTCCAGACGTAGTTACCTGTTCCATTCACTCTGAGCGTGGGAGCGGCGTTTGCCAGCTGGCCGACGTCTTGTTGTACGGCCGCGCTGGAGTACGTCCAGACCGAATTCCCTTGGGTCGTCAGAAACCGGGTGCCATCCGGGAACCATGAGGCAAACTGGCCTTGAAAGGTCGGACTGAGAGACGAGGTCCCGGTCGGCACCGAAATCGTCTCAATGACGTTCTGACCTGCGGCTCCCATGGCCACCAGCAACTGTCCGGGCGCAGCAACGACTTGCGCGCCAGAGTACTCGCCAGTCTTCGAAATCAGCACTTGCCCTGAGGGGCTCCACACCATCAGCACCGTCTTGTTTCCGGCGGCCAGATAAGTGCCGTCGGAAGCGAGCTGCCGCCACGCGTATCCTCCTGCGGCAATCTTGGCGAGCAGATGTCCGTCGTCGGCAGATCGCAGCTCTGCTACGTCGGAGCTGGAATCGCCGCCGTCATACACGTAATCGAGCATGACGCTGCCTCGGATATCGACCGGAACAACGTCCATGCTCCAGCAGCCGGGGCAACCGTAATCTCCCTGCGCAATGCTCGCTCCCGAGGCGTAGTTCTGCAGTACCCAGTGGCCATTGGAATCGGAGCTCAACACACGTGACGCGGTCCCCCGAAGCACGTTTAAACGCGAGATGTGTACCAGATCGATCAGCGGAGCGGCAGCGACTGCAATAGTCAGGGTCACTGTTACGGGACCGCCGGAATTTGTGGCGGTTACGGTGTAAACGGTAGGTGCACTCCCTGCGGTCGGAACACCGCTGATCGTGCCATCCGTCGAGCTCAGCGTGAGTCCTGTGGGAAGTGCCGGATTAACACTCCAGCTTGTGATCGCCCCGCCACCCACAGTTGGTTTGATGGCTTGCGTGGCGACGTTTGCCGTGAATGCATAGTACGGACTTGCATAGTGAACTGTAGGAGGCGCGTCGTTAACCGCTATGGACACGGTCGCCGTAGTGCTGCCACCGTCATTCGTTGCCGTTACGGAATATGCGGCGGATGCTGCGACCATCGTCGGCGTGCCGGAAATGACGCCCGTCGCAGTGCTGAACGAAAGTCCCGCCGGAAGCGAAGGGCTGATGCTGTAGCTCGTTACCTGACCTGAGACCGTCGGGGTCAGCGGCGTGATCGCCTGCTGGATGGTGTAGGCAGAATGGGCTGGATATTGAAGTCCTGAGGGTGCGGTCGTTCCGGTAGGTGGCGGGGTGGTACCATGTCCATTGCTATCACCGCCACATGACGAGAGGAAGACAGCGATCAAAGAGAGGATGCCGACGACCAGTTGCTGGCGCTTCATAATATGTTTTCTTCCCTGACGAGCCTACGCGGCGGGCGCAGTTTGCCCTGGATTCCTGCGGCTCTCAAGTATCGCGGATGTCTTTTGCGACCAACCTCACTGCGCTCCGTGGCGCGAAAGTTCAGTAGGACAAAGTTTTGACCTGGTCGTCACGGCGTCGGCTGAAAGCGCGTGGCGAACTGGCCGTGACCCGCGACTGCGCGTTCCCCCATCTGCTGGCTGTTTGCATGCTCCTCAGCCTGTACGAGCTGAAAGAGCGTCAGCAGCTTGCTCTGCTCATTCTGTAACATCGAGTTCTCGGCAGCCACCCGCGCCTGTAGATCGAGCACCGCTTTCTGATCCGCGGCTGCAGGAATCGCCTCGATCAACTGCTGCAGGGAGGCGAATCGATTGCTCGCGTTGGCAAGCGCCTGGCGCGCCAGATTCTGTTGCAAAGCTGCCAGGCGGCGCGCCGTTTGGAGCTGTTCGCGCACATCTGCGGGCAGCACGGAGAGCGCTTGCGGCGAGAGAACTGCGTTCGCCGCCACGGTCGCGGCAACGCCGCCCGAGAGCGCGCCGTACAAGCCACCTGCGGCCTGCATGGCGCCTTGAAGATCGGCCCAACTTGCCGGCAGGTAGTTACGTTGGGTGCCGCTAAGCAACTGCTCCATCCCGCGCCCGCCGGTGATCGAGGCGTATTCGGCCTGGGCCTGTGCCAGGTGATCCCGGGCGGTGGTCAATTGCTCTTCGAGTATTTGCACCTGTGAAATGAGCTGGGTTATTGCACCAACATCAATGACGGCGAACTGCGCTCGCGCGGCCGGGGCTGCCAGCAGGCACACTCCGGCCCAGAGGCCCCATAGTGAATGGATGAGAGTACGCAGGTTCATGACTTACCCCTCAGCCATGAAGAGCGGCAGCCAGCTCATGGGGTCCGGGCCGTGCGTCGCAATGATCTGCTCCATGCGCCTGACCTGCGACAGGCGGCCCGAGATCACCGCGAGCTCGCTGTCGAAGCCCGCCAGATCGAGCTGACAAACCACGCTGCGGGCGCCCTGCTTCAGCAGGAAGCGCCGTGAGCCCGGCTCGATCTGCTCCTTGACGAGCTTGAACTCGCGATCGGTCAGGCCAAGCCCCGCATACTCGGCCGCGCTCGCGTTGCTGTTCGGGAAGAAGACCTTCGTCGGTGTCTGCTCGATGAGCGTGCGGCTGATGGGACTCTCGAGCACATCGCTCGCACTCTGCGTGGCGCAACACATGACGCCATTCAGTTTGCGCCATGTTTTCGGCGCATCCTTTGCAAAGCTCTCAAAGGCAGGGTCCGCCAGTAACCGCCAGAACTCATCCATCCAACACACCAGCTTGCGTCCGTCGAGGAGTTGGTGAACCAGGTGGAACAGATATAACGTGACGGGCGGACGGGTGATCTCGTGATCCAGGAAGTCAGTCACATCGAACCCGATCACCGGGTGTGCCCGCATGCGCGGCACGACCGAGTCCTCGCGGTTATCGAAAACCCAGGCATAGTCGCCCTCGCTGACTTCGCACCAACGCACCAGGCGGGCATGAACTCCTTCCGGGTCCGTCGGGTCCAGGAATTCGAGGAGCCTCGAGAGGCGCCGCGCCGGAGGATCGAGCGCCAGCGTGCCATGTAATGCCTGATCCAGATCAGCCTCTTCCCGCGCGGTCAGCGCGCGCCCACCGGCTGGGTGTACCAGGGTTCGCAGCCACACTTTCAGGAACTCGAGGTGCTCGGCGGTAGTCGGGAGCTGCAGCGGGTTGAAACCTGTCGGCACGCCGTTGCGCAGCGGCAGATACTCGCCGCCGAGCGCTCTCACGAGAATTTCCAGGCCACGGTCCTTGTCGAAGATAACCTGTGTGACTGCCTGCCGATCCAGCATCGCCACGAGAAATCCGATGAACACGGTCTTGCCGGAACCCGTCGGTCCGCAGATGAACGTGTGACCCGTATCTTTCGGACCGGCAATATCGGCGGGATCACTGGCATGCAAGGAGAAGTAGTAGGGAGAGCGTGCGCTCGTCATCAACAGGGCAAGTGCCGCGCCCCAGTGGTTGCCTTCAGCGCGTCCCGTGGGGAAATTGTGGAAAGGCGCCATGGCGGCGAAATTGCGCGAGCTGATGGGAGCCTTGCGGGGACGCATTGGAAAGTTACCGGGCAGTTGCGCCCAGAACGCAGCTTCGAGGGCCAGATCTTCGCGCGCCACCGTCATGCCCGTATCAGCCAGCAGGGCCCGCGCCAACGCGACATGATCGTTCAGCATTTTCAGGCGCAGCGAGCCCGCCTCATCCTGATCGTGCTCAGGCACGTCACACAGCACCTGCAGCGAGAAGTGGTGATCACCCATGACGAATTCGTTGCTGGTCAGGGCATCAAGGGCCTCCTTCAGCTCCTCGGCCTGCGAGACGGCGAAGTCTCCCGCATTCGTCATCCGATGGAACTGCCGCTGCAGAAGCGCCTGGCTCGTCTGCTTGGCCAGAAACGCGAACGATTGCGTGAGTACCAGCGGGAATGGCGCCGAAAGGAGCCGGTCGTACATTCCAACCACGGTGGGGGTCGGATATTCCTTGATTCCGAGCATGGCCCCTACCCGCGTCTCGCTTGGCAGGCGGTATTCAATTGCTTCCGTGCCGAAAAACAGGCGTGTCGTAGCGAGCACCTCGTTGGCCGCACGACGCGGCAGAGGTACGCGCCGCCATTCGCCGTTGACGAGCAAACCCAGGTACTCGAGCAGGGACGAGCACCACAACTCCCCCGTCCAATAACTGCCGAGTACTTCCGGCTCGTATCTCGCCAGGGAGGCCCGCAAGGTCAGGGCTAGCTTTTCGCAGGCATCCAGCGCTTCGGCGAGCTCCAACCGTGAGCTGCCCTTTTGCACATTGGACAGCAGCCGCGAGACCGTTCCGGTTGCCACGCCGGCCGCCGGCCTGTAGACAATCGCGACGAACAACTCATTGACCATCAGCGTCTCTCCGGCAAGGCGACTTGCGTACTTCGCCCCGAGAGACTCTGCGAAACCCTGAGGTATCTCCGGTGGAACGGCCGCACGCTCACGCCGCCGGACCACGTGAGTCCACAGTGCGACGCTCGGGCTGGCAATGTTTCTCCACAGAACATTGAGCAGCTCGTGCCATGTGTTCACCGTATCTGCGGCAGCGCTTTCGAAACTCGCGCCTCCCAGCCGCAATACCTGCACGTAGTCCCCGAACGCGGTCTTTATGACGTTGGGCGCGACGTGGGCAGTGCAAGGAATACGGGCGGCCGCAATGGGCTCACGCCGCAGAGCCGACATCCGATTGCGCTTCAGCATGATGACACCTGCCTGATCGGGCGCACGACTTCCACTTCGAACACGCGCCGGCGGCGTAGCCCGTGGGGCGATGGCACATCAATGACCAACGGACTGTAGCTGCTTGCCTTCCAGAGCCTCAGATTCCCGAGCGCGGCGGGCAGCCGCGTACGGCACCACAGGAGGACGAGGTCGAAGAAACGAGCATCCCGGGAACACAACAGCGCGAAGACTCCATGCACAGGCACGCAGCACAGCAGCGCCAGGAGGTTCTTGGTCAACAGGAATACCTCCATCGTAAAGACGAGGTTGAACAGGAGCGCCGCGTATGTAACACCCCACCGCATGGGCGGACGAGTAGCGCCAACGAACAATGGGTCAACGGTCAAGTTCGGATTCGGGTTATTCATGATGCGTTACACTCCAAACATTCCACGTACCCAGGCCACGATCTGCGGAGCGCCAAAGGCGATGGCGATTCCGAAGATCGCACCGATACACCAGCCCCACGAAATGCGGTTGGCCATCGCCATGCCCCCGAGCACCATCACCAGGATGATGGCGACCGGCGTGAGCCACTCGAGGATGTTCTCCTGCAGCGATGTAACGCCTGTCAGAAAGGGCGATCCCTGTGCGTGAAGAAGCGCCGGTGAGCCCGCGAGGGTGGCCGCCAGCAGCGGGAGCGATTTCAATCGAGTCATGAGCACAACTCCTGGCCCGCTAGCCCTGTGATGGCGGCAGACCGCCATCCTCGGCGCGCTGCGCGTCAAACTCCGCCCGCTTCGCAGGACCCGGAGCACCGAAGCGAAATCCCTCGACGACGAAGGAATGGTCGTACTGCTTCTCACCCTGCTTATCGGTCCAGTTGTTGGACCTCACGCGAGCGGTCACCATGAGCTGATCACCCTTGCGGGCATTCTTGGCGAGCGCCTCACCCAACGCTCCGAAGGCCACGAACCATACGGTCGTGATCACGTCGCGCGCGGCGCCCTCCTCGTCCCTGCCCGCGTAGTCGTTGCCGACCAGGCAGAAGTGCGTATACAAGGTGTCACTTTTGGAGACGAGCTCCGGATTTCTGGCAAGATTGCCGATCGCGGTCAACGTGAAGCTGTTCATGACGATCCTCCATGATCGAAAACGTGGATGCAGCGGGGGCCAGTCTAGCCGCGCAGCCCGGGATAGGAATTCAATTAGCCTGCGCGTTTGCCCAGAAACTCACTGCCCGCGCGGGTGTATGGTCCATCGGTCAACCCAACCAGGGAGGTTTTCTCATGCCGAGCATTTCAACAACAGGGACGTTCGAAGAGTGCGCCGACGAGCTGAATGACTTCGTCGCCACCCTGCAAAGGTATCCGCACACCGTGTTGGCTTTTGCGCTGCGGGCTCACTTGTGCGGGCTGCTGCAGGCACTGCAGGCGCATGGGCAGTGGAGCAGCGCGGAGGTCACGACATTTCTCGAAGAGTTGGAGCACGAGGTGCTTCAATCCGGAGGCAGCTGAGCTCACCTCTTCTCACCTCTTCACGTATTTGGCAACGTCCTGCTCCTTCACTTGCGCAGAATAAATATTGCCGGATGAATCTGCTGCGATCCCCTCTCCACCCGTCGTATCTTCGCGCTCCTGATCGGCGGCAGATGCGGGGTCGGGAATGAAAGCGGTTACCTTCCCATCGGAAGCAAGTCCGATGCGGATTCCACGCGGCCAGCCAGGATGATGGCCGTAGCCAGCTGCGTTGCGTGACTCGGAATCGGTGACATAAAGAACATCGCGCTGATCGATCGAGACGCCGCTGGGCCGGCCGAACTGTGGCCAGATCAAGAGCAGATTGCCTTCCTGGTCGAAAATCTGGATACGATTGTTGCCGCGGTCAGCGACGAACAGCCGGCCGCGGGAATCCATGGCGAGGGCATGCGGCATGTCAAATTGCCCCGCACCGCTGCCATTGCCACCCCATTGTTTGATAAGCCGTCCGTTGCGATCAAACTTGACGATCCGCGCGTGGATTTCACCAGGCTCATGACCATCGGCGACGAAAATCTCGCCGTTCGGCGCAACCAACACGGCACTGGGCATATTTAGACTAACGGACCCGCTGGCCGACCCGTGAGGCTTCCCGAGCGTGCGCAGGAGCTTCCCGTTTTGATCAAATTCGAGAACATCATTGCCCTTGTCACCGGCCGCCTTCGCGTCTGTCACCCAGATGTGGCCAGCCTTGTCGATGAAGATTCCGTGCGGGAAGACGAACATCCCCGCCCCAAATGCACGCAGGAAGTTTCCCGTGGAATCGAATTCCATGATTGGGTCGAGCCTACTGTCGATGCAGCTGTTCCGGCCGCATCGATCCGCGATCCAGATGTGCCCCTGTACATCCACGGCGACTGCGCTCGTAGCGCCCATGGTTCGCCCCGGCGGCAGCTTGAGGAAGTGATCGATGCGCCGATACGGGTCAGGCCGCGAAGGGGGCGCAGTGCCAATCTGCGCCTGAGCGCTCGGCCCGCCGAGCAGAATTAGCGCGCTCGCTACCCATAGGACCACGTGTCGTGACATGGCTCTCACTCCTGTTCTTCACCGCCGGTGATATCATCATGACCATATCAGTGAGTTCCCCCTATGAACATCCGCTGGCGACAGACGTCGCGAAGCGCTAATGGCAGCAAAGTGTTTGTCGATGACAGCCTCCAGGACGGTGCGTCGATCTACCACTACCTCGAATACCCGCATGCCCTGTCGATATTTTCGGAGGGTCGATTGCGGTTGGCCAATCCCATCAATTGGCCTGACCCCTACGAACACTGGTGGTGCAAAACACTTTTCGACCAATCAGGTCCGTTCCGCAAGAGCAGCCCCTACGCGCTATGCTGGAGCCGCAGCCATTTCGATGAGCCCGCCTGGCGCATGGCAGGCTTCCAGCGAACCAACCCGATCATCAGGATTCGCTGCCGCGTTCGCGACATCCTGGCTGCAGCCAATGCCCTGGCGCAACAGCGGCCCGGAGCTTTTTTCACGGGCCAGGTTAGCTACGAAAGGGAAGAGAAGCTTTTACGACGCGCGCAATCCCTGCGGGCGGGAGAGATGAAAGACGCCCCACGACTGGCCGCCAATGCGCTGCTGCGCAAGCGCACTGCATTCCGCTTCGAGAAGGAGGTCCGTACCCTTTGGCTGGACCGTGAGCCGCAAAACACCGCACTGTTTTTACCAATCGATGCAAAATCTGTTGTAAAGCAGGTGATGTGCAGTCCGCACACGCACCCGGATCAAAGAGCAAAGATTCGTCAGGAGTTTGAAGACCGCTTCGCAGTCAAGGTCATCGACTCGAAAACTCTGCACCCTGCCCCGGTCTGATCCAAGCCAGCTCCATTGTTGATGCAGAGCGAGACCTGGAGCACGAGGCGCTCCAGCCCGCCTCAATGCTGGGTTTCAAGGCACGCGTGGCAGCATGGTGCTCGTCCAACTGGTCGGCGGATCAGCCGGGATGCCCGCCTTTGCGAAGTACACCAGGGCGGCATCCTGCTCACGCGGGTGCGTGCGAAACACGTCAACGACGTCAGTTGGAAACTCGGCGAAGTTAGCTGCTGAGATGCTGAGCCGGCTGTACTCCTCGAGCCGATACTGGAAAACCCGCCGCTTGGCCGTCACTGCACGGCCCTCAGCCGAATCGAGCGGCCACAGCTTCTGCTGCAAACTCAACCCCAGCCCTTCGACGATGAACGTATCCGCACGTTCGAATGTGCGGGCAGCGCGTTGGCATCGCTCGAGGCGGCCGTCCAACTGCAGGGCCAAGCCTTTGCACGACAAGGAGAGTGCCTGCGACGGCGGCAGGATGCTCGCGGCAATGACCCCGATCATCTCAACCGTCGCGCGTGCCAGTTCCTTGCGGGAGGGTGGGCCCGAGCCCCGATGGCGCACCTGCGCCAGCTCCGGGGCGGTAGCTGCCACCAGTGGGTCGAAGTAGACATGGAAGCGTTCGGAATTTCCGATCGCGGTGAGCGCCGAGTCGATCGCGCCGGCATCGTTTTTCGCTTGCGCCCGTGTCAGGGCCCCGATCAATGCAACTGCATTGCCTGGATCAACGGCATGCAGATGCTGTTCGGGCGAAACCGGATCACAATCGGCAGCGATGCTGCACAACCGGACTGCGAGCCAGGCAAGATCGCCGCGGGCGGGGGCGAGCTCGACGGCTCGTGCCACAAGCGCATACGAGCCATCGTCCGTCTCGGCACCGAATTGTTTGAGCACAGCCGCCGCGGCGAGGGAATCGGCGCTCCATCGCACCGTGAGCCGCTCGATGGTGGTCGGCCGATCAACCTCAGGCGGGTCAACACCAGCGGCCTTATCCGCGGTGGCAGAAGCGCCTGACACCACGAGGGCAACCAGCACCAACGTGCCAAAGGCAAGGCGCCTCACGCGAACCGCACCGACGTGCGCGCCGCCCTGGGCCACCTCATCCCACGTCGCGGCCAGCGAGCCACAACGCCAGGTTTCGAACATACCGCCGCGTGGCCCGCAAGGCTTGCGGAAACTGCGCGAGCTTGTTTCCTGGCCGATCCGTGACAAAGCTCGGCGCACCTGCGTTGACGTCCCAGTTGAAGTCCACAAAATGATGGAAAGTGGACTCGGCGACCGCGGGGCCCCCTGCGGCCGACGGCTCGAAAGCCACGATCAGGTTGAATTTCCTCCCCGTCACCGTGCTGTGCCCTTTTGCGATGACACGCGCGGTGGAGTCATCGGGAGGCGCCCCTACACCGCCCTCGTGGGGATGAGAAGGCAGGTAATGAATCAACCCGTCACGTGACTCGGGGTCCGACAACAGCACGTGCGGTGCACCAGCAACCTGGATCTCCTGATAGTCACCGTTGGCACCCGAGTGGTAGTTTGGCCATTGTATGTCAGGATTGTCCTGATCATCGTTGGCATGATTTGACGGATCAGGATCGGGGTTCTTGGAGTGGAAGTAGTGAGCCGCGCCCACGCCGCCCAGGTTGCACACCGAGCTCCCGAGGTCGTGGTGATCGCGCGTGACCATCACCCCGCCGCCGCGCTTTCGAAACCGCGATATGCCCGCGCAATCCTCCTGAGTGAGCCCATCGCCCGTATCCACTGCAAACAGCCACAGCTCATCGTAATCCGACGCATCGAGCTTGGAGAGCACGGGATCGGGACGGCCTGGCGGCGCTCGATCGCGAGCCTCAACGACAGTCAGCGGCGCGCCATTCGCGCCTGTTAGGCTCGCCAGGTGGTCACGAAGCAGACTGAAGCGGCCAATGTGCCAATCATCCTGGGTAGGAGAAATCGTGGTCTGCAGAAGGATCTTGATTGGCTCGGCCATGGTGGCAATCCGGCAGCTATCGGTGGCCCTGCAGCATAGTCGGTTCAGGCGGGTAGTTCACCCTACCCGTTCAGGCTATCGAGCGCCTCAATGCCGCGATTTCATAAATCGCGCCGACAATGTGATAAAGATTACCCGCGGTCACCGTCTCGCGCATGAGCTCGCCCGAAGGTGTCAGCCGGTCGTACCACAGCCCGGGGACATCCGTGGTGAAGTATCGCAACAGTCCCGCTGCAGCATCAGCAGTCATCTTCCAGTACCGGACATCGCCGTAGAGCCGAGCCGCGAGCGCCGCAGCGCGAAGGCGCTCGGTTTGCGGCCAGAGCCGCGCAGACCCATCGTGGATCGAGGTGTCGTTCACTATGGCGTTGATCGCAACGCCGCCGCGGACTCCGTGCGTCTCGGCAACATCGATCAACCGGAGAGCCACTTCACGTACATCCGCGCGGCGCTGCCCCCAGCGCATCAGCAGCCACGCCCATTCGAACTGATGCCCGGGCTCTACCAAGCGGCCGGCAGCATCCGCTGTCGCCTTCCAGGAGTTATCGAAGCTCTCATGCAACATGCCGGTTGCCGGGTCGATCAGATGCGACAACGCAAGCTCACCCAACTCGTCGGCCAGTGCGCGCCACTCGCTCCCACCGCCCACATCCAACCAAGCCAGCGACGCTTCCAGCAGATGCATGTGCGGGTTTGACAGCAGTGGCGGCCCGTGCGGCAGGCCGGACTCGAATCCCGGGCCCGCGCGCTTCAGGTGTTTGTACAGCGCCGCGCGCAGTTGCTCCGCCTCGCTCGCAAGGCTGAAGGAGCTGCCCAGAAGCGGTGCCGCCGCCGCAAAACCCATCAGTGCGAATGCCTGGTCATACAACAGCGCGCGGTCATCGATCGGCGTGCCGTCGGTACCCACCAGGGTTCGAAACAGGCCATCCGGGCGGCGGTAGCGCGTCAGGAAATAGCTCAGTCCCTGGGCGACAGCGCCGCTGGCGTCGCCCTTCCAACCCAACGACGGCGCCCTGGAGAACGCGTAAATCTGCCGGGGCTGCACCCGCGCGCGGCGCGCGTCCTCTGTCGGCTCGCCTGACAGTGTCAGGCGTTCCTGGAATCCGCCATGCACCGAGTCAATTCCGCGCGTGGACCAGATGGGATAGGCTGACTCCAGCAACCAGCTCACAAGCCGCGTGCAAGCGGCCTCTACCGCGGCCACCTGCTCCCGATCTTCCCCTCTTACGCCGATGTTCATCAGATTCGCCCTCGCCTGCCCACGACTCAGTGCGCGACGCGGTGGCCGGCCGAATCGGCGGTAGCATTGCCGATGCCTTGGCCCACACCCGCAACACGAGCCTTTGCGGCCATCATCGCGAACACGCTGATGGCCGCGTAGGCGACCATCGGAAGCAGAAAGGCGGTGTGTAATCCAGCCGCATCAGCAATGAGCCCGGCTATCCGGGGCAGCACGGCTCCGCCAATGATGGCCATACACAACAGCCCGGACGTAGCCGCAGCCGAGGCCGAGCTACGCTCCAGCGTAATAGTAAATACTGTTGGGAACATGATCGAATTGAACAGTCCGACGGCAATAGCGCAGCCCGCCGCAACCCAACCAATTCCCTGACTCACGACGAGACACAGGATGGCTGCCGTAGCAGCCGCGAGACCCAGCAGCAGTGTCGCCCTGAAGCGTGTCAGAAGTACGCTGCCGGCGAAGCGTCCGACCATCGCTCCAAGCCAATAGAGGCTCAGAATCTGCCCGGCCTTCTCCAAGGTCACATCGAGAACATCCGCTTGATGCAGGAAGTTGATCATCATGCTGCCGATGGACACTTCCGCGCCCACATAGAGGAAGATCGCGGCGGCACCCAACAACGCCCAGCGCGACTGCAAGGCGTGAAGTACCGAGTCATGTGCCGGTGCCGGGGGCGGAGCCGAACGGTTGAGCCGGCCCGAGAAGCGCCAGATGAACACGGCGAGCAGCGCAATCATCGCGGCAATCCACAGAAATGAAGTGTCAATACTGCGCAATGAGACTTCCCGGCTTGCGGCCGTTGCGGCCGCGCCGCCCGCCTCGAACACGCCACCCCGCAACATCAGCATTGAGCCGAGGTAAGGTGCAATGACCGTGCCGAGGGAGTTGAATGCCTGAGATAGTGTGAGCCGGTAGTGCGAGCGCGCCGGTGGTCCCAACACCGCCGCAAGCGGATTCGCGGCGAGCTGCAGCACCGTGATGCCGGAGCCGATGATGAAAAGCGCAACGAGGACCAACTCGTAGCGCTGCACCGAAGTCGCGAACGGCACGAACAGGCAGCCCACGATCATCGCGACGAGCGCAATCAATATCGAGCGCCCGTAGCCCGCACGCGCAACCAGCGCCGCGCCGGGTAATGACACGATCCCATACGACATGAAGAACGCGAATTGCGTCAACATCGATTGCGTGTAGCTCAGGTTGAAGATCGCGCGCACCGATGGAATCAGCGGATCGATCATTGCAGTGATGAATCCCCACGCAAAAAACAGCGTGGTGACCGCGATGAATGCGGCGCGCAAGTTGTTGCCTGACTGCGAAGAATCCTGGTCCACGTACTACCCCCCTGAAACCTTCATCAATGCCGAACGTGTTGGTAAAAGCCTGTGAGTAAACGGGAGGATGGCGGCGCCGACGGCCGGCGCGTCATCCGACATCACTGCCCGCTCGACAGGCGCGATTGCGGGCATCGTTGCCGCATACGGTTGCAGACGCTCATTCAGCCGCCGCGCCAGCTCCTCGACGATGCTCGCCGGCAGCCGGCCGCCGATCAGCACGGCCTGCGGGTTGATCAGACAGTTGATGGCCAGCAGCGTCTCGAGCAATGCCTCGACCGAAGTCTCGAGCCAGGTATTGACGATACTCTGCCCGGCCGCATCGAGCCGTGTCAGACCCCGGGGAGATGCGACCCGATAGCCTTGGGCTGCCAGCCTGCTGTTCAATGCGGACAGTGACACGATGTTCTGCAGCTGCCGGGTCCGCGAGAATCCGTCGTGGCCACGCAGCCAGCCGAGCTCGGCGCTACGGCCATTCGCGCCGCGAAAGTAGTGTCCGTCGATGACGAGCCCGCCGCCGAGGGCGGCGGTGATCAAGATATAGAAGAAACTCTGGTATTGGTGGCCGCGGCCAAATTGCATCTCGCCCATCGCGGCGGCCGCCGCATCGTTCTCCACGAACACGGGAATTTTCAGTGGCGCGGTGAACAACTGCTGCACGGCAACCGAGCCCCAGGCTGAGTACGCCGCGGGCTTCTCGGGCAGCTCGGCCTGTTGAATGTCATCCGGGAATGCAACTCCAATCCCCACCAGCTGCGCCGCACTGATCGCGGCCTTGGCGAGCAGCGGCCCGATCGAGCGCTGGAAGAAACTCTGCACCGTGCCCGGGAGGGCGAACTGGATCTCGCGTGAGGCGCGGGCCCGCACGGTTCCCTGAAAATCCAACACCACGAGCGTCATGTGATCGCGGTCCACGTTCACGCCGACGGAAAACCAGCTGTCCGGATTGATCACGAGCTTGAGCGGCGGCTGTCCGCGGGCGCCGCGGACCCGGCCCGCCTCCTTGATCAGGTTGTCCTGCATCAGGCGCTTGGTAATATTCGCAATCGCCGGGGGAGTGAGGCCAGTGATGTCGGCCAGGTCAGTGCGCGTGATTGGGCCGTTGACGCGGATTGCATGCAAAGTCACGCGCTGATTGTGATCGCCGGCGCGCTCCAGGTTCGTACCCGACAGAAGCATCCCGGCGTCGCGGCCCTCTTCCCCGGAGCCGGCGCTTTTCTGAATGTCAGCCATTATGCCCGCTTACACCCGCAGTCACCTTGCGCCGCGCTTCGCGGCATGTCAACGATTAATTATATATACTTTCGTTATTCCGTGGGCTGCGGATGCGCGCCCATGCCAGGCTCGCGAGGGGGAGGATGTTGGGCGTCTCATATGTGAAATCGGCGTGCACGCTGCTGGGTGTTGGGTCGCTGGTGTGGTGTTTCGCGGTGAGCCCGGTCCCGGCGAAGGCGCCCGCCACTGAAGGTCCGCCGGTGGCGAACGTGGGCCGGGCGCGATTCCAGGGAGAATGGACTCCCAGCGGAAGCGCTGTATTTCGCGGGATTCCATACGCCCAGCCGCCGATCGGGTCACTGCGCTGGAAACCTCCGCAACCGCTGCGTCCTCAGGCAGGAACACGGCCGGCCGTGCAACCCGCCCCTACGTGCCTTCAGGCCTTTGTTGGTTGGAACCGCACAGAGGCGGAACGCAGTGATGAGGACTGCCTCTATCTGGACATCCGCACGCCGCGCGCCACTCGCAGGGCACGGTTGCCCGTGCTCGTGTGGATTCATGGCGGCGCCAACTGGGGCGGTGGCGGTGACTGGGCGATCGATTCGGGGCTCGCGGACCGCGGCCTCGTCGTGGTGACGGTCCAGTACCGGCTCGGCGTGTTCGGTTTTCTCTCGCATCCGCAGCTGACTCGCGAGTCGGCGCATGCCGCCAGCGGCAACTTTGGCCTGCAGGACCAGATCGCAGCGTTGGAATGGGTGAAGCGCAACATTGCCGCGTTTGGCGGAGATCCTGCCGCCGTAACCATCGCAGGGCACTCCGCCGGCGGCCAGGACGTGGGCCTGTTACTGCTCTCGCCACGTGCACGTGGCTTGTTTGCGCGCGCAATTCAACAGAGCGGCACCGCGGGGTTTGGTTTACCGGCCAGGACTCTGACGGAGAACGAGAAAATCGGCACCGCGTTCGCGCAGGCGGCCGGTGTAACGGAGGATGACTCGCAGATCGAAGCTCTGCGTGCAACCGACGGACGCAAGCTGCTCGATGCCCAGATGCTGCTCGAGTCCCCTTCCCTCGCCGACAACAGCTTCCTGTTTTTACAACCGGTCATGGACGGCTGGATCGTCCCCGGTCCACCCGGCGAGCTGCTCAAAAATGGCAGGTCGACCCGCGTACCGCTGTTGATCGGCAACACCGCCCAGGAACTCAACTTGTATGGAGGGGACTCAGCCGTCCGGCGCAGCGTCGTGCGAATATTCGGACCCTTTGCAGATCAGGCGCTGGCACTGTACGGACTGCATGATGGCACACAGCCGCCGGACGATCCGATCCTCGGGAGCACGGCCATGCAGATTGCTGCGGATGACACCTTCCGCTGCCCGGCCGAATTCACGGCTGCGGCCCATGCGGCCTCCGGCCAGCGGGTGTGGCGCTTTCAGATGGAGCGGGCCGCACCGGGCCAGCTGCGAATCGACCATGGCTCGGATCTCACGTTCATCTTCGACAATCGCCCGCTGAATATCAGCGTGGATGGCGTGCGCCCGCTGTTGCAGAGCTACTGGGTCAACTTCATCCTGCACGGCGATCCGAACGGACCCGGCCTGCCGCAGTGGCCGCACTATGGTGGCAAGCGTGCCTACATGGCCTTTACACAATCCGGGGCCGAAGTACGGACAGCGTTGCGCGCGCCCATCTGCGCCCTGCTGCAACGTCCATAGAATCCACCGGATACTTCAGCAAGAGAATCAGGTATGCCGATTTCGTATCACCGGCCACTTGCAGCGTTGGTATTTGTGGGGCTGTGCGCGGCCGCGCCTGCGGGAGCCGCCTCTCCAACAGTCACCAACAACCTCGGCCCCTACAACCTGACCTTTCTCGAGGGGGGTATCGGGCTGACCCGGCCGCTCGCGGCCGACAGTCCTGCCACTGCGGCGAACGGCTCGTGGTCCATCAGCGGTTGGTTGCGGCCCACGTTGGAACAACCGGGGGACGTCGTCGTTACCGCTGTGGGTGAAATGACTCCAGCGACGTGCCGCTGTCTAGCCCTGCACGACGGTAAACTCCAACTGCGCGTAGCGGGCTTTGAGGTCACCGCCGACCGGCCGCTGCACATCGCAACGTGGCAGGCGATTGCAGCAACCTACGACGGCCGCGCGCTCCAATTGTATATGGACGGTCAACTCGCAGGCTCCCGGCCGGTCACAAAGCCCCTGCCCGCAGTAAATCCGGTGCTGATGCTGGCGCCTGTTGACGGGTCCGACACCCATTTCGGGGGCTCGGTTGCGCACTTGCAACTGCACGCAACGGCGCTGACTCAGGATAACGTCAGGCAGTTGGCGGGCGAACGGCCTGATTTCGCGTTGCTCGTCTTCCAGAACGTCGGCGCGGGATGGCCCTGGCAGGAGCACGCCTGGCGAGGCTTGCAGGTACCACAAGATCCGTGGACGCTTCCAAAAGCGAATACCCCGCCCTCGCGACCGGTTGCAAACCAGGACGACCCACCCGCTCCAGCCCTGATCCCTTCCAGCAACCATTCCTGGAGTGTGGGTGCATGGAAACTGGCTGCAGCACCACAGGTAATAGCCGACGGAGCGCAACTGTCGCTGCCCGAATTCAATGATAGCGGGTGGTATGCGGCAGTTGTTCCAGGCACGGTTCTCACCACGCTGATAGCACGCGGTGTCTACCCCGACCCGGCTTATGGCCTGAACAATATGGCCATCCCGGAGAGCCTGGCCCGCCAGGACTACTGGTATCGCACCTCCTTCGATACCCCACCCAACCTGGATGGCAGGCGATTCACACTCACGTTCCAGGGAATCAACTACTACGCCGATGTTTGGTTGAATGGCACGCGCCTGGGTCAAATCAAGGGCGCTTTCGCGCGCGGAATATTTGATGTAACGGGGGAGCTCAAGAGCGGACGCCGGAACGTATTGGCCGTGCGGGTATCGCCGCCACCCCATCCCGGCATCCCGCACGAGGAGTCGATTGCCGCCGGACCCGGAGAAAACGGCGGCAACCTGGCGATCGACGGGCCCACGTTCGTAGCTTCCGAGGGGTGGGACTGGATTCCGGCTATTCGCGACCGGAACACGGGACTGTGGCAGGGCGTCGAGCTTGAAGCCACCGGCGCGCTCAAGATCCTCGACCCACACATCGTTACCAGATTACCTCTGCCGCGAACCGACTCGGCACAGGTCGCCATCGAGGTCGGTGTCGAGACTCATCGCGATACACCGGCGGCCGCTGTCATAGAGGCTCGCTTTGAAGGCGTGACCGTGAGGAAGTCGGTGACCCTCGCCCCTGGAGCCTCGAAGGTCGAGCTGACACCAGGTGAATTTCCGCAGCTGCGCGTTCGCGAGCCGCGGTTGTGGTGGCCAAACGGCTATGGCAAGCCGGAACTGTATCAGTTGACACTGTCGGTTTCAGAGGACGGCCAGCCATCGGACACCCGCTCGCTACGCTTCGGCATCCGGCAACTCACCTACGAGCTGTCTCTGTTCGATCATCAGGGGCGTCTGCGGCGAGTGGAGGTGGACCCGACTGCGGGCTCGGCACGCTCCGAACGGCTCGTTGACGTTCGCCACGAAGCGATCAAGAAGACACCGAATGGATGGGCCGAATCACTCACAGCGGCCGGTGAGTCCTCACCAGCCGTTCACGATGTGGCGACGAAGACTTTGGCTCCCTACCTCGTGATTCGAGTCAACGGCGTCCCGATCGCCGCGCGCGGCGGCAGCTGGGGCACGGACGACATGCTCAAGCGCGTATCCCGGGAGCGCCTCGAACCCTATTTCCGCCTGCATCAAGCGGCCAATCTCAACATCATCCGCAACTGGCTCGGCCAGAACACCGAAGAGGTGTTCTACGAGCTCGCGGACGAATACGGCCTGCTCGTGCTCAATGACTTCTGGGCCTCCACTGAAAACTTTCAGGTGGAGCCGCAGGATCCCCAGCTGTTCCTCGCAAACGCGCGCGAAGTACTGTTGCGCTACCGCAATCATCCCTCCATTGCTGTCTGGTTCGGGCGCAACGAAGGCGTCCCTCAACCCATCATCAACGAGGGTCTCGCGGACCTCATCGCGAGCCTGGACGGCACCCGTCACTACACCGGCAGCTCCAACGAGGTGAATCTGCAGGGAAGCGGGCCCTACAACTATCGCCCGCCATACCAATATTTCACCGAGTTGGCGCGCGGATTCTCGGTCGAAGTGGGAACCCCGTCGCTGTCAACGCTGGAAGCGCTGGAGGCTTCGATTCCCCCGGCCGAGCGCTGGCCGATCAGCGATACGCTCGCCTATCACGACTGGCATTTCGGCGGCAATGGCGACATCGCGAGCTTCATGAGCTCAATGGAGCACGAGCTCGGCGCCCCCGCGAGCCTCGCCGATTTCGAGCGCAAGGCACAGATGATGAACTATGTCGCCTACCGTGCTGTGTTCGAAGGCTTCCAGGCGCACCTGTGGACCCGCAACAGCGGCCGGTTGCTGTGGATGACACATCCCTCCTGGCCGAGCAACACTTGGCAGATCTACAGCTCAGACTACGACACACAGGCATCCTACTATGGTGTGAAATCGGCCTGCGAGCCCGTGCACGCGCAGATGAATCTGCCCGACTACACTCTCGCAGTAATCAACACGACCCGGCAGGACCGCCGCAACCTGACGCTGACCAGCCGGATATTTTCATTGGATGGCCACGTCCTGGCGCATCGATCCGATAAGGTCAATGCAGCCGCGAACGCCACTACCAACCTCAAACCACTCAATCTCGCGGCAGTTCTGCCGCAAAATGACCTCGTACTGGTCGTGCTGACGCTCGATGGGCCCGGGGGCGTACGAGTATCGGAAAACATCTACTGGCAGGGCCGCGACGCCGCCAGTCAGCAGAAACTCAACTCGCTGGCGCGCCAGGCCCTGACCGTGACCGCGCACGCCGCGCGGCAGCAGGGACAGACAGTTGTCAGCGTCGAGCTGCAAAATCGCGGCAGCGTTCCTGCGCTCGCGGCCAAACTCACGGCAGTCGACACCGGCGGCAAGCGAGTGTTGCCGATCCTGTACAGCGACAACTATGTAACCGTCATGCCTGGCGAGCCTCGCAGGGTGGAAATCCGCTGCCCGGCGGACAGTCGATGCGCCCGGATCCAGATCCGAGGCTGGAACGTCGAGCCAGCCACGGTGAGCGTCGAGGGCCTGTAAATCTCCCCGCGGCGGCTCGCTGGCACGGCATTCCTGGCCCTTGCCAACGAGCCGCCGCCCCAGTTTCACTGCGTCGAGCGCCGCTCCCGATCGATACTGTCGGCAAAATCATCCTCGGACTTCTGCGGCTCGAGCTTCTGCACGATCCTGTTCAGAGCGGCCGTATTCACCGCCGCCCTGACTGCAACGCCTGCCTGATTGACCGTCACACTGACCGGATCCGCCTGGTTCACCAGCGTCGCGCAATCGATGAGCTGATAAGCCGCGACGAAACGCTGCGCCAGGAACGTGAACAGGGAGTTTGCGGCGCCCGCGTCCGGAGTCGCGAAAGCCGTCAAGGCCTTCTGGTTGGCCAGCATCCGCTGCGGGGCGATCCGCAGCAGTTGGCGGCAGTAACGCGCCGTATCGACATCGAAGTACGAGTTGCCGGTCGGCATATCGGCACCCAGGCGGTACAGGTTGGTCTTGGTGAGACTCAGATTGCCATTGACGAGCGTCATGGGATCCCCGCCCGGGACCAGGGCTACCGGCGCAGGTTGTGTGAACCGAGCCTGCAGCTCGTTGAGGGGCAGAGCCGCCACCATCGAGCCAGGATCGGCCAGATCCGGCGCAACCCAAGGCTTACAGCCCAGGGCGGGGTCTATGAACGCATCCGTCAGACGGTTGTCGCTGGGATTGCCCAGGGGTACCGAGCTCGGATGCGCGGCGTGGTTCTTCTTCGTGAATTGCGACATATGTCCGCGGGGCGAGACAAGGTACTGTGTAGGTAGATTGTCACTCTGATCCTGGTCCACCACGAAGAAGTCGCGTACCGTCGGACACGGCTTGCCGTCGCTGGCGGTTCCCACGGCGGGGACCTTCAACTTACCGCTGGCAACAGCGGCATTTGCGGCGGTAAAGAACGCGGGGGCGTTACAGTATGCAAACTGGCCAAACACGTTGCCATTCGAGCCGTTGACGCATTTGGCGTCGCTCAAACTAGCATCGCCGGGCGTGGACCTGAGCTTCAGGTCGCTGCCGTTGTATCCAAACCAGATGGCCACTATGGCGCCGCTGGGCAGCGTCGGCAGCACAGGCGGCACCAACGGATTGTCACCCTTGTCTACTACGAGCGGGTTGTAGATTGAAATCGCGCCGGTCGCCGGATCAAAAATGGCCGCCTGCACAAAAGCAGACTGCGCGCTGTTCGACTCGCTGCACGGCCCCATGCCGGGATCTGTTGCCGTGAGCTGGTACGGTGTGGCCAATCCAGCCGCGCTCAGCGCGTTCTTCGGTACGATCAGCGTGCAGTTGGCATTTGGGGTCGCTGGAGGTGCCGGTGGCTGCCGGCCGGCCGCGGTTGCCGCCGCACTCTGCATCTGTGCATTGAGACGCTCCGTGCTGGCCGGGTCGGTCTGCGCGAACGCAGCCGGAGAAAGAACCGACAGCGTGCCAATCAACACGGCCAGCAGGCCGATCCCTGTGCGTACCCACGATTGGTTCATTGTACGGACCCTCCTCCTCGTTGGCGTAGGAACCTACGTCATCCGAACTGAGATTGCGATGTGTGCAAACAGTGACATGGGTGCGAGACATGCCGGTCAAGCCCACGGGTAAGTTGCGCCATACATGTGTTGGGCGCGCCGCTGCGAGCCCGATGACAGTCGCGCTCGGCTGTCTGCTGCTTGCAGCGTGTGTGCATGTTCCGGTGTTCGATGAAACATTGGGCGGCACCCATTCCCCGGCTGAAATCGAAATCATGGGAGCGCGCGGCCCGCTGTCGAAGAAACAGTCGAAAGCCGTCATGAGCCGCCTGGCAGCTCAGGCGCCCGACGCCGGCGCGCTCGAACGCCATCTCGCAGTCGAGCAGGCCGTTGCCGAAAGCCCGCTTTTTGCGGGCAACGAGGTGAGTATCCTGCGCGATGGGGCGCAGACATTTCCGGCGATGTTCGCGGCCATCCATGCGGCGAAACACTATCTGTACTTGGAGTACTACATTTTCGAGGATGTGAGCTGTAATGGCGAACAGCTCGGCGACCTGCTCGTGGCAAAGGCGCAGGAGGGAGTGCGGATCCATCTCATCTATGACGGAATCGGCTCCATCTCGACACCTGCAGATTTCTTCACGAGACTTCAGACTGCGGGCATACAGGTGGTGCAATTCAATCCACCCAACCCACTGCACGCGGGAGGCCATTTCGCTCTCAACGGCCGCGACCATCGCAAGATGCTGGTCGCCGATGGCAGCCTGGTCATCATCGGCGGGGTGAATCTCAGCACCACCTATCAGAGTGGACCGGGCAGCTCGCAGCTCACAGCTGCGCGGGATGTCTGGCATGACACGGACCTGGAGATTTCCGGACCGGTGGTCATCCAGCTGGAGAAGTTATTTCAGGAGCACTGGCGCGAGCAGGGCGGCGCCGAGCTCGCGCCCGAAGCTGACTCCATCCCACCCGCGGCCGATGGCAGCGAAGTGGTCCGAATCATCGGCAGTACACCCAGGCACCTGAAATCACGTTACTACGTGACGGTGCTGTCGGCGATCCGCAACGCTGAGAAGAACATCTGGATAACCGCTGCGTATTTTGCCCCCACTCACCGCGAGAAGGAGGACCTGATACATGCCGCCCGGCGGGGCGTCGATGTGCGGCTCCTGTTACCGTCGCACAGCGATTCGAACCCGGCCCTGCATGTCCAACATTCACACTACGAAGCACTCCTGCATTCGGGCGTGAAGATTTACGAGCGTGACGATGGGATCCTGCATTCCAAGACCATGGTGGTCGATGGCGTATGGTCGATCACCGGGTCATCCAACTTTGATTTCCGTAGCGTCCTCTTCAACGACGAAGTCGACGCGGTGGTGCTGGGCAAGGACACCGGCGAGCAACTCTCGACACTGTTTCTGGACGACCTGCGCAATGCCACGCCCATCGACCTTCAGACCTGGCGCAAGCGCTCCGCCCTCACCAGACTGCGCGAGCAGTTCTGGCGGCTCTGGGAAAAACTGCTGTAACCCGGCGCCTAGGTCCGCGAGAAATCCCTGGACAGCCGAAATGCCATCCACGCGAGTAATGCGGCGCCAGCAATCAGGACCACCCACAGCAGCGCGGTTTTCCAGGCGTACGGCTCGGGTGGTGGAGTCAGTCGAGCATCTCCACCCAGTGGCTGCGGTTCGGACAACGATGCGGACGCTACTGACACGTTCTTGGGGAGAACAGCAAGAGATACCGCTGCGGAATCTGCGGTAGCATTCCCGTACGCAACGTAGAACGGCTCCGGTCCGCGCGCTACAAACACCACTTCGTGCGGAACCCACTCCACGACCAGGCCGGGGGCGGCGGACCCAAGCCCACCAGCCTTGGGATTGGTACGCAACAGCCAGTGAGTGTCAGTATTCAACGCGACCGCGACTGGGCCGTTGCGAAGCTCCTCGCCATCGCTCGTCAGCTTATAAAAGCCGCAGCGGCGCACAAAGTGCCATGGGTCACGGGGGTTGGCCCGCGACAGCAACTCCACCTCAACGACCGTATTGGTTTCAGGTAACTCGAGATTCACGCGATCAACAGGCAGGCGTCCGTCGAGATCGTACTCGAACTCGCCCGGCGTCCTTGTCGACACCGCTGAGACGTTGCGGCTGACGTGGCGCGCCTCGACGTTTTGCGTGGCCGGCTCCGCAAGCACGGCGGTTAGTACGAACGGAGCGGCTGACCCCACCCACGACAAACGCCAGTACCGGGCCTTGGTTGGCCGGAACTCCACCCGTTGCTCGATGAGCCGCCCGGCATCGGAGTGAAGATTCGCGACAGGCGCCGCCCCCGCTACTGATTGCCAGTCACCGAGGGTGTCGCTCGCTTCGACTCGCACGCGGCCCGCAAAGTCCGCGGCGTCCTGTGGCCAATCCAACCGTAGCGCGGCGACGGGAAGATCGAAAGAGCGGCCATCCACCAGGTACGTGCGGATCGCAGCCCGGTTGGTCCGTCCGCTTGGCGGAGTCTGGTCGCTGGCCTGTACGTTGATAGAGCCTCTGCCGGACTCGATCGTGACCCTGACGGCATCGAAGGTAGCGCTGGAGTCGTCCTGCAGGGGAAACAGGGCAAGTGCCGTGGCAGCGTTTGTCACGGTGCCGGATGCGGGGCGCTCGATGGCATACGGTACTTGCTCGCCGCTTCCATTGAAGACGCGCAGGTCGGACAAGTCGGGATGGACGATCTTTTGGTAGAGAGCGAGAGGCAATGTCACCCGATACGCGGCCGAACCGGCTTTCGCGCTGACCTGCATGCGATACGCAAAGTCAGTCGGCACTGAGCCGCCAGAATCAGCGCCGGCTGCGGCCCCTGCAATTCCTAGTGCACACGCGATTAATAGTGTGGCTAATGCCTTCATACCTCGGCCCGTGTGGATCCGGCCTCGTTGGCTATTGCAGGAGGTAGCGGCGAAAAGTATCCAATGACGAGCATGAGCAATCCGACGCCGACGAAGGAGACGATGCGCTCGATCGTACCGATATGAGATAGATCAACGAGGAACAACTTGGCAATAACCACACCTAGCAGACCCGCTCCCGTCAGCCAGACAACCCGGGTACCACCCACGCCGTCCGGCTTGCTGTAGCGGGTAGCCGCCAGCATCGTCGCGAGCGCGAGAACGGCCCAGAAGATTGAGATCGAGGTTTCGACCAGTGTCGAGCGAAGCATGGGCTGCAGGTCAAAGGGCACGCCCGCCCAGTGGTGCAGGGTCCTGAGCAGAGCGGCATTGAGCCAAATGAAGGCCAGGACCGCGAGACCTCCAAACACAGCCCCCTGTTTCAAGTCCTGATAACTGGGGAGGCGCGCGGACCGCAGATACAACCAGAAGCGCAGCAACACCAGGAGAACGAACAGCTCCGCGAGGTCCAATGGGTTCAACAACGGCACGAATGGCAGCGGATACGGGTCACCGGGCAGCGAGCTGTTGGTCTTGATACTCCACGCCGCGAGATATAAAGCCAGACCAACGGCGGCAAAACCTATGTAGGCCTCTCGATGTATCCTGATCGGCCAGGTCACTCGTTGGATGAGCCGCGGCAACGCAAACACGGCAACAGCGGGTACCAGCGCCCAGGCGATCACGGGCCACGAGCCACCTCCGGCAACGCCCTTGTCTATGGCCCAGGCGACTTCCCAACTGATGAGGGCGGTCAGCAACCATGCCGAGCCCACATGTAGCGAATCTGCCAGCACCCGTGCCGGCGCACCCTCGTGGCGCTTGCATACGAAATAGAAGGCCGCGAACGTCAAAGGCCACGCTATCCAGCCCCCATCGGCAAACGGGTGATGCACTTCCAGAGCGGCAATGCCGGCATACACCAGCATTGCCGGAAGCAGTCCGATCGGCGGGATCCTGGCAAAGCTCAGCCGGGTCCGCCGTTGCAGCTCGCTCGATATCAACGCCGTCAGTGCCATCAACAGCAAACCCGCTGCTGCCTCGTACTGATCCGGGACCGAGCGTTGGATCTCGGTCAAACCGCTGAACAACCACCACAGCAGGCCCCAGAAGAACAGTACCGGAGCCACGGCGATCTCGAGCTCGACCAACTTCCCGCGATGGCGTGCCAGCATGGTCGCGCTGAACACCGAGGCCGCACTCACCATCACGCCGCCCAGAAACGCGCTGTTGAGAATCGGAATGTTGCCGTGAGGTGCTTCGAGATCGAAACAGAAGATTACGCCTCCTGCGATCTGCAGCAGTGCGCCGAAGGCGCGGGGCAGCAGCCGGTCCTGCCGGCAGCCTATCCAGACGAGTGCGGCGCCTTCGACAGCCCAGGTAGCCGCGCTCCAACGTCCATCGAGGGCCAGCGGTACAGCGAGCGTCAGGAACAGAACCCCGAGCGCCATGAAGGCTTCGACCAGCAGCCGCTGGGATGACTGGCGGCCTCTGTGAAGCAACGTTGCAACTGCCAGATACAGAGCGCTTACGGCCAGGGCGCTGTATGCGAGCAGAAAGCGCCGCTCGTGGAGCATTCCCGATTGCAGACCGAATGCCACCATCGGGTTGCCGAACACGAGCGTGCCATCCACGTAACCTCGCAGCTCGGGCGGTTGCCGTGCGGCAAACAGAATCGCGATTGCCACGTAAAACAGGAAGAACAAAATGAGGAACGGCTCGGTGGTGGCGAACAGCTGCGGCTGGTAGCTGAGCGCTCCCCAGGCGGTTCCGATGACGAATGTGAAGAGAAAGCCGGCGAGATTCAGCGGCCGCCAGGCTTTGAACCAGGCGATCGCCAGAATGCCACCGTTCAGCACGGCGTAATAACTGAACAGGGCGACATGATTACCGTGCCCGCTCGAGGCGAGAATGGGCGCGAGGAATCCGCCGCTGACCGCGAGAACCGCGAAGGACTGCGAATTCTGCAGAACCGCCAGGGCGGCGGAGAAAGCGGCCAGGACGACGAGCAACGCGAAAGCCGCCCCTGGCGGCAGCACGGTGTAGATTCGCAGACCGGCAAAGACGGTCAAATAGAGTATTCCAACCGCGCCACCCTGCAGGGCCAGCGCGTAACCCGCGCGCCGGGTCCGAAGCCTCCAACCCAACACCAGCAGTACGACGGCGCCCAAGGCGACCCCGCAGAGGCGAAACTCGATCGGCACGTGCGAGTGCTCGGCAGCATAGCGAAGCAGGAATGCCACGCCGAAGAACAGAATGATGATGCCAACACGGACGAGCGTGTTGCCGCCCGTGAAGTATTCCCGAATGTAGCCGAGGATGGCGTCGATTGCGCCACCACCGCCGGCAGGCTGATCCCGCTGCCCGTGAGCGGACGCGGGCCCTCCGGTGCCGCTGCCGGCCGGCGCGTAACGCTCCCGGGCGCCGGGTGCAGGCTCGGCCGGCGCTGCCGGCGATGTTTGTCCGGAAGGCGGCGGCGGCGGCGCAGATCCGCCCACCGTCTCTGTTGGATGCACCGAATCAGGCGCTACGGGACGACCCGGCGTGGCGGTGTCGGTTGACCCTGGACCTGCTCGCGCCACAGACGCCGCGGCCGCACTCCAGCCGGACGCGGCTTGTGTGGCGCTTTGGCTGGTGCCTGGTGGGTTCGCGGTTGAGCGCCCCGGCTGCGCCGACCCGACGTTGCGCAGCGCCTCCAGCTCACCTTCCAACTGTTTGAGCCTGCCGCGCAGTGCGCTGAGCTCGGCGATGCCAAAGCCCGCGAAACCGCCCACCAGGAGGCCAAACAGCTCGTGCGAGCTATTGGCCAGGCTCAGCCCGAGGACTGCGCCGATGATTGAGAAGACGACCCGCATTGGTGTGTAGCGACGGCCCGGATTACCCTGACTTGGGGTCGAGTGCGTCGCATCCTCCTCGGCCGGGAGGATACCACGGGCGGCGCTCCCCGCCGCCTGCCTAGCGGCTCTTCAGATCACGCGCCGTGAGATCGAGGCAGCGCCACGCCTTCTCGATGAGCTCGTCAATCTGCGCACGCTCCATGACCAACGGCGGCGCAATGATCATGGTGTCGCGCACGGCTCGCATCACCAATCCGTTGGAAAAGCAATGGTCGCGGCAAATCAACCCGACATCGCCCCGGTCGGGAAAGAAGCGCCGGGTGGCCTTGTCCGCAACGAGCTCGAGTGCCCCGATGAATCCCACCCCACGCACCTCGCCAACCAACGGATGTTCGGCCAACTCGCGCCAGCGCTTCTGCAGATATGGGCCGGTGTCATTTCGAACCCGCTCGATGATGCCCTCCTCCTGCAGGATGCGGATGTTGCGTACCGCGACCGCACAGGCCACTGGATGTCCCGAGTAAGTAAAGCCATGGTGGAACTCGCCGCCCTGCTCGATCAGGACATCGGCAACCCGGTCGCTGACCATCACGGCGCCCAGCGGCTGGTAGCCCGAGGTGATGCCCTTCGCCAGGGTCATCAGATCAGGTCTGAATCCAAAGCGCTCGTTGCCAAACCAGTGACCCAGGCGGCCGAAGCCGCAGATGACCTCATCCGCGATGAGCAGGATGCCGTACTGATCACAAATGCGCTGGATCTCGGGCCAGTAGGTATCCGGCGGAATGATGACGCCACCGGCGCCCTGGATGGGCTCGCCGATGAAGGCGGCCACACTCTTTTCGCCCAGTTGCTCGATCTTCTCCTGCAGCCGCCGGGCGGCCTGTATGCCGTACTGCGCAGGTGACAGACTCCCTCCGTTCTCATACCAATAGGGCTGCTCGATGTGCACGATGCCCGGAATCGGGATGCCGCCCTGCTCGTGCATCGGCTTCATGCCGCCCAGGCTTGCGCCGGCCATCGTACTGCCGTGATAAGCATTTTCGCGGCTGATGATGATCTGCCGGCCAGGCTCGCCACGCACGTCCCAGTAACGGCGCACCATCCGCACGATGGTGTCGTTCGCTTCGGATCCGGAGCCTGCGTAAAACACGCGCTTGAACTGCGGCGGCGTAATCTGCGCAAGCAGGCCCGCGAGCTCGATGGCGGGCGGGTGCGCACTCTTGAAGAAGCTGTTGTAGTAAGGCAGCTCCAACATCTGGCGGTACGCCACCTCGGCGAGCTCCTTGCGGCCGTAACCGACGTTGACACACCACAATCCTGACATGCCATCGAGGATGCGTGCGCCATCGGAGTCGTACAGGTACACGCCTTCGGCCCGGGTGATGATCCGGGCACCATGAGCCGCCAGCGATTTGAAGTCGGTAAACGGGTGCAGGTAGTGCTGCGAGTCAGCCGCTTGCCATTCACGGGTGCTGCGGGGAGGAATCAGCGGATTCTGCGTCATACAGTGAGCACCTTTGCTTCAGCCGGCTGTCAGATACCAGTCGTACTCGAGCGGGGTGACTTGGTTGTCGAAGACCCGCAGCTCTGCGCGGCGTGTGGTGGCGAATAGTTGTTGGAAATCCGTACCGAGGTATTCGCTGACGAAGCTGCTGCGTTCGAAGGCGAGTGCCGATTCATACCAGTTGGTCGGCAGTGGTGTACCGGCGCACTCCCGATAAGGGTTGCCACTAACCGCTTCGCCGGGCTCGATCTGGTCCGTTATACCGCGATGTACACCAGCGAGCACCAGCGCTGCCAGCAGGTATGGGTTGACATCCGCCCCGGCCACACGATGCTCAACACGGCGATTTTCGGGCGTGTCAGCCGGAATCCGCAACGCGACGCCGCGATTGTTGAGGCCCCAGGTCGGTGCCATCGGCACATAGCATTCCGGGCGGAAACGCCGATAGGAATTCGCTGTTGGAGCGAACACCAGCATCGAGTCGGCCATGGTGTGCGCGAGTCCGCCGATCGCATGGCGCAGGGCCTCGTTGGGCTCGAGGCTGTCGGATGCGAATTCGTTGCGGCCGTCGTCCCGCAGGAGGCTGACGTGAATGTGCGTGCCACTGCCGGGCTCATCCGCGTACGGCTTTGCCATGAACGTAGCATGCAAACCGTGTTTGAGAAAGACACCCCGGACGATGCGCTTCAAGCGGATTACGTGATCGCATGCGAGGCATGGATCGGCCACGTGACGCAGATTCACCTCGTACTGCCCCGGCCCGCTTTCGGCGAGCATGCTCGTTGCGGGTACGTTCTGGATCTCGCAGGTACGACTGATTTCCGCCAGTATCGCGGACAGCTCCTCGATGCGTGCCATCGAGTTGATCTGCTTCCCGGAGCGCCGCACGGCTTTGCCCGGCGTCGAGGCGGGCCTGATGCCGCCGTGACGGGTCCTACGCGGATCGACGACGTAGAACTCTATTTCGAGAGCCACTACAGGCCGCAATCCAAGTTGCGCGAATCGCCCGGTCACCTGCTCGAGCACGTGACGCGGATCGCCAAAGAAGGGCGTTCCATCATGATCGGCCATGCTGACCTGGATCTGTGCAACCCCCTCGTCCATCCAGGGAGCGCAGACGAGTGAATCCTCCACCGGGATGCACGAGCGGTCAGCGTCCCCATCGTCGAAACCGAGGCCCGTTGCCTCAATCGTGTTACCAAGGGCATCCATTGCAAAAATGGATCCAGGCAGACGGAAGGCGCCGGCATACACGGCCGGCAAGGCATCGATCTTCAGCCGTTTACCGCGCGGTGTTGACAGCAGATCGGGTAGCAACACATCCACGAAGTGAGTCTCGGGATGCGTCTGAGCGAATGTTTCGAAATCAGGAGCATGGATTGACATGATGCATGGCAGCTCAACGTTGGCAGATGAGGTCACGGCCCGTGCGGACGAGGCGTGAAGGGCGTTGTAGCGGCGGGCGCGTCGGCCCGCGCCGAACGTCTAGTTGGCCAACGTACCCAGCAAGATCTGCCGGCCCGAGAGGGAAATCGTGGGGCCTTCCAGGGCGCGACCCCGGTGCCCGTGGGGCACGAGCCGTGTTGTCGCCGGCTTGTAACCTGGATTGCGCATTACCCGAGTATGCACGCATAGGAGCCGAAAGCCCAAGCTACACTTGCAGTGCAGAAGCACTAACTGTATAGGTCAGATAGTCAGTACAGTTCATCCATGTCGAACATCGATCCATCCGAATCCGGTTCCCGCGCAGCCTCCCTCGCCGCCGGGCTGCGTCGAAAAATAGCTGCCGGCACGCTGACCCCTGGCGCCCGCATGCCTTCCGTCCGTGCGCTTGCCAAATCAAGCGATGTCAGTCCATTTACGGCGGCGCGTGTGTACGACGTGCTGGTTGCCGAAGGGCTGGTCGAAGCCCGCCGTGGCAGCGGTTACTTCGTCGCGCAGAACAGCGAGTTGTTGCGGGCGCGACCGCCTGCCACGCCAGAGTTGCCGGCGGACTCGATCTGGGTGGTGCGGCGGGAGTATGACCCGCGATTGGTGCGTGTAGATGCGGGTTGCGGGTGGTTGCCTCCGGACTGGTTGTTTGCGGAGGGAGTGCGTTCCGCCCTTAAGCGGGTCGCCCAGCGCCCTACCGCTCATGCAGGCCGCTATGGCAGCCCTCACGGACTGCGGTCGCTGCGCAGACATCTCGTCAGCTACATGGCGCAGCGCGCAATTACCTGCTCCGAGGATCAAGTCGTGTTGGTACAGGGCGCCAGCCAGGGACTGGAGTTGTGCATTCGGTCGCTGACCCGCCCGGGCGACTCCGTGCTCGTTGACGATCCCTGCTATCCGTACCTGTTGGAGATGTTACGTTCTCATGGGGTGAAGCCTGTTGGCGTACCCCGCAAATCGACGGGCCCCGACGTGGATGCGCTCAATGAGATCGCGCTCACGGCCCGTCCCCGGGTGTTTTTCACCAACACCACATTGCAGAATCCGACCGGGACCACCACTACTCCTTCGGCAGCCCACGCGGTTTTATCGGCCGCGGACCGCTATGACTTCACCATCGTGGAGGACGATATCTCCTGCGAGCTGGCACCCGTTCGAACGGCAAACCTGGCCTCCCTGGATGGGCTGCGCCGCGTGCTCTATGTCAGCAGCTTCTCCAAGGCCATTGCGCCCAACCTGCGAGTGGGGTACATCGTGGCCCGCGATGAAGCGGTGCAGACCCTGCTGCGGGTCAAGACCATTACATCACTGTCGTCGTCGGAGCTGTCCGAGCAACTCGTGTTGTCCATCCTTACCGCGGGCCGCCATCGCACTCACCTGGAACGGCTTCGCCAACGGCTCCACACCGCGCAGGAGAAAGTTTCGCGCCGCCTTACCGAAGCGGGCGTACAGCTGGCGCACCGAACGGACAGCGGGATGTTTCTGTGGGCGCGCCTACCCTCCCCGCTGGATTCCCGCACCATCATGCAGCATGCGAAAGCCAAGGGCATCCTGCTCGCCCCCGGCGAGCTGTTCCGGCCTGATGGCCGCTCTACGGGTCATTTCAGGTTCAATGTCGCCTATGCGGACAATGAGTTGCTGTATACCTTCATCGAGAAGTTGCTGGCGTGAGCCGAGCGGCTGGTTTCACGTTATCAATTCCCTACCGATAACAACATGCGCGTGCCGGCAGTGAGACGCACGGTGCGCGCATTGGCCAGGATGACGGAGCTGCCGTTACTCGGCACGGTGTTGGGCTCCAGACTGAGGTCCTCCAGACCAAACACTCCGCGGCTGGAGGCATAGAGAGTTCCGCTGCTGTTGAGTCCCCCGATTGCACCGGGCGAGGGTTTGAGTTCCTCGTGCCGGTTGCCGCCCGTACCCAAGGCACTCGAGTCGTCGGAAGGGATGGTGCTCGATGCACTGACCATGTTGCCAACTGCCGCGCTGCCACCGCCGAATCCGCCACCAAAGCCGCCCAACGAGGAGTCCCGGCCGCTCGGCGCGCCCGCCGGTGCGGCGAGAGCGTAAAACGCCGTGTGCAGCGGTACCTGGCGGCCATCCTTCAGGTCGGCGCGCTCGAACACAATTCCCAACCTCGCCTGCTCGCCGGCCCTGGCGGCCGGCTGCGCCTCCGTCACATGTCCTATGAGCTTTGCGCCGCGAGGGATGACGACCATTCCGCCGGCCTTCACATCTTCAGACGTCCGGGCCTTCACGGCGTCGCCGGGTTTGCTTTTGCGCGCATCTACGGTGTCCGAAAGAACACTGTTCAGGGTTGTGCCAAACTCGAATTTGACTCCCGGTGCAACACTTTCGCCGGCGCCGTCCTGGGCGATGCCCAGACCAGGCAGCAGAAATCCCAACCCTACAACCAGCACTGTTATTTTCATTCCATGCTCCACATCTCCACGGCGCACGCTTTGCGCCGCGGCCTAGTGTGCAAAATGTGGTATATAGTCCGCAAGTCCCGGATGCCAACAAATGCACGAATCCGACACGCGTCGGGCGCGTTGTGCGCCCGACGGTGCGATCGAAGGAGTTGGAGCCGATTATTGTCGGTTGATTCGCGGGTTGCCGCCGCGGCGATCGTCGCCGCCGCGGCGATCGTCCGAGCGCTGCTGCTGCGGAGGCTGACGAGACTGGGGAGGAGCTGAGCGAGGCGCCTCCTGCCGTGGCTGCTGCACAGCGCGCGGCTCAGGAGCCCGGAACTCCTGACGCGGTTGCTCAATCGGGCGCTGCTGGAATTGCGGGCGTTGCTCAACCGCCCGCGGTTGCTCGACGGGCCGCGCCTGGAACTGCGGCGCCGGCTCGGCTGCGCGCGGTTGCTCAGGCCGGGCCTGGAATTGCCGGGGTTGCTCGACCGCCCGCGGTTGTTCGATCGGCCGCGCCTGGAACTGCGGGCGTTGCTCAACTGCCCGCGGCTGTTCGATCGGCCGCGCCTGGAATTGCGGCGCCGGTTGCTCGGGCCGGGTCTGAAACTGCCGGGGTTGCTCGACCGCCCGCGGCTGCTCGATCGGCCGCGCCTGGAACTGCGGGCGTTGCTCAGCCGCCCGTGGTTGTTCGACCGGGGGCGTTGGCCGCACCTCCTGCGCCTGCCGCCGGCTCTCCTCGGTGTTTTGCATCCGATATTGGTCGTTCTGGCGCATCTGGTTCGCCGCCGGGCGATCGTTGCGGAACGACGCGCCGGGTCCTGCTTCCTGCCGCGGTGAAGGAGGAATTGGAGTCGCGTGCAGCGTACGCTCGCGCTCTTGGATGCTCGGCTCACGCCGAGTCTCGATGTTGGGCCGCGCGAGTCCGGCACCACCTACCACTCTCACCCGCGGATTCGCGGCGGCAGGTTGCAACTGCGTCACCTCCGAGCGGGCCAGAGGGCGCCCACCATTGGCACGAATTGCCTGTTGCTGGCGCTCGAATGGAACGGGAGCAGGTGGCGGCGCCGTGCGGGCTACGATCGGCCGATTCACGAACGCCGCGGGGGGCCTGCGCACATTCATGTCAGGCCGCCGGCCCAATACGCTCTCACGAACCGGCGCGATTGCCGGCCCCTCGCCATGGGCGTTGAAACGAGTGAGCTCACGCTCGGGTATACGCATCGTGTTGCCGTAAACCCGCCGGCCAGAGGTAAACACGTCCTGAGAAACGGCAACCACCGCGCCCGGCCTGCTGCGGTTCACATAGGTGACGTTGGTCACCCTGTTCTCGTACACGTTCGTGATGTACGTAGTGTTTACGAATGTCGTGTTGGTGACGTTGACGTTGCGGACGTAGTTGTGGCTCACGCGATAGCCCGGTACATACACCTCTCGAGGCCCTAGCGGGAACCAGCCGACACCTGCACCGCCCCCGACTGAAATGGACGCATGGGCACCTGGGCTTCCAACCCAGGCAACGAGTGCCGGCGCATAAACCGCCCGCACGTGTCGTGGTCCGGGCACCCAGCACCACCGCGTGCCACGATAAGCCCAGCGGCCGTAGTGAAACGGCGCAAAGCCCCACGGCGCATCATCCACCCACGTCCAGCCCCAGGGTGCAACCCACACCCACCGACCGAACTGATACGGCGACCAGCCGGCCGCGACCACGGTCGGCGTCCAGACCGGACCGTACTCGGGCGTCGATTCCCACGTACCGTTGTCAGCCAGGTCATCCGCTCCCGTGACGTCGGGTGATACGTATTCGCTCGTCTGGGCCTGTGCCTGCTCAGAGCGGTGATCGCGTTCGAGCGACCAGGAATCCAATGCGTCAGGAGCGCCGACCGAAGTTGCACTCGCCGTCACCTGATCGGTGCCAGTGAACGTGGATGCCTGTTGAGTGTGTAGCGGCACGCTCTGCCCTGTGGCACTAACCTCTGCATCGCCGTTACTGACTTTGACGACTGTAGTGTCGCCAGCCTCGTTGACCTGTACGCGATAATCGCCAGGGCTCTGCAGCGTGACGGCAACGTTGGGAGTATCTATCTCGAACGACTGGTCTTCGCCCAGGTCGCGTACATGCACGATGGCGCTACCCGCCGTGATGTTCATCTGCGCGTTCTGATCGTCGAGATTCAGGAAGGAGAATCCCGTCATGCTTCCAAGCCTGATCACCGCTGAACCGATATCCAGCTCGGCGCGCGAATCCCGGTCTGTCCACAGCTTGTCACCCGTGGTCAGAGGCCGGTTAACGGTGGGGTCCGCCCAATCCTCAACGCCAGCCGGCTGCAGAGAAACAGATCCGTTTGCGTAACTGAGGCGCGCGACGCGCCCGGGCGGGTCGGACCCGGGCGGGCCAGCCTCATCATCCGCGAATGCGATCGACATGCTGAGCAACGACAGCAGCACGAGGGTGGCCAGACTGGCCCGGTGGCTTTGGAAAATGGAACGGCTGCTCATGCGTTGCGCCCCTCACGTTCTGCAAATGACCTTCCTACGTTACCGGATCGCTACTGCTTCCGGTTGGCCCGCAAGGCTCCCCTTAATACAACGCTTCAGGCCGTGAACAGGGCATGAACGCCCTACCGGAATATGTACAAGAGGAACGAGGGCCGATCGGGGGGTCTTATCCTGCGAGCAGCCGGGAACGCCGGGCTCGTCGGTGGGGCCGCCAATGGGCCAGGGCAAGCAGAATTGCCGCCCCGCCG
>Ga0070671_100000218_pt1 | contig 38347 bp, 28 predicted proteins | sample KBSS73metaG_FD_65341 | JGI IMG/M metagenome (GOLD analysis project Ga0070671, IMG submission 65341) | Switchgrass rhizosphere microbial communities from Kellogg Biological Station, Michigan, USA - KBS S7-3 metaG | ecosystem: Host-associated > Plants > Roots > Rhizosphere > Soil ...
CGGCTCCGGCCTTGAACACCGTGATGGCCAGCGGCGGCAAAGTCACGGCGAGTGAATACGGGCGACCATGCGCCATCACATGCGCGGCTTCGCTGCCGCCCAAATTGCCCACGCCGCTCCCGCCGTAGATCGTTGCATCGCTGTTGAGCAGCTCCTGCCACCATCCGCCGCGCGGTACGCCAATGCGATACCCGGGACGCACCACCGGCGTGAAATTGCAAACGACGAGCACTATGTCGCCCTTGTCGGATTTGCGCAGAAAACTGATGACGCTCGCCTCGATATCACGCGCATCGATCCATTCGAAACCGGCGGCGCTGAAATCGAGCCCGTAGAGCGCAGGCTCGGACCGATAGACGCGGTTTACATCAGCGATCCAGCGTTGGACACCGCTGTGCTCCGGATACCGGCAGAGATCCCAGTCGAGGGAAGTGTCGTGGTTCCATTCCCGCCGCTGCCCGAACTCACCGCCCATGAACAGCAGCTTTTTGCCCGGGTGCGTCCACATGTAACCGAACAGCAGGCGCAGATTCGCAAACTGCTGCCACCAGTCACCGGGCATTTTTTCGCAGAGGGAGTGCTTGCCGTAGACGACTTCGTCATGCGACAGCGGCAGGACGAAATTCTCAGTAAACGCGTAGATAAGCGAAAACGTTATGCGGTCCTGGTGATAGCGACGAAACACGGGATCCTGTTGGAAGTACTCGAGCGTGTCGTGCATCCATCCCATGTTCCATTTCATACCGAAGCCGAGGCCGCCTGTGTACACCGGATGCGAAACCTGCGGCCACGCGGTGGACTCTTCCGCGATGACCTGTATGTCCGGATGTTCGCGGTATGCGGAAGCATTTAAATCGCGCAGGAATGCAACCGCCTCGAGATTCTCGCGTCCGCCGTGGACATTCGGGACCCATTCGCCGGCCTTGCGGGCGTAATCGAGGTAAAGCATCGATGCGACGCCATCCACGCGCAGTCCATCGATGTGATAACGGTCAAGCCAGAATAGCGCGCTCGAAAGCAGAAACGCGTGCACTTCATGGCGTCCATAGTTGAAGATGTAGCTGTTCCATTCGGGATGAAAACCCTGCCGCGGATCCGCGTGCTCGTAGAGCCGTGTACCGTCGAACATTGCAAGGCCGTGCTCGTCGCCCGGGAAATGCGCCGGCACCCAATCGAGCACAACGCCAAGCGAGTGCTGATGCATGACCTCGACGAAGTACATGAAATCCTGCGGCGTGCCATAGCGTGCGGTAGGCGCGAAATATGCGGTTGTCTGATATCCCCACGATCCATAGAACGGGTGCTCCGTTACCGGCATGAGTTCTACGTGGGTGAAGCCCAGGGACGCAGCGTATTCAGCGAGCGGGTGCGCAATCTCCCGGTAAGACAGCATGCGCTGATCGTCGCCCCGCCGCCACGAGCCAAGATGCACCTCATAGATCGACATCGGCGCATCGAGCGCATTGCGGCGCCAGCGTTCCGCCATCCAGGCGCTGTCGTTCCACGCGTACTCGAGCGACCAGGCGCGCGACGCGCGCGCCGGCGGCACTTCCGCGTAGAAGGCGAATGGATCTGCCTTGTCGGCGACACGTCCGCTCAGCTTGGACGTAACGCGGTATTTGTATGAAGCGCCGCGCCGCACCGCCGCCACGCGACCCTCCCAGATACCCGAACCGTCCCAGCGTGGTGACAGCGCATCAGCGTGCGGCTGCCACGCGTTCCAGTCCCCGATCACCGAGACTTCTTGAGCATTCGGCGCCCACACAGCGAAATGAGCGCCCTCATCGCCGGCAAGCAGCTGGCACCCCATCTCGCGATACAGTGAGCTATGCGTCCCTTCTCTGAAGAGATAGATATCGTCGGCGCTGAGCATGAGATAGATCGGATGTGGTTGTCGAATAATGCGCAGGGACAGGCGCCCCTGTCAGGTCGCAGCCCTACCGCAGGTGATGCAGTTGCTGACCCAACATCTCCGGTGTAACAAGCGTGATGCCCTTGTTGGTTACATGGAAGCGCTTGCGGTCTTCTTCGGGATCAACACCGACCTGCAAACCCGGCGGGATGCGCGTTCCGCGATCGATGACGACGCGGTGCAGAACAGCGCCGCGCCCGATCTCGACGTTCGGCAAAACGACAGCCCCGTCGATCGAGCAGTAGCTGTGCACGCGAACACTGGAGAAGAGCAGCGAGCACTTCACGGTCGATCCACTGATAATGCAGCCGCCCGAAACCATCGAGTCGACGGCTGCGCCGCGCCGTCCGTCTTCGTCGAAGATGAACTTCGCAGGAGGCAACTGTTCCTGATAGGTCCATATGGGCCACGATTCATCGTATAAGTCGAGCGCCGGGCTTACGCGCGTCAACTCCATGTTGGCTTCCCAATAGGCGTCGATCGTGCCGACGTCGCGCCAGTACGGCTGCCCGTCGTTGAGTTGCGTGCAACTGTCTTTGAGACGGTGCGCCGACACGCGATACCCCTCAGCGACGAGGTAGGGAATCAGGTTATGGCCGAAGTCATGGGCAGAGTCAGGGTCCTGCGCGTCGCGAATCAGCTGGGCATAGAGAAAAGGGGCGTTGAAAACATAAATGCCCATGCTGCCGAGCGCCAGATCATTGCGTCCCGGCAACGGACGCGGCGCAGCGGGTTTCTCCTCGAAGCCGAGCACCTGATAATTGTCATCGACTTCCATCACGCCCATCTGGGTTGCTTCGGCGACGGGCACTTCAACGCAGCCGACCGTCATGTCTGCGCGCCGCGCCACATGCTCGTCTATCATGCGTGTGTAATCCATTTTGTACACATGATCCCCGGCCAGAACGAGGACGATGCGCGGATCATGGCGGCGAAGAATATCGAGATTCTGAAACACCGCGTCCGCGGTACCTTTGTACCAGTCGGCGGTGATGCGCTGCTGCGCAGGCAGCAGCTCAATGAACTCGCTGAAGCGGCCATCGAGGAACGACCAACCGCGCTGAACGTGATGGATCAGGCTCTGCGCTTTGTATTGTGTCGCGATGCCGATACGACGAATTCCGGAGTTGAGGCAGTTCGATAAAGTGAAATCAATGATGCGGAATTTTCCGCCAAAGGGCACGGCAGGCTTCGCGCGCCAATCAGTCAGCGGCCCTAAGCGGGATCCACGCCCGCCGGCGAGTACCACTGCCAGCGTCTGCCGCGCAAGGTGCGCCATCGTCGGCGCATCCGGCATGTATTGCTTGTATGCACGATAACCGGCATCAACGTCTACGTGCATGTCATTCAAGGAGGGCTCCCCGTGCATCAAAGTCATTGCGAATCAGTAGCAAGAAGGAAGCCATGAAGCGCATGCGGCAGCAACGCAATCAGCGCCACGCGAAAGTTGAGCAATCATGAATATCGGCAAAAGCCGCCCTCGATGACAGGTAAAAGTTACAAGGCCACAAACGTGCGTCGCCGCAACACCGTGACTCAAAACGACAACCGGTGGTACGACAACCGGGGCGCATGCGCGTTCGGTTTATGGCTCATCAACATAGCGGCGGGATTATTGCTTGAACGGCTCGATGCAAATCCCCGTCTGTCTAGACATCTAATGTCAATCACGTGAAATGCTGAACGATGGCTGAAGCGATGCGCATTCTCTTCGTCACTTCCGAGTGCACACCGTGGAGCAAAACGGGTGGTCTCGCGGATGTGTCTGCAGCATTACCGGCGGCGTTGCGCGGTCTTGGTTCCGATGTGCGCGTCCTGATGCCGGCGTACTCGAGCGTGCCGCTGGATGGTGCTCGTAGCGTGAGTGTCATAAACGCCTCGCCACACCTTCCGGCTGCACGACTGCTGCAAGCGGTGTTACCAAACGGAGTGCCGGCCTTTCTGGTCGACTGTCCGGCCTTGTACAAGCGAGGCGGTGGTCCGTATCAGAATGAACAAGGCGCCGACTTTCCGGATAATGCGCAACGCTTCGCACAGCTGTGTCGCGTCGCTGTGCACATGGCGTCGGATGATGAATCAGCATGGCGACCGCAAGTTGTTCATTGCAACGATTGGCAGTCGGGTCTCGTGCCGGCTTATTTTCACTTCGCGCCTCGCTCCGCGACACCTACCGTATTGACCATACACAATCTTGCGTTTCAGGGAATGTTCCCCGCCAGCACGTTGGACCTCGTAGATCTGCCGCGCGAATCGTTTTCGATCAATGGCGCCGAATTCTACGGGCAACTATCGTTTCTCAAGGCGGGATTGGCTTACGCCGACGCGATAACCACGGTAAGTCCCACTTACGCGATTGAAATCCAGCGGCCGGAATCCGGCATGGGCCTGCATGGCCTTCTCGCATACCGGCGCTCTGTCCTGAGCGGCATTTTGAACGGCATCGATACCGACACATGGAATCCGGCCCACGATCCTCACATTGCCGTGCCGTATCAAGCTGACACGCTGGACAATAAAGGCGCCAACAAGCGAGCCCTCGAGGCGCACGTCGGCCTGCCGCCGTCCCACAAACCGCTGCTCGCGATGGTCGGCCGGCTAACGGCGCAGAAGGGTATTGATCTGGTTATCGATGTCGCGACTGCTATCGAACGAATCGGGGGACAACTCGTTGTGCTTGGCCGCGGTGATGCAACGTTGGAAGAGTCGCTCACCGCACTTGCGGCGGCACATCCCCACGCCATCAAAGCTATCATCGACTTCAGCGAGCCGCTCGCGCATCTGATTGAAGCGGGCGCGGACATGTTCTTGATGCCATCGCGTTTCGAACCGTGCGGCATGAACCAGATGTACAGCCAGCGTTACGGTACGGTTCCCGTCGTACATGCGACCGGCGGGCTCGTCGATACGGTGACCGAGTTTGCATTGGACACCCAAGCTGGGACCGGCTTTCTCTTTCATGCGCCGGATCCGGCTCAATTCCTGAGCGCAATTCAGCGTGCCATTGCCGTCTACGAAAACAAACCTGCCTGGCGCCAACTGCAGATAAACGGAATGCGCCGCGATTTCAGTTGGGGGGCGGGGGCTCGATGTTACATCGATATCTATCAACGACTGCTCAGCGGCGCTATACCGCAACCATCAATCCGAGCTCGAAGCGATGGGTGAGCAAATGATGCGTTGGATAGATACGAATCACATAATCGAGGCGGCCGCAAAACTCTGGCGCCAGCGGAATCACGAAACGCTGCCAGCCATCGGCCGGATCGCCATCTGGCCGGAAAAAGAATTTCTGCTCTACAGGGACGTCATCGACCGCAAGCGCGCGCGTAAAAGTGACTTCCACGGCAAGGTCCGCGGTGGACAGCCCTGCCAGGCGCACCATTACTTCAAGTGTTATGGTTTCGCCGAGTACGATGCGGGCCTGCGGTGTATCGACGCGACGCACAGCTACGTGCGGCCACGCTGAGCGCACGCGGTCTTTCCATGCGGCGAGCTGAGTCGCATCATCCGGCCGTTCGTGGAACCGATGGTGCTCGCCTGCTGCAGGCATGTAGAATTTGTGCAAATACTCGCTCAGCATGCGCGTCGCGTTGAAACGCGGAAGAATGGTGGCGATGGAATGTTTCGCCATGCGCGCCCAGCCCTTGGAGTACGCGGAGTCATCCCGTGCGTAGTAAAGCGGGATGATCTGGTCCTCCAAAATCTCATATAGCGCGCGTGCTTCCTGGCGGTCGCGCGACTCGGTACTGGCCTCGTGTAGCACGGGTTTGACCGCCCATCCGTTGCCGCGCTCGTAACCTTCCGCCCACCACCCGTCGAGCACCGAGAGGTTAAGTACGCCATTCATTCCTGCTTTCATGCCCGATGTACCCGACGCTTCGAGCGGATACAGCGGGTTGTTCAGCCACACGTCGACGCCCGAGACGAGCCGCCGCGCCAGGTGCAGGTCATAGCCTTCGAGCAACAACACCTTGTCCTCGAATTCGGGTGTGCGTGCGATCTCTGCAATCTCATGGATCACCGCCTGACCGGGCAGATCGGCGGGATGCGCTTTCCCGGCAAAGATGAGCAAAACCGGACGATTCGATTGCGACATGAGCTTGAGCAGCCGCTCACGATCCTGAAACAACAGGGCGGCGCGCTTATAAGTCGCAAACCGCCGGGCGAACCCGATCGTGAGCACATCGGGGGAGTCAGGATTCGCCAGCCTAAGCATGCGCTCGGCGTGCGCTTCACTGCCGTGATTGTGCGCGTTCTGCACACTGACACGATGACGCACGAGATGGAGCATCTTCGACTTGAGGCGCTGGTGCAGCGCCCATACGACGTGATCAGGCACGTCAAGCAGGCGCTCCAGCCATTCCCGTTGCCCCGCTCGGTCATGCCATCTGTCTCCGAGATGACGCTCGAACGTGTCGGCCCATTCCGGCGCGAGAAAAGTCGCAACGTGTACGCCATTAGTCACATAATCGATCGGGTTTTCCTCGGGCGGGATTTGTGGCCATAGCCCGCCGAGCATCTGCGATGCGACGCCGCAATGCACACGCGACACCGCATTGCGAAACCGCGAGCCGCGAGCGGCAAGCGCCGTCATATTGAACTCAGGACTGCCGTCTGATCTCCCCAGCGCGAACAACGCAGGGAAATCGATGTTGGCGCCCCGCGAAAAATCGGCAAAGTACTGCTCGAGCAGAGCCGCATCGAAGTGGTCATGGCCTGCAGGTACCGGTGTATGGGTTGTGAAAACGACATTCGCGGCGACTTGTTCCATCGCAGCCGCAAATGTCATACCCGCTGCCGTAAGCACGCGCGCACGCTCGAGTATCAGGAATGCGGCGTGTCCTTCGTTGATATGCCAAGCTGCAGGCGTAATGCCCAGGGCATTGAGCGCGCGCACCCCGCCCACGCCCAATATGATCTCCTGCTCGAGTCGTCGACGGCGGTCGCCGCCGTAGAGCCGATACGTGATATCGCGATCGGCATCGCTGTTTTGCGTCGTGTCAGTATCGAGAAAATACAGCAGCACATGACCTGCACGCGCTTGCCAGACGCGCGCCGTGACGCTACGACCCGGAAAGTCGACGCTAACCGTCAACGCTTTGCCATCAACCATCGCCGGCGCGACGGGAAGGTTGGCGAAATCAGAGTCCGCATACGAGACGACCTGATTGCCGGCGGCGTCGATGGTCTGCGTAAAAAAGCCCTGCCGATACAGAAGTCCGACGCCAATCAGGGGCACCCGCGCGTCGCTTGCGGCCTTGCAATGATCGCCGGCAAGGATGCCAAGGCCGCCGGAATAAATCGGCAGGCTTTCATGGAAACCGAATTCCGCGCAAAAATATGCAACCCGGTCGTCTTGCCGCCAGCCGCCGGCGCCGATGCGCATATCAGTGTCGGCGTGGTAATCGTCATATGACTTGCAAACTTCACGATAGTCGCGCATAAAGCTCTCGTCATCGAGCGCCTGCAGCAAGCGTGACTCGTCGATCTGTTTGAGAAACGCGGTCGGACTGTGACTCACCGCGTCCCATAACTGGGGATGCAGCCGTGCAAGTAGATGCCGTGTCGGCCGCGACCAGCAGTACCACAGATTGGACGCTATCTCTGAAAGTCTGGAAAGTTGCGGCGGAAGCCGGGGATTTACTTCGAGCAGGAAATGCGTGGACGTTGCCATTCGTTTTTTTTGAGGCGCGCGATTACTAACGCGTGATTCTAGCAAATCAGATCCACCGAACAGCCGGCGCCAGACGCATCTCGCCGCCGGAAACCAGCGTTAGTTCGTTATCCGCAGTTCAGAGGATGCCTCGGCTACAAGGCCTGCGAGAACCGCAGAACGCTTATTGCGGATCGAATTTAAGCGCTGCGGAGTTAATGCAATAGCGCAAACCGGTCGGCGGCGGCCCGTCCGGAAATACATGCCCGAGGTGAGCGTCACATACATTGCAGATGATTTCCGTGCGCTTCATGCCGTGTTGCAAGTCGGTCTCCTCGCGCACGTTGGCTGGATCGAGCGCTGTGAAGTAACTCGGCCATCCGCATCCTGAATCGAACTTTGCGTCCGACGCGAACAGCGGCGTCTCACAGCATACGCACGTGTAGATACCATGCTCGTGATGATCGACATATTCGCCGGTGCCAGGTCTCTCAGTTGCTGCCTCGCGCGTGACTGCATACTGCATCGGCGTCAGTTGCCGCTTCCATTCTGCGTCAGGCTTCGAGATTTTTTTCATCGTTCACTTCGCGGAATCAACTTTAGCACGCGGCACGCCACGCCGGACGACCCGCGACGGCAGCACTTGCCTAATGAACGACGATGCGCGCCGTCGACCGCGTGCGACGCCAACTACCCGCCGGTGGTCTCACCGCCCATGACCGGGAGGATGATTCCGGTAATGTACGAGGAATCGGCATTTGACGCGAGAAACACATATGCAGGCGCCAATTCCTCGGGCTGCGCGGGCCTTCCCATGGGATTCGATTTTCCGAACTCGGCGACCCGCTCTGGCGTCATGCCTTCGTCCGACGGATTGAGCGGCGTCCACACCGGTCCGGGGGCGACGGCATTGACGCGAATCTGCTTGTCGATCAGACGTGCTGCGAGGGTTTTAGTGAAGGCGTTGATCGCACCCTTGGTGGACGAATAGTCCGGCAGTTCCTTGGAGCCGAATATCGAAGTTTCGGAACTCGTAGCGATAATAGCGCTGCCGGGTTTCATGTGACGAAGCGCCGCGCGGGACAGCTTGAAATACGAATACACATTCGTGCGGAATGTGCGATCGAATTCTTCATCGGTCACTTCTTCAAGGCTTTTTTTGCGGCTTTGGTGCGCGGCGTTAGATACGAGAATGTCGAGCTTGCCGAGTTCGTCTACGGTCCGCTGCACGATGTGGTCGCACATACCTTCTTCAGTCAGATCGCCGGGCAGCATCAGGCAGCGGCGGCCTTCGCCTTCGACCGCGCGGCGTGTTTCCTCGGCGTCGGTCTGCTCCTGCGGCAAATAAGAGATCGCAACATCTGCACCCTCGCGCGCATAAAGAAGCGCGACGGCGCGGCCGATTCCCGAATCGCCCCCGGTGATCAAAGCAGCCTTGCCTTCCAGTTTACCGGCCGCCTTGTATAGCGGCGCCTCAAAACGAGGCCGCGGCTTCAGTTCCGATTCGATTCCCGGAGCGTCCTGCCGCTGTTTAGCGAACGGCGGCTTGGGCTCGGCGGGCATTTGTGGCGGCGCGCTTGAGCGGCCGTCGCCACGACTTGATTCCTGTTGTTGAGACATAAGCGCACCTCCGAAGGTGAAACGCAAAGTGTCGATCGGCAAGCTTGTGTTGTCTGTCGGAGCACGCCGTTTTTTGTGGCTTCGCCTTTCTTACAAAGCGCCCCGCGACCTACATTGAACGCGCGGCGCCCGCGTCAGTCGAAATGTCGCGGGCCAGTCGTTGTGGCCGTTCGTCCAACAACCGATGAACAATATGACAAGGGAACAAAAGTGGCCGCAGACCCTGTGGCTCGTACGGCACGGGCAGAGCGCGGGTAATGTCGCGCGTGACGCGGCCGAAGCTGCGCGTCTGCTCCATATAGCGATCGAGACACGCGACGTCGACACCCCGCTGTCGGAACTCGGCGAAAACCAGGCGACGGCGCTGGGACGCTGGTTCGCTGAATTACCGTCCCCGCAGCGGCCAACGATCGTATTGAGCTCGCCTTATGTGCGCGCACGCATGACTGCCCAGCACATCATCGATGAAGGGGGCGTGTCGACCGAGGCGCGAATGGTACTGGCGGATGAGCGCCTCCGTGAAAAAGAATTTGGCATCCTCGACCGGCTAACGGTATTCGGCATCGCGCAGAAATTTCCCGAGCTAGCCGAGCAGCGTCGGCATGTCGGAAAGTTCTACTTCCGACCGCCGGGCGGCGAAAGCTGGTGCGACGTGATACTGCGTCTGCGCAGCGTCATCGACACGGTCGCACGCGAATACCGCAAAGAACGCGTGCTCATCGTTGCACATCAGGTCATCGTGAATTGCTTTCGCTACCTGTTGGAACGTCTCGACGAGCAACAAATACTCGACATCGATCGCATGGGCGACGTGCCGAACTGCGCGGTAACCTCCTATGAATTTGATCCGGCGCGCGGCAAGCACGGAAAGCTCGTGCCGCGGCTTATCAACTTCGTGGCGCCTCTCGAAGATTCAGGAACACCCGTCACCGCTGAACCCGATGTACATGCGGCGGCGAAGTCGTGATACAGACGATGAGTTTGCGTTGATTCACGCACGCGTCTCGCGACTCGACGAAGAAGCGTTGCGCGCCTGGCCGTTGCCGATGCCCTGCGGCGACGGAGACAAGGAAGAACGCGGACAAGCGCTCATCATCGCCGGCTCGCAACAGATGCCGGGCACTGCGATTCTGGCTGCTATCGGCGCGCTGCGTGCAGGTGCAGGCAAGGTCACCATCGCAACCAACGAACGCATGGCTCCCTTCGTCGCCGCTGCCGTTCCAGAGGCGCGCGTCATTGGTTTGCGCGAGAACGCCGCTGGCGGCTTCGGCGCCGCAACTGCCCGCACGCTTGCGCAAGCCGCGACCAAACAGGACGCGACTCTCATCGGGCCGGGGATGGTCGATGAAAGCTCCGTACACGATTTTGTCCGTGCAATGCTGCCCCGCCTCCAGGGCAGCAAAGTCGTGCTCGATGCTTACGCGATGGGGATCGTGAATATGACTAGCTTTCCATTTACTGAGCGAGCGCATCGAAACGTCGTGGACGACGGCGCCGACGGCACTGACGCATCCCCCTTTTTACTGACACCGCATGCCGGCGAAATGGCGCACTTGAGCGGCGCCGACAAAGCTTCAGTCACTGATGATCCGATGACGACCGCTGCCGACGCGGCTGCCCGGTGGAAGGCGGTGGTGGCGCTCAAAGGCGCCATAACTCATATCGCGGCAGCCGATGGGCGTATGTGGCGACATGAGGGCGGCAGCATGGGTCTGGGCGTTTCCGGTTCGGGTGACGCGCTGGCGGGCATTATTGTCGGACTCGCTGCGCGTGGCGCTACGCTCGAGCAGGCAGCGGCATGGGGCGTGTTAATGCACGCGCGCGCCGGTGCCCGCCTCGAGTCACGCTTCGGACCGCTCGGTTACCGGGCAGCCGAAATTGTCGATGAAATTCCAGCGCTCATGCACGGCCTGCGCGCCGACCGGTGATACTCGAACGCAGTGCAATCACTTCGGCGCTTTCGAAACGTCCTGCGCGGCAATCGTCCCTAGCGGCGTCGTTACCTTGGCGTCCTTTACCACCTTACGCGCAATCGAGTCGTCGATCGCGCCGGGCGCCGCTTTATCGGTGTCGATTACCTTGGCGCCGTACAGATATACATAAGTCTCAGTCAGCAACTTCTGAACGCGATCATCAAACACGAAAGGTTTTTCATCGCGCACCGGACTGCCACCGGCCGCCGGCGGTATTGCGCCGTAAATCGAAAACCACGCCATCGGCACTGTAATGCCTGCGGTCTGCGCCTTGACGAATTCCGCGACTTTCGTCCAGTTCTTCGGATCGAGGACATAGCGCTGCGCTTCCAGCTCCGTCTTCAACCAGGCTTCGGCGATATCCGGCCGCTGTTTCAGAAAGTCTTCGCGCATGGCAATCGCGCCTGCATCAGGTATGCCGAACGTATATCCGGTGGCGACGACGCGCGCCGAGCCTTCGCCGACGATGTCACCGATGCGCGAAACCGATGGCTCCCACAGTACGGCGCCGTCCACTTTTCCGGTGCGCAGGTTTGTCGCTATCACTTCGATCGACTGGTTGAGTATCTGTGAAGGCTTGATCTTGGTCTTTTCAATCATGAGTCCCAGAAAGCGATGCGCGCAGCTTCCCTGTGGGGTGGCGACCACTTTGCCGTCGAGCCACTTGATCGCTTCTTCCGAAGACTTAAACTTTGGCGCGTCCGCTCGCACCATCACCACATTGCACCGCTGCCCCGCCGACATGCCGGTGTTCGCAACGAGATTGATCGGCGCAACGCTGCGCTTGGTTGTTGCAACAACTGCCGGCATGTCACCGAGATAGCCGATCTGCTGCTTGTTGGCCAGCATCTGGTTAACGATGATGGAGCCCTGCAGTGCGCTCTGAAACTCGACTTCGCTGCCGGGCGGCAAATATTTCTTCCATAAATCGAGTGCGCGGATAACGACTGCCGAATACGAAATGGTGTCATAGGGCTGATAGCCGACTGTCAGCTTTACAGCGTCCGCAGCACCGCCCTGGTTGGCATACAGCAAGGCGATTGTGATCGTTGCCTGAATCAAATAACGAATGCGTCTTGACATGGCTCCTCCGTGGTTTGTCTGCTGACTTTATAGCCGCTCGTGCAATGCGGGCGACGTTATTGGTGCAGATGGCAGGTTACTACAAGCGAATATCGGCGGCTCGAATCACTTTGCCCCATTTTGGGATTTCGGCAGCCAGATGATCCGCGAGCCGCCCGGGCGGCCCGCCGACGATATCGGCGCCGAGTGCGGCGACGCGCTCCTGAACATCAGGCAGCGTGAGCGCCCGCGCCAGCTCCGCGTTTACCTTGCTGATAATTGCCGGAGATGTTCGAGCCGGCGCCAGTATGCCCCACCATGTGCTTGCCTCGAATCCGGGCAGCGCCGCCTCAGCAACCGTCGGCACGTCCGGTAATCTTGACAAGCGCTTGTCACCGGATACCGCCAGCGCGCGCAGCTTCGCGGATTGCACATGTGCGTAGGCAGCGGCGGGGTTACTAAACAGCATCTGCACCTGCCCGCCGATCAGATCAGTCAGTGCAGGCGCGGCGCCTTTGTAGGGCACGTGCACGATGCGCGTGCCTGCCATCAGGTTGAACAACTCGCCCGCCAGGTGGGAAGACGTCGCAACGCTCGCGGACGCATAGTTGAGCTGGCCGGGTTTTGCTTTGGCCAGCGCTATGAGCTCCTTCACCGATTGCGCGGCGACGCTGGGATGTACGAGCAGAATGTTCATTGAAGTCGACATCAGCGAAACGGGCGCGTAGTTTCTGATTGGATCGTAGTTCACCTTGGTGATGTCAGGCAGCACCGTAAGATTAGTACTGCCGAGCAACAGCGTATAGCCATCGGGCTCGGCGCGCGCCGCCATTTCAAACGCAATCGCGCCGCCTGCTCCCGGCCGGTTATCGATGACGAATTGTTTGCCCCACGCTTCAGCCAGGCGTTGTGCTGCAAGACGCGCCATGATGTCATTGCCGCCACCGGGCGGCGATGGAACGATGAGGCGCACCGGTCTATCAGGATACTGCGCTGCCGACACTTGCGCGCTGGATACTTGGGCTGCGGCAACCGCCGTAGAACACATCAGCGCACATAGCGCGACAACTGTTTCATCCCGGATATTCATCTCTCTGCGTTCACGGTGAAGCTGCTCTGACTATGCGTCGTTTGGCGAAGCACGCGGACGCATGCTTCGACGCCATTTTCGAGGCGCTTCGCCTGCATGCCCAATTGACCGAGGGCGCGCGAGATTGCGTGCACGCCACGCTCGAGCATCTCCGTTTGCACGGGCCCCATGTGGCCCACGCGAATCGCCGTCTCTTTGAGGCTGTCCTGGCCGGAGGCGATCAGGATATTATCGTTTTCGCGCACTTTCCTGACTACGTCCGCGGCTCTGATTGCCGCAGGTAATTCCATCGCCGAGACAGTATTCGAATAATGCTTCGGCTCTTTGGCTGCGAGCGCGCACCCAGCACCATGCACGAACGCTCGAAATGCGTCGCCAAGCAGCGCGTGCCGCGAGTACACGCGCGTTAGACCCTCCGCGTGCATCATTGACACCGCGCATGCCAGACTGCGTATCAACGATTCCGGCGGAGTACCCATCATGCGTGCCTTGGGTGCCTCAATCCAGTCACGCATCTTTACCCAGTTGAAGTAATGACGATAGTGCTTGCAATCGACGATTGTCTTCCAGACGCGCTCATTGATCGCAATCAGCGCAAGGCCCGGCGGACACATGAAACATTTTTGAATGCCTGAAAAACAGACATCGATGTTCTGCTCGCGCATATCGATATGCATGCCTGCCGCCGCGGAAACGGCATCCATAACAGTGATGACACCGAAGTGCGTCCCGATGCGGCCGACCATCTCAAGGTCGTTCATGACGCCCGTCCCCGTTTCGCAGAGGCAACCGATCAATCCCTTGATCTCCCCATGCCGGCTAAGCGTATCAACGATGAGGCTTTCGCTTGCGGTGCGGCCCCATTCCGGACTTACCGGATGCACGACAAGGCCCATGTCTTTTGCAATCGCCGCGAAGCGCAAGCCGAAGCGGCCGTTCACCATTACCGCCACGGCGTCGCCCGGGTTGAAAAGATTAGTGAGCGACGCTTCCATCGCGCCGCGACCCGAAGAATTTTGTATGAGCAGCGGACCGTCATTACCGAAGAACGGCCGCAGGTCAGTCAGCAACGGCTTCAACAGCGCCTGAAATTCCGGTGCGTTATGGTGCGTCATAGGTGCAGCGCCAGCCTCGAGCACTGCGCGCGGGACCTGAACCGGGCCGGGCGTGAGTAACAACGTTTCTTCATTCATAGCATGTCCTGTGCAGTCGATGCCCGATGCGCTCAACACTCTGCATGATCCCACACGGCGCACGCCAGGTGGGATAATCAAGCATACGATCGAAGGAGACGACAGGCATGAGTAGGCGTTGGCAGCAGCGGCCCGAAGGTTCGAACTGGGGCGAATTTGGAGACGACGATCAGCGTGGAAGGTTGAACCTGCTAAGTGCTGAGCGAAGACTGCGTGCGATACAGGAAGTAAGAACAGGTGAAGTCTTCTGCCTGTCGCATCCTCTCGATCTGCCTGGCGGGAGCGTGCTGAACGCATTTCGCAAGCCGCCGGTTTTTCACGCCGTGACGCGCAAAGGCCGCACCTATTTCAATCTGGCAATGGGTGAAACCGATCCGCGCTTCACCGATGTGGGCTCCGACGAAGCGATCATGATGCACTCGCAGTATTCCACGCATTGGGATGCGCTCGCGCACAAAGGAACCGTGTTCGATGCCGACGGCGATGGCATAGCAGAAAAGGTTTCGTACAATGGTTTCCAGCTCGTGGATGGCCAGGGCCGCGGCCGGTACGGCGAGCTTGGGGCCGTTGCTTTGTCGGCTGCAGAGATGGCGGTCACTGGCGTGCAGGGAAGAGCAGTTATGGTGGACCTGCGCCATCACTACGGTGATGAGCGGGTGGCCGTCACCTGGGAAATGCTCGAGCACATCATGCAGGACGATGGAGTTATCGTCGAAGAAGGCGACATCCTTTGCATACATACGGGCCTCGGCCAATTGATTCGAGACGCAGCGGGCAAGCCGGACGACTCGATCAAAACGCAGTGCGCAGTCCTGGATGGCTACGACAAGCGGTTACTTGAGTGGATAGCTGATACCGGCGTTGCTGCGATCGTAGCTGACAATCTTGCCGTCGAGCGGTCGTCGACGCTCGGTGCCGATCCGCGCGCGCCGCATCGGGGCCCTCAGTTGCCCTTGCACGAGCACTGCCTGGTCAAGCTCGGAATCAACCTCGGCGAGCTGTGGTACTTGACGGAGCTCGCGGCGTGGCTGCGACAACATCGTCGCAGCCGTTTCCTGCTGACCGCGCCTCCACTGCGTATGCCCGGGGCAGCGGGCTCACCGGTGACACCGGTCGCAACTGTATAGAACGATAATAACGACCGAAGTTAGAATTTGCGTCAGTCCGGCATCAGCGACCGCACGCTTCCGGACAACTCATAGTGCACCTGAGTCACTCAAGGAGAATGCAATGCCGGACGTAGAATCGCAAGACCGCTTTGGTAATCACGTCGACCCGATTGTGCGGTATGCGCGCGGGACCATACTCAAAAGCACTGACGAAGAGGTCGCGCGTATGTTGCATGCGCGCCACATAGTAGGCGAGCGCGTAAAAAGCAAAGGCAAAGAAAGCATCTACGATCTTTCGGGCATGAATCGCGGCAGCGGCATCAAGACTGACGATGTGCCGCACTTGTCGAGCCATGTCCCGTTTTTCGAGCGATTCGAGGGCAAGACCGAGCCGCTGGCGCTGAAACACATGGGCGGCAATCCTGATGCGCACAGTGCGTTGATCCTCAACCGCGTCTCGGCTGCTAATTTCATTGCGCTCACGACTCTCCTGAAAGCGGGTGATCGCGTGCTTGCCTTTGCCCCGCAGGGCGGCTCATCGCATCCTTCGACAGTGCGCCCCATCTCAATGGCGGGCGCGCTACTCGCAGAATTTCACACATATGCCGATCTCGAAAAAGCATGGCATGAAGACGGTGCGCCGCGGCTGCTCCTCATCACGCCGATCAGCGCCTCGAAGCGTCACATCGCGTTCGATGACTTCAAGCGTGCACTGGCGCTGCCCCGCGCCGCCGATACGCTCGTATTTGTGGACGACGCGCATATGGCTTCTCGCGTCGCATTCTTCGATGAGCCGCGGACCTATGAGGTCGGCGATGTCGATCTCGCGGTGTGCTCGACCGACAAACATGTCGCAGGTCCGCGCGCCGGCGTACTGGTTGGGCGCAAAGACCTGGTGACCACGATCGGATCGCGCGCCTACGAGCTGGGCCTGGAAGCGCAAGCCGGTCAATACACCGGCGTCGCGAATGCCCTGCGCGATTTCGATCCTCGCGCGGTCAAGCAAGCAGGCGAGCTCGCAAAACAACTGATCGAAGTCCTGGTGCAGCAATATGGCCCGAAGCGCGCGTATCTTGGCGGGCCGGGTGTATCGATCGCCGGTGACGACGTGCTCGAAATTGCACTCGAGCAGCGCGGTGGCGCAGCGAAGCGGAAACTCGTCGCGGTCGAAGCAGCGGGTCTCGTCGCGATGCACATGCTTCAGCAGGACGGCATCCTCACTATCGGTGCCGTTTCGATGCCTGGCAGCGCGCCCGCGGTGCGGCTCATGATGTATCCGGACGGGCCAAGGCTGGGCATCGAGCGGATTGCCGCATCGCTGGAAAACAGCATCAGCCGCCTGAGCGAAGTGGTCGATGATGTGGATGCCGCACGCGAACAATTGCTGGGCGCCTGACGCCTTGCGCGTCTTTCTCATCGCGGCGCTTGGACTCGGATTAGGAACTCCCGTCCTCGCGCAGACGTTCCCCGCAAAGCCGGTGCGGCTGATCGTTCCTTTCCCTGCAGGCGGCGGCTCAGACGTGATCGGCCGCATCATCGCGCAAAAACTGACCGAGCGATTCGGACAGCAGGTGGTCGTTGATAACCGTGCCGGCGCCGGAGGATCAATTGGCACTGAAGCGGCAGTGCGATCGGCGCCCGACGGTTATACAACCGTGCTTGCGTCGACCTCCGAAATATCTATCAACCCCAGCCTGTACAGCAAACTGAGCTACGACACGGTTAGAGACCTGGCAGCCATCGCGATGGTGGCATCAACGCCGATGGTGATCATCATTCACCCGTCGCTGCCGGTCAGCAGTGTAAAAGGACTCATTGCCCTTGCGGCCGCAAAGCCAGGCGCGATCAATGTGGCGTCCGCAGGCACCGGTACCATTACTCACTTGTCCGGCGAATTGTTCCGCTCGATTACAAAGGTCACGTGGACACATGTACCTTACAAGGGCGCACCGCTCGCGCTGACCGATCTCGCAAGCGGCCAGGTGCAAGTCATGTTTTCATCGCTGCCTGCCGCGATGGCGTTCATCAAGATCAACCGCGTCAAGCCGATTGCCGTTTCTACGCGAAGCCGCGCATCATCGCTGCCCGACACCCCGACGGTGGCCGAATCGGGCGTGGCCGGTTACGATGTCGAGTATTGGTATGGCATATTCGCGCCGGCTGCGACGCCTCGCGACGTTCAGACGCGACTGGCTGACGAAACAGCCCAGTCCCTCAAGCAATCGGATGTGGTGACAGGGCTTGCGAATCAGGGCGCGTCACCTGGCAATCTCGTCCAAGCTCAATTTGCCGACTTCGTGAGATCTGAAACCGCAAAATGGGCCGGCGTCGTTAAGTCATCAGGCGCGCGGGCGGACTGAGCGCAACCCGGCTCAAACGTAGCTCCCGTAGTGGGGATCGTACATAGTCTCTTGCGCATGCTTTAAGAGATCGTCAGGCTCTTGCACGGATGCGAGGCCGCGACGATGGGCGGTCTTCGCGAGCCCCGCAGCGATATGCGCGGATACTTCGCGCACACGCTCGAGCGAGGGGTACAAACTACCCTGCGCAAGATCGGTTTCCGTAGTCAGATTGGCGAGTTGATGCGCCGATGCCATGAACATTTCATCCGTGATGCGCTTCGAGCGGCTGATGATTGCGCCGAGCCCGATGCCCGGGAATATATAAGAGTTGTTGCCCTGCCGCGGCACGAACGTTTTTCCATCAAGCGTCACGGGGTTGAACGGACTGCCGCACGCAAAAAGCGCGCGTCCACCGGTGTGACGGTACGCCTCCTCCGCCGTGCACTCCGATTTTGAAGTCGGGTTCGAGAGCGCGAATATGATCGGACGCTTGTTGATGCGTGCCATCTCCTCGAGCACCTCTTTGGTAAAGGTACCGCCGACGGCTGCGACGCCGATGATCGCGGTCGGCTTGAGCTCGCGGATGGCGGTGAGGAAATCGGTTACCGGCGCATGGTCGTGCGCGTAAAGCAATTTGTGCTCGGCAAGATCGGTGCGGCTCTTGACGACCAGGCCGCGTGAATCAACCAGCCAGCAGCGGTTACGGGCTGCTTCCTCAGTGAGGCCTTGCGCAACCATCGAGGCGGAAATCAGATCGGCAATGCCCGTTGCCGCCTCGCCCGCACCCAGGAAGAGAACGGTCTGGTCTTCGAGCTTTTCACCGGTAATGCGCAAGGCGGAAAAGATGCCCGCGAGCGCTACCGCCGCAGTGCCTTGGATATCGTCATTGAAAACGCATTGACGATCGCGATACTTGTCGAGCAGCCGAAATGCATTGAGGTTTGCGAAATCTTCGAACTGAATGACGACGCCGGGGAACACTTCTTCGGCCGCCGTCATGAATTCGTCTATCATCTCATCGTATGCGGCCCCGCGCACCCGGCGTTGACGCAGACCGATATAAAAGGGGTCGGTGAGCAGCTCGGCGTTGTCGGTGCCGACGTCGATCATGACCGGCAGACAGTGCTCGGGATTCACGCCTGCGCACGCCGAATACAATGCAAGCTTGCCGACCGGTATGCCCATTCCGTTGGCGCCAAGGTCGCCGAGTCCCAGAATGCGCTCGCCATCAGTTACTACGATAAGACCGGCGGGATGAGGCCAATTGCGTAGTATGTCGGCGATATGGCCGCGGTCGTTGATCGAGATGAATACGCCGCGCGGGCGCTGAAAAATTAAGCCGAACTTCTGGCACGCAAGGCCCACACCCGGCGTGTAAATAATCGGCTGCATCTCATCGATATGGTCGACGACCACGCGCAAAAACAGCGCTTCATTACGATCGTGCAGCGCGTTGAGCGCGATGTATTTTTCGAGATCGTCCGGCAGCCGGCGCAGCGACTGCAGAAAGCGCGCAACCTGCTCTTCCTGCGTGGCGATCAGCGGCGGCAGCAGTCCGCGCAGGCCGAGCGCATCACGCTCCTTCTCCGTAAACGCCGTTCCTTTGTTCAGTAATGGATCGCGCAGTATCGCGAGCCCCTTGGGCATGTCTCTCTTTTTCGCCGATGTAGTGTCTTTTGCGGCAACAGCCATGGTGCTTCTCCTCTCAAACCGGTAACGAAGTTTGATTATTTCATACTCGCCGCGCTGCTTGGTTGATGTAAATCATCTGCAAATTTGAGAAGCCCGGCGAAGTTCGCGCAACACCTTGCAACACTCCGCCAAATGTCCGACCATGATGGGCTAACGGTCAGCAAAGCGGATGCATGCAATGAGCTCATATGTCGATTCAGTACTCGGGGAAGGCGAAACGATAATCCATCGCGCCACAATTTCGCATTGGAACTTTCTGTTTCTTTATGTCGTCGGCACGCTGTTTGTCCTGGGCGGCATCGGCTTGCTCGTGGTTTCCATGAACCGGCAGGACATCTCGCAGGTCATGGCCGCGATACCACTGGTGATCGGTTTGCTGCTCATTTTGATTGCCATCATCAATCGAAGCACGACAGAGCTCGCTCTCACCAACCGGCGCATCATCGTCAAACGCGGGCTGGTTTCGCGAAACACGATCGAGATGAATCTCGGCAAGATCGAGAGCATCCACGTAAATCAGGGATTGCTCGGACGTATGCTCAACTACGGCGATGTGACCGTGGTTGGCACCGGCTCGTCGCTCGAGCCGCTGCACGGCATCGCCGAGCCGCTCATGCTACGCCGCAAGCTCGGGGAAGTGACATCCGTTCGTACTAACGTCTAAATGTGCCGGCGGTGCTTTCGCTTAGCTGCATCGCTGGTGCAAAAGGTAATTGATAATGCCGCCGTGCGCGAAATATTGGATTTCGCGCTGCGTTTCCAGTCTTGCCAATAAGTTTACCGCGATGTGAGTTCCATCGGCGCGCGTTACATTGCAGGTCAATGTCGTCATCGGCTCTGAGATTGCGTCTATGCCTTCTTCAATGTCGATAGTTTCATGACCGGTTAGTTGGAGTGTATGGCTGCTGTGACCATCGGTAAACTCGAGCGGTAATATTCCTGCGGCGACAAGATTCGTGCGATGAATGCGCTCGAACGATTCAGCGATGATCGCGCGCACGCCAAGCAGGCGCGGTCCCTTCGCCGCCCAGTCCCGCGATGATCCGGTGCCATATGAGCGACCGGCGATGATCACGAGCGGTACACCTTCGTCCCGATAGCGCTGTGCCGCCTCGAACGTCGGCATCACTTCATCGTCGGGCAAATGATGTGTGCTGCCGCCGGGCATGCCGGGAGTCATTCGGTTATGGAGGTGCGCGCTCGAGAAAGTGCCTCGTAGCATCACACCATGATTGAGCCTGCGTGCCGCATAGCTTACAAAGTGCGCGCGGTCGACGCCTACAGACGCGAGATAACGCGAGGCCGGCGCATCATCCGGAATATGACCCATCGGAGAAACGTGCTCGGTCGTCACGAAGTCTCCAAACATCGCCAGAATACGCGCGCCCCGAATGGCGGTGAACGTGGACGCCTCGATCAGCGGCGGACGGCGGAGGACAGTACTCGACGGGTCCCATGCAAATAGAGCGTGCCGCTGGTAGTCAAGCGCCTGCCATTCGCTGCTGCCTGTATACAGGTTTGCGTAAGACTTCCGATAAAGATCAGGGCTGATGAAGCGCTCGATCGCCGTCCGCACTTCTGTTTCCTCCGGCCAGATATCACGCACATAAACGTTCTTGCCTTGCGCATCCACGCCCAGCGGTTCGCTCGAGACGTCTTTGAGTATCGACCCGGCGATTGCATACGCAACAACCAGCGATGGTGACGCTAGAAAACTGGCCTCAACCTGCGCGTGCACCCGCCCTCTGTAATTGCGGTTGCCTGATAGCACCGCCGCTACCGAGATGTCATGATCACGAATGGCGGATGTGATATGCGGTGCGAGTGGCCCCGAGAAACCGACACACGTCATGCAGCCAAAGCCCGTCACCTGAAAGCCGAGGGCGTCCAGGCTTTGCTGCAGTCCTGATTTCGCGAGGTAATCGGACACCACTCGCGATCCTGGCGAGAGCGACGTCTTGACCCACGGCTTCACGGTAAGTCCACGCGCGACCGCGTTGCGGGCCAGCAACCCGGCCGAAATCATTCCCGTCGCATTGGAAGTGTTCGTACAGCTGGTTATCGCGGCAATCACGATGTCGCCGTCAGTCAGCGGTAGCTGAGCACCACGAGGTGTTGCCACAGACCGCGCCGGCGACGCGTGTTTGAATGCAGTGGGCGCGTCGCGTAACGCGATGCGCTCATGTGGCTGCCCCGGTCCTGATATAGATGGCTCAATACTTGTGAGATCGATCTCCACAATTTGCGCGTAGTCGGCCGCTGTTGAAGAGCCGTCATGCCAGAGACCTTGTGCACGCGCGTAGGCTTCCACGAGTTCCGCGTGCGCTGCTCCCCTGCCCGTGGCGTGCAGGAAACAAATGGTCTCCGCGTCGATGGGAAAGTAGCTCATGGTGGCGCCGGCTTCAGGCGTCATGTTGGCAACTGTCGCGCGGTCGGTCAGCGAAAGCGCTGTCAGGCCCGGCCCGAAATACTCGATGAACTTGCCGACCACATTCTGCTCGCGCAGGCGCTGAGTAAGCGTGAGCACCAGATCGGTTGCCGTCACGCCCCGGTTCAGCTTACCGCTAAGACGGCAGCCGACTACCTCTGGAAGGAGTAAGGACACCGGTTCACCCAACGCAGCAGCGACGCCTTCGAGTCCCGACACGCCCCAGCCGACAACGCCCAGGCCGTTGATCATCGGTGTATGGCTGTCGATGCCGATCATCGAATCCGGATAGGCGATCGTTCGTTTGCCGTCATCGCGCAGGCACACTACGCGGGCGAGATATTCCAGATTGATCTGATGACATATGCCGTTGCCCGGCGGCACGACGCGCAGATTCGTCAGTGCGTGTGCGCCCCAGCGCAGAAAACGAAAGCGCTCCTGATTGCGATTGAATTCCAGTTCCGCATTACGAGCGAGCGCAGCCGGAGATGCAGCGTGATCGGCCATTATCGAGTGATCGACGATGAAGTCGACGGGCACGACTGGATTGATGCGTTGCGGATCGCCGCAACGGCGCGCAGCTTCTTCGCGCATTGCCGCAAGATCACCGATCAACGGAATGCCGGCCGTATCGTCCATCATTACGCGGACGGGCCAAAACTCGACGTCGCATCCAACGCGATTCGCAGCGACGGATACAATCATCTCTTCGAGACGGTCGCGTGAACTCGGCTGCCCGGCGTGGCGCCGAATAAGGTTTTCAAGGATGATCTTGAGCGTGTACGGCAGTCTCGACACATCACCGAGAGCCGTGTTGCCGGCGCCGTCTAAACTGTAGTATTGATATGTCCGATCGCCCGCCACCAGATCGGTTAGTGTCTTAGCGCTATCGAAACTCATGGCGTCATGCGTTAGGCGCCAAAGGCCTACCAATCAGCGCCCTTGAAATCACTTGCATTCAAGAGCCGGCTTTATGCGCAAGATCCGCGAGATCACCGACTCGCACAGGTTTCAATGGCGGACGCACGCTCATTCCGCCGACGTCCTCGACAGTCGATCCGGTTGCGCGCGCGGTCAACTCCGCAAGCAAGTGGCCGCAGATGCGCGCCTGACAGTAGCCCATGCCGCAACGCGTTACGCCTTTGATCGCGCCGACCTGCGCGCTCCAAGCAGATGCGGCGGCGCGAATCTCGCCAGCGGTGACTTCTTCACAGCGACACACGATCGTATCGTCGGTGATGACGTCGAACACGCCGGGCTTAACTGCAAAAGCGCTATTGACGATATCGCCGAATCGGCGGCGCATGCTGCGATCGCGATATGCGCTCGTCACGGCACTGCTGCGTACGCTCCGTCCGAGCTCGCTCGCGGCGTTCAATCCGGCGAGCCAGCCTTCGGCAAGTGCAGCGTAGGCACCGCCAATGCCCGCAACTTCACCGGCAACGAATACGCCTTCCACAGTCGTGCGCATGTCGGGACCGTGCCTGGGTATCCAACCGCCGCGCAACGCGTCGTAGCGATGCTCGCAACCCAGCAAACGCGTGAGTTGCACTTGAGGTATGAAACCGTAGCCCACACACAGCGTATCGCACGGCTCCACATGTTCCGAACCGGCAATGGGATGTCCTGCCGCATCACAGTTCATGACGACGGCGCGTTCAACGCTATCTTTGCCTTCTGCTCTGACGACGATACGACCAAACTGAATCGCCAGTTTTGCTTCGGCAAGCGTGCGCCGATACTGCAGCGCCTCCGCAACGCGGTCCCAATGCCCCCACAGGCGTAGCGCGTGACGTGCCCATTCACGCGGCCGCGTCGCTTCAAATATCGCGGCGATATTGGCGCCTGCATTCAGCAGGGTTTTCGCGACCGGCAGCAGAAACGGCCCGGAGCCTGCGAGTACGATGCGCTTGCCGGGGAGCTGCTGCTGATTTTTAACCAGTGTTTGGGCGCCGCCCGGCGTCATTACACCCGGCAGGTCCCAACCCGGAAACGCAATCGCGCGCTCGTATGCGCCGCTCGCAACAATGATCTTGCGTGCTTTAATCGTTCCCGCTTTGCCACCTCGGACCACAGACAACACGCCGGGATCAAAACTGCCCCATACCAACGTCTCGTTCCACACTGTCATCCCGGCCTTGCGAACCGCTCCTAGCAGCGCATCACCCTTCGTATAGTCATCCCCGAGCCGCGCGCGATCGCTGACGGCGAATTCGGCAGGCAGCTGTTTGTAGAACTGGCCGCCCGGCTCCGCGTACTCATCCAGGACGACGACACTCGCTCCGGCATTCGTGGCCGCAATCGCCGCAGATAATCCAGCGGGCCCTGCGCCGACGATCGCAATATCGGTCTCGATCTGGAACGTCATGATTTGCATTCGTACGGCTCGAAGCTGCGCGGCGAAACGACCTGCATGCCGTCGCGCACTTTGGTCATGCATGCGCGCACGCCGGCTTCTCCGTCGATGATCATCACACAATCGAAGCAGACGCCCATCGCGCAAAAAAGTCCACGCGGCTTGCTTTGGTGGCGGGTATGACGCAGCACCCGGCGCCCCGCTGCAAGCATCGCGGCTGCTACGGTCTGTCCGCTGCGTGCTTCGAGCGGCTCGCCGTCAACCTTGAACGTGACTGGCGGGCCGGGCGTGATCTCGCTCGCAGTATTCACTGAGTTACCTCCTCTTTGCTAGAGTCAGTTACGCTGCTGCTCATGCGGCGGCGTCAAGTTGAAGGTCGTCTAAAAATTGACCGAGTTCGACCTTCCATTTGCGCGACCGCCGCGGCGAGACAGAGACCGGTAATCGGCGGGAGGGCCATGCCGTCCTTTCCCATGTTGCAACATTGCCACCGAACCCGCTGTATCAATGCGCTGCTTTAAGTCTACTCAGGAATGCCGGCAGGTCACTGCGCCGCCCTTCGCTTGCAATGTAATCGGCCATATACAAACCCGTAATCGGCGCCAGCGCAACGCCGTCCCCGCCGTGGCCAATTGCAACCGCATATCGATCGGCACCACCGCCGTTTCCGAGTATCGGCCCTGTCGATGAATAAGGCCGCAGCCCGGCCCACGCGCGAACTGCATTTAGCTTCGCAAGGCCCGGCATGAAGTCGGCCGCGCTGCGACATATACCGGCGATGCCTTCGAGCGTAGTACGACTATCAAAACCGACGAACTCGTTTGTGCTGCCGAGCATGATAGTACCGCTCACGGCGCGATTCGTGTAACCCAGTGACACCAAGGCGCTCGGAGCACTTGCCCCGCCATGCTTGGCGAGCAACTGGCTCGCGCCCGACACGCGCACAATGGGCATCGCATCCCTCGCCTCGAGTATTACAATCTGTCCGCGCCGCGGCTTTACTTGGTGCATGGCGCCCGCCATCTTGCCGATTTCCGCAGCATGAGCGCCGGCTGCATTTATTATCCACTGCGCACGTAAGTTGCCCTTCGAGGTAACAACCGTCGTTACGCGAGCGCCATCGCGCTCGATGCCCTGGACCGGTGTTCCGGCGAAAATGCGTGCGCCGTGATTCTGCGCAGCACGCGCGAAGGCGTGAGTGACCTTGAAGGGATCCACTTGCGCGTCCGTCGCGCAATACATCCCCGAGAGCAAGCGGCCTTCAAGCAGGCCATTCAGTTCCCGGCAGCGCTCCGCTGATACCATTTCCACCGGCACCCCGGCATCGCGCTGCGCTTTTGCAAGCTCCTCTATGTACGCCGCTTCGGTCTCCGATTCAGCGACGATGAGATTTCCTTGCACCAGATACTCGACGTCCATGCCCAGTTCCGCCGATAGTCCCGGATACATACGTTGACTTGCCATTGCCAGCTCGAGCGAAAGTCCAGCCTTCTTCGTTGCCATTGAGATGACGCCTGAATTCGCGGATGATGCGCCGCTGGCAACTGCTGCCCGTTCGATCACTGCCACGCTCGCGCCCTGCTTCGCCAAGTAATACGCAACTGCACAGCCGATGACACCGCCGCCAATAATCGCTATGTCGCAGTCAGGCAATGGCATGCTTCATTTCATCGTTGAGCGCATTGAACATACCGTGCGATTTTCGTCAGCCCATCCACTGCAAGACCGGTGCATTTGCTTCTTCCAGCGGTTGTGCGATTACGTCGACAAGCGCAGGGCCTCCGTATTCAGCGGCTTGCTTCAATACCGCTTGCAGTGCATCCGGATCTTCCACTCGCCACGAGCGCACGCCGTATTGTTCAGCGACACGCGCATGCTCTGTGCGCGAGAAATCAACGGAGAAGTAGCGCTGGCCATAGCTTGCCTTCTGACTCGCCTTGATCCACCCGTAGCTCGAATTCGAGAATACGATCATCAGCAGCGGGATTTTCAGGCGCGTAACGGTTTCAAGCTCGCCAACCGAAAAGCCAAAACTGCCATCGCCCATGAGCGAAACGCATTTCGTGCCCGGTCGTCCGAACCAGGCGCCAACAGCCGCGGACATCGAATAGCCGAGGGCGCCATGTGCCCGATTCGTAATGAAGTGACGGCCCGGCTCGAGCACCTCATAGTAGCCTGCCACGTACGGACAAGGTGTGCCAGGATCCGCTACGACAATAGCGTCGTCGGGCAATACGCGATGCAGATCGGCGAGCACACGCTCGGGTCGTATCGGCCTCGCCGGCTCCGATGCCAGTTTGTGAAACGCATCAAACTTGGCCTTGCGCGCGCGTGCAACCACTGAGCGGCCGTCAAAGTCTGTGCGTTCGCGCCTTGGCGCGTGACTCACGAGATGGACGTGCAGCGCTTCGAGCACCAGACGCGCATCGCCGACGAGCGCATGGGCAGTCCGGTAATTTACGGAGATCGTTGATGGGTCGATATCAATGTGCACGATCGGAATATCGCGGCCCGGATTCTTCCAATGCTCCGTCGTTGTCGAACCGGCCCGGCAACCAACGAATATGACGAGGTCCGCCTGCTGCACCACTTCGCGTGTCGGTACTACGCCGCCGTTTGCACCCACGACGCCGGCGCACAGCGGATGCGATTCGGCAAGACTGCCCTTGCCGCTCACGGTAGTGCACACCGGTGCATTCAATAGTTCAGCGATGTCTCTAAGCACTTCCATCGCGCGCGCAATCACCACCCCACCGCCGCAAATGAAGATAGGACTCCGCGCTTTAAGTATCGCTGCGGCCGCAGCGGCAATCGCCTGAGGGTCCGCTACGTACGACCACGCCGGAAAACGATCATGACCGGGTTGCGCCCATACTTCCGCGCTATCGACCGACTGCTTCATGACGTCGTACGGCAACCCGATATGCGTAGCGCCCGGGCGGCCTGTTGTCATGGCGCGGAATGCTGACCGAAACGCTTGCGGCACCTGCTCAGCGCGGTCACAAACGGCGTTCCATTTAGTGAGCGGCGCGTACAACGCTTTCTGATCGAGTTCCGTCAACGGATAGCGCCCGCGCGACAGCACCGGCACATCGGACGTAATGCCGAGCACCGGTATGCTCGATTCGTTCGCCTCCACGATTCCCGGCAGCAGGTAAGTCGCGCCGCCGCCGCTCGGCCCCTCGCAGATACCCGGCCGCCCCGAGACACGCGCGTATCCATCCGCCATGTACGCAGCGCTGCGCTCATCACGCGTGAGCACATGCGTCATGCCGTGGTCGAGTTGATGGAGCGCATCATAAAACGGCAGGCTCGTGTCACCGCACAAACCGAAAATATGGCGCACACCGTTTTCCTGCAGCATCCGAACAGCGGCTTCGGCTCCATTCATTTGATTCATCGCCTTCTCCATTCTTGGAACCTTTTTGGTATTTGCGAACAATCGCGGGCGCTCGGGAACCGTCGTAAATTCATGCGGACGACGATAGCAGTGTGACATTTCCGCCCGCTGCTGCGGTGTTCGTGGTGACCGTTTGTTCGACACAAAACCGCGCGAGATAGTGCGGACCGCCGGCCTTCGGACCTGTGCCGCTCAAGCCTTCGCCGCCGAAAGGCTGCACCCCGACGATTGCGCCTATCATGCTGCGATTGATGTAGACGTTGCCAACACGAGCGCACTTCGCAATGCGTTGCGCGCGGCCGTCGACGCGCGTTTGGATGCCGAGCGTCAGGCCATATCCCAATGTGTTGATCCGCGCCACGAGCGCTTCGGGCTCGCCCGTCCAGCGCACGACCTGCAGCACCGGACCAAAGATTTCTTCATTTGCCGCTTCGACCGCATTGATCTCGTAAATGCAGGGCGCAACGTAATTGCCATCAAGACGCGTCGACGTTTTAAGACGGGCCACCAGCCGTGCACGACGATCTAGATCAGCAATCTGCCTACCCAATTGCTGCTTCGCTCCGGCATCTATAACGGGTCCGACATCGACGGCGGGATCCGCAGGATCGCCCAGGGCAAGCTGTTCCAGCGCGCCGCGCAGCATTGCCATTACGGTATCAGCGGTCGCAGTATGCAGACACAGCAGGCGAAGCGCGGAGCATCGCTGACCTGCAGACCGGAATGCGCTCATGATTACGGCGTCTACAACCTGCTCCGGGAGCGCGCTCGAGTCTACGATCATCGCATTGACGCCGCCCGTCTCAGCAATCAGCGGTATGGTGGAGCACTTCGCGCCCTCCGGACCATGGGCGAGCGATTGCGCAATTGTCTGGGCGACGGCAGTGGATCCGGTAAACACCACACCGGCCGTGCGCGCGTGTGCGACCAGCGCGGCGCCGACTGTTTCGCCGCGACCGGCGCATAGTACGAGGACGTTATCGGGCATGCCCGCTTCGTACAATAGATTCACCATTGCCATCGCGATCCCGGGCGTTTGCTCCGCGGGCTTAGCAGCGACCGCGTTACCGGTAACGAGGGCAGCGGCAATCTGTCCGGTAAAGATCGCCAGCGGGAAATTCCACGGCGATATGCAGACCCATACACCCCGTCCGCGCAAACGTAGTTCGTTCGATTCGCCGGTAGGTCCGGGCAATTGGAACGGCGCCATCACACGCTCGACGTCGTGGGCGTAGTAGCGCAGGAAATCGATTGCCTCGCGGACTTCCGCGACGGCATCGTCCCACGTTCTATGCGCCTCCTGCACGATCAACGCGCAGAACTTTTCCATGCGACGTTCCAACAAATCCGCTGCAGCACGTAGCACGGCCGCACGTTCGATGACGGTACGGACTGACCATTCGCGATACGCTCCGCTCAAGGTCTCCATCACGGCGTCGACTCGACTCACATCCATGTCGGCAACAAGCGGGACGTGAGTTTGCGCAGACATGTCGACCAGCGCTCTGCGATCCGCACGCGAGGCGATGTCCATGCCGCGGCTGTTGCGTCGTCCGGTGCCGTACAGGTCTTGCGGCAGCGTTATGCCGGACGTCGGATCGACGTGCAGCGGCGACGCCAGGAGCGCGCAAACCGGTACTGTCGCATCAGCCAGTTGATGCACGAACGAAGAGTTCGCGCCATTTTCCAGCAACCGGCGCACTAGATATGCGAGCAGATCGCGGTATTCGCCGACCGGCGCATAAACGCGATAAGGAACCTCATAACCTCCCAGCACTTCGCGATAAACACTTTCGCCCATGCCGTGCAGCCGCTGCAGCTCGAAGGGCACATTCGCGTCGCGTGCCAATGCCAGAACCGCAGCGATCGTGCCCGCGTTATGGCTCGCAAACTGCGGATAGATTTGTTTCGGCGCAGCGAGCAGCGTGCGCGCGCACGCGAGATAACTTAGATCGGTATGATGTTTATGCGTATAGACCGGGTAAGCTTTGAGGCCAAGCACTTGTGCCCGCTTGATCTCGCTATCCCAGTAGGCGCCTTTGACGAGGCGCACCATCAGCCGAAGCTTGCAGCGATCTGCAATAGCGATGACTTCAGACACCGCGTCGAGAGCACGCGTCTGGTAAGCCTGGATCGCAAGGCCAAAACCGCGCCACCCGCTATGTTCAGTAGCAATGCGGGTCGCGAGTGCCTCGAAAACATCGAGCGAAAGCTCAAGCCGCTCACTCTCTTCTGCGTCGATTGTAAGGTTGATGCCGGCGCGCGCAGCGTGCTCACAGAGTTGCCATGCCCGTGGCACAAGCTCGTTGAGCACACGGGAGCGCTGCACATCTTCATAGCGCGCGAACAATGCCGACAGCTTGATGGATATGCCATCGCGTTCTTCAGGGGCGCGAATGGAGTCGCTGCCGCGGGCCAGCGCCTGAACCGCGCCGAGATAGTGTTCAAGATACCGCTGCGCGTCGGCATCCGTGCGTGCGCCCTCGCCCAGCATGTCATAACTGAAGCGCGCCCCGGGATGTCTGGCGTGCGAAGCGTCTGCGCGCGACATGGCCGCATCGATGCTTTCTCCGAGCACGAATTGCCTGCCGAGTAATTGCACCGCCCGCAACGCCATGGCGACGACTGCTTCACTGCCGAATTTGCCGAGTGGGCCTTCACCAATCGAGTCGCCCTGCGGCAGCATTGCTTTCGCTAACGCCAAGGCGCGTGCTGAAAGCGCCCCTGCCCAGCCATGCCCGTGCGGATCGAATGTAGCGCGGCCAAGCTGATCGGCGGTGAGCGCAATCGCTGTTTCGCGGTCCGGCACCCTCAACAGCGCTTCAGCAAGACGCATGAGCGCCGTGCCTTCAGCGCTCGACAGCGGGTATTCGCGCAGCAATGTCTCGAGCGCCCAAAACGGTGCCGGCCCCCGGCGTACGGCATCCAACCACGGCTCGGCAATGGCCTGCACATATGGCCAATCGAGCGCTCCCTCGCAGCGCTGCAGACAGGCATGCGCCGCATCTGCTTCACTCCGATATGGCGATGACAGGCGGTTCGGCGCTGCTACGTCTAGCGTCGGCTCATTCAACTCGACAGCATGGTTCACGATTCAGATCCTGAGAACGGCAACACGGCGGCGCACCGCCTGGGTTATGCTCATCGCTGTCTGCAGCGAAGCCTTGCCGCCCGGCGCCACATCGTTTGCCAGGTCGATCGAGAGCGTTCCGCACGCGCCTGCGGCTTCGATGCGGTGAATGCTTTTATTCACACCCGGATCGGCCCAAAACTGAACGCGTGTCGCCGTAAAGCCAATGCCTGCCAAGGCGAGCGTCGCCGTGACATTCGCTTTTTCAGTGAAGAGCAGTGCCGCGCGTTCTGCCGTCTGATCAAAGAACATTACCGGCTCGCTGACTATGCTCAAGTCGAGCATCGACTCCGCTGGCGTCCCCATCCATGTGCGCGGACTTTTACGGGTTATATAGGTCACGCGCGTTAGCCCGGCATGACGTGCAGCGGCGATCGCGTCGATACCGCCGATGGCACCCGCCGGGATCTCCAAGCTCGCACCCGATCCCTTTGCGGTAGTCAACACTCGATCCCGATAATCCGCGTCGGCCAAAACGCCAACCGAGACGGCAATCAGATCTATACCCGCCGCAAGCACTGGTTCTGCATACTCACGAAATGCCGAGTGACTCGCGCATTCAACGACCAGATCGGGCTTCAGACGAATCAGCGCACCGGGCGCGGTAAAAACCGGCGTGTCGTTGAACAACGCACGAATCCGCTCATGCTGTGCAGGTCGCGCGCCAATCCCGACGAATTGCAGCGACGCGTCATCTCGCAGCTTTTCGACGACGACGCTGCCGATTCCACCAAAACCGATCAGCGCAAGCCTCATTCGTGCGCCTTGTTCTGATCACGCATGTAAATTTCCGCAAAGCCCATGCGGATCACGTCCACGATTTGATCAAGCCGGCGCGAGATGTGGCCCTCGATTAATTTCACCGCCTTGGCGGCATCCCGCGCTTTGAGCGCTTTGGTGATGCGCAGATGATCCTGCTGCGTATCGCGGCGGTGCATGTCAAGCCAGCGCACGAAGTGGATGCGCGCATTGATCGCCTTGAGCAGACGAACCATCTCATCGTTACGGGTCAATTGCGCGACGCGCTCGTGGAATTGCTCGTCGAGCGCGAGGAGACTCGCTGCATTTTCGCGGTCGCGCCGATCGATCGACGCCTTGACGAAGTCTTCGAGCTCTGCAAGTTCATGGTCCGTCGCGCGTTCGCACGCAATGCGGATTATATTCGTCTCGAGTGCCTGTCTGAGCTCGTATAAATCGAAAATCTGTTTTGCATCCAGTGCGCGCCCGATGAATCCCTTGTTCGGCGCCCGCACCAGGAAGCCTTCCATCATCAGGCGATTGAGTGCTTCGCGTAGCGGCGTGCGGCTTACGTTCAATGCACGAGCGAGCTCGACCTCGTTAACGCGCGCATCCGGCCTGATTGCAAACGTGATCGCCATCGACTTGATGCGCTCGTACGTTTCTTCGGCTCCGCGCGCGGTACGCACCGGCATCGCAGTGCCTGCCGGCGCTGCCCGCGAGCGTCTGCCAACTATTGGCGATTTAGCCGGCGCCGCGCGCATATCGTGCTGCGCTGGTACCCGCGCGACGCCCGAAAACCGCGCCCGACACAAGTCCGCTGCCGCTCGGATAGTTGAAGTAGAACAGGCCGCCGACCATTTCACCCGCAGCGAATAATCCGGGTATGTTTCTGCCGCCGACGTTTTGCACGTTCGTGTCCGGCGATATCTTGACGCCGCCAAACGTAAAGGTCACACCGCACGCAACCGCATAGGCCTGGAACGGCGGCGTATCAATGGTGTTTGCCCAGTTGGTTTTCGGAATACGCAGGCCGGTCGTGCCGCGACCGTCCTTCACCACCGGTGAGAAGGGCACATCTGTCTGCACGGCCCGGTTGTATTCAGTGACTGTCGCGAGGAAAGCCTTAGGATCGACACCCTCGAGCTTTCCTGCCAATTCTTGGAGCGTATTTGCGGTGACCTTAGTGACCTGACGTATGCGGTACTCGTCACGCAAGAGATGCTCGACTTTCTGGTCGAACACCTGCCACGCGAACATGCCCGGCTGCTGCTGAACGACGTGGCCGTACTTCGCATACGTGAAATTACGAAAGTCGGCGCCCTCGTCGACAAAGCGCTCGCCGTTCGCGTTGACCATGATCGAGAAAATATAACTATGCTTCTGGAAGCCGTCGCCCACTGCCCGGTCACCGAACTGCGGCGCGTTGCGGTCCCAGCCAACGGCATGCGCGCCGGACCAGTGACCCGCGGACATCGCGCCGATATCCAGCGCCATGCGGATTCCGGCGCCGTTGTTGTATTGCGTGCCTCGCACTTTCGCAAGCTCGTAGCCGGGACCAAGATAGCGCGCGCGCATCTCTGCGTTCGACTCGAAGCCCCCGCACGCCAGCACCACCGCTTTAGAGCGGATCTCCTGTGTCTCGCCCTCGGCCTGCGCAACCACGCCGCAAACCTTGCCATGTTCGTAGATTAGTTGTGTCGCGGTCGTCTCATACAGAATCGGTATCTGCGCTTTCTCCGCAGCGCGAAAAAGCCCCGCTGTCAGCTCGGGCCCGCCGCCCCAGAAGTTGCACACCTGCCCGCCGAAAAATTTAACGCGGCCGTCGATCTTTTGCGACTGGCCCTTGTACATGGGCTCGAAGCGTATGCCCTTGGTTCGCATCCACACGAGTGTCGGTCGCGCGTTGTCTACAAGTATTTCAGTCAGATCGGGATCACATCGATATTGCGTGACACGCCCCATGTCTTCGAGAAAGTTCTCACGCGTGTAGGTGCCGAAATCGACAATGCGCAACTCTTCGTCGGACAAATCGAGTACTTCCTGGATCTCCTCGATGTTATTGAAGATCCAGCGCGTGGAACCCGCGACAAAAAAAGTATTGCCGCCGCGTTCGTCAAACGGCGCCGTCTCGAGCACGACGGGGTTGGCACCGGCGTCTTTCGCTCCGAGGGCAGCACACAAAGCCGCATTGCCCGCGCCGACGACGACGACGTCCGCGCTTTTGATGTCTTTCAACTTCACGTTTACTCCTCCGCTTGTTTCCTGCACATCTTCACTGCTGCAACTGAATGCCCGCCTGATGCACAACTTTTTCCCAGCGTCCGAACTCCTCGCGGACAAACGTCGTAAATGCCGCAGTCGATGGGGACGTGAGCGGATCGACGCCAATGGACGTGTAGCGTTCACGGCTTTCGGGTGCGTCGACGGCCGCCGTCAACGCGCTGTGCAGACGGGCGATGGTTGCGGGGGCAGTGCGAACCGGCACCATCACGCCCAACCAATTGGTCGCCTGCAGCGCGGGAAAACCCTGTTCGCGCGCCGTCGCGACATCCGGCAGCAGCGGGGACCGCGTTTCTCCGGTCACAGCAATCGCGCGAAGCTTGCCGGTTTTGACGAGCGGCAATGGCGCAGGCAGATCGGAAACCAGGAGCGGCACATAGCCGCCGACGAGATCTGCGAGAGCAGGCGACGTGCCCTTATATGCGACATGCTCGATATCCACCTTCGCCAGACTTTTGAACAGTTCGAGCGTGAGATGCGAAAGCCCGCCGATTCCCGGTGAAGCTCCCGTCAGCGTATTCGGTGCTCTGCGTGCCAGCGCCACGATGTCTTTGAGCGACTTCACCGGCAAACCCGGATGGGCAACCATGATCTGCGGCATGACCGCAACCGTCGTTACAGGCACGAAATCGCGCAGAGTATCGTACGGCACCTTTATATAAACGAGCGGATTGAGAACATAAGTGCTGACTCCGGTGAGAATCATCGTGTAGCCGTCCGCCTGCGATTTTGCTACCGCTTCCGCAGCGATGATGCCGTTCGCGCCGGGCCGGTTATCGACAATCACCTGCTGGCCAAGACTTGTTCCGACGCGCGGTGCAAGCACGCGTGCGACGATGTCGTTAGAACCGCCAGGCGCAAAGCCGACGACCACGCGGAGCGGCTTGGCCGAAAAATCTTGCGCCGGGCAGGACACTGCAGTTAAAAGCGCCAAACAGATCGTTGAGACGACGGTGCCTGCCAATCGCCGTTCTGTTGCGCGTATCGTTGTGTTCAGCCTCACTCGTAGCATAGTCATGCGGTTCCTCAATCGACCTTGATGCCCGATTCCTTCACCACCTTGCCCCAGCGATCAAATTCTTCATGTACAAATTGTGCAAACGCTGCAGCGCTCGCATCTGTCTTCGGATCTACGCCGGCTGCAAGCAACTTGTCGCTGACAGCCGGGAGCGCGACCGATTTCACAATCGCCGCATGCAGCGCAGTCGTGATTGAAGGCGTGACACGCGGCGGTGCAACGATCGCATACCAGTTCACCACCACCAAATCCGGCAACCCCTGTTCCCGGGCGGTCGGCACTTGAGGCAATGCGCTGGAGCGTTGATCGCCGGTAATTGCGAGCACCCGCAGCTTCCCTGTCTTTGCGGATTCGATAACACCGGAGATTCCGGTCACCATCCCGTCAATGTGGCCGCCTAAAACATCGATCATTGCAGGCCCCGTACCTTTGTACGGGACGTGTTCCAGTTTGATCTTTGCCGACGAATTGAGCATCTCGATGGTCAGATGCTGCAGCCCGCCGACGCCAGGCGTGCCAAATGTCAGCATACCGGGCTTCGACCGCGCAAGCGCTATCAGCTGCTGCAGTGAGCGTACCGGCACGCCGGGATGGACGGCCAGCGCAAATGGTACGAGCCCGATGTTTGAAAGTGGCGTGAAATCTTTCAGTGTGTGATACGACAGGTTTTTATACAGATGAACGTTGAGCACCAGCGAACTGATGCTGACAAGTCCGATCGTGTTCCCGTCGGGCGCTGCTTTCGCGACCGCTTCAGCGCCGATTATGCCGTTCGCACCGCCGCGATTATCAACGACGATCTGGGCGCCCAATGTTTCCGCGAGCGCAGGCGAAACCGTCCGAGCGACGATATCCACCACTCCGCCCGGTGGAAAACCGACGATGAAGTGTATCGGCTTCGCCGTAAAATTCTGCGCAAACGCCACTGCGCCGATCATCAGAAAGAGAGCAGTCGCGCCTAACGGTCGCAGCAAGTTGTATGTCATGCGCTATACCGTCGTCCAATAGCGGCGCAGATGCGTTACATCAGCACAGTCTGCCAGCGACATACACTCATCGAAAAGCGCTTGTGCCGGTCCTTCGTCCATGGCGCGCAGTGCCAGCTCGATGAATTTCTCCCGCAATTGCCCGTCGCTCAACGATCGAGCGGAATTGCCGCTCGGCTCTTCAATCGCGCGCTCAACGCACGTCCCGTCTTTAAACTCGATCCGCACCCGCGCAGCGCGAGGCGACAAGGAGGAATCGGATTCGATGACCATCAGATCGCGCAGCGTGCGCAGGTCGCTGTCATTGACGTCCGCATCGTCAAACGCAGAAATGCCGGCCGATTGGCGCGCTAAGGCCAACGCTGCGGCATGGTAGAGGCTGAACCGACCGCCGATTGCGTTGCCGGGATGCCGGCGCCCCGCGAGATCAATCGCGCGCGCATGAACCGATGCAGTGATCGCTCGGACCTCAGACGGAACGACGTTGCGGCCGCGCGAAATCTCGAGACATGCATCGATAAGCGGGTGTATAACGACGCCGCACGGATACGGCTTGATGCTTAAATCCGTGACGAGCCATGGTGATCCAAAATCTTGCGTGACTCGTGCCACGTCTGAGCGAACACCGAACACGTCCAGGAAACCGAATTTCGCTTCAAGCGCGTCGCGATCGCTATCGAGACCCGCCCTGGAAAGCTGCGCGGCAAGCAGTCCGGCGGACGCCGCGCGTCCTATGTTGAAGCTCTTGCACGGATTCGACAGCATCGCTCTCAACCCGCTCGCCTGGGTCGACGCAATGCCAAGCGCGTGTACAGTCCGCTCGACATCGAGGCCCGCAATCACACACGCCGCCGCTGCCGCGCCGAGCGTGCCAACCGTCGCCGTGATATGCCAGCCGCTATCGTAATGAGTCGGGAATAGGGCAACACCGAGCCGGCATTCGACCTCAATGCCGATCGTGATTGCCTTGATGAGCGCTGCGCCCGCTGCGTGCTGATATTCAGCCATGGCGTATGCAGCCGCGGCGACTGCCCCCGTAGCATGGATGAGGGTTGGCACATGCATGTCGTCATAGTCGAGCGCGTTGGCGGCGACGGCATTTACCAGAGCCGCATTCACCGCATCAAGCATCTCATGGCGGCCTATCAGTGAGGACTGCGGATCGCTGCCGGTTGCGCTCGCAACTTTGCGAACGGCGATAACTGCCGGATCGCGTTGTGCACCGAGCGCGCATCCCAGCCAGTTTGCAAAGGCGCGCGCGGCCGCGGCCCCAACATGCTTCGGTAAGGGCTTATCGCGCGCCTGCGTAATCAGCGCTGCGAGGCGCAAGGTCAGCCCGGCCGACGATGCTGCGAGAGTCTCAATTGGCGCTGTCTGCACGTTCGACTTGGGCCCACGGCCTGACGGTGAAGCCAGCGCCGCGATGCGTTGTTGGTATATTAAGTGTCTACTGGACTGTATACACTTTGCCAAGCTTGTCAATCTCAGCCGGATGTCTCGCGAGTGCGAAATGCCCTGCAACCGACGTCGTGCGACGATCCCGCGCGAGACTGCGTGTAGGACGTCGACTGACGGCATTTGAGGAGTCCGGCACGTTGTCAGCGAGTGGGGCTCGAGTCATCATGTCGTGAGTGGTGCGGCTTGCCTGTGCCCGTTCCGGACGCGCGCCATGTCGTGTTATCTCCCTCGCATCGCCTTGCAGCCGGAAATTCACCGCACCTGGACGTGCTATCTAAAGCGCGCTCTGTTCTTCGTGTTGACCTCGATCGCGACGGCATGCGTTCCATCGAACGCCGAGCGCAATAAATTCCTCGCGTCCGCCTACCAGGACAGCCTGGCGGAAGTGCAATTGTGCAAGCTTGCGCTGGACCAATCGTCCGACGGTGAAGTCAAAACGCTCGCCCGCCGCATGCTTGACGACCATACGGCGGCTGCGCAGGAACTCGAGACGCTGGCGGGCAAACTATCAATCCCTCTTCCACGGGACATTTCGGACAAGCAGAAGTCCGTACTTGCGGCGATAAAAAGACTGTCCGGTCCGGAATTCAATACGCGGTTTGTTGACTACAATATCGATGAGCATGAAGTCGATGTCAAAGACTTCAACAAGCAATTGGCCGCGGCCTCGGATGCCGACGTGAAAGCGTTTATCTCGCGCATGCTGCCGATGCTCAACGCACATCTGGACCTCGCCAGAGCTGTCCAGCAAAAAAGTAAAACGCAGTAATCAGTTTCCTCGAATGAGGTGCGATCGAAGCGCGCATTGCAGGCGACTGACCGTGCGCTCGTTGTTAGCCCGTGTGGTAATCGACTCTTTATTACAGCGTGTCATTGAGACCTTTCCATGAGCGACTGTAAAATG